>OJRV01002044.1_pt1 | contig 20478 bp, 19 predicted proteins | sample 1599241 | NCBI WGS metagenome assembly OJRV01 (sample SAMN04168656, study PRJEB22393) | human gut metagenome | biome: human gut microbiome; feature: stool | host: Homo sapiens | collected 2014-03-17 | reverse complement strand
TAGTTTTGCAAAAAAACTTACAAAACGAATTATTTTGACATTACCTCTATGGTTTTGCCGATATTATTCTTCGTTTGCCATTTCCTCATCACGTCTTAAAAATTCATTAAATGCAGCCTCAAGTCTTGCCTCATCCTCAACCATTACAAGCTCAGCCTCTTCTGACTCAACGTCACCCTCAACCTGCATAATAAGAACTTCATCATTTTCCTGACCTTCAGGAAGAACTTCAAGAAGTGCGAAATATGTTACACCTTCAAATTCAAATACATCGATTGTTTCAAATTCAATCATACAACCGTGTTCGTCTTCAAGCATTATTATGTTATTTTCCATTATAAAAATTCCTTTCTCTTTCCGTTATTTATTTTAACTATTTATATTGTAATATATACCACTTGAAATGTCAATCTATTTATTTTTTTGCGAACTTAAATATCCGTCAAGTATTATGCACGCCGCAACGGTATCCAATACATCTTTTCGTTTTTTTCCACGTGTATTTGTTTCATTCAGAAACCTTGCCGCACCGACAGACGAAAGTCTTTCATCCCAAAATACAATTTCGCCGTCATATATTGTTTTAAGTGCGTCGGCAAATTCGTGCGTTGCGTCAACACGAAACCCCTCACTTCCGTCCATATTTTTCGGCAGACCGATAACTATTTTTTCGGGTTTGTATTCGTCAAGTATTTCCTTTAATTCGGTCAGTAATTTTTCGGTACCTCTGTTTTTTATCGTTCTTACGCCTTGTGCCATAAAGCCGAGCAAATCACTTACCGCAATTCCCACTCTTGCGTCACCGTAATCTATTCCGAGTATTCTCATTATACTTCCTCCCTGTTAAAATCTCTTGCAAGCGATTTTATCCATTTATTTTTATTTATACGAATGACCGCCACCAAACTTTTTAACGGCTCATCACTTTTCATCAAAATCAGTACAAGCGGTACAGGCAACCTTAAAAGTGAACCTATCAGTGCAAGCGGTGTTGCAACACACCAAAGCGTAATAATTTCCGCAAACATACAAAATCTTGTATCTCCTCCACCGCGAAGTATTCCGACAATCGTAACAGATGAAACCGATACAAATATAGTTATGAACGCAATCGTTACCATCAATTCATTTGCAAGTGCCTTTGTTTCGGGCGGAATTGTGTAGAAATTGATAACAAAATTCTTCAAAAGCAATATAACTCCGCAGGCAATAACGCCGATAACATAGCTTAAATATTTTAATGTTTTTGCTTCAACCTTTGCCCTTTCGATTTTTCCCGAACCGATAGATTTACCTATTATAATTCCTGCCGCATTAGCGATACCGAATATAACAACCGTTGAAAGCTGTTGCACCATTGACGCGATTGAATTGGCTGCAACGGGGTCACCGGCTGAATATTTAATGTGTCCGAGTATTGCCGCTTGTGCCGATACACCGAGCGACCACATAACTTCATTTATAAATACAGGCAATCCGTGTTGAAACAAGTCAAGCGCAAATATCTTGTCAAACAAAAACAAATGCTTAGGTTTAAAATTAAGACGTTTGTCAATGCAGAAAATGTATATACTTACTATCAAAAATTCAAGTATTCTTGCTGTGAGCGTTGCAATCGCCGCACCGCGAATACCCAGCGCCGGTGCTCCGAGATTACCGAAAATAAGCACCCAATTCAAAAATACGTTTGTACAGAACGATGTAATATTTACCACAACAGATATTTTCACAAGCTCTATACTTCTTATACAGCATATCATCGTATTGCTTAGACCAAACAAAATATACGCAAAACCGATAATACGCAGATATGATATTCCTGCCGCGATTATTTCATCATTGTTTGAATATATCCCCATCACGGCTTGCGGAAATATAAGTACCGCAAGTGCCATAAGTGTTGAAATGACAAACGCAACTTTTAATATAATCGAATAAATCGACCGTATTGACGCAGTATCACGTTTTCCCCAATATTGCGCACTAAGTACCGTTGATGCACCCGCCAAGCCGAAACAGACAAGCGATAAAATGAAAAACGGCTGATTTGCAAGCGATGATGCTGACAAAAACACACCCGTATCGTCTGCTCGTCCCAACATAATCGTATCCATCATACTTGTCGCAAAACTGATAAGATTTTGCAGTGCAATCGGTATTGTTATTGTGAGCAGATTAATATAAAATCTCTTTTCCTTTACTATATGCAATTATTTCCCCTCCTATTTGTTGTATAATAGTAATATTATACACGCAAACTACATTAATAGCAAGTATTTTCTTGACTATTTTCTTTTAAAAAGGTATAATTTATCTATAAAATACTTAAAAGTTTGAGGTGATTTCTATGACAAAGAAAATGCTTTTTATTTTTAATCCACATTCAGGTAAAGGGCAAATAAAAAATCATCTTCTTGATATTCTCGATAAATTTGCCAAAGCCGAATATGACATTACAGTCCGTCCGACTCAAGAACGTTTGGACGCTTACAATTATATAAAAAATAACGGTGATAAGTTTGACCGAATTGTTGTATCAGGCGGCGACGGTACTTTAAATGAAGCAGTAAAAGGACTTATGGAATTTGACGCCGACAAAAGACCTTGTCTTGGATATATTCCAACAGGCACAACAAACGACTTTGCCTCTACTCTTGAATTGCCGAAAAGTATAGCGAAGTCGTCCGATATTGCCATAAACGGCGTTCCGTTTAAATGCGATATCGGTAAGTTTAACAGTACGACTTTTAACTATGTTGCCGCATTCGGCGCATTTACTGATGTTCCTTATGATACACCGCAGGAAACAAAAAACATTCTCGGTCATACCGCATATGTTTTGGAGGGTATGAAACGGCTTTCTTCCCTTCCGTCTTATCACGTTAAAATAAAATACGATAACGGCGAATTTGAAGGCGATATATTCCTATGTATGATTTTAAACGCAACCTCCGTTGCGGGATTGCATAAAACAAAACAACTTAAAAATGTAGATTTGAATGACGGATTGTTTGAAATGCTCGTTTTTAAACGTCCGACTAATCTTATCGAATTTCAAAATATTCTTATTAATCTTATGCGTGGCGAAAATTCCGGCGATGAATATTGGTTTGTAAAATCTTCGTATTTTGAATTTGAATGTGATGAGAATATTAAATGGACCCTTGACGGCGAATACGGCGGCAATCCTAAACATACCGTCATAAATGTTATGCCGTCCGCTATGACTTTTATCATTGATAAAACGCATAATATGTTGAAAGAATAAAAAAATTTAATTTTTTTATAAAAAAGTATTGACAAATCAACTTTTCACTGCTATAATGTATTATGTTGTTTGCAGATGTGGCGGAATTGGCAGACGCGCTAGACTTAGGATCTAGTGTCACCGACGTGGGGGTTCAAGTCCCTTCATCTGCACCAAAATTTATAAACCGTATAAATGCTTGAATGTCAAGTGTTTATGCGGTTTTTTAGTACTTGCGAGAAGAAAATCAACGTGATAAAAAGTGATAAAATGTGATTGATGTCACTTTGCTATCAGAAAAAAGCAATGAAATTTTATCGTCAGACATTTTAGGGTCAAACACATAAAAGCCCCCCTTATCCGTTCCGTGATACACCACTTTAGGGGTTCCGTCCTCATTTACAACTTTACTTGCTTTACTCGGGTTATTTTCCCAATCTCCAAACCAATTTTTAAAATTATCGGATTTAATCTGCACATTATCAGTATTATTTTCAACTGTATCAAGGCTACTGCTATCTAAGCTCTTTAATGAGAATTTTCCTCGTGTTCTGTCTTTTTCTGAGTCCCTTCTACCATTCTCATATACTCTCTGAATCTCCTTCCGTGTTCCTTCATTCTTCGACATAAAGCCGTCAATTCTTCTTTTGTCAGCTTTCTTTCTGTACTGTCTGATAAGTTCTCGTGTTTCTCTTTCTGTGAGTCCATTTCTTGATATTTCACGTCTTATTCCCTCGCTTTCTGCAAAACCCCTAATTTTTCCAATCCCTATTCGTTCAACTTTTTTCCAAGTTTCGTCTGTAGTAATCATTTTTTCGGACATATCCTGCCCTGTGGTCATTGCATAATATCCAACAACTTTAACACCGTTATCCTCTATAAATCCTTCAAGCCCTTTAATGAGATTTCCCCTTCAATTTGCTGATTTCCATTGCTTTGGATAGCAGTTCTTCTTGTGTTGCTTTTTCGTGACTTATCATATAGTCTATCATCATTTCTGTTTGAAATGCTTTCTGTGTCATCAACATTATTACTATTATACACTCCTCGTCCACTCTGAATATCTTCAATCCACGCAGTAAATCCTTTTGTGCTTGTGTCAATTTTTTTTGTTTCTTCATTATATAATTCCTCCCTTAGATTATCAATAAAATCTTCATTACCATCAATTTCAATCTGCATTAGGACCTTAAAATCTGTTTTGCTATTGTTTCTCCATATATAAAAATTATTTCCGATTTCTTTGTAATCTAATGTTTTTAATTTATTTGCTCTGTTGTTTGCCGATATAACATATTCATCAAGTTGTTTTTTTGCGATAAGGTATATCTATATCATCATTATATCTTATACCCATATCTTCGTCAATATTTGCATCACCATATTCGTTGCTTTTGCTATTTTCCCAAAATACAATGTCTGCATTGAGATTAGGTTTCATGCTTTCAGGGAATGTATTAAGCCGTTCTTCTTTGCTCATACTTTGTCTTGCCTTAACATCGTCAGCCTCGATTTCTCCTGCGCTTCGGTTTCTGTTTTCGTTATCGGAACTTTCACCGACTGCAAATCCCTCTCTTACTTGTATTGCGTGCTGAACTTCGTGAATGAGTGATTTTAATTTCTCTTGTATATGTCATGCCATTATCTTTAACAGGTACTCCCGAATTTTGATATGCCGTTATAACAAAAGAAGAACAATCATAATGCGGTCTCCATCTCACCGATTAACTGTAACCGTGACTGTCATCATTTGCACTATCTGTCGCCCATTGAACTGCATTATCAATTACCCTATATAAACCTCCTTTTCGACATACAAAAAAGTACATCGAATTTCGATGTACTTTTTAAGCCTTATTTGAAATTTTTAATTTGTCTTTTGAGTAATTATATATCCGTTTGCGTTATCTGTCGGAACAAGGCGGAACGTGACATTTCCGAAATCAGTTCCTGTTGAATCGGTATTTTTAAATACTACGTCCATTCCGTCACCGACATTTTCGGCACTTATAAATTCATATCTGCCGTCTCCGCGATTTGAAACACTGATTTTATAATTACCGTTTTCATATAAAACACTGCCGTTATCGGTTGGGTGATATTCGGGCATATCTGCACCGAAAAGCAATTTATAAGTATCTCTTACGGAATTTTCGGACCATTCAAAATATCCGTTTTTATATTGAGCAGACGTATCCGCACCGTAACCTTCTGTGTAATAATAGAAGATAAAACTTCTTACAAAATCTTCACTTTGTAAATCGTTCTGTGTAAAATACGGTATTACATAACCTTGCTCCGCAAGAAACGATTTTGCATTATCGTCTAAAACAAAAGCCTTTGTACTCGGTTTTGTTTCATATACATATCCGTCTTTGGAAAGCTGAATTGTACTATCGTTAAAATCAACATTAAATCCGCCAACCGTATCGGATATATCACGGAGCTTAAAATATGTACTGCCGTCAATATTATACCCCTCTACATTAACGTTTTCACCATTTAACTGAATAGGAAACGTATTTTCCGTTGCGGTGTAATTTACCGCCAAAGCTACCGTGCATGATAAAATCACACCTGTTGCAATACCTGCTATATATTTCTTCATATCCATTACCTCCCTTTTGTTCTATTATATCACAAAAGGAAAATATCGCAACATTTTTTAGTCGCCGAAACAACTTGCGTTCATTATAAGTAATCTTCCGTCAAGCCACTTTTCATATATCGCATTCTTCACCGTATCACGATCAAAAAAAGCACCGTTTCATAGGTGCTAAGGCGGTAAACCTCGTATATTCACTTGTTCCACTCTCCTTTTTGGTATCAAAAAAGCACGCCTTTTGACGTGCTTTAATTCTTATCTTCAATTATCTCCGTTACTAAAAAACAAAGCTTCTGCTTCTGCATATTTTCTTTTAAACAGCTCTTGTTGTTTTTGATATGCTTTAACTGCCTCGTCTGGTGCATCAGGACTTAAAGCCGGTGTTTTTGTATAATCATAGTACGGTGCATATATTTTTCCAATTTTTTCTTCTTCCGTCTTTATTAATCTCATCGCATTATTCCCCCTTCTATCAATTTCTGCACCCTATACTCTGTATATGTTTCGTCATACTCAGTAGCGTCCAATGTTCCTATCGCATACGAACTTACATTAATATTATATCCTTTCTCAATTTCTCTGTCAAGTTTCTTCTTACAATATTTACACAAATATCCTATATAGTTTTGTTTATATATCCTTTGTCAATGAGTTTCACAACAATTTTTCCTTGCGATTGTTCCCATTTCGTCACTTTCGCAATCTTTCTCTATCTTGCCGTGAATTTCACCTCGTTTTTGTTACTTAACAGGAATGTCCTTATTTTGTAGATTATTCATCAACTTTTTTTATAGTTCTAAAGCAAAGTTGACAAATAGTCTACATTATGATATATTAATAATGACAATAAATGTTTAGACAGGAAGTAATATTTTATGGAATTATATAAGAGAATAAAAGCACGCAGAGAAAAACTCGGAATGTCACAAGAAGAACTTGCAACTAAGTTAGGTTATAAATCCCGTTCAACTATAAATAAAATTGAAATGGGCAAAAATGATATAACTCAATCAAAAATCATAGCTTTTGCCAATGCACTTCAAACAACTCCAAGCTACTTAATGGGACTGGACGAACGCGAAACTGAAACATATACAGATGATAAATTTCCAAATCCGAATATAACAGAGGACTACACAACATTCCCCGTTATATTTGACATAGCGACAGGATATAATCATATCGCTATTGAATCATGGGACGGAGATAAAGTCGATATTCCTAATTCATATTTAAAAGGACATACTCCGAAAGATTTCTTTGTACTGTGCATTAAGGGTGACAGTATGTATCCTCAATATCAAGACGGCGATAAAGTATTAATCTTACGTCAAAGCACCGTTAATTATAGTGGTGATGTCGGAGCAGTGATATACAATGACGAAATATCAACATTAAAAAAAATCGAGTTTGTAGAAGATGAAGATTGGTTGAGGTTAGTTCCTGTCAATCCGAATGTTCCGCCAATATTAATTGCGGGTGAAGAATTAAAGCACTGCCGAATAATGGGTGTTCCTAAATTGTTGATTAGAGAAATGTAAGTTTAATTTGAAAGGTATGCCCGCCTAACTGCAAAAATATAGCTATTAAGGAAAAACTTTAATGACGTTGTTGACGCTATAACCGATTGACGTTGAACAATATCTAAATTACTTTGTCAGCTGAGATTATTCCTCTGACTATTAGGAGAAAACAATGCAAAATAAAACAAAACTATTTAAAACAGCAATATGTATTATAACCACGTTAATATTAATTTTCGGGACTATCCCCTGTGGTGCGGTTTTATCGGACGAATCAAACGCACCAACTTTCACAAATCTTGTTGTATTTATGAAATTTTCTGACGAGGACGAATTTATCAACAACACTTATGCCGACACAACTGTCCGCAACATTTTAGACAATACATATAATAAAAGTGTATATAATGTCGCTGACTATTTCAAAACAGTAAGCGGCGGAAAAATGAATATGCAAACGCTTTATCTTTTTGACAACAACAATTCGCTCACACTTTCAAAGCCACGCGGTTATTATGCCGAAAAAGATGACCAAAACCCTTACGGTTACGAGAGTGGAGAAGAAAATTCCAGAATGTATGAACTACAGACTGATTGGGCGAATACAATTTCAAACGCAATCACGAACGGAAACAAACCAAAAGATATAGAAGAAAATCAATATAATTTTGCCGATCTTGACCGAAACCGTGACGGAAAAATTGATTTAATTACTGTGATTTACAAAAATACAACGCAAAATATTTCGGTTGGTTGGAATTCACCTCTTTGGGACTATCACTCATATTCAAATATGATTTCAGTGCAAGAAGGAGTTAATACTTATCAGAGCGGAGAATATTTACAGCTAACGTGCAACTACGAAAACGTAAACGGACTTGTGCTTTATCGCGGTGAGGATAATCTGCCTATTTTACCGACAGGTAAAATATGTCACGAAACCATGCACGCACTTGGCTTGAAAGACTTGTACCGCTCCAACCAAACAAGCGCGGTGTATTATATGTCACTGATGGCAAAACATCTAACCCCTATCGGACAGTATATTTCCGTTAAAGAACGCGAATCGCTCGGTTGGCTTGACAACAATCAAATTAAAACCATTGATAAAAACGGTACATATACACTCTATCCTGCCTCAGCTCAAAATGAAGTTGTTGCATATAAACGAGATTTGCCGAACGGAAAAACTCTTTATTTGGAATATCGTCAATTCGATGACAATGGTAACAAATATGATACAAAAAACAAGAAACTCTATTCGTGCAATACCGGTGACTTGATAAAAGGTGTAACACTTAAGAGCGGACTGATTTGCTATCTTGCTAACACAGGTGTACGTTTTCCCTCAAATATAAACACTACAGGCGCTAACTGGAATATGCAGGTCGTTTCTAACGGTCAATACTCAACTATGTCAGATTGTGCAGTCGGTGACGGCGAAGAACTTTATATTGGTAACGACATATTTGTTTATGTAACAAATATGTCAGCAGATAAATTAGAGTTTGAAATTAGCGGAATTGCAGAAACAACCCCTACTCCGACGTTGACTCCGACTCCTACTATAAATCCCACTCCAACCGTGAGTCCGAGTCCTATTCCGAGTCCCACTCCTACTACAACTCCATGTCCTACTCATACAACGAGTCCGACAGCAACTCCGACAATAACTCCGACCACGCGTCCGACAGCTACTCCACATCCGACCCCTACAATAACTCCGACAGCAACGCCTACTGCAACTCCAAAGCCTACATTAAATCCTACTGCAACTCCGACAGCGAGTCCGACACTAATTCCGACTTCTACCCCAAAACCAACACCACGTCCGACTGCGACTACAAATCCGACAATAACTCCTGCAACAAGCCCAACTGCTACAACGTGTCCTACACATGATATTAACTGCAACATTGAAGGCAACAATATATCTGTTAAACTTACAAACAGCACTTCAGGCGGAATTATCTTAATTTCTGAATTTTATTCGGACGGCATATTATTACGTTGTACTACCCATTCACCACAGGAAAATATAAGTGTTCCCCTACTTTCTGCAACTCATACCGTAAAAGTTATGTGGTGGAATTCTCTAAACAATCTTGTTCCAATCACCGACTCAAAAACGGTAACGAAATAGTCCAATATATCGCCCCTACATCCACTGTTAACAATCAATACAATATTTGATATACTGCCGATAGAAGATGTAGTGGTTGGGACGTTTTGGACGTGTCAGGCGTGGTTACACTGTTTGTAGCAGTTGCTTCTCAATAATCTACATCTTCTTTTTGATGCATCATTAATTTGAGCAGTTACTTTAGCCGTATCTTATTTGTGTCACTGCCAAACAACCGCTTGACAATCGGCCTACTTTCACATATAATGTTATTAACAGATAAAGATACTATCGAGCCTTGACTCACTTTCGGGGAACTTTTTTCCTGTCGGTATCTTATCTGTTTTATTTTACCTACTTAATATTCTTGACATTCCTATTTTTATATGATACTGTTATTAACAGAACCGGAGGCATATACGGACTTTGACGGTGAAATATCACCATCTGCCCGCGCCAAAGGTTCTTTTTTGCACACAAAAAACGGAGCAAAAATGCTCCGTTTATCTTCTAAATGTATCTTTTATTTTTTTAACCAATCCCACACATCTGCCGTTACGCAGCTCGTCCATAAATTCGGCTTGTTTTTCCACATACCAAAGTTTTGACGAATCCATACACTTAACCGTCTTAACCGTATCCGCAATCATCACAAATGCAATTACGCACGTCATAATATGTAACGCCGGCAAACTCACGCTGTCAATCATATCAATCGTCACCGGTGCAATAAGCTTAATAAGTGCAACGGTAAATGTACCGAACGCAATTCCGCCTATAAGGCAAACACGTCCGTTTATATTACCGGGCCAACCTGTATAATCCCACCATCTTTTATGAAACAGCGTTTCCAAAAGCCACGATACAAAATATTCAAGCGAGCAGGTAACCACCATTCCCGCAAAAAACAGTATCAAAGGATTTTCAATCCATCCAAGCAATATCAAATCAAGCATTGCTCCCATGCCGTATATAGGGCAAAAGCAAGTGCTTAAAAATCCGCTGTTTACAAATTTTCTTTGTTGTATGCTGTAATATACCGTTTCATAAGCCCAGCCAATAAAGCTAAATACCGCAAAGCACAAGAAATATTGGCAAATACTCATCATTTACCCCCCTTGTTTAAATCATTTGTATCTCCTTATACAATTCAGCATAGTCCCCCATAATCTTTGTATTTATCTTTCTGTACGCTTCTTTTTTAAATGTTTCATAAAGAGAACAATATTTATCCGCCAAACATACTATCCACCCTTCTCGGCAAGTCGGCGGAATTACAGTAAGCGGGAACATATGCTTTTTTATAATATCGCGTTCTGTATCGGTCAAATCAAAATCTCTGTCAGCATTTCTAAGAGCCGTCATAGGATGAGTAAAACCGTGTATTCTTCTCTCCTTTTCGCCGTCATGCCAATCATATAGGAAATAATCGTGCAACAATGCTCCTCTTATAAGGTCACGCTTTTTGTACTTTATACCGAAAAACTCGGCAATTTTAATACTGTAATACGCAACCGCAATCGTATGCAAAAGGCACGAAGTGTCACCGTGCTGAGTAAACTTTTCCATACGTCTTAAATGCGATTTTTGTGACAAATTATGCAAACAATACAAAACTGAATTCATTTATTCTACCGCCTTTTTTAATTTACACATAGCCTTCTTTACCTATTATTATAATCACTGACATTTAATATGTCAATATATCTGCCGTCAAATTTATAAAATTTTAATATTACGCAAAAAAACAAGCGATTTTCATCGCTTGTTTTTCATCTTATTGAGCTATTATTATACGAATTCTGCCACCCAATGTCTGTGCCTTATCGTAATAAGCAGTAAGCTTATAATTTCCGTTTATAGCATCATCAAGTGTTATCTTCAGATATTTATTAACATCTGTCTTATGATATACAATCACCTTATCGCTAAGCAAATATGTTTGATTATTGATTTTCGCCTCTGTACGTGTAAGCGAAGTTATATTGCTTGGATACGATGAAAGCTGACGCATACTTTCAATACCTGTCTGATTCATACTGAATCTGTGCGGACCTTTTACATTTGTTGAGAATGCAGTCGCATATGTGTTTTGCGTACCGTCTATATCAATAGTATATGTATGAGTTGTCGAATCAGCAGCAGTGATTACACCGTACTTATAAGCGTCACCCGTTATATCTTTCAATATAAGCTCGTCAATCTCACCGGCTTTATTCTTTGAATAATACAATACGCTTGAAGATTTTATCGTAACACCGTCAAGACGCTGCGGATAAATTCTTGTGTACATTGCTAAGTCGTCGCTTGCAGTTCCGGCAGTGTCAAGAATCTTCACATCGTCTGCAAGGGTATAATCGCCAAATTTATTCTTTTCGGAATTAAACTTACCGCTTACGTTGTCATACCCCTTTGCTATTGAAAGACTTGCTTTACCGTTTGTAAATGATACATTTACTACAGCACATTTAAGCGAACTGCAATCTGATGAAGTCGCATATTCATTTACTGTTCCGTCAGGTGTAACAACCTTTGCATAGTAACTTGAATATACCGTATTATCAGGGTTTGTGAAATCTTTTTTGCCTGTTTCCGTAACAAATCCTACTGTTGTGTGTGAAGATGTGCTTTCACTTCCGCCGACAACTCCGGCTACTTCGCCGTTTCTGCCAAGAAGAAGTGTTACGGTATCACCGTACTTAAATGTTCCGCTTGATGAAAGTGCATTAAATGCGTCTACGCTTTCAACAGAATACTCTTTACCCGAAATTGTAACGCTTGTCGGCGAATCCTTTGTCGGTGACGCCTTTTCGTACACGCCTGTAACCTTATCCGTATAAGCAAGCACCATATTCAAATCTTTACAATAGTAAATAATATCGTTAAGCTGAATTTCTGACGCGTCAACCTTATTACCGCTTCTCATTACTGTTGTCGAACCGTTTGTATCGAAGTTCGCGATCCAATTTGAATTTGTAACCTTGACCGGTCCTTCCATATTACCCTTTTCATAGCTTACGTAATCAACATTACTTCCGTCCATCTTGACATAAAGAATATCACCCATTGCCATTTCATTCTTTACAGCACCGTATGTACTCTTATTCTTATCTTTGTAACAAGTTGTGCCGTCTGTTATATCAATCTGTTCAAAACTGCCGTTTTTATAACATATAACAGCGTCTGAAAGAAGTGAATAGATTACATATTTATCAAAGCTGTCCGTACCTGTTTCGCTGTCTTTTGCAACAAGCATTGCATAGTCAACTGAACCGTTTGAATTTTTAAACAGCTTGAATGTATCGCCTTTTTCGGCTTGCATTGCGGCATTTTCGTATGTAAGTGCCTGTGACTTGTAATATGTAGTTGTGTTTGAATTGATGTTATACATATCGCCGTCAAGAATTATATCGGAACCGATTACGTTTGAAACGGTGTATTCTTCAACTCGCTGGTCACGCGGTGTAAATGACACAAAATCTTCATCGTTCTTTACGACAATATCTCCTTTTCTGCCGACATAATCACTGTTGAAATTACCGTCAAATTCAAATGTTCCGGCTGTTGTATAGATTTTGTCAGTACCAAGTGAGCTGTCCTCGTTGTGTGACGCAATAATCGTAACACCCTCAATAACTTTACTGTCAAACACTGAAGTTATAAGTTTGCTTTGATTATCTTTGATTTTTGTGTCAAGTGTATTGTAAATAAGTCTTGCAACCTGACGTCTTGTAAGTGCCTCGCCTCGCTCGGCATTTACGTTCTTTGTAATTTCAAGACTGTTTGCAAGCCCCATTTGACCGTAAGGCCATGAATCGCCGAAATCCTGTGTTGTGTATCCAAGCACCTTTAATACCATTGTAAGTGCCTCTTCATATGATACCGTATTGTCAGGTCTGAATGTTGAATCAACATATCCCTCCGCAATTCCGGCTGATACAGCGGCCTTTATGTAAGGTGCTGACCAGTGAGTATATGTAACATCTTTAAAAGGTGATACTTTTAAACCTGTTGCTACTGTATCTTTGTAGCTTGATGACGCTACTGCAATTTTTGCAAATTCCGCTCTTGATACATTGTCATCAAGTCTTAAATTGCCGTCATCATCGCCGACCATTATATTAAGTTCCGACAAAAGCGACATAATATCTTCGTCATTGTTCCAGTCTGCCAATACAGGCAAAGTCGATAATGACATAGCCGCCGCCAAAACAAAAGAAATTATTTTCTTCATAACTTACTTCCTTTCCGTACAATATTATCGTACATACTATAAAATCAAGAAAATCTCAGTCCGAGAGAAAATTGTTCACAGTGCGTTTTTGCAGTGAGCGGTGCCGTACGTTTGTACTGCCCCGAGCAAAAAAATGTGCTGTGGGCAATTTAATCCGGACGATTAATCGTATCTTAACGCATCTATCGGATTTAATTTGGCTGCTTTTTTAGCAGGCATATAGCCGAAGAACACACCTATCATCGCCGAAACCGTAAACGATACTACAATAGATGTCGAGGTCGGTAATATATCCATCCCCAAAAGTTTACCTGCCAGTATTGCCAAAAGCGAGCCTACAATAATACCGATTACACCGCCCAAACAACTAAGCATACCCGCCTCAATAACGAATTGAGAAAGTATATCTTTCTGCTTTGCACCAAGCGATTTTCTGATACCTATTTCCCTTGTACGTTCCGTAACCGACACAAGCATAATATTCATAATACCGATACCGGCAACAACAAGCGATATAGCTGCGATTGCGATAAGCATAAGTTCCATTTTATCAAGAATATCGGTTACACTGTCTGCCATAGACTTCATTGACGTTACAGTATAGTAATCACTGTCGCCTATATCTTTATCACAAAGTGCTTCTAAAAGCAAAACCGCCTCTTCTACCTTTTCCTGGTCAACCGCATAGACAACATAGCTGCTTACGGTTGATGTACGGTTTGTGTATGACGCCAAAGTGTACGGTATATACACACAGTTATCCGAAGAATTTTCTGTCGAGTCGTCCTGTTCTTCAAGTATTCCGACAACTTCATACGGCGTACCCGTTATTTGAATAGACTTACCGAGTGCGTCACCGCCGAAAACTTCTTTTGCTATATAAGTACCGATAACGCAGACTTTCTGCTTTCTCTCAACGTCAACATATGTAAGCTCACGTCCGTATGTAATATTATACTTTTTCATTCCGAGATAGTATTCGTTTACACCTGTTGCCTGTGTTGAAATTGTATCACTGCCGTTTTTTATAAATGCAGGCATTGAAACTGTCGGTGACTGACCTGCAATAATATCGGAATGTTCTTCCGCAAGCTGTTCCATTTCTTCAGGCTTTACTTCCTTTGTCGCGGAACGGTCTTGAATTGAAACATTGATTGATTCAATACCCATTTCTTCAAATGTTTCCGTTATTTCCGATGTCATTCCCGACATAAGACTTACAAGCGCAATAACAGCCGTAATACCGATTATAATACCGAGCATTGTAAGTATTGAGCGCATTTTGTTGCCGACAATACTTGACATTGCCATTTGAAAACATTTCCAAATACTCATAATCAAGTCGCCCCCTTTGCTCTTTCATCTTCGGGAGCATCTTCGCCGGCACCGTGCTGGTTCATTACTGTTACGTCACCCTCTGCCGGACCGTCATAAACGATACGTCCGTCTGTTATACGAATGATACGTTTTGCTTTTGCCGCTATTGAGTTATCGTGAGTGATAAGAATAATCGTATTACCCTCCGCATTAAGTTTCTGCAAAAACAGCATTACTTCACGACCTGTACGCGAGTCAAGCGCGCCTGTAGGCTCATCGGCAAGGATTACCGACGGATCACCCGCCAAAGCTCTTGCTATTGACACTCTCTGTTGCTGACCGCCCGAAAGCTGTGCCGGATGGTTTTTCGCTTTTGATTTAAGTCCTACTCTGTCAAGTGAAGCAAGTGCTCTTTTCTCTTGTTCCGCATCGCTAAGTCCCGCATACAAAAGCGGAAGTTCAACATTTTCCAATACGGTTAATTTCGGCAACAAGTTATATTGCTGAAATATAAAACCAAGCATTTTATTTCTTACGTCAGACAATTCATCTTGACTGTAATTATTAATTTCTCTGCCGTTTAATCTGTAAACACCCTTTGTTGCCACGTCAAGGCAACCTATAATATTCATACAAGTAGATTTACCACTACCCGACTGACCTACTATCGCAACAAATTCGCCTTTGTTTATAGTAAGAGATATTCCGTCAAGTGCGTGAACTTCCGTATCACCCATATGATAAATCTTATAAACATCTTTCATTTCTACCAATGGAGGCATTTTACTTCACCTCCGCTTTATCTTCCGCCCGGCATTCCGCCACCGCCGCCGGACATACCTCCGCCGCCCGGCATTCCGCCACCGCCGCCGGACATACCTCCGCCGCCTGGCATTATGACTCCGCCGCCTGACATTCCGCCGCCGGACATTCCGCCCATATTGCCATTAGGAACTACATACATATCTTGAGCATTTGGATCACCGAATGACGCATTCGCACTTGACGATTCTGTGTCAAGCGTTCTTACCTGGTCTTTTTCTGTTAAACCTGACTTGATTTCGATATAGTCTGTATCGTTAATTCCTGTTTCAACCTGAATTGCACGGTAACCGTCAGGTACATCTATATTAGTAGGTACACTTTCTTTAGTCACCGAAATTTCATCCGATTTATCACCGTTCGGTGTATCGACGCTTACAACCGGCATACCGCTTGACTGCGACTTATCGTCCTTATCATCGGCTTTCTTCTTATCGTCCGTTTTACCCGATTTATCTTTATTACCCTTTATAATATCCGTAACATCATTTTCGTGAGTTGTTCCGTCGTCCTTTACAAATACAATATTGCCTCTGTTTACACTGTTTACAGGCACTGCAATTACATTGTCAGCCTCTTCAACAACAATTTCGGCGTCAACATTCATACCCGGCAACAAATCACCGTAATTTTCTATTTGAATTTCGATAGTGTATGTTGTTACACCGTTTTCGTTTACACCGTCTACAGGAACTTTTGTAACCACACCTTCAAATTCACCCTCTACCGCATCTGCCGTTACAGTAGCTTTTTGACCTGTCTTAATAAGTGCTATTTCCGTTTCATCAACATCAATAGAGATTTTAACGCTTGACAAATCATAAATTACACAAAGCGGATCTGTTGCATTTGAAGAATCTATCGTATCGCCTGCTTTTGAGTTTTTCTTAACGACTGTACCCTCAATCGGAGCTTCTACAACATAATCGTCAACTGCGTCCTGTGCTTTTTCTATACCAAGTTCGGCATCGTCAAGTGCAAGCTGTGCGTTCTTTATGCTTGAATCCTGTGAGAAAGTATCGTTTTGCAATACTTGCTTTTCAAGTGCCAAAACCGCATCATTATATGAAAGCTGTGCATTGCTCATTGTCGAGTTTTGATTATCATACTTAACATATCCGACTTTTTGACCGCTGTAAACAGAATCTCCTACCGCAATATTAAGATTTTCAAGTGTGCCTGATGCCGTTGATGTTATTGTTCCCTCGCTTACATATTCAAATTGTGCCGTATTTGCACAAGCAACTCCGTTTATTTCCGCACTGCCGTAATCATTTGTTGTAAGTGCGCCCGGATTTGCGACTTCAACCGTTACATACACAACTTTAGCGTGTGCGTCTGTTGAAACGGCTGACGATGATTTTTCTTTAACAGTTCCGTAAATCGTATCGCCCGAACCTATAACAGATACTGTTGCGGCTGCGCCTGTCTGAATACTTTCGGCATCAACTTCATTAAACGGTATTCTCAGTTTCATATAAGAATCGTCATACAATGTTGCAACCGCTGCACCGGCATTGATATGGTCACCTTCTTTTACGGATAATTCTTTAACTTTACCTGCTGAATTTGACTGTATGTATTGATTGTTTTTAGTATCGTTAAGCGAATTTAATGCCTTTGTCACTGCATTTTGTGCAGACTTTGTACCGATATTGTTTGAAGAAACAGTCTGTGCCTTTTGCTTTACCGCGTCAACATATGCCTGTTGCGCTTTTGCAAGTGCATTTTTTGCCGTACTCAAAGAATTTTGAGCGTCGCTGTCCTCAAATTGATAAAGCTTATCACCTTTCTTAACAACGTCACCCTCTTTGAACGTATCACTTGTTATATCGCCCGACTTGATTGTCGTCACGTTATACGAATCGTTCGGTTTGATAGATGATGAACCTGTGATTGTATTAGTGATTGTTCGGCGTTCAACCGGAGAATCGGTATACATAACTTTTACGGCACTGTTGTTTTTGGACTTTATAATAAGTCCCGAACATATGCCTGCAAGTATTGCTATTACAAGAATAATTATAAGTAATTTCTTTCCTATCTTAAACTTACCGATAAAGAACTTCTTATTTTGCTTGTCATATCCAATGAATTTCTTTTTCGGTTTCTTTTCTTCTTCCTCACTGTCGTCATCATCATCTGAAAATCCAGATGTTTCTTCAAAAGTGAGTTCGTCTGCATTTGTATCTTCTGTGTTAGATACTTCTGCTTCGCTTTCCAAAAGCTTTTGCTCCTTTTCAGAAGTAAAATCTCCCATATTTCTTGCCTCCTGCACCTTTATATTTTTAAACTTATCTGCTCTGCGACTTTAGTTAATTTATCGCAAAACATTTTAAGGTCTGCTTCATCTACATCTCTAAAACATTCCTGTAAGTTTCTGATTATAACTTTCCTTTGATTATCATATGCTTTTCTGCCCTCGTCAGTAAGAACTATATAACTCTTACGCTTATCGGTTGTATCCGATATACTTTTAACCCAGTTTTTTTCTTCAAAGCCTTTATGCTTTGAGAAATAGCCGCCTTACTGACTTTTAAAATGTCACTCATCATAGTGACCGTCATTATTTTTCCGTCATTTGCGGACTGAGTAAGTAAATTCAACATCATATAATCGCCCCTTGACATTTCCTCAAAAGGATACTTTGAAAGAAACCACAGCTTTATCCTGCTTACGATTTCCCAACATTGAAGAAACATTTCTTCTTTCACCGTGTATCCCCCCACACACCGTAATATTAAATTTTGTTAATTTACTCAGCTATTTTATCACCACGATTATTCAAAGTCAATATTTACACTTTTGATACAATATGAATTTACACTTTATTCACATTTCATTTGAATATTATTAACTTTTAGTATATAATAACTATATCATAATTGTACGAGGTGATATTAAGTGAAAAAAACATATATTGATACGGCTATGGAACGTATCGCACCTGATTTAATACTTAAAGGAGGAAACGTTGTCGATGTTTTTTCGGGCAGAGTTATTAAAGCCGATGTTATTATAAAAGACGGTATTATCTGCGGTGTCGGTTCATACAGCGGTGAAAACGAACAAGACGTTTCCGGCAAATATATTATGCCGGGTTTTATTGATTCGCACGTTCATATTGAATCATCTATGACGCAGCCGTCCGAATATGCAAAGGCAGTTATGCCTCACGGTATTACAACCGTTATTGCCGATCCTCACGAAATAACAAACGTATGCGGTGAGGACGGTCTTGAATTTATGTTAAAGTCTGCGAAAAATATTCCGCTTGACGTAAATCTTATGTTGCCGTCATGTGTACCTGCAACGCCTTTTGAACATACAGGTGCTAATCTTGACGCAAAAACAACTCAAAAACTTGCACCTAAATTCTTCGGTATCGGTGAAATGATGAATTATCCCGGTATTGTTTCAGGTGATGATGAAACACTCGGTAAGCTGTGTCTTGACATCATTGACGGTCACGCACCTTTGCTTTCGGGACATGAGCTTGACGCATATGCAAGTGCCGGTATAAAAACCGACCACGAATGCAGTGTCGTTGAAGAAATGACCGAAAAGATAAGCAAAGGTATGTATATTCTTCTTCGTGAGGGTACGCTTTCGCTTGACGTTGCAAAACTTATCAAGTGTGTAACCCCTTACACGTTAAGACGTTGTGCGTTTTGTACCGATGACAGATTTGTCGGCGAAATTATTCGTGACGGCAGTATTGACCACTGTATCAGAAAAGCCGTTTCACTCGGTCTTAACAATATTGACGCAATCATTATGGCAACGCTTAACGCTTGTGAAATCTACGGTATGAAGAATAAAGGGGCAATCGCTCCGTCATACGTTGCCGATATTGTCGTTGCCGATGATTTGAATTTAAGTTCAATATCACAAGTCTACAAAAACGGCAAACTTGTATGTGAAAACGGTAAAGCATTGTTTGAATGCGAAACAGTTGACAATTCAAAAGTTACAAATACCGTTCATCTGCCGAAAATATCAGCCGACTTCTTCAAAACTGATGTTAAAGACAAATTTGACGCTATTGAACTTATACCCGAAAGTATTATCACAAAAAAGGTTACTGTATCGTATTCCGACAGCCTTTCTAAAGTATGCGTTATCGAACGTCATCATAATTTAGGTACAAAGGGTATCGGATTTGTAACCAATTACGGAATTACAAACGGCGCTATCGCCACTTCTATCGGTCACGACAGTCATAACGTAATCGTTATCGGCGATAATGACAGCGATATGGCACTTGCCGTAAATACTCTTGCTACAAGCGGCGGTATTGCGGTTTGTTCAGAGGGTAAAGTTATCGCATCAATGACTCTTGATATTGCGGGACTTATGTCCGTAAAATCAGCCGATGAAGTTACAATAGAACACGATAACCTTTACAGCGCCGCAAAAGTACTTAATATAACAGATAAAATCGATCCGTTTTTGTCACTTGCATTTTTGCCGCTACCTGTAATCCCCGAAGTTCGTATTACCGATTCGGGACTTTTCGATGTTATTAATTTTAAATTTGTGGAATGATGTTTTATTTTGCGGAAGGGCGATCATTGGTCGCCCTTTTTTAGTTCCCAAAATTTCGTA
>OJRV01002039.1_pt1 | contig 20504 bp, 14 predicted proteins | sample 1599241 | NCBI WGS metagenome assembly OJRV01 (sample SAMN04168656, study PRJEB22393) | human gut metagenome | biome: human gut microbiome; feature: stool | host: Homo sapiens | collected 2014-03-17 | reverse complement strand
CATCAGCACCCGGCTTCCCGGATGAATCCGGCGGCTGCGGGTTAAATCATCTAATTTTTTACCTAAAAATTCTGCCGTCAATGGCAGAACTTCCTCTTCGTTGTAGCAAGGCACCACGATATAGATAACCGGTGCATTTCTCATACTGTCATCTCCTGCCCGGGTCACTGTCCCTTCTATGCAGACAAGTCCCCTCGTATTTTCAAAAGCAGGTTTCCAGATACAGGTATCTTGCCAGAATCCTCCTGCAGCTGAAATCTGCTTTTTCCGTATTTTCCTATTATATAGGAACTACATTAAAAAGAAAAGTAAATTTTTGACACATCCACCCGATTCCGGTATAATAGAATTGATATTTTTATCACTTTACTATTACTCGCCACCTAAAGAGGTGGGCGTCTTCTCGACTGAGAAAAAATCAAAAAAAGCCATCTATCAGGAGGTATTCATATGTCAAAAACCGAAAAAGCAAAGGTATATTTTACAGATTTCCACACCATTGCATTTGGCGACGGTCTCCCTACCAAATTAAAAAAACTGATCCGTAAAGCCGGGATCGGTTCCATCGATATGGACGGTAAATTTGTCGCTATCAAGATGCACTTTGGTGAACTTGGAAATATCAGTTATCTGCGCCCGAATTATGCCAAAGCCGTTGTTGATGTCATCAAAGAGCTGGGCGGCAAACCATTTTTAACAGACTGCAATACGATGTATCCAGGCAGCCGCAAGAATGCGCTCGAGCACCTGGAATGCGCCTGGGAAAACGGATTTACCCCGTTGACTGTTGGATGTCCAATCATCATCGGTGATGGATTAAAAGGCACCGATGACATCGCTGTTCCGGTGGCCGGAGGCGAATACATCAAAGAAGCTAAGATCGGCCGCGCCGTCATGGACGCCGATGTCTTTATCAGCCTGACCCATTTCAAGGGACATGAGATGACCGGCTTCGGCGGTACGATCAAAAATATCGGCATGGGCTGCGGTTCTCGCGCCGGTAAGACCGATCAGCACAGCAGTGGAAAACCACACGTCAAGGAAAAGCTCTGCCGGGGCTGCCGCCGCTGTCAGAGGGAATGTGCCAACGGCGGTCTCGTTTTCGATGAAGCCTCCAGAAAAATGCACGTGGATGCTGAGCACTGCGTCGGCTGCGGACGGTGTCTCGGCGCCTGCAACTTTGACGCGATCGAATTTGACAACAACGCAGCCAACGAGCTGTTAAACTGCCGTATGGCGGAATACACAAAAGCCGTTGTGGATGGACGTCCAAACTTCCATATTTCCCTGGTCGTTGACGTCTCCCCGAACTGCGACTGCCACGGTGAAAATGACGTACCGATCCTTCCAAATCTTGGTATGTTTGCCTCTTTCGATCCGCTGGCACTCGATCAGGCCTGTGTGGACGCCTGTCTGGCCGCTGCTCCGATGCCGGGCAGCCAGCTTGCAAAACATCTTGCTGATCCGGATTTCCACGATCACCATGACCATTTCACAAATTCCACACCAGAATCTGAGTGGAAAAGCTGCCTGGCACACGCGGAGAAGATCGGTCTGGGAAGCCGGGAGTATGAATTGATCACACTATAATAACATCACCCCCATCTGCCAGCTGTGCCGCCGGTCCTTTTGCGGCCGCAGAGCTGCAAAAAACGGAGCCGCCCCTGCCTTTCTGACTGCCGGTCGGCTCCGTTTTATGCTCTTCTTTATTTCTGAATCCAGACACCATTCGCATCGACTCTATATCCGTCCGGTGTCGTTCCATTGACAAACAATGCTCCGTCAGCACTCACATAATACCAGTATCCATTCGTCTGAATCCATCGGCTCTTCGCCATAGCCCCGCTTTCGGTATAATAATGCCAGGAGCCATTTACCATCTGCCAGTCACGCGCCATCCACGCATCTGCATGGAAATAGTATGTCTCCCCCTTGATCAGTAAACTCTCATTTGCCGCGTAGGTTCCGTTTACTTTCAGGTATTTCCATTCATTTCCAAACTGCTGCCACGCACCATCGCCCTGAGCAGCTGTATTGCCAGATCCAGAGCTACCCGGTCCGCCCTGACTGCCGGAAGAAGAGGTATTTTTGCTGGTCGTATTGCCGGACGGCTTGCTGGAATTTGACGTACTGTTGTTCGCCGCATCCGATACCGAGGTGTTCGTGCCAGCCGGTGTGCCGGATGCGCTTCCCGCCACCGCAAAACCATAGTCCAGTAGCTTTTTCGTATCGTCATAATGGGTCTGCGAACTCTTTAAAATAACTGCAATCAGGCGCACGCCATTTCGCTCTGCACACGTTACCAGCGTGTTGCCTGCCAGGGAGGTATAACCGGTCTTTCCGCCTATGATTCCCTCATAGTACTGGGAATTTGCCGGATTGAGCATCTTATGTCCCATCGTAAGCGTCCGCACCGTCGGCACGCTGGCAGTCGCCGGGAAATCGTAATGCAGGGTCGATGCAACCTGACGCACCGTCGCATTATTGAATGCAGCATTTGCAATCAGCGCCATATCATGTGCGGTTGTAAAATGGTTCGCATTGTTCAGACCGTTCGGGTTTGCAAAATGCGTATGTGTGCATCCTAAAGACGCTGCCTTCTCATTCATCTTATCCGCAAACGCGCTGACACTGCCGGACACATGCTCCGCCAGTCCGTTTGCCACCTCATTTGCCGATTTTAAAAGCAGACCATAGAGACAGTCCTTAACCGTAAAGGTATCGCCCGCCTTGACCTGCAGCGTCACCGCGCCCGATTCCAGATTCGAAACTGCCGTCTGGGAAAAGGTTACCGTATCACTCAGATTACAGTTTTCCGCTACCAGAAGCGCCGTCATCAGCTTCGTGATGCTGGCTGGATAATACTGCGTATCCGCATTCTTGGAAAACAGGAACTGGTTGTGCGTCGCATCATAGAGCACTGCGCCCTGCGCTGCCACCGTCGGCTGAGCTGCATTCTGTGAAGTAACCGTTGCTCCCGAAGGAACTGCGCCGGAGACCGAGCCTCCTGCCGCCTGTCCCGGACCGGTCGCCCCATCTGTCGCAGCAAATGCCGTCCATGACACAGACATCATAAGTGCCATTCCCAGGCAGAGGGAACGCACGGATTTTTTCCATATATTCATCGTATATTGTCCTTCCTGTATGTATTTTCGCTTTTCTCCTACCCGCCAGCTCCCGCAAACGTAAAGTTACGTTCACTCATTGCGCGGACTTTAACGGATTTTGCCAGTGCTGCGCAGGTACAAATCATGCAAATCTGTCTTACATTTTACTTCATTTTAAGCGACAATACAAGTTGAAAGGAAAATTTGAAATTATTACAATTTTATTACAAAAACAGGTAGCCGAAGGACATTCAGCTCCTCCAGCTACCGCTTGATTCTTTTTGTATCTTCTCTTTAAATCGTTGACCAGCTTCGCCGGTTTCCAGTTAACGCCGTCTTTGCATACGCCGTGCGTCACAGAATCCATCTTGTCATGCAGATCTTCTGCATTCCAGACGCTTTCTATTTTTATTTAATAAATTTTTACAGATACTTCTTCCGCAGATCTGCCCCACTCTCTGCCGACAGATACGCCGGTGCCACATCAAAGACGGTCTTGCAGCCCTTCTGGCCTTCCTGGTTCATCTTGTATGCCGCGCGTGCGTATGCCACGATGATGGAGGAAGTAAATTCCGGGTTGGAATCCAGCTTTAAGCTGTACTCGATGATATGGTGGTTCTCTTTGTTCCAGCCGGTCTTACCGCTGCGGAGTACGAAACCACCGTGCGGGAGACGGTTGTGATCGCGTTTCAGTTCTTCTTCGGTGATGAAATGAACCGTTGTGTCATAATCAGAAAAGTAGTTCGGCATGGTCTTGATCTCATTCTCGATCTTTGCCTGATCCGCTCCCTCTTCTGCCACAACAAAGCACTCTCTGGTGTGTTTTTCGCGGGTGGTCAGCTCTGGGCTGCTGCCGCTTCTGACTGCCTCCAGTGCACTTTCAACTGGGATTGTGTACTGTCTGGCATCCTTGACGCCCTCGATCCGGCGGATCGCATCGGAATGTCCCTGGCTGACGCCCTTGCCCCAGAATGTATAATTTTCGCCCTCCGGCAGGCATGCAGCTGCATAGAGACGGTTCAGGGAGAACATACCCGGATCCCAGCCAACGGAGATGATGCCAACCTTTCCGGATTTCTGTGCGGACTCATCGACTGCTGCGAAATGCTCTGGAATCTTTGCATGGGTATCGAAGCTGTCCACTACGTTAAACCACTGTGCATATTTCGGGGTCTGGACCGGCAGATCCGTAGCCGAACCGCCGCAGAGAATCAAAACGTCGATCTCGTCTTTCTTCGCCTCTGCCTCATCTACATGATAAACCGGTACGCCCTCGGTCAGGATCTTGACCGTTTCCGGCGCACGCCGTGTAAATACTGCTTTCAGTTCCATATCCGGATTCTGGCGGATCGCACACTCCACGCCGCGTCCCAGATTTCCATATCCTAAAATTCCAACTCGGATACTCATAGATATTCCTCCTAACGGTACAAAATTTGCCACGGATCCGGCTCTATTTTCCAGCTTACGCGATCCGATTTTACTTAAAAAATTCAAGTGTTCCCATTATACACTAGATCCATCCGTTTTTCAATATAGGTGAGTTCACGCGTACAGGAAACAAATTCTCATTTAATTCTCAACGAAAGCCTTATTCCAGCTCCTTCATTCCGGTATACAGCTCAAAATACCGCCCTTTCTGCGCCAGCAGATCTTCATGGTCGCCGCGCTCAATGATCTGCCCGTGCTCCAGCACCATGATCGCATTGGCGTTGCGGACTGTCGAAAGCCGGTGGGCGATGACAAAGGTCGTCCGGTCCGCCATCAGCCGGTCCATGCCGTGCTCGATGTGCTTCTCCGTCCGCGTATCGACCGAACTCGTCGCCTCATCCAGAATCAGGATCGGTGCTTTAGAAACTGCTGCCCGCGCAATGTTTAATAGCTGGCGCTGTCCCTGGCTTAAGTTTGCACCGTCGCCCTCCAGCATCGTGTCATACCCATCCGGCAGACGCATGATAAAGGAATGCGCCGATGCCGTTTTTGCCGCCTCAACAACTTCTTCATCCGTGGCATCCAGCCGCCCGTATCGAATATTTTCCCGTACCGTGCCGGTAAAAAGATGCGTATCCTGCAGAACCATCGCGATATTTTCCCTCAGCTCCTTCCGGTGCATCCGGCGGACATCGACGCCGTCCACCGTGATCGAGCCGCCCTGTATATCATAAAAACGGTTGATCAGATTCGTGATCGTCGTTTTTCCGGCTCCCGTCGAGCCGACAAAGGCGATCTTCTGTCCCGGCTTCGCATAGAGCGAAATATCCTTCAAAATCACCTGCCCCGGCTCATAGCCGAACGTCACATGGTCAAGCACCACCTCACCGCGGATCGGCGCGATCGAAACCGCATCCGGCGCATCTGCCGCCTCCGGTTCCGCATCCAGCACTGCAAACACGCGCTCCGCGCCTGCCAGCGCCGAAAATACGTTTCCAACCTGCATGGAAAGCTCGTTGATCGGTCTGGAAAATTGCCGCGAAAAACCTAAAAATACGGTCAGTCCACCGACATCAAAGTTCCGGAACACACAGAGCAGACCGCCAATGCAGGCTGTCAGTCCATAATTTAACTGGCTTAAATTGTTCATGACCGGTCCCATCACACCGCCGAAAAACTGTGCCCGGATCTGTTTTTCTTTCAGATCCGCATTGAGCCATCCAAATTCTTCCTCTGCGATCTCCTCATGACAGAATACCTTGACGACCTTCTGCCCCTGCACGGTCTCCTCAATATAGCCGTTCATCGCGCCAAGCGCCGCCTGCTGGGCAGAGAAATATTTCTGGCTCCGTCCGGCAACAAATTTACCGGCACGCAGCATCACCGGCATCATGGCAAGCGTAATCACCGTCAGCCACACGTTCGTGTAAATCATCAGGACCAGCGTTCCCACAATACTGAGTGCGCCGGATAAAAGCTGCACCAGCGTACTGCTGAGCATCATGCCGATCGTATCCACATCGTTTGTAAAACGGCTCATCAGATCGCCGTTGCTGCCGGTATCATAAAACCGAAGCGGAAGCGTCTGCATATGGTTAAACAGCTCTTCCCGCAGCCGCTGCAGCGCGTTTTGCGCCACCTGCAGCATGATGCGCGACTGCATATAGGCAGCGGCAACGCTGACTAAATAAACCGCTCCCATCACGCACAGGGAACGGAACAGCCCCGCCACATCGCCCCGGCTGCCATCTAAAGGCACAATATACCGGTTGATGATCGGGCGCAGCATATAGGCGCCCGCCAGATTTGTCACCGTCCCCAGGATCACACAGAAAAAGGCGACTGTCATCGCCATCTGGTCGCGTTTTAAGTATGAAAGCAGGCGCAGCATCGTCTGACCGCCCGCCTTGGGCTTTCCGCCCTTCATGACCGCCATCCGTTCCGGTCCCCGGCGGCGTTTCGGCGCGTCGGCTATGCGGCTGCCATATCGGCGTTTCAGGCTTTCAATCTGTTTTTCATCCATCATGCCATCACCTCCCCGTCTGCCCGTTTTCCATATTGCGTCTCATAGATCTCCCGGTACGCCTCACAGGATGCCAGCAGCTTCTCCTGCGTTCCCTCTCCGATAATCCTGCCGTCCTCAAGGACGAGAATCCGATCCGCGTATTCCAGCGAACTCAGCCGCTGTGCGATAATAAATTTCGTCGTATCTTTCAAATCTTCCCGGAATGCCGTCCGGATCGCCGCCTCCGTTGCCGTATCGACCGCACTGGTGCTGTCGTCGAGGATCAGGATCTTCGGCTTCTTTAAGAGTGCCCTTGCGATGCACAGCCGTTGTTTCTGACCGCCGGATACATTGACGCCGCCCTGTCCCATCTCCGTTTTGTAGCCTTCGGCAAACGAATTCACAAAGGAATCTGCCTGCGCATACACTGCTGCCCGCCGCACTTCTTCCTCCGTCGCCGTCTCATCACCCCAGCGCAGGTTTTCCTCGATCGTGCCGGAAAACAGGACGTTTTTCTGTAAAACCATGCCAACGCCGTCCCGGAGATTTTTCAGGGAATATTCCCGCACATCGATACCATCCACCCGCACACTCCCCTCTGTCACATCATAGAGGCGGGGAATCAGCTGTACCAGCGACGTTTTTCCGCTTCCGGTCGCACCGAGGATGCCGATCGTCTCCCCCGGCTCTGCCGTCAGGCTGATGTGGGATAGAACCGGCTCACCGCCTTCGCGGTAGGAAAAGGAAACATCTTTAAATTCCACGCGTCCTTTCTCAACCTTCCGGTCCTTCTGTGATGCATTTTCATCGCTCAAATCAATCGGCTCATCCAGCACCTCATCGATTCGCCGGATGGACGCCATCGCGCGGGAACTCTGCAAAAATACCATTGAGAGCATCATAAGTGACATCAGAATCTGTACAATGTAGGTCGTAAATGCCGTCAGATCCCCGACCGCCATCCGTCCGCCGATAATCAGGTTTCCGCCGAACCAGACAACTGCCAGTGTCGTCACATTCATCGCGAACATCATGACCGGCATCGTCGCAATTACGATCTTCAGCGCCCGCAGCCCTGCCTCCTTGAGCTCCCGGTTCGTGTCGGCAAACCGCTTTTCCTCGTAGTCTTCCCGCACAAAGGATTTCACCACCCGCACGTTCGTCAGCACCTCCTGGATGCCGCTATTGAGCGTATCCAGCGCTTTCTGCATGGCCGTAAACCGCGGGTAGGCAGTCCGTAGGATCCAGACGATCGCCGCCGTCAGAAGCGGAATCACCACCAGGATGACAGCTGCCAGTTCCGCATTCATCCAGAACGCCATCACAAGCGCCCCCAGGAACATGCCCGGCGCGCGCAGCATCATCCGAAGTCCCATCATAATCAGGTTCTGCACCTGCTGGATATCGTTCGTCAGACGGGTTACCAGCGATCCCGTGCTGAACGTATCGATATTTTTAAATGAAAACTGCTGCACTCTGGCAAATAAGTCGCGGCGCAGATCGCTGGTAAAGGAAATCGACGCCTTCGCTGCAAAATATGCCCCCAGAATGCCGCCTGCCGCCATCAAAAAGGAGGTAATCGCCATCACAAGTCCCATTTTGAGAATGTATCCGCCGTCTTTCTGCGCCACGCCATGGTTAATAATCATCGACATAAATTTGGGCAGCAGAATCTCACCCAGAACCTCCGTTACCATCATGAGCGGTCCCAGAATAAAGGCGCTCTTATATGGCAGTATATATGATTTGTATCGTTTCCATTGCTTCACGCTTTTTCCTCCTGCCCGTTATTTCTGCAAATTTTTTTATGGATTCTGTTCAAACAGCTCCATCAGTTCATTCTGGCTCAAATCGCCCAGTGAAACCATTCCCTCTGAAACCACCTGCGCCGCCAGCGCAAGTTTCGCATTCTGCAGCTTCAAAAGATTTTCTTCTATCGTATCCTTTAAGATCAGTTTGTATACCGTGACCGGCTTTTCCTGCCCGATCCGGTACGCGCGGTCGGTCGCCTGGTTCTGCGCTGCCACATTCCACCACGGATCGTAATGAATCACGATATCCGCCGCCGTCAGGTTGAGTCCCGTTCCCCCGGCTTTCAGGGAAATAAGGAACACCGGAACCTCATCCGAGGCAAACGCCTGCACCATCCGGCTGCGTTCTTCCTTCGGGGTCGCGCCGACCAGAAGATGGGACGAAATGCCCTCCTGTAAAAGGCGTTCCCGAATCCGCTCCAGCATCGAGGCAAACTGGGAAAAGAGCAGGATCTTATGTCCCGCCGCAGATGCCGATGCGATCAGCGAAACACAGGTCTCCAGCTTCGCCGATTCCCCCGTATAATCTTCAAAACAGAGTGCCGGATCGCAGCAGATCTGACGCAGCCGCATGAGCTGGGAAAGCACTTCCAATTTTCCATTACCCGACCACGCGCCGCCAGCCAGAGCCTCTTTCAGTTTCAACGCCGACGCCGTATAAAGCTTCTGCTGCCGCCCCGACGCCGCCGAATAAACGATCCTCTCCTCCTTGCCCGGAAGCTCCCGCAGCACATCCTTTTTCAAGCGGCGCAGGACAAACGGTCCCGTCATCCGCCGCAATGCCGTCAATGCTTCCGGATCCTGATTTTTCACGATTGGCAGCTCATACCGCTCACGAAACTTCCGGTAACTGTATAAAAATCCCGGCATCAGGAAATCAAAAATGCTCCAAAGCTCGCTGAGCCGGTTTTCCACCGGCGTTCCCGTCAGGGCGAAACGGGCATTCGCCGAAATCTCCTTTACCGCCTTTGCTCCCTGTGTCTTTGCATTTTTAATGACCTGCGCCTCGTCAATAATCTCATATTCAAACGTGCGTCCCAGATACGCTGCCCGATCCCGTTTCAACAGATCATAGGATGTGATGATCACCTGCGCCCCCTCAGACGCCTCCATCCGCATCTGCTCCTCCAGCTGTTCCTGCCGTTCTTTCGCCGTCCCGGCAATCAGAAGCACGCGGATCTCCGGCGAAAACCGGGCAAATTCCTGTCCCCAGTTGTAGACGAGCGACGCCGGGCAGACGATCAAAGACGGAAGAGGTAATTCTGACCCACTGCCTTCATTTCCAGCCGCTTTCTGCTCGGTTTTTTCCTGATAAAATGCCGTCAGAAGCGCAATCACCTGCAGCGTTTTTCCCAGTCCCATATCATCTGCCAGGATCCCGCCGAAATGATACCGCGCCAGCGTCCGCATCCACGTATATCCGATCTTCTGGTATTCCCGCAGCGTCTTTTCCAGCACCGCCGGAACCGCATAGCTGACACTCTGCGCCGTTTTTAGATCGCGCACCATCATCCCGTAGGCTTCATCCCGCTGAAACAGTTTCATCCTGCCGTCGCCCGAGAGACTGTCCAGATAAAAAGCACGGTAAGCAGGTATCGTCGCCTCCCCCGCCTGAAATTCACTCTTTGTCAGTCCCAGATCCGCAGTCAGACTGTCAAGCGCCTGCAGGCCGCCGCCCGAAAGCTGCAAAAATTCGCCATTTTTCATGCGGTAATATTTCTTTTTTTGGCGGTATTCACTGAGTACCTGCAAAAGCTCCGCCGGGTCGATTCCCGCCGTCTCAATCTTCAGATCCAGCCAGCCGCCTCCAAGAGAAACCCCCATCGACACTTCCGGCGGGGGCAGGACGCGCAGATGGCGGACAGACTCTGACAGCCATACCTCGCCCACCTCCTGAAACTGCGTCATTCCCTCGCTCAGAACCTGGTACAGCGCTTCTTCATCCCCGCGGATCACCAGCTCGCCGCTCTCATCCTCCCAGTAAGAGAAGTACCGCGTGATCAGGCGGCTGATATAAAATTCCGCCGGTACATCCCGGCAGATCTCCCGCGGAACATGCTCGTCCGCCAGCGGCGAAAACGTAAAATCTCCGTAGGAAAGCGTCGGACGCAGACGCAGCTCGTCCGGCGAATCACTGTCAAACTCAAACCGGGCTTTCAACGCCTCTGGGCGGTATTTCTCCCAATCGATCTCCGGGCTCTGCAAGATCCCAAGTGCCTCCATGCCTTCCAGCACCCGCGCATAAAAGAGCGGAATATCCCGGCTTCCAACCAGCAGCTCCCGCTTCTCTTTCCGGCTTCCGCACTCTCTTCCGCCCTGTTCCATCTGCTCCAGAAAAACGCCCATCGTTTCTGTATACAGTTCACTGCATCCAAACAGATGCAATCCATCTGCCACATACAGACGCTGTTCTCCCCGGAACGAAGTTAGAGCCGATGGAACCGTAACCGCAATTCCATCGCCCCTTGCTTCCACCTCCACCGGGAAACGCGGATCCTTGCGCTCAACCCGGCACACACGTTCAGCACCTTTCTCGTCCTCCGTCTGGACTTCTTTTCCCTCTAAAAGATCAAACAGCCGATCCCTCGCTGCAGATCCCAGCGTTAACGCCCGCATCACCGGAAGCGGCAGCCCCGCATGACCGCGCATCTCCTCATAATGGCGTATGTAGGCGTCCGCCTCCTCCAGCAGAAGATCTAAAAATGGGCGGCTTTCCGGCGCAAAGGCAGATGGGACGTGCTCAAACGCCATGCCTTTTCCGTATTCCACCCGTTTTCCGCTGTGAACCGCCTGTGCAAATTCCAGCAGGTTTTTCACAATATACCGTTTTTCCCGTCCGATCCGTGCCTCCAAAAGCACTTCGCCGCGCCGGATCTGTAAATAGGGATGCAGATAGACCGGTTCCCGCTCTTCCTCGCCCAGAATCCGCGCTACTTCCCGGTTCGTGTACTCCCGGATCATCATCCGGATCTCCGGCGAAGTCGAAACCGGCAGTGTATGCTCAGCTTTCTGCTGACGGGCAAACGCCTCCTGAAGCGCTTTTGCATGCACGCAGGGACCCCGGAATGAATTTCCCTCCGCACAAGAACAAGAGTAGTCATAGATCTGACTACCCTTGATAAAAATTCTTGTCTGATATACCTTTGTCTCATCCTCAATCTGTCCCTGTACCCGTACTTCGCCCTTCCAGAAGGTATCTACGGACATTTTTATTATTTTCATGAGGATTCCTCCATATTACAGATTACATGTGTTCCGGCGATTCCATTCCGAGCAGATCCATACAGGTATCCAGCACCCGCTTGGTCAGCGTGATCAGGCTGATAAAGGCTGCCTGCTTCGCTGCGTCCTCCTCGGAGAGGATCTTATTTTCCAGATAGAATGCATTGAACGCATCCGCCACTGCCGCCATGTATTGGCAGAGCTTATGCGGCGCCGTCTCATAGAATGCAGATTCTGTCACCTCGCCGAAACGGCAGAGCGCCATCTGAAGTGCTTTCTCTGTCTCGCTCTCAGCCGGACGGATCGGAACCACTTTAGCATCCGCACCGCGCAGTTCCTTGTATTTCTCCAGAATGGACTTGATGCGGACGATCATATACTGGATATGTGGACCTGTATTTCCCTCGAAGGAAATAAAGCGGTCTACATCGAAAATGTAATCTTTGGTCGCCTGATTCGAAAGATCGGCATATTTAAGTGCCGCCAGACCGACAATCTCCGCCGTGCGTGTCATCTCGTCCGCCGGAACCTTCTGCTTCTCCTGAATCTTCTCATATACCTTCTCATCGATATTCTTGATCAGGTGCTCCAGACGCATAACACCGCCCTCACGTGTCTTGAACGGACCACCGTCCTTGCCGTTCATCGTACCGAATCCCAAGAAGATCATCGGCGTATCTTCTTTGACGATGCCCGCTTTCTTCGCCACACGGAATACCTGGATAAAATGAAGCTCCTGGCGCTTGTCTACGACGTAAATGTAGCGGTCCGGATGGAAATCCTGCTCACGTTCGATGATCGTCGCCAGATCGGAAGTCGCATACAGCGCCGCACCGTCGGATTTGCGGACGATACAAGGCGGATATTCCTTCGCATCCCCTTCCTGTGCGATATCGACAACCAGCGCGCCATCGCTCTCATAGGCGAGACCTTTTTTCTGTAAATCCTCGATCAGTCCCGGAATATATGGCTGCGCATCGCTCTCGCCCTTCCAGAGGTCGAACGATACATTTAAATTGCCATAGTTCTTTTTCAGATCCTTCAAGGACACGTTCATGATGTGCTTCCAGATCGCATGGAACGGTGCATAGCCACTCTGCAGTTTGAAGGTTGCCTGCTGTGCCCGCTCACGGAATGCCGCATCTACCTTGGATTTCGCGCTCGCTGCCGGATAGATATCCTCCAGCTCGGAGATCGTAAACGGCGGCTCCGACGGATACTCGCCGGTATAATCCGGGTCAAAATATACCAGATCCGGCTGACGGTCATGCAGCTCCTCGATGATCAGTCCCATCTGCAATCCCCAGTCACCCAGATGCACATCGCTGATGACATGGTGTCCCATATAGCGGCTGATGCGCTTGATGCTCTCTCCGATGACCGCGGAACGTAAGTGTCCGACATGCAGTGGTTTTGCTACATTGGCTCCGCCGTAATCGATGATGATCGTCTCCGGATTCTTAGCTGCGTTGAGTCCCAGCTTTTCATCCTCTGCCACCTGCTGTACATAGGATGCCATGTAGCACGGATTCAGGCGGATATTGATAAATCCAGGCATCACGGCGTTGATCTCAGAAAACATCTTGCTTCCGGCTGTCTTTTCCACCACCTCATTGGCAATATCGATCGGTTTCTTTTTATACGCTTTGGCAGCTGCCATCGCGCCGTTACACTGATACTCGCAGAGATCCGGGCGGTTTGATACCGTCACGCGGATATACTTCTCATCGTACCCGCAGCCGGTAAACGCCGGTTTCAGTTCTTCCACGATCAAATCTAAAATCGTTTTCATACTAGATTCCCTTTCATAATTTATATCGTATATTATATATCTTTCCGCATTGCCTTTTTCACATCCTTGCGGAACTGCTTCCAGGCATCCTCATGATCCACGAAATACTTCGGGCACGCCTTTCCAGTCACATCATAATGACGGATCACGTCTTTCGGACTTAAATCGAGCTGCTTGCACAGCCATGCAGTCAGTTTTACCAGCGAGTCATACGTCTCGTCTGTGAATTTTCCGTCTGCCGCCGGATGGCAGCACTCAATCGAAACGGTGTCCGCATTCCTCTCATTGGAGGCATATGCCTTCTCCCCGACCGGAACGCACTCAATGATCTCGCCGTCCAGACCGATCACGAAATTGCTGCTGACGGAAACAGTGTTACTGCCGCTCTGATCTTTCAACCCCTCAAAATAATCATGGTTCTGCTGTGCCGTCGTCCCAGGATTTGCCACATAGTGAATCACGATCCCGTTGATGACCGGGATATTCGTCCCCGGTCTGGAATATCGGTTGACCGTGAGAAGCTGCTCATCAACCCAGTTTGGCATCTCGATCGTGGACGGATCGATCAGCTTGCGGATCATTTTCCCGCGCAGCGTCCAGCCTGTTCCCGCACCCAGGAGGAAAATAAGCAGACACAAAAACAGCCGCATCATCACACGGCGCTTCTTCTGCTGCCTCGTCCGCTCCCGGCGGATTGCCGTCTGCCTGCCGGATGTACGCCTCTTTCTGCCACCAGATCTGCGCCCCGGCTCATCCTCTTCCCCCAGACGCAGACGGTTTTCTCTTCCGTTCTCCATATTTATCACTCCCCATGAGCACCGCTCACTCCGAACCTGCTCTCTGAGATGAACCAACGGACGCGTCATAGACGCCTCCCCGATATGTTAAGCAAAAAAACTGTTGTAAAATCTCGACGTTTCCTCCGGATCTTACAACAGTTTCTCTGCTTGCTACTGTTCATGCGCTGCATAACCAGCAAAGGAAAATGCCTGCCACAAACAGTAATCTCTGTTTCCAGTCAGAAACCTGTCAGTGACACGACTGCCTCCCCACAAGGGTACAAACGGTATCGTGAAGACCTTTCTGACGTATATGTTATAACTTAGACTCTGGACAGATATTCACCAGTACGTGTATCGATCTTGATCTTATCGCCCTGGTTTACGAATAACGGTACATATACAGTAGCGCCAGTCTCTACAACTGCCGGTTTGGTAGCGCCTGTAGCAGTATCGCCCTTGAAGCCCGGCTCTGTATCTGTGATCTCAAGCTCTACGAACAGCGGCGGTTCTACGGAGAATACCTTGCCGTTGTAAGAACAGATCTTGCACATCTCGTTCTCTTTTACGAACTTGAGTGCGTCGCCGATTGTCTCCTGGTTTAAAGCTACCTGCTCATATGTGTTTACATCCATGAAGTTGTATAAGTCGCCATCGGAATACAGATACTGCATATCAACTCTGTCGATTCTGGCAGACGGGAACTTCTCGGTCGGACGGAAGGTTTTCTCTACAACGCCGCCATTCATTACGTTCTTAATTTTAGTACGAACGAACGCAGCTCCCTTTCCCGGTTTTACGTGCTGAAATTCCATGATCTGGTATACGTTGCCATCAATCTCCAGTGTGATGCCGTTTCTAAAATCGCCCGCTGATATCATAAATGATGCTCCTCCTTGAAAATACTCGCTTTATCTTTTTTATTTTATACTATAAAATCCTCTTTTTCAACTACTTTTTTGAAAACACAGGGCACATCATGTCAATTCCGCCCCTTATTTTTCTAAAATTGCCGATATTTTTTCTGAAAACAACTGATTTTCCACCGTTTCCGTCACTCCTGTCAGCATCCGGTTCTGCCGCCTGGCAAGCTCTTTCAAACCGTTCAAAAACCCCCAGCTGCAACCTTCCACTATTTTTTTCTATCTTCTCACATAGAACCACAGGACAATTTTCTCCAGATACCGCTTTAACACAATCTGGATCTCTTCCTTCGGATTGATCGGCTTTACAAGAATCGAATAGATGCCTGTCCGCCTCGCCCCGTACACATCCGTAAAGAGCTGATCCCCGACAAACATCGTCGAGCGCTCGCCCGTTCCCATCCGGCGCATCGCCTGTCTGTATCCGCTGCGCTTCGGTTTTCTGCCCTTGTAAATATAATCCGAACCTACCTGTCCGGCAAACGGGGCGACCCGCGCCTCCTTATTATTCGAGAGCAGACAGGTGTGGAACCCGATCGCCCGCAAACGTTCAAACAGCTGTACTGCCCGCTCGTCCGCCGGGGCACCGTGCGGCACCAGCGTATTGTCAATATCAAATATGATACCCCGCATTCCCTTCTGGTAAAACTGCTCATACGGGATATCATACGCAGAATCCAGCCATTCATCCGGATAAAACGCATTTCCCATCATCTGGTCTCTTCCCCGTTCTTTCCAGACTCATACGACGGCACATTCCGCTGCTGTATCTTCTGCAGTTCCTCCATAAATGTATCGACGTCTTTAAACTCCCGGTATACCGATGCAAACCGCACATAGGTAACCACATCCAGATCCTTTAACCGCTCCATCACAAGTTCCCCGATCACCGCGGTCGAGATCTCCCGTTCTTCCCGGTTAAATAAATTGTTTTCCACATCGTCGATCAACGCCGAAATCTGTCCCGGAGAGACTGGGCGCTTGTGGCAGGAATGCAGGATTCCTGCCTCTATCTTCGCCCGGTCGTACATCTCCCGGGTATTATCCTTTTTGACAACCATCAGAGGGATTGTCTCAAGTTTTTCATATGTGGTAAAACGCTTTCCACAAGTCTCGCACTGTCTCCGGCGTCTGATAGAACTGTTGTCATCCGCAGGCCGTGAATCGATTACTTTCGTGTCAGCCGCGTTGCAAAATGGACACTTCAATCGCTCTTCCCCTTTTCTGGTTTTATTGATATGCCCCCGCCAGGTTTTCATAACATATCATACTTATTATAATATCGCAGGAAGTGCGCTTCTGCAAGCAGAAGTTTTCCGCTATTCCTTCTTTATTCGTTACTGTTCACACATGCGTGAACAGTAACGGAATTTGCCGTGGCTTCGCATTCAAATACGGCAAATTCCTGCTGCCACCATGTTTTCTTACGGCACTTTCGCTTCCAAAAGTGCCTACCCGTAAACAGTAACAAAAATTTCACATATTTTTCCATTTCGCGCCTTTTCATGCTTCCCCGAAACTGTTATACTGGATAACGAAACGGAAACTTTAACATACAGAGCCGTTTCAAGGAAAATAGAACAAACGACCTCTTTACAAATTTATCACATAAAATGAAAGGCTGCAGCTGTACCACAACCTGACAGCCGCGAAAGGTTTTATATGACACAGAAAAAAACATATTTAAGCTGGCTTCTGGGGCTTATCTGTGCTTTCAGTCTGATGATCGTGTTTCTGATCACCTCGGTGGAAGCCGTCGCCTACTGGACGCCGCATTATTATGAAAATGAATATACCCGCTACCAGGTTGCCGATGATGTCCATATGGAGATGGACGACCTGCTTTACGTGACGGACGAGATGATGGCATATCTGCGCGGCAGCCGCGACGATCTGAACATTGACACCGTCGTAGACGGGACGCCGCGCGAATTTTTCAACGCCAGGGAGAAGGCGCACATGGCGGATGTCCGCAACCTCTTTCTCGGAGGACTGGCGCTGCGCCGCCTCTGCCTGTTTCTGGCAGCGGCATCGGTTGCACTGCTGGCACTTTTCAAGGTTCCGTTAAAACACCTGCTGCCACGGATGCTCTGCGCCGGGACGGTTTTATTTCTGGGCGTGACCGCCCTGCTTGCCGGGATCATTTCCACTGATTTTACGAAATATTTTATTATTTTCCACAAAATCTTCTTTACCAATGATCTCTGGCAGCTCGATCCGCGGACCGATCTTCTGATCAACATCGTGCCGGAACCATTTTTCATGGACACCGCCGCCCGGATCGGCATCACCTTCTGCCTGATGACCGGCGCCCTGTTTCTTCTCTGCCTTGCATGTATCCTGCGGGAACACCGCAGGGGCAAATCAGGAGCAGAAAATTCCGGAAATTCCGGAGGCGGCAGCTCTCCAGGTAATTCCAGCCACCCGGCTGCTCCGGATTTGAAGACGAAAATAGCTGGCAGCACAGGCAGCAAGTTATCCTTGTTTTTAATTGGTACACTTTTGCTGTCCCTGCTCGCCGCCCCGATGCAGGCGCTTGCCTCCACCGACTGGCCAGCGGACATTTCCATTGACTCCGATGCCGGGATCGTCATGGACGCCAACACCGGAGTCGTTTTATATGGAAAAAACATCCACGAAACCTACTCTCCCGCCAGTATCACGAAGGTTCTGACCTCCCTCATCGTTCTAGAGCACTGTTCCCTCGATGAGACGGTCACCTTTTCCGAGAACGCGGTCTACAACGTGGAGTCCAACAGCAGCAGCGCCGGATACGATACAGGCGATACCGCCAGCGTCAAGGACTGCCTCTACGCCCTGCTTTTAAAATCAGCCAATGAGGCTGCCAACGCACTCGCCGAGCACGTTGCTGGCTCCGCTGATGCATTTGCTGTTTTGATGAATGAAAAAGCCGCCGAGCTTGGGTGCCAGGATTCGCATTTTGCAAATCCGAGCGGTCTGAATAACGAGGAACACTATGTCAGCGCCTACGACATGGCGCTCATCACGCGGGCGGCATTTGAAAATCCTACGTTTGCCAAGATCGTCGAGACAACCTACTATAAACTGCCGCCGAACCAGAAAAATCCCGAGGGACAGGGCATCTCCCCGGGCAATAAGCTGGTCAAAAAGAACTGGCCGCAGTACTACCGTCCGGACGTCCTCGGCGGCAAAACCGGTTATACCTCCATCGCCCTCAACACACTGGTCAATGGTGCCAGACAGGGCGATACGACACTGATTACCGTCATCCTGCACAGCAACAACACGCAGTATGAGGATACCAGCCGGCTGCTCGACTTTGGATTTAACAATTTCCAGTCGGTCAAAATTGCAGATTATGATCAAACTTTTTCAAATATCGGAAAAGATTTGAAAATTGCAGATGTGTCTACCGCCGGGGGCGAATCCCTGTCCATCGACCCAGATAGCCGCGTGGTACTTCCAAAAACAGCGGATTTCTCGGAGACAACGACCTCCTTCGACTATGAGATCCCGGCTGGCGCACCGGACAGCACGATCGCCTGTGTCACTTATTCGCTCGGCGATCACAAGGTTGGCCAGGCATATCTGACCCTCACCGACAGCAGCCAGACAGCGGCAGATATTCCCGAAAAGCTTGTATCTCAGGCGGCAACAGCTGCCGCGCAGGACAGCTCCGACACTGCCCTTTCAGACGGCTCCTCGGAGGCCTTGCCGCTCTCCAATCCGCCCGAATCGGCTGCTAATCAGGAAAATAGTTCCACCGGTAAATCCTTTGGACAGCTGTTTCATATTTCCGTCCGCGTTCCACCGGCATTCATCGCCGCTCTGACCGCCATTCTTGTCGTGATCGGCGCGGTCACCGCCGGCATCCGTTTTCTCCAGATGCAGCGCCGCCAGGAGGAGGACGCCCTCGCAGAACGCCGCAGACGGCGCGCGGAACGTCTGCGCGACAGCGGAATGTCCGAAGCAGATTTCGACCTGATGATGCAGGACCGCCGAACGGCGCTGGCGAAAAAAAGGAAGAAACGATCGCATAAAATCCCATAACTGACACAAAAAGAGTTACCAGATGTGGAAATTCTCTTCTTTTACCTTACTCTAAACAGGCAGGAGAAACATTTCCATATCCAGTAACTCTTTTCTATGAATTTTTTCTTTTCTCTAATTTCTATTTCATACGCTCCATCCGCTCGGCTGCCTTCACCCTACTCGGCTGCTTCTGCCGCTTTTCCAGACTTCTTCGCCTTGTTGCGTTCCGCGCGCTTCTTCTTCGTTTCCTCCTTCTTCTGCTCCACGTAGGCCGCTCCCTCTTCACCGACCAGCTTCGTCGTCTTAACAGCAAAAAACGAGCCGTCCTCCGACTTCTTCATCCGGATCTTTCCCTTCATATAACCGTGCTCCGGGCAGACCGCCAGACAGAAGTAAAATTTCTGGTTTGAGGAAAACCAGCGGATCTTTTTCCGCAAGGTCCGGCGGCATTTGTAACAAACCATCTCCGCCACACGCCGTTCCTCCAAAATCTCTTCCTTCGTCTCATGCTCACGCGACACAAATTTCGCATATTCTGGAAATTCCAGGTAGATCTCTTCCTCCTCCGTCAGCGGCGGCTGGTAATAATCCACTGAAACATACTCCATCATGCTGTAAAAGTCCATCTCACTCATGACACGCCCCGTGTAGTACGCATCATCCAGCGCCCGGTGGAACGGGCGGTCTTCCGTGAGGTGCAATTCCTCTACCACGGTATCTAACGACTCCTTTTGCTTGGTGCCGTGGATCAGGGCATAGATTTTCTGCAAATCATAATAGAGAAGCGGCGATGGAAACTGCAGCTCCATCCCGTGATATACCATATTCCGCTGCAATTCGGTCAGATCCATCGAGCCCCACGTACAGAACCGGTAATCATCCCCGCACCATTCTAAAAATTCGGTCATCGCACGCACAAAATCCTCGCCTTCTGTGTCAAGCTGCTCGATCGACATATGCGTCACTTCTGATATCTTATAATGCATCTGCCGGTACACCCGCGGGCGGATCAGACGGCGAAATTCCGAAATGATTTGAAGATTTTTATTTAATTTTACCGCGCCTATCTCAATAATCTCAAATGGAAGCCGGTTCATCGAGCCTTCCTTGCCCGCCGGACTCTGGTTCCATTCCAGATCCAATACTATAAACTGTCCCATAATTCTCGTCTCTTTGTAACGGTTCCGTTTTCTCCGCGTTACCTCTTACTTTTCTTTCTTCACGTTGTCACTGTCCATAACTTTACCACAAATCTGTGTATAAGTCCATATCAGGTTACCGGGCACACATGTGGGGACAGTAATATTTTTGTTACTATACACGGGTAGGCACTTTTGGAACCGAAAGTGCCGTAAGAAAACGTGATGGCAGCAGGAATTTGCCGTATTTAAATGCGAAGCCACGGCAAATTCCGTTACTG
>OJRV01001933.1_pt1 | contig 21340 bp, 20 predicted proteins | sample 1599241 | NCBI WGS metagenome assembly OJRV01 (sample SAMN04168656, study PRJEB22393) | human gut metagenome | biome: human gut microbiome; feature: stool | host: Homo sapiens | collected 2014-03-17 | reverse complement strand
TGCCTCCATTAATGGTTGTTTAACCACTAACATTAAAAAAGCACTACATTTGTTTTTTAATCCTGTTGCCATTAACAGATTTTCATTAAGCCACTCTTTTTTTTCTCGCATATACATTCCGATTCCCTCATCAATAATGACAGAATGCACATTGCAATTAGGCTTCAATTTCTTCGCAATTGAATGCCATTCGTAATTTGGGGTTCCTTGATTTAGTATATATATTTCATCACTGCCCTTTTGGTTTTGACAAAGAAATTTCCATAACTCTATTTTTCTTTCAATTTTTTTTAATATATTTTCATCTTTTGATGCTACAAATTTTACAATTTGAATCTCACTATTTTTAAGCATGAAATGTTTTTCGTCTAATAAGTATCCTGCTTTTCCATGCTCTACAATACAAACATACCCCTTTAATCTAACATCTTCCTTCTTTTTACTATAAATAAACGCTTCCACACCATGTGCCGCCCATGGCGTAACTGGAAAAGCCAAAAAGTTAATATCTTCTGATGCAATCGCTCTTTTTAATTCCAACTCACTAACATTCTGAATCATATTCATTCTCTCTCATAATCGATTCATAAAAATCATTAAAACATGAAATGCGTACTGCTTTTTATTCATGGAATCATGTTTGAAATTTTTAATGTATATAAACATTTTTTTTAGACTCTTTTTATAACCCGAGACCATTTGTGTATATCTCAGTTTTCCGTTTTTTCTTAGAGTATCATTTCCAATGTATTCAATAAATTCTGTTGCTTGATCTGCTATAGACCATGGCAATTTATGTCTAATAACCTGCATACGGTTTTTCCAAACTTTAAGCGGAGTTTCAGTCGCACCCGTATGATTATTTTCATGTTGCCTATATTTTATATGTGCATCACTGTCATAAATTATATTTCCACAACTTGCAGCTATGAGTGCCACCCACAAATCATGCATAATTAAATTCTTAGGAACTCCATTTTTCTTTATGATATTATATAACTCATTATTAAAAACTTCTGTACATCCAAAAATATGTGGTGATCTAACCAAGAGTTGCTCATAATCCATTACGATTTCATCTGGCAACAACTTTTCCTTCAGTACACTTTTATTGGAGTTTATTACCTTAAGATTTGAGCAATATAGTATTGGAACTTTCTTATCGGGCATTTTCTCAAGCATACATATCGCTGAATACAATTTATCTTTTTCCCAAATATCATCTTGATCTGAAAATGCGTAATAATCTGCTCGTTCGCAATCTAATAATGCAGTTAAAAAGCTTTTCGCGGGCTTTAAATTTTCTCCAACGCAATAATCAATTAACCCTCGTTGTTTATAGTCATCCAAAATTTCTACCGTTCTATCTGTTGATCCATCATCACGCACATAAATCTTTGTGCAACAATTTATCTGGTTCAGAATACTATCAATCTGCTCCTGTATAAACTTTTCTCCATTGTAGGTTGACATTATTACCATTACTGTTTTCATTACGTCTTTCTTTATTCCTTTCTTATAAATCTGGTCGGATACAAGAAAAACTCTAGCCACTTCGTTTTCTTCATAATCCAAGCAGCCATAATCGGACCTGCAAAGCTAATTCCAAGTCCCAGTGCAACATGAACTGCTGCATTCGTAACACCTATCTTCAACAAAACAGATCTCATCGGTGCCGCAAATAGCGTATGCATCAGAAAAATCGGCATCGTATATTTTGCAAGGAATCTCATCGCTCTCCCAGATTTTTCTTTAAAATCAACAGCTAAGAGAATTATCGCAGCGCAGGCCATCAAACCGAGTGCAAATGATACTGCTGAATTCCGAATGTTAGCCATATACACAGCAACACTCAATCCCAAAAACAGTATGCCGATTATTATCCCCCTGCCGCTTTTTCCTTTTAACCTCAAATCAAATGCACAGATGCTCATTCCCAGCACAAACCAAATCTCGTTTGCGAGGACGGTTGATATAGCATATATTCCTGTACCCCCCCCAGTCAAAATAAGAGCCTTTGCAACAACTGCAACTATCAGTCCTATCACGGTCGTTTTCATAGTAGAAAAAGTCGGTGTGACGAGAAAGATAAAGAACAACGCATACAGATACCAATACGGTGCTGTCGGATGAAGTAATAACGTATCACCCAAACCGCCAACCTGGTCATTCACACTGCCGGAGAATACTGTTTTTAATACCCATGTGGCTGTCGTAAAAGTCACATACGGTACACCAAGTGCCAGTGCCTTCTTTATTACATTCTTTTTCCAGTTTATGAAGTCACTCACCTTGCTGTATTTTTGATAAAGGTATCCGCTACAGATAAAGAACAGCGGCACATGGAAATAATAGATTGTCGTATTAAACCACTGATACAAGTCGTTCTCCGGTAGGATATTTGCCTTCGTCATACTCTGAAAGAAATGCCCCAACACGACCAATATGCAGGCGATAACTTTTACATCATCGACCCATTTTTCTCTCGTCCTTACCGCTGTCTGTTCACCCATTACTTCGTCTCCATCTGCTGTGCGATATCAGCATCCACGATTTCCTCGCCGGTCTTATGCTTCAGCTGCTCCTTGCTCGCCTCACTCAGACCATTGTTGATCACACAGTTCATATCGCAGGTGCTGCACTTGTCGAGTTCCTCTTTTGTGACTTTACCATCACGGTAGTCGCGGCAGATCTTCAGCTCATACATGGAGTACGGATGTTTGGTGAACAGTGCCTTGAACTTATGTACCAGAACCCAAGTAGCAGGTTTCCAGATATACTTGTGCATGGCCGGAGAAACAGAACCGATCATCCAGCAGTCACGGTCACAGCAACGAACTTTTGCACGAACCTTCTCTGCTTCCGGGCTGTTCCACAACTCGTCCCAAGTCTGATTGTTCAGGTTGCCCATGACTTCCTTATCCTTGGTACCATTACAAGGCATAACATCGCCATACGGGTCGATAAAGAAGGTATCAAAACTCATATCGCAAGGCAGCAGACGCTTCTGACCGTAGATGTAATTGATCAAGCCGTGGTTAAAGTATGCACGGAACCACTTCTTGGGGCTATTGCTGCGGAGCAGTTCGTTGACCAGATTCTCAAAGTTCTTAGCAACCATCGGACGGTCGTGGATGATATTCTTAGCCTCAACAAAATAGAAGCTGTTATGCAGGGAAGCGGTTGCAAACTCCATACCCATCTCGTTAGAGATCTTGTACAGAGGAACCAGATCTGGAGCATTCTTGTCCTGAACGGTCATGCCGAAACCAACGTCTTTCATGCCCATCTCACGCAGCTTCTTCAGCGTACCGTAACCACGCTGGTAGCCGTTCTGCAGACCGCGAATCTCATTGTTGGTCTGCTCTAGGCCCTCTATAGAAATACGGATACCGATCTGAGGGAACTCTTTGCACAAATCAACGATACGATCTGTGAAGAAACCGTTGGTCGAAATGACGATACGGTCAGATTTCTTGTACAGTTCACGCACGATATCCTTCAGGTCGGTACGGATGAACGGCTCGCCGCCGGTGATGTTTGTGAAGTACATCTTCGGCAGCTTCTTGATGGTTTCAATGCTGATTTCTTCTTCCGGCTTGGAAGGTGCTTTATAGCGGTTACACATGGAGCAACGAGCATTGCAGCGGTAAGTAACGATGACAGTACCATTTAACTTCTTTTCTTCAGACATGATTAACTCTCCTATTGTTTACTCTCAATTTTCTTTTCTCACACGACTAAATACCTTCATCAATGTATTATAATGAGTCTGCGGTGCAAACCGATTTTCTAATCTAGCTCGGCTTGCAGCTCCCATTTTCTCTACAACAGCATCATCATCCAGCAAAGCAATCTTTTCGCACAGTTCCCGAGCATCGGCAGGCTTAAACAGATAACCATTAACTCCATCCAAAACAAGCTCTGGTAGGCTTCCGATATTGCTTGCAATAACCGGCTTTGAATACTGAAAAGACTCCAATGCAGTGTTTGGAAGGTTGTCATACCAAATGGACGGAATCAGTGTGAATCGTGCGCCCTTGATGATCTCTTCCAATTCCTCACCAGCTTTAAAGCCTAAGAACTCAACATTCTTAATTTTCTTCTCTTCGATATATGCCTTTAATCTTTTTGCCTCGTCTGTTGTATCATCGCCCATTATTTTCACATGGCGTTCCGGCATCATCTCATATGCTTTGACAACTGTGTCAACACCTTTTTCCTCTGTCACACGCCCGAAATACAAACCATATGTTCCAACCTGTGGTTTGCCGACTTCTGATTTGCTTGCCGTAAATGTCGGAATGCAGGTGATTTTTTTCTCATCGAAACCATTCTCAATCAGTTTCTTCTTTAAAAATTCAGACGGCGTAATAAATGCATCCACACCTTTATATACATTCATCGCCTTATGTACTTTCATAGAAAAAACTCGAACGACTGATGCAAACAGTGACCCCTTCACACATCTTTTCTTTATGCAGGTCCTATATCCCTTCGTAAGGCACTCTTCGCATGGTTTCTTGTTGTACATGAAATCAAATCTCGGGCACAGTAAAAAGTAGTCTGACAGTCGCAGTACTACCGGAACACCCATCTTCTTTGCTCCGCAAATCACGCTCGGTGAAAGCTTGTTTACAAAGTGGATGATATATACCAAATCCGGCTTTACATCTTTGATTTCTTTCTTAATAGCTTTCTCAACCTCAGTGGAATAGATACTGCGAGTCAGCATTTGCCAGATGACCTTTGGGGTCTTTTTACATTCTTCAAAATAAGTTGCGTCACGGCTTCCAATCGGCTCTACAAAATATTTTGAATACTCTGTTTCAACATTTTTGTTAGAATGGATGGAGAACGGAATCACTTCATGCCCATTATCTTCTAACATCTTCTTAATGTTGAACATATATTTTTCCGGTCCACCCGAAATAAAATATCTATAATTAACCAGTAAAATTCTCATCTCTTTAATCCCTCTGGAAAATATCTCTTGTATAAACTTTTTCTTTCACATCATCCAAGCACTTATCATATCTATTTGCAATAATTGCCTGACTCTGTTTCTTAAACTTCTCCAAATCATTTACAACCAATGATCCAAAGAACTTTTCTCCATCCTTCAGCGTAGGCTCATAGACAATCACAGTTGCCCCTTTCGCCTTAATACGCTTCATGACACCCTGAATCGAGCTCTGTCGGAAATTATCAGAATTCGACTTCATCGTCAAACGATATACACCAACCACAACTTCCTTTTCCTTGCTCTCATCCCAGCTGTCATTTGCCTCATAAGCGCCAGCCATCTCCAGCACTCGATCGGCAATAAAATCCTTTCTCGTTCGATTGCTCTCCACAATCGCTTCAATCAGATTTTCTGGTACATCCTGATAGTTTGCCAACAATTGCTTGGTATCCTTCGGCAAGCAATAACCACCATAGCCGAAACTTGGATTGTTATAATGACTGCCAATACGCGGATCTAGACAAACACCATTGATAATCTGCTGCGTATTCAATCCCTTCATCTCTGCATAGGTATCCAGCTCATTAAAATAAGAAACTCTCAACGCCAAATAGGTATTCGCAAACAGTTTAACAGCCTCTGCCTCAGTAAATCCCATAAACAGCGTATCAATATCTTTCTTAATTGCTCCCTCCTGCAACAACTCAGCAAAAGTATGTGCAGCCTTTACCAGTCTGGCATTCTCCACATCCGTACCAACAATAATCCGGCTCGGATATAAGTTATCATAAAGAGCTTTGCTCTCTCTTAAAAACTCAGGACTGAATAAAATATTATCACAGTGGAACTTTTCCCTAATTGATGCTGTATATCCAACCGGAATCGTACTCTTGATCACCATAATGGCTTCTGGATTATATTCAATAACCAGCTTAATAACTGCCTCAACCGCAGATGTATCAAAAAAGTTCTTCTTAGAATCATAATTTGTCGGCGCTGCAATAACCACAAAATCAGCATCGCTGTATGCTTCCTTTGCATCCAATGTAGCGGTCAAATCAAGATTCTTCTCTGCCAAATACTTTTCAATATATTCATCCTGAATCGGAGATTTCTTATTATTAATTAGCTCTACCTTTTCAGGAACAATATCTGCAGCCGTTACCTTGTGATGTTGGCTTAACAGTGTAGCAATCGATAAACCAACATAACCAGTTCCAGCTACTGCAATCTTCAAATCTTTAAATTCTCTCATGGTACTTTTCAGCCCTCCCAAGCCTTCTTACTTCGAGAACACACTCTTCACATACTCATAGCTATTAATATCGCCAATATCATACCGCTTTCCCGGCATTTTATAAGCATGCATCGGTGTCTGTTTACTCAGCCAGGCTGCAAAGCTACCTGGCGCATCGTAACCACAGCCACTATCCAATGCCTCTTGAATACGCTTTACATCGACACTGCGATAGCAGTAGAATGGCGGCACTGCCAAGTTACCTTTCGGTTCCTTCGGCTTTTCCTCATAAGAAGTAATCAAATCATTCTTATCAACTGTAATAATTGCTGTCTTTTGCTGTTTCTTCAGTTCATTTTCTTCATGGCACATCACACAGGAAGTATCCTTTTTCTTTGCGAACTCAACAAACTTAGAAAGACTAAAATCCAGCACATTGTCACCGGCCATCACTAATAAATCATCTGTCAGCTTCAGTTTTTCCACTGCCAACTGTATATCCTTAACTGCTCCTAGTCGGCTTTCATTGGTACTAGTACCATCGTCAATCACAGTGATCTCATAGAATCTTGTCTTTTCTTTATTATTCTTCCACTCTTCAAAGTGAGTTGCAAACTTATGATTGGAAATCACTACAAACTCATCAATATCCGTTGTTTCAACCAGATCATCCACAAGCCAATCCAGAATAGACTTCTCACACACCTTCAGAAGTGGCTTAGGAAAATTCTCTGTCAGTGGGTATAAACGAGTTGCATATCCAGCTGCTAAAATCAAACATTTCATTCTGTACTCTATCTCCTCTTACAGCTCTACTCCATCTGCACTCTCGCACAAGTGGAAACTATACTTTCCTTCCAATTCAGGGAATGCCTTCAAATACTCTCTTGTCACTTTTGCTTCAATATCCTCTGCTTTTTCTGGATCAATCAAAGCCATACAGCATCCCTTAAAACCTGCACCTGAGAAACGGCCACCATAAATGCCATCTGTATCTGCCATGATTTCATACAGCTTTTTCAGTTCATCACAGCCACATTCATAACTATAAATGGAAGATTTACCACTCTCGAAAACAAGCTGACCATATCCTTCCAAATCACCCTTGCGCCACAAGTTGGCACCTTTTTCTGCGCGATCAAACTCACTATAGTAATGTTCAGCTCTTCTTCTCCACAGCTCTGGCAAACGATTCTTATAAGCTTCAAATACCTCAAACGGAACATCTCTCAATCTCGTGTTCGCAAAGGTATCATAATTCATTCCAGCATAGCCCATCAATGCATATGCTGCTGCTTTGCATTCGTCCTGTCTCAGATTATATTTTGAATTTTTCAAGGAGCGCTCCAAACCAGAGAAGAAAATTGCAATCTTATATGGCTTCGTATTTTCATTGACTGGAATCAACTCATAACTGTCATCCTTTGTATCGAGGTACAGCAGATGATCTTTCTTTGAAAGGACCTCACAACTCTGATCAAGCTTGCCACAAGAAACACCAACATACTGGTTTTCTGCTGCTTTTGCTGTCATGATCATCTCCATCGGATCTAGATGAATGCCATTTACCTTACACAATGCAGACAGAAAACAGATAATAACGGATGCTGATGAAGATAGACCACCAATGGGCAAACTACCTTCGATGATACCAGACAGACCAACCTTCAGTCGATATTTCTCACCTAGCATCTTTGCTGCACCGCGCAAATGATCCGCCCAGTCTCCCTGCTTTTCCTCTGGTACTGCACTTACAAAAAACTGTGCACGCTTTGGGAAATTCAGTGACTGTAATTCCACAACACCATTCTGCTTTGGATGATATGCCATGTGGATGCCTTTATCAATTGCAAGACCATTAATCTTTCCATACTGATGATCAATATGAGCACCTAATGGACTGATTCGATATGGACAAAAGGCCACATCAAATGGTTCTTGATGGTATATATTCTTGTAAACCTCAATACACTTCATGAGTACATTTTCCTATCTATATTTATTGCATTTATTTGTAAAACTCTGCATACCACTCTGCGAATTTTCTCAATCCATCTCGCAAACTGGTACTTGGCTTATATCCAAAATCACGCTCTAGCGCACTGGTATCTGCATAGGTTACTGGAACATCGCCTGGCTGCATCGGAACCAATTCTTTATGAGCTTCAAAATCATAATCCTCTGGCAAAACACCTGCTCTTACCAATTCCTCGCTCAAGATCTGAACAAAGTCTAACAGATTCTCTGGATTCTGATTACCGATGTTATAAACTGCATACGGTGGAATTGGCAAACCATCTTCACCATTCTTCTTATCTGGCGCTTTCTTCATGACACGGACAACACCTTCAACTATGTCATCCACATAGGTGAAATCACGCTTACAATTGCCATAGTTGAAGATCTTGATTGTCTCTCCCTTCACCAACTTATTAGTAAAGCCAAAATATGCCATATCTGGGCGACCAGCAGGACCGTACACAGTAAAAAAACGTAGACCTGTGGATGGGATATTATATAATTTAGAGTAGGCATGAGCCATCAGCTCGTTTGATTTCTTAGTTGCAGCATATAAAGAAACCGGATTGTCTACCTTATCATCTGTGCTGTACGGAACTTTCTTATTAGAGCCATAAACAGATGAGGAAGATGCATATACTAGATGCTCCAATGTCTCACAGTAACGGCAAGCCTCCAGAATATTAAAAAAGCCAACCAAATTGGATTCCACATACGCATCTGGATTGGTAATCGAATAACGCACACCTGCCTGTGCTGCAAGATTTACAACAACTGCTGGCTTATACTGTTCGAACAACTCTGTGATCAATGCTTTATCAGCAATATTTCCTTTAACAAAAGTAAATGTGGGATACTTGGTTAGCTCTTTTAAACGAAACTCTTTTAGTGCAACATCATAGTAAACATTCATATTATCGATACCAATGACTGTCACAGATGGAGCTTCTTTATAAATTCTCTTCACAAGATTAGAACCGATAAATCCAGCTGCACCTGTTACTAGAACTGTTTTGTTCTCTAAGCTAACTCTACTCATATTCTTCAATCTCCCTTCTCTTATCTCCCATACAGCTCTACTGTCCTCTTTACCACTTCATCCCAATTGTACTTTTTACAAATAAAATCTGCTGCCTGCGCCTTATACTCAGCTACCTTTTCTGGATGATCGCAAAGCGCTTGCAGCTTTTCTCTCAAATCATCCACATTTGCCTTCTCAAAAATCACTGCCTTGTCTTCCACCACCTCAGCACACTCAGGGATATTGGAAACCAAACAGCAATTTCCATAGCTCATCGCTTCAAGAAGGCTTAACGGCATTCCCTCCAAATCAGAAGGAAGTGTATAGATATAAGAATTGCTATACAATTCATCCAACAGCTGCTCCTGAACAAAGCCTGTAAAGGTGATTCTATCATCATCCTTCGCCAGCTCTTTTACTTCTTTCATAAAAGAATCGGTATCGCTGGATCCACCAGCTATGATCAATTTTTTATCTGTCTTTACATCTTTAAATGCTTCCACCAGATAACGGATTCCCTTCTCTGGAACGACACGTCCCAAGAACAGAATATAAGAATCCTTCGTTAATCCATACTGCTCTGTAATCAGCTTGGCCTTTCGAATGCTTGGTCTGTTTACTCCATTTGGAATAAACCGTGTCTCTCGTCCATAGGTTTCCTTAAAATAGTCCTGAACGCCTTTGCTCAACACAATGATCTCATCTGCATATTTCACAGCATTCTTCTCACCCTGACGGATAAACTTAGATCCAAATCCAGACTTCCATTTTTCACGCTGCCAGTCAATACCGTGAATCGTAACAACGACTCTCTTACCAAATAGCTTTGGCAGCCATGCAAAAAAGGCTGGACCTTCCGCGTGAATATGTACCACATCGTATTTTCCAAAAGCACTGTAGAGAGCCGCAAAAAAAGAAGAACTCACAGCTGCAAGTCCTTTTTTTTCAATCGTCGGGACATACTTTTGACAAATACCTTCATATTCAGTTTTTCTGTCGTACTCTGCACCACTTACATGATGGCCAGATCGGTTGTAGCAGGTAACCTGATACCCATTTCGTGTCATTCTGGTACAAAGCTCTTTTACGACAATTTCAATTCCGCCTTCTCTCGAAAGACGTTTCTGGCCAAACATTGCAATTGCAAGTTTTCCTTTCATAAAATGTCCTCAACTTCTCTCTTTTTCTTTCTTACTTCTTCTCCCAAACCTAGCGCTTCGCCATCCCACCTTCATTCATGTGGGCTAGCGAAGCACTATGTTCCTCAACCTTAAGAAACGCGACAACGCGACGATTTCCTCCAGTCAATTCTTTTATCATTCGTCTTCGCCCTCGCTTACGATCCAGCTTAGACTAATTTCTCATCCTTACATCGACCCCTCTTTGCCTAACACGGTCTTCACCGTCTTAAACAAGATCTTAATGTCGAGTGCAGGACTCCATTCCTTAATATACTTTGTATCAAGTCTTACGACTTCCTCAAAGTCTGTGATATCACTTCTTCCGCTGACCTGCCACATACCAGTAATACCCGGCTTGATTGCAAGTCTTGCTCTGTGGTGAAGCTCATACTCAGATACCTCACCCGGCAACGGTGGACGTGTACCGACGATACTCATATCGCCCTTCAACACGTTAAAGAACTGCGGAAACTCATCCAAGCTCGTCACTCGAATAAAATTACCGATGCCAGTCTTTTTGGTGCCGTCCGGCAAGATCTTATTACCAATGACACGCGGATCAAAGTCAAGCTTAAACATCTTTCCATCTGCTACACGGTTTTGCTTCATCAGCTCAGCTTTTCTTGCTTCTGCATCCATGTACATACTGCGGAACTTATAGATCTTAAACTTCTTTCCATTCTTTCCGATACGATCCTGAGAGAAGAATATCGGCCCTGGGGAACTGATATAAATAAACGGAGCTACAAATATGAAAATGATAACTGTAAGCAGACATCCAACAAGTCCGCCTGCAATATCCATTACACGCTTAAATAAAAGTTGCTTTGGTGATGCATAGTTTAAACTGGTTGTAAGTACTGTGTAGGAACCAATCTTTTCCACAAACTGAGGACGATCCTCCACTGCCGCGATCTTTGACAGTCTAAGATGCATCGTCACACCAGTTTCTTCTAACTTTTTAATAAGCTCCTCTGGATATGGCTTATCATCTGGAACAACGATAAGTACCTCATCAATCCACTGCTGGCACACATACATCGGAGCGTCTTTGCTGTTTGCAACCACATTCACACCGGCAATGCTCTGACCAGCCATATCTTTGTCAACAATGACTAAGCCGCTAATTAAGAACGTTCCGTAATTATTGGACTGAACTTTCTCAACAACCTTTTTTGCCTCTGCCTTTGTTGTTACGATCAACAGTGATCTGCAGTTTTTATCCCACTTGCCGCTTGCTAATACACGCTTCCAGCCTAATCTTGCAGTGTAGGATAATATAAAATATAACACAAGTGTAATGCCAAATGTCATTCTTGAGTAAGCTGCGCCCTCCTGCATAACAAACAAGTACGCAATTCCCAAAAGACCAACAACAGCAACATTTCCAGCCGTTGCTATAAGCTCCCTGTATCGTCCTCTCTGTGTTACATGATGCAGCATATCAAGCATAAACATCGTTGCCAGATCAGCAAACTCCAACACAATTGCCATATTGCGGTAAACAAGATCATTGTAGGGATTTATACCCAGTCCCTTGATCAGATATGCTAGATAAAACGCTATCTGCAGGCAGATCATGTCGATCAGGATAAAATCGGTATGTTTAAACCAACCTTCAGATTCTTTTCTGTACATTTCTTCTTTTTGCCCTCCCTTATACAGCCGCAGCACCTCCCCCGAATTTTTTCTCTAGGGAGATTCTGCGGCTGTCTTTATCGAAAGTCCGTCATATTTACTATATCGGTTTATACAATATAATCCTACATTTCCCAGATCAAGTCAAGTGCCATATTTGTCAAAAGTAAACTTTTTTTGTTGAGCAGTGTCAGTCATTGTCACTAGAGGAATCCCTCCGTCTGTGGCAGTATGGCAGATCACTTGAAACGATATACATTATTCTCTCTGTGACCGTTTATTACAACTTCTATCCCAACCGAATATAGTTACTTAAATCTACATAAATTACCTCTCCATTCCAATAGGTAACTTCAAGTGTTTGATTGTCAACCAATTTCATACTACTCGGCACTGAATCTGAATCAAGTCCGTCAGGCTTCAGATTGTCTATTTTCGCGAGCGTTGTTCCATCACTTGAAATAATGCAAAGTGTATTCTCATACCAACTTGCTACATACAGCGAACCACTACCATTCTCATCAAACATTGTAACTCCAAAACGGGCATCACTATTTGTCCACAAGATTTCTCCTGTATATACATTGAAACAATATATTATTTGGTCTTCATTAAAATAATAACGATCTTTGCATCTTCCTATATCAATATAATGTGACAGCTCTGCCGCTATCCCTGCCTTTGGAGTATATTCCCACAAGGTATTTCCAGCGTCATCTATTCCATACAATCTTCCGTACTCAGTAGAACCCTCATACCAATTATCAAATTTCACTGTCACATTTTCACCACTAACACTTGTCTCTTGCGTTCCTTCTCCTTCTTCTATAGCGTTCCGATCTTCCGCTGCATATCTTTTAAAAGTGACCTTCTCAACCTTTGAATACTGATTTATCGCATCATCATAATTCGTTGTTCCATATGCATAATTATAATATTCACCATTTTCTTCATATTGAACTGTATCTTGTTCTATATTATTGGTATTATATCCATAGGAATACATCGCATCGCCCCTAATACATTTAAAGAAAAAAGAATGAGCATTACTTCGAACTGCAACATAAAAATTATCCTCTTTTGTATAAAGAGTCAGATAATCCACAAAGCTAATCATCGAACCTACCTGAACGATTTCCTCATCTATGTAATCATAGACTTCACATGTACTGCTATAAATGCTCTGATCATCAATATACTCGTAATCCCACGCATTGTCTGTTGAAAATGCCAACAGTAATATTGGCCGTTTCCCTTCTTTTATATTTTGTATTGAGTAAAATACTTCTCCTTCATATTGTTCTACGAAATCCAAATATTTATTGATTATTCTCGCATTTTCGGCCTTATCACTTACAGATGCATCCAAGCCTTCTGATCCATTCCCTTTTTGACTCGCAAATACATCAATATCAAAAATTGGCTGTACATACGTCTTATCAAATCGATCCAAGGATTCCAACTGCTGATTGTATTTTTCCTCTGCCGTCAATTCTCCTGTAAACATTTTTATCAGATCATCAATCGCAACTAGACTATTATTTGGATTTGTCACCATCGTATCTGCATAGCTTTCCCCTATTCCATTAATGGTAATGAGCCATCTATACCATACGCATTTATTCAAAATTGCCTTATACTGTCCAACCGGATCCTCAATTTCACCAACATCAATTTTATCAACTTCACCAATCACACAGGATGCAATCTCATCGATCGCTTTTATTTTTTGAAGATAGGCAAACGTATCCGATGTTCCAAACGTATAATTTCCAATAAATATCACCAGATCAAACGTTGTCTTAAAGGTTGCGGTGCCTTCACTTAACAAGGCAATATTTTTCAACATATTTTTCACTTCTGGATCCGATGTGTGCTTTTGCGCTGCTTCTGCTGCCGGCCCCATAATATCATCAAAAAAAGTTTCTACTGAAAACTCTAATCGATCATCAACTATCTTTTTAACGTAAAATGCCTGACTTGCAAACATACTATCATTTGCAATCATAAGTTTCTTTGCAGCTGTTCTTAAATTTACTATATTTGAGTTCTCTAAAATTGCTTGAAGGAATTGATTTGAAAATGCATAATCTTCTACAAGCGCCTGATAATATTTTTTGCCATCCTCCGTTATCTCATCAAACTCTGTAATCTTACTGTCAAGTTTTTGTCCCAGTTTTAATGAGTCATAAATAAACTTAACGGTTTCGTCATCAAAAGAAAAGGATTCCACAATGTCTTCCAAGCTAAATGTGATGTCTGCTGCGTCATTGATAAAATCCACAAAACCCTTTGTTGTATTATAGCTTCCATACTTTGCAATTTGCTCCGATATTGTATACTGGTTCAATGTCATTATTTCACTCAACATTTCAACATACTCATCTTCCGAAACACTTTGCCCTAATATAGCTGCTGAAACATTTGTTGCCAAATTCATAAATTTATTTTCTTCATAAAACGCCGCTATTGACCGATAGGAAAAACTTTCTTTCTTCTTCAGAATTTCCAAAAAAGTCTCATTTTCATTGTAAAGTTCATATACTTCCTTTAGTGCATCTGGATTGTATTCTCTGGTATTCGCAAATACCATATTGTTATTAAAAACGCAAGTACAAAACAATAACAATGCGCAGCATAATAAACTTATTCTTCTCTTCATATTATGTCCTCTCTTCCTCTTATTTATCCGGCTTACAAATGCTCGTTTACTAATTTTCCTTCGTTCTTCCTCTTCCGATGTTGCCAATTCTTTCACAGCCCTTAACGCATTGTTATAGTAATACAACTCAGCTTCTATTTTATCACACGAAAATAGGCTAGCAATCTTACCAATTACCGTTTCCTCTAAGGATTCATAACTCTGCGCATAGATATCAATTACCAATCTATTAATAAATTCTTCTATACAACTTATAGGAAATGTAATTTTCTTTCTCACTGCGCTGCATAAAATCCTTAAACATAAACCGTATTGGTTTTGCAATCACCGAATGGTTATATTCTGTCTTCGAGTAATATTCACACTGTACTGCTACTGTATCATCTCCAGAAGCAACATCAACATCTTCAATTCCCTCGACTGTTACAACGTCATCTTCTTTTCCGTCCAAAATACTCAAAATCGAATAATTAAACTGATAATAATATCCCCTTATTGTATCAACAGCATCTCTTGTACTAGCCATCCAAAACCTCCTTGTATTCCTCCCCTAACAATGCTCTCATGAGCTGATCATGCTAAAAACTGTTTTCTATTACTTTTTATATTGATATTCTAAAAAACTATATCTTCAATCCAAAAATTTCTTTTTATAAACACATTCTAGCACAATGACTATCATCTTTCAAGTGACTTTGCACTTTCGTTTTAATTTATTCAAAACAAACTTTCTGCTTTTTATCACAAAAAGGTTGCAAATTATCAAAGTTTTCCCCTACTAATTTTATCTCGCAACCAATTTTCTGCATACTCACTGCTATTCAAAACTAACTCCAACACAATATTTCCTTCTTCTGTATTCATTTCTTCAGGAACATCCTCTTCAAACATTGAAAGAATGTTATCCTTTCGCTCTTGCGGTGTAGGGTGATCTTGATAAGTAACCTTTTGTTCTCTTAACTCTGAGTACACATCAAACAAGCGAAACATTTCAAATAAAATTATTGGTGATAGGTATTGGTCTTCCCAAAACACCGCTAATTCTTCTGGAATTTCATGTTTCTTTTGTTTCATTATCAAATTTATCAATAAGCGATACGCATATTGATCTGCTCTCAGTTCTGTTGCTTTGCCCTCTTTATCGCCCGAATAAATAGCATGATAAAGCTCATGGCCCATTAAAAAAGTCCAAATTGTCCAGTAATTATCCATTGCTTCATACATCAAATTTTCTGGAAGAACAGACATTTCATGAAGTTGTTCTTCATTATGCGTTCCTATTTCTCTTTTTCCATTCTGTAAATCCACCAGAACATAAAAATTCTTCATACAGCGGGTTATATTTTCCCTACTTCCATCATTCGCAAGTGAATACATTGTAAAAAGGAACGAAAAAATTGTGTATTCTAACAACTCATCTATAACCACAATAGTTGTACCTCCAACTTGAAAGGCATTCATATTTCTTACGTATCGTGGAATATATTGAACTGGATCATCAATTTTCAAAGTTCCGAGAATTAGTCTCAACATTTTTTCGTCAACATAATCTTCGTTTTCATATAAGCGATTCAAGATTGTCTCATCAATCACATTAATTTTCTGCCTTTTCAGCATTTCAGCAAATGACAAAACACCATCCCACCCTTCTTGAATATTACGTTTCGGAATAGTATTCTTTATATGGTTGCTTAAATTATTCGTCTTTTTCATACTGTGTTCTCGCTATTTCCTTTAACTGATTCATCATATTTTCGCTAATCTTATTCATATTATCATCGCTCAATGGTCTGTTTATCGTACACGTCTCATACATTCTATATTCTTTTTTTGGTGATTCCTTAATACATAAAGAAATTTTAATGCTGGTTTCCTGCTCACACTCCTCTTGTGTACACTTTTGGGAGAAAATCTTACCTAATGATTGTACAAGTCTACTCAAAACTTCATAAATGATTTTTTTTACAACATCCCATATCATTCCACTCATGATGACTGAACCAATAGGATCAGACGATATAGTTATATATAATCCTATCAAAGAATCACCTACATTAAAGTTATCAACTGACATAACTGCATAATCAATATCTGTTCTTTCCTCAAGAGGACTATAAGCATCCTCTAGTTTGTAAGGCACTTGAATCAACACTGATGTTTCCATTGTATATATCCTCTCTTTTTTTATATTAGGCGTTTGCAAAACACCCGCAATCATTCAATATTATAATACCATATAAATAGCTTTCTTTGGAAAATATTTTTCAGGATTGCCAAGAAATTTTTCACGGGACCATTGGCAATTTTTCTGATTATTATCCTACACTTATCATCACACGTCAATGTTTTTCTCCCATCAAAAAACGACCGCACAAGCGCTTGTGCGGTCGTTCTCAAAACTTTATTCAATTTCTTTTTACTAATCTTTAATCATGCAACGCATCGTCTTTTCCGACTAAAATCCACACATCATAGAAATCAAATTTCTTCTGGCTGTCTGGTATCTTCACGTTTGTATCGGCATTAGGGTCGGCACTATCAAGTCCTTCCTCACGGTATTCCGCATTCGGGAAAAGGTCATATACGCCTTTCGGTGCATTTCCACCTGCTGTCACATAGACAACGGTGTGATCATTAATCTCTCCCTTATAATCTGCCATTACAACGTTTGTGAAGCCCTTTCCCTGAAGGAAACGCTTCCAGTAAGCAGCAACACCAACTTTTCCGGTTCCATTTAACACAATAATCCGTGGGTTCTCTGCAGAAAATAAATCTGCTTCTGTACTTTTAGCTGACTCTGATGCGATACTTTGTGACTCTGTCTCGCTCTTCGTCTCTGACTCACTTTCCAGATGACTTTCAGTCTCAGATTCTAATATACGCGTAGTCCTCTGTCAATGCGGAGCTTAACTGCAGATCTGAGAAAGACAAGATCGACTCATTGCTTGTAATGTAAAGACTGGCTTCTGCACGGTATGTTGTCTCAAGCAAAAATGCACAGTATAAGCCGCCTACTACTGCTCCTGCCAGAAGTGCAATGAACAAAAGCTTCCATTTGTTAAGCACAAGACGTGCAATCTCCATAAGATCAATGATCTTCGCTGCCCTGTCCGTAGTAAGCATTGGCTCCATGCTTGCGGAAGTAATGCTTATCAAGCAGATACTGATGAACACGTTTGGTTCTTGGGTTTAATGTCATAGTGTTGTAAGCCATCTCAGCAACCTTATCGAGAACAACTGCATTATATACAGCTCCTGCCGGTGTGCGTCCCCATGCAAATGGTCCGTGATTCTTTACTACTACACCTGGAACTGCCATCGGATCCTTTCCTGCAAAGGTCTCAACAATAACATTACCAGTATTTAGCTCGTATGCTTCCTCGATCTCCTGTGCAGTCAAATCTCTGGTACACGGAATATCACCATAGAAATAATCGGCATGTGTGGTACCAAATGCCGGAATGTCAAGTCCTGCCTGTGCGAATGTAACACCATAAGTAGAATGCGTATGTACAACGCCTCCTGTCTCTGGAAATGCCTTGTAGATGACAAGATGTGTCGGTGTGTCTGATGACGGCTTATATTTGCCCTCGACTACATTGCCTTCCATGTCTACTACAACCATATCTTCCCATGTCATAGTTGCATAGTCGACACCGCTTGGCTTAATTACAACTAGACCCTTTTCGCGGTCAATTCCACTGACATTGCCCCATGTATAAATAACCATACCCTTAGCAACAAGATCCATGTTTGCTTCGTAAACTTCTTTTTTTAGCTGTTCTAACATCTTTCTCCTCCTGTCTTCATGCGTCTTTTGGCGTAAATATGCAGCTAATTATAATTATGCTACTTTTGGCACATTCTGTCAATATTGCTGAAGTTTTCTGCTCAAAAAAAGATATCCATTCCCTTTGCGCTGTGTCCCTCTAAGGCGAAATGGATATCTCTTTAATTTTCGCATATTGCTAATGTTCTGTCAAGTTAGAAATCGGCTAATTTTCTTGTTTTTCTTACCATAAATCAGCCAGATCATAAATCAGCTTTTCTGTCTTGTCCCATCCAAGGCATGGATCGGTGATGGATTTTCCATAGCAGTGCTCTTCTACCTTCTGGCTGCCGTCCTCTAAGTAGCTTTCGATCATGAGTCCCTTTACAAACTTATGAAGATCTGGTGATATGTGGCAGCTATGCATAACGTCTTTGCTGATTCGAATCTGCTCTTCGTACTGCTTGCCGGAGTTTGAATGGTTTGTATCGATGATTACTCCCATGTTTGACAGATTTCTCTTTTGATACTGCTCGTAGAGATTTCTGATATCTTCATAGTGATAATTTGGCATGTTGTTTCCAAATTTGTCTACGTAGCCGCGAAGGATTGCATGGGTGTATGGGTTGCCGTGGCTCTTTACTTCCCAGCCTCTGTAGAGGAATGTGTGGCTGTTTTGTGCTGCCACGATGGAATTTAACATGACGCTGATGTCACCGCCCGTCGGGTTTTTCATGCCGACAGGAATCTCAAGTCCTGATGCTGTCAGACGATGCTGCTGGTTTTCTACTGAACGTGCACCTACGGCAACATATGAAAGAAGATCTGACAGATAACGATGGTTTTCCGGGTAGAGCATTTCGTCTGCACATGTAAAGCCTGTCTCTTCGATTGCACGCTTATGCAGCTCTCGGATTGAGATGATGCCCTTTAGCATATCTTCCTTTTTTTCCGGGTCTGGCTGATGAAGCATACCCTTGTAGCCTGTACCTACTGTACGCGGCTTGTTTGTGTAGATACGTGGGATGATAAAGATCTTATCTTTTACCTTTTCCTGTACGTTTACTAAGCGTCCAATATATTCTAATACGGCATCTTCTCTGTCAGCGGAGCATGGTCCGATGACAAGCAACAGCTTATCGTTTTTTCCTTCGAAGATAGCGCGGATCTTTGCGTCTCTTTCTGCTTTGATTTTCTGGATTTTATCGCTGGCAGGAAATTCTTCCTTTAACTCCTTTGGAGTCGGAAGCTTTCTGTAAAATTCCATGTTCATAGTAGTGGTCTCCTTTTTTGGTCTGATTGAGTGCTTAATTTTACCTTACACTCTGACCTTACTTTATCTTTTCAGTCTTGCTTTTGCGCGTTGGCGCTTTCAAGCACTAAAGTATAGCACAATTGAGGATGATTGGCAAGCATCTTTTTTAACTATTTTAGTTCTTGTAATTTTATTTCATAAGCTGTTGATTCTATTTTATTTCTGTAGCAAATTTTTCAAATAATTCTCATAATCTCTAGCTGACTGCACATGAATACTCTCATAATAGTACTGATTTCCATTTGCATCTTTTTTTGCCTAAGAAAACGAGATAATGCACTTTCAACTTTTTTGAATATATTGTCTTTTGAAGTTGGCTTTCCTGCCAAATCTGCTAATGTATCTTCCATATAGTCGATTTCATCCTCATCAATTATGACCCACAAATCAACCAGTACGCGGTCTATATCACTTTGACACATTGGAAGAATCTGCTTTTCCAATGTCATATAGCTGTCTGCCGCCTTCATCTGAAGAGAATTTATCAATCCTATGGACTCAGTCTCTTGATTTTTAAAGAATAGATTCCAATAATCATTACAAAATGCATTTGTCTTATCGCATTTAGCTTTTTCCTTGTCCATCGTATTCTTCGTGATTTTCTTTTTAAAACCCGATTTGAATTCGACAAATTGAATATGCTTTTTTGAAAACGCTAATGCATCTGCAGACGTTGGCACACCATTTGATCTTTTTGCGTAAATTTTCTTTGTTATCTTATCAAAATTATACATCTGCTTATCGGATGTTACCAATGCATTCCCATTTTTTTGTTCTTTTGACAGTTCGGTTATGCTCTCCAAATATTGATTCCAGTTTTCATCTGCGTAATTTTTAACATCTTGTGCTGCCATACTTATTCCTCTTCATCTTCCCCATCTGCCTCACTATCTGTATCCTCTTCATCATGATACATATAACAATTGCGAAGCATTTTGACCTCAGACAGGTATTTAAGAAAATCTTCATAGATCTTTCCCATATCATCATCCATGCAATTATACTGAACAAACCCATCTTCTAGTATCTCAGTCTGATAAAAGTTGCTCTTCTCTTCCAATTTGTATTTACGCATATAGGCATCTAGTGCTAATACAAAATTGGAGCTATGAGTCGTCAACAATACATTCACGCCAAGTTCTTTCACTAACAGTGCAATTACTTCTGCAAAAGCATTTTGCCACTTTGGATGAAGATGTGCTTCTGGCTCATCCAAAATCAACATTGTAGACTCATCAAGTTCTCCTTTGTCCAACAAAATTTTTATAATAGAGAACATTTTTGATCCAGTTGCTAGGTTTGATACCTGTAATTTCATGCCATTCTGAACATAGTAGCGACCCTCTGTGGACAAATCGAAGGTTCCAGGAAGAATCTCATCTATTTTCTTGCGAATGTTTTTTAGTTTGTCGTTTAATATGGTCTGTTCAAAAATTGACTGCTGTTTATTTTGTGTCAATGTCAATCGCAATTTATCATCTGTCTCTTACACATCTGACGCTGCCGACGAATAGAGAGGTGTAGATCTCGGT
>OJRV01001905.1_pt1 | contig 21590 bp, 23 predicted proteins | sample 1599241 | NCBI WGS metagenome assembly OJRV01 (sample SAMN04168656, study PRJEB22393) | human gut metagenome | biome: human gut microbiome; feature: stool | host: Homo sapiens | collected 2014-03-17 | reverse complement strand
AAACAAGGACCTCTATTATGATGTTCTGGGTCAGGCGCAGATCGGATGGCATGAAGGTACTGAAAATGCGGTGCCCTTCATCAAGTATCTGCTGGGAACCATCCTCTCCGCCTACAAGGACTTTGAGGATCGTTTTGCTCTGATAGAGACAAAGCTCCCGGCCCTGGAGACCGTGCGCCGGGCTACCATGGAGAAGATAGGCCGGTTTACCAAGCAGGACATCCGGGAACTCTGTCCTTCGCTCAGCATCAGCTCCATTGAGGGGGCGCTGCGGAAATTGGTGGCTGCCGGGGAGCTGAAACGTGAAGGCGCCGGCAAGAACATTTGTTATTACAGATTAAAATAGTTCTTTTATTCAAGACGCAAAAGCAAATCAGTTTTCTACTGCATGCTCTATTCCAACCGGACTAGTCAAAGGAAAACGGCACGGGCATGGCCCTTAAACTGGAGCCATGCCCGTGCTGTCTTGATAACCCACCTCGTTTTCTCGTTACATTGAGGCTTAAAAGCACTTTCCGTTACATGTAATACCTTTGCTTATGTGCTGCTTGTCCTCCCTTCTCAATGCGGTAAATCCAAACACTATTTTACCAAGTCAACAGCAAACTTGAGAAGCCGCCCATTAGTCGCAATCGTTACTGTTCCGTCGGCGAGTATGGATACCGTGGTAGCCGTTGTGGCAGAGGTTCCGTTTTCGGTTGCGAGGCTTGAGGGCTCAGCTCTGGAAATCGTACCAGCTTTCGGGGTGACTGCGGAAAGGTTTTCTCCAATGACTGGCGTCGCAGCAATCGCAGCGGTGGAGGCAGTGGCGATACCAGAAACAACAGAAGCAACAACAGGAATCAGAAAGAACATGATTTTTTCCTCCTTATTGATTTGAATATTTGTTTGTTCAGTTCACTGCTTGATGAGATCGCCGGCGGCGGCAATCAGTGCGCCGTTAGCTGCAATCGTCGTGGTGCCGCCGGCAAGTGTGGATACCGTGGCGGCTGTTGCGGCAGAGGTTCCAATTGCGGTTGCGAGGCCGGCAGCTCCCGCTCCGGCAATCGTACCGGCTCCTGTGGTGACTGCGGCAAGAGTTCCTCCGATGACTGGTGTGGCCGCAACGACTGCTGTTGATGCAGCGGCCACGCTGGAAATCACAGAAGCAATGACTGGGAATAAGAACAACATTTCAATTTCTCCTTTCACTATTGAGGCATTTTTGTGATTCATTTCTCTTGTCTCTTGCTGGTGTTATAATAGCATTTTTAAATCTAGTCTTGAAAAACTCATTACCTGCATTTTTCGCGCTTTTCCCCCCTCTATCTGTTTGCTTTGGGCTTTTCTTGAGTCCCTTTTCAAGATAAGTGTTGCCGGGGTAATCGTCGAATAAATATGCAGAACATACAGGAATAGTGAATGGCACTGGCTTTTGGCTGGTGCCATTCTTCCTTTGCTGTTTTAGATAGGTCAACTATCTTGATTTTGTGCATTTTGTAGAAATTCCAGAAAACTTATTTTTAGTATCAGTAGAACAGCCTTGAGCGTCAAAACTCCAATTGATGCGCTATCCGGTGAGATAATACATTCCCTCAAATTTTGTTCCTATGAGCGGTAATCCTCTTTTGTAGTAGTGGGTACAACTTCGGAACCGAAGTGAGTACTCTACTTTGGAGGACATACATCATGGAAGTATGGGACATCTTTCGAGACTGTAAATCCGGCATAGACTTTGAGAACACGGTAGTAAAGTTCCTGCGTTGCCTTGCTTTTGAGGCAAACAGAACAGGGAAAGACGACGGCGGTATTGACATTGTTGCAACCACAAACATCCTATCCACGAAATATACATTTTACATCCAGTGCAAGTACTTTAACACACCTCTGGGTAAGCATCCGATCCAAGAGGTTTACGCTGGTACGAATTATTATGGTGGCAACGGAAAGCCCGTGGTCATTACCAACAACAAGGTGACCGTAGATGCCAGAGTATATGCAAAAAGGCTGGGCGTTGAAATCATCGCAGATGCAGAATGGGTAGAACTTAAACAGGTGTTTAAGGCCAGGAAACTGATTAACCCAAATCCACACAAAGGAATGTTGGGTATCATTCTTGCAAGAGTTTGTAATAATCAAAGTTACTTAGAGGCATCCGTACAGGGAACTCCGGCCCCACTAACGAACAAAGAACAGCTTAAACTGGAGATAATCAACGATTTTGAGGCTGCGGAGGAGTACTTAAAAGAGGCGGCTAGATTACAGCAGTCCGTTGCCCAATACCAGCAGCGGGCGATGACACTGCAAAAGGAGGCGTTGCTCAAAAACTTAGATTATGGGTGAAGGGAAGGTGCCTTTGGCATCAATAACAAGCGAATCATGCTAGGAGGACTTACCATGTCTGACTTCTTCGGCGAGTTGATGGAGAGCATTGACTCATTGACAGAGGAGCAGGTCAATGCTCTCCTGTCTAAGCTGGAAGTGAAACGGGCAGGAAGTCAAAAGATACAGGAAGAATCAAAGGATGAACAGGCACCGATGGCGTGTCCCCATTGTGGGAGTATCTCCATTAAGAAACACGGCAGGAAATCGGGAAGGCAACGCTATTATTGCAAAGATTGCCACAAGACTTTTGTAGAAACAAGCAACTGCATACAGTATCGTTCCCGACTGACACCAGCACAATGGAGAGGCTTATTGCTGGGTATGGTACAAAATCTAAGTCTCTCTCAAATTGCAGATATCATCGGTGCCAGCATAACAACAGTTTGGCAAAACCGCCAAAAGGTCTGCATGGCACTGCAAGAAGCATTCGGGTTACAGGACAAGTTTATTGACATCGCAGAATGTGACGAATACTATATGACTGTATCGTTCAAAGGGAAAAGAGACCCTGCTTTCTTCATTTATACGCTGGGCCGTATGCCACGGCATCACATGACATACGAGGAAAAAGTCTACTATCTCAAGAAACACGGATTCTGGGATGAACTGCAAAAAGACCCGGTTCGCCTTGAGGCTCTGCTGAGTTCTGGTAATACCTATAAGCGGGGAATCAGCAACGACCAGACCTGTATCTTGACCTGCAAGGACAGGAACGGTAATCTATTCATCACTCCGGCGTGCGTTGGTAGATTAGAAACAGCGGATGTAATCAAGAGTTTACAAGGCAGGTTTGCGAGTGACGCAATCCTTGTAACAGACAGCCACAGCGCATACTCCGGTTTTGCGGAGAGTGAGCATATACAACTAGAGCAGATCGAGGCCGACAAACACTCCAAAGGTGCCTATAACTTAGGGCGCATCAATGCTTTACATTCAAGCCTCTCCGCATACTATCCAAAGTCAGCCGAACGCGCACCTGCTACCAAGTACTTAGACCTCAGTCTCATGCTCTTCTGGTGGTTAGAGAAAAATGGACAGCTATCCTCAGCAGACAAAGTAGACAAGCTGTATGAACTTATCTCCGACGAGATTAACATCTCCGGCACGGATTACAAGAGCATCACCAGCCGGGAACTGACTCTCAATACAAAAGGTATCTTCCCCAACAAAGTTTAACCGCATAGCAAAAAGATAGGGGCGCACTCAAATAGCACCCCTATCTTATTTTTACACAGGATAGTATAAAGGGATATATTTGAAAATTGGAATCAGAGTATTTTGATGCGTAACTCCTTAATCATTAAAGTAGTCTCAAATGGAAACATTCAAAGCAGAAATCAACAATAAATTATTTTATTGTTGAAGGTGGTACACATGGCACGAAGGACAAAGAAAGAGGTCGAGCAAGGCACCATCAATATAAAGTATGCTCCGATGAATATAACAGGAGACACAGCTTTTAAGTGCCTTAACGATGATTGGGGTGTAGTTGCATTTGACATCCGAAGGTCACAATTAGAGAACTCAAGCATCCAATTTGGCGACAAAGAGCTTCAGCACAATTGCCTCTATTTTTTGATAGGCAGAGTAGGCTTAACAGAGATGGTTTATGTAGGACAGGCCAAAAAGCGAAATGGTGGTGGGTATGTCTTACAAAGGTTAAGGGAACACGCTAAGTCTCAAACAGAGCCATATAGAGAAATTTGGACACGGGCCATTGTGGTAACCGGCAAAGAAGATACTTGGGGACCAACGGAGTTAAATGCCCTTGAGCATATTTTATACAACGAAATACCGCCCGAGAATAGCCTAAATGGAAATAATCCCAACGCAGGTTTAGATGATTTGGAACAGTTTTCCGAAAAGGTCAAGCAGATTGAGCTATATTTAGCAATCCTAAAAGTGGGGATATTTTCTGGCACAGATGACAGTCAACGGGTAACGGTTCAGTCGGTAACAAATGAATATTCTCGTCGAGAGGATTTATTGAATGGGATGGCACGGATCCCAGAGATAGTAACTCCTCACAAGACGGTTGTTGACATGGTAGACCTTCTTCCGGCAGATGTTTGGAATCCAGAGACGACCTTCTTAGACCCAGCTTGTAAAGGTGGGGAGTTCTTAAAAGAGATATATAACAGGCTTATGGAAACGGAATCACTTAAAGCCATATACCCCAATGACATCGTTCGGTCAAACCATATCCTGTCAAATCAGATATTTGGCATTTCAATCTCCGAGGTATCAAAGAAACGGACAACCGACAGCCTTAACGGTTTTGGCTATAATATCAAGATAATTCCAGGATACATAGACAAGATAAAAGGAAAATGCTTAGGCAGTAAAGAGGACGGAACAGAAAAAACGATGTTTGACATCATCAAAGAGGAGTTTAATCGAATGAAGTTTGATGTAGTGATAGGCAACCCACCCTACAACAATGATTTATATTTAGACTTTGTTCAACTCGGACACCAGCTGTCTTCAAAATATACCTGCATGATAACCCCTGCCAAGTGGCAAGCCAAAGGTGGCAAAAAGAACGAGGACTTCCGCAAAAATATTGTGCCCTACATGGGCAGGATAATTTATTATCCTTGCGTAAAAGATATTTTTGACATAACATCTGTTGGTGGGATAACATATTTCCTTGTGCTAAAAACTATCCCCAATAGAGTAATGATTAACATTATAAGTTTAAATCAGCGCTCATTTCACAAAAGCTCTTGCATAGAAGTCAATAAGCTTAGCGATAGATATACTTACTTTGATGAAGATTTAGAGCAAATAGTAAATTGTTGCATTCAAGGCAAAAGATTGAGGGATTTTATATTTAATAGTGAACATGCAGGGGAATATATGGTCGAGGTATCACATTTAGTAGATGATAAGCATTATTCAAATTGTGTGGGTGGGTACATATTAACTCCCTTAAAGGTATGTCCGAGAGGTTTACTATACCAAAATATGTACGAACTTTATGCAGGGACAAAGGAAGAATGCGAGTTTTTTACATCATATGTAAATACAAAACTTATAAGATTTCTTGTTGCACTTGGATTATGTGCAAGTTCCACACGGAATATAGAAACATGGCGTTTCGTTCCCGCTCCCCCCTCGGGCAAATTTGACCATATTTATACTGACCAAGAGTTATATGATGCTTTTAACCTGCCACAGAAATACAGAGATGTGATTGAAGCAGTTATCAAAGAACGCAAATAAAGTAAGGCCCAGAGGTCAACTGACTTCTGGGCCTTATTTTGTCATTGTATGCACAGATGAAAAATGGTATAATCTGTTGCAAGAACAAAGCATTAAGAAATTTTGGAGAGGAAGTGATGTTTCGTGCGAGAAAAGAAGCCAGTTTACAATGGATACGAAGAACGATATGCTACAGGCAAAGAACTATCCAAGATATTTGAAGGCCAGTATCTGACAACTGGGAGACATCACTCAGTTGTACTTGGACTGTCGATTCCAGACTATCTTTGGTTTTTGGGCGTTGATGATCAGAAAATTTACAGGATATTTATAAATCAATTCTTTTGTAGACTGATGAAAGGTGATACCGATGGGTTAATATCGTTCTTTGGACACACGGTTCTTAGCGATGTAAGGTTATCTGTCAAGTCAGAAGATATGCAACTACATAAGTTTTGTCCTATTTGTGGTGCCCCGATGAAATTTAAGCAAGGGAAGTATGGGGAGTTTTTAGGGTGCTCTAGTTATCCAGCATGTAAACATACTGCTAAAATACCTATCATTGGAAATGTTGAAAGTAACACGGGGCAGATTATCGAGTATTGGAAAAGCCATACTAAAGGGAGGGAAACAAAGTGAGAAGCAGATTTTGTTTGGGAGCACTTTTAATCATTCTACTTGCCATATTGGTCGGGTGTACTACATCTACCACCAATCCTGTGTCTGGTAATAACGATACAGAATCTTCTGAAACTCCAGCCGAACCGTTGAGCGATAGTGAAATCAAACGAATGTACTCGAATCCATCAGATTATATTGGATCAACTGTTGAGCTTGTGGGCGTCATTTTTGGTGGCGTTGATTATGATGGTGACGGAATATACTTCCAAATGTGGGCGGACCCAGAAAATATCGACTATAACACTATTGTGGCTTATTTCGACCCTGAATTAACACTTGAAGATGGACAATATATTCGTATTTCTGGAACTGTTATTGATGTTTTTGAAGGCGAAAATATGATGGGAGGGCAAATTGTTGCACCGGCCATACAAGCGGATACACTCGAAGTAATATCATACAAAGATGCAGTGAGGCCAACGATTGCTACCGCCACAGCAATCAACAATACTGTTGAGCAGTATGGGTATTCTGTAACTGTTCAGAGTGTAGAACTTGCCAAAGATGAAACACGAGCTTATATTTCTGTAACAAACAATGGAAGTAGCGAATTTAGCTTGTATGACTTTAATATGGTTTTGATACAGAATGGTACACAGTATGAGTATGCACCTAATTACATGGCTGACTATCCAGAATTGCAATCAAGCATACGAACAGGAATAACAACAGAGGGTGTTGTAGTATTCCCTGCCATCCAACAAGAACCATTCCAGATAATTATGGAAGCAAGTACATATGACTGGAACCAGCCCCTTCAAGAGTACGTCTTCGATTTTAATATAGCTGAATGAAGCAACAGGCAGGAACCATAGTGGTTCCTGCCTCATTTTATGCCCCTTAATGAATATTTCTACATCGAATTTCAATGGCTAAGCAGTAGCAACACTTAACCTAAAAGGGAGTTTCTTGATTGCAGTCAAAGCATACCACGATCCTTTAGTTCTACCGAAAAAATCATTACTCGCTTTGCTCGCAAGCTTGAAAAGTTGTGCTTGTGCTGATAGTGGATTTCACTTACAATAGGAAACGAACAAGTGCCTGCGTTATTTGACATAGGGAGGTGTGGGGTATGGATATTAACAATAAGGGAGATTTGACGCTAAGGGCCGAAGATTACTTGTTTGCATTACCAGAAGACGAAGAAGAGGCAGTTAAAATTGGGCTTGAATACTGGTTCGACAGTGGTAATTTTACTAGCTTCTCAGATGGATTGGTCAATGCAGCAGTTTCCTCTGGATATAATGGTAGGCCTGATGACCGACCTGCTGTATGTCAATACATCTTACATGCAGCAGACAAAGCGGGTATTCCACTTGAAAAGGAAAAGCGCAATATTCAAAACTGGCTAAACGAAAAAAACCCGCCTAGCCGAAATCTGGCAGGACGGGATACTATCTTTAGAATTTGCTTTGCTTTAAATATGAACCTTCCAACTGTAAAATCTTTTTTTCGAAAGGTATACTGGGAGCGACCGTTCAATTTCAGAGACATATCAGAGTGTGTTTACTATTATTGTTTTCAGCATGGTTACTCCTATGTCCATGCGAAAGAAATATTAAAAAAGGTTGAGTTGGAACAAAAGGGAAAATCGTCTGAAGAATTCACAAGAATGATTCCAGAGAAAATCGATGCTTTTTTGAGTGAAGAGGAAGATGATAAATTAGTCCAGTATTTGGCACAGCATTACGAGTCTTTTCAAATAAAGGAGAAAACAGCAACCCAAAAAATCGAAGCGCTTCTCAAAGAATGCAAAAAATGCGTTGATGATTTATTTGATCAATTTCCTGAAACTTATAAATTAGACGGGATTGTAGGGCATTTTTTGCCGGACAATGAAGATGAGGATTATGATAAAAAAAACCGTTTGAAAGGGAACGAGAAGCTCTTAAATTTTATCTATGGAATCCCGTCGCGCACATTTGATGAACACGGGAACTATATTAAAAAGAGCGTTGAAAACGACATTTCTGGGGCATTTCCTCTTAATTATGCAAGGAGTAATCTGCCAAGCCCGGCCCAATTAAAAAGCATATTGAATGGTACAGTTAAAATATCTGACAGTATACGGAAGGCACTTATTTTATTAGATTTTTTCCAATTCTCTGCAAATAACATGCTTAACTGCGGAGGCACTGATCATTCATTTAATGACTTTTATGATGATTTTGAGGCCGAGATCAATTCGATTTTAAACGAGTGCGGTTTCCCGGAAATTTACCTCCGCAATCCATATGATTGGCTGTTTTATTATTGCGCATCCAGAGATGATCCTTTATCAGCCCTCCGAGAGATGCTGACGATAGAAAATCGCGTAATTAACGAATAGGGAAGTAATCATTTTTTCAGGGCATAAGTATTTGCTGTCATACTCCAGTAAAGGGAGTGATTTGATGAATTTAATTCTTGATCCAGGTACAACCATTCGTTTTGCTGGAATAGATGGTACATTCAATATCAGGGGTATCGTTGGACGCGGGAGTTCCAGTGTCGTCTATTTGAGCCAATACTCTAGCTCCACTGGTACTTATGCGGAATATTTGCTGAAAGAATATAATCCAGAATACCTTATCCTGCATCGTGATGCGCAAGGCGTCTTATCTTCACCGCAGAGCGCAGCATTTCAAGAGGGCCTTGAGCGGTTTCTCGCGTCTACTTTTGTTCAAGCGCAAATCCGGCTTATAGCCGGGCTGAAAAATTCCACATCTTTATTGCAGGGGAAATATGAGGCATATGGAACGGGATATATGGTGATGCCTGTGTTCGATGGGCATACCTATGAGAATGTTACCGATGCTTCTCCACTGGACACCTATAAGACTGTCCGCACGCTGACGGAAGTCATCAGGAAGTACCATGATGCAGGTTATTTTCATTTGGATATAAAGCCGTCGAATATTTTCATTTATCCCGAAACCAGAGAGATGATTTTGCTCTTTGATTTTGACAGTGTAACGCCAAAGGAACAGATTCGTACGGCAAAGTTGCTCTCATATTCACAGAACTGGGCGGCCTCTGAGCAACTGATTTCCAGTTATCACCATAAGATATGTGAGGCCACTGACCTGTTTGCAATAGGTGAGATTCTGTTCTATCGCATTATGGGTCGCCATTCAGAGATAGAAGAGCGACGTCCGTTCTCCATCTATAGTTTTCCTGAGAACATTAGGAAACGTGATCGAATTAAACTCACGGAGATCTTCAGGCATACGCTTTGTGCAAATGTCCGTAGACGTTGGCAAACGGCGCAAGAGCTCCTCGAAAAGTTAGATGACCTAGTTGCAGAACAGGAATTGGTGTCCACTCATCTTGTGCCAATTGAGCCTTTCATTGGTAGAGAACGAGAACTGGATGAGATTGCTCGACGTTTGAAATCAAACCGGATCTTAATCCTTTCTGGTATAGGAGGAATCGGAAAGACAGAATTAGCAAAACATTACGCAGATTCTCATCACAAAGACTATTATGATGTTATTGTGTCGGCAACCTTCGATGGGAGTTGGTTGTCTTTGATTGTCAACGACTCAATCATAAAAATTACACATTTTGAGCGATTCCCTCAAGAATCCACTGAGGAGTATTTCTTTAGGAAAATTACTAAGCTTCGTGAATTATGCAGCGCCCGTGTGCTATTCTTGTTGGACAATGTTGATACCTCAGTATTTGAAGACAAAGAGTCTGGTTTTTGGAAAGAGATCATATCTTTAGATTGTCATTTCCTTATCACAAGTCGTGCAACTGATTGGGAATACCCGGTTCTTGAGGTGATGCCACTCCATGATGAAGATGATTTGTTAAAGTTGTTTAAGATCTGGTATCCCACAGATGACACCCATAAAGATGCTATACTTGCCCTTATCCGACATTTTCAAGGGCATACAATGGCTCTCGAATTAACTGCAAAGCAGATTCGATCTGGATTCGGTACCCCAGAACAAATGCTGAATCGTCTGACTAGCGGAGCCCTTACCCAATCCGGGAATGAACGTATCAAGGCTGTTAAAGATGGAATCGGTAGGGTGGCTCCGGCATTTGAACATGTAAAAGCATTATTCGATTTGTCTGCTCTTGATGTGATTGAAAGAAAAATTCTTTCTGATCTGGCTTTGATTCCTCCATCGGGAGTCGAGGGTGCCCTTTTTATTGGCTGGTGTAACTACGATAGATCTGAAATAGTGGATGCAATCAGTTCCCTAGAACGCACCGGGTGGTTGCAGAGAGCGGATACTAGAATCAGTGTTCATCCTCTTGTAGGGGAAGTCATTTTGTCATCTGTTCAACTTGATTTCCCCTATTTAAAAGAGATAGAAAAATTCTTAAGGCAGCAAATTGCCGCCGGCCACCCTTCAGAACGCTATAATGCAGAATCCCTTGGCCTATGGTGTGGGCATCAATTGGAGCGGCACCGAGTCGAGGCCAAGGAAGTCTATGAATTATATCTGACACTATCTCGCACCTTACGATTTGATCATCGGTACAGAGAAGCGATATACTTCGCCAACAGGGCACTTGCTCTTGCTGGATCGTTCTGGGGAAAAGATTCTCTTAAATGTTGTGTGCCACATAACAGTGTTGGGGCATTGTCCGAAGAGGTAGGCAACTACAGTGAGGCACGATATCATTTTGAGGAAGCCAAACGAATTATGCTCGTGAATCGCATTGATGACTCGTTGGAAATTACAAGAATTTTGATTAACTTAGGAACGGTTTCTCACAAGCTGGGCGATACTCCAGGAGCGCTTTCATACTACCAAGAGGCGTTGAATATAGCAAGCAAAAACAACGATTCAAAAACTCTTTCTAATGTGTCTTACAATATCGGAAGGTTATACAAAGACAGTTGCTGCTTTGATAAAGCGGAAGACTTTCTGAACCGAGCTAAAGATGCATTGCAAGGTTCCCAAAATGAGCAGATAAATTTATTAAGCATAATTGAGATCGGCTTTAGTGACTTGTATTATTTAAAAGGAGACTACAAAGCGTCAAAGGAACATATACAAAATGCACTTAATTTGCAATTGCAAGTATTTGGCGATAAGCACTATGCCCTTTCAGCCTGTTACTCTCATTTGGGTAGATTATGCTCACAGAAAAACGATTTTCAGGGTGCCATTGACTATTATCAGAAGACACTCGAAATTTATGAAACTACTCTGCCTCCTGCGCATAACGACATAATCTTGATGCATGCTAATCTTGCTTCGGCTGCTTATAAAAGTAAGAATTATCAACTGTCAGAGCAGGAATTTAATTTTGCATTGAAACTTTCCGAGGAAAAGGATAGTTCGGCTTCAGAGCGGACCAAAGTCATAATTTATAACGGATTAGCGGCAGTATACAGAGAGCAAGAAAAATATGAGAAGGCTAAGGCTACTGGAGAAAAGGCGTTATCCATATGCCGCGCTTCTATCGGGGATCACAATGCCACTGCGGCGACCGTATTGATGACACTTGGTAAAATCGAAGAACGACGAGGCGACTATCAAGCTGCAATATGCGATGTAAAAGAGGCATTGAAAATCAGAACAGAGCTTTGGGGACATAGTCCTTTGCTTACGGAGACTAAATATTTTCTTGCCCAGATTCTTATGGAGAATGAGCAGAAGTTCGAAGCCCTAGATCTACTTCATGACGTCCTAGAAGATGTTACCACATCGCCTTTAGAAAGCGTTCCGTCAGAAATTGAACTGATTAACACGATGTTGTCGATAGCACTGGATTTAAATCTATCTGATGAGTATGCTGAATTGAAAGCTCGTCTCCAAAATAAACAATCCGATATTGACTACAGCCAGTCGTAGTTCGGCTACGGGGAGACGGGGTATCTGTTGTTACAGATGCCCCGCCTCCCCATAAATTTGTTCTGTAAGTGCGTTGAAACTCATTCTCCCTTCACCTTTAGCGATGGGAACTATAGCCATGTCCATCATAACGGGCCCAGTTGCACATTAACATTCCCTTCCGCATCGACCACAAGTCTCATCGGCTTAATATACCTGGCATAAAACTGCTCTTTTTCAGCCGTGCTCAGATTAGCCCGCGTGAGGCGATATGCCTCACTTAGAATCCCTTGGATGTTGAACTGTACTTCGGAGTCAAGGGCGCGTTTGACCTCATTAAGGACAGCCTGGATGCGTATCTCGTCGCTGTTGCCAGTACAAAAATCGTCGGTATAGCAGTAGGTAATGCCAGCATCGACCATCGCCTTCTTGACTGCCGGGCTGCATTTCTCATCTTCCACCAAGACCAGGAAATGAGCCTCTGGCATAGCGGAGATCAGGCCCCAGTAGTCGGAATCGCTTGAGACAAGGATAAAGGAATCAGTGTTGTTTTGAAAGAATTCACGGCAGGTCCCAGTGGTAAGTCGGATGTCCACCAGGGACTTATTTTCCTTGATGCGCTCGATCATATTATGCTCAATGGGGATCTGCGTGAACTGCTCAAGGATCTTCCACGCGGTCGCAGTGTGGATGTCATCATAGAGGATGATCTTGCTGATCTTCCCCAACAGAGCGGCCTGATCCAGGTTCTTCAGGGTGGCGTAGAGCTTGTAGGGGTCGGCATTTTCGCAGTCCACCACCACCGCAGTCCGCACGCTCCGCTCCAGGAAATCGTAGATTCCTTCTTTGGCGATCTGGCCGGCGTCGCTCACCTTGCTCATATCAGTGAAGCAGTCCTCATGGTACTCATAGAGTAGGCGGACGAACTTTTTGTCATTGTAGAGAAGGTTGCCGACTGAAGAAGTAAAAGACCAGTTGATATAGACTTGATAGGGGTACTTGTCGATGTTGGAGTAGTATTCGTCTGCAGCTGCTTTGGTCCCTTTCTCAGTAGTGCCACCCGGCATGATGAAGATCGGCCGCAGATACTCCCACTTCAGCCAAATGGGGAACAGGCATTTGCAGTTGTTGATCCGATTGGCGATGTGCTTGTTGATGTCTAAAATGTATTGGATTGGCTGCGCGTTGGCGCGATAGACAGAGATGCCGTCCAGGGTAAGCTGGCTGAGGCACTCCTGCGGTATGTATTCCGGAAGGCTGAGGATACTCTTCAGATCATACTTCATCGCCGTGCTGATTTTACGGAAATTGCGCTCGATCGCCGTGCGGAGCATACAGAGGTTCCGAATGATCCGAGCATTCTTGTCCCGCTCCAGTTCCTCGTACCACTCCATCTTTGGCGGTTCATGCTCATTCTCAAAAATAGCCTTTGGGACACCGATCAGGTAGGCCACTTTGGAGACGACCATGTAGGTGCTGTTCTCGTAGAGCGTATATGACTGTTTATTATCGTCCAGTTCCCGCTCCTCATCATCATATTCATAATCTCTGGTCATAGCATTGTCTCCTATATGCCTCTCACCAAGGAACGATGGCTGTTCTTACATTCGATTATACGGTATTTCTATTAGAAAGACAACGGTGGAACCGACTATCAATTTTCTCTGAATTCGCGGCAACTACGAGTGAGGTCAAAGGCCATACTTTTTGATGATATATGCCATGTGGGTTTCCAGCTCATACTTTGCATTCTCCGGTATCTTTCCGTCTGTAAGCGCACGGGGAATATCCAGCTTGGCCATTCCATCTTCATCGCGGTGGAGTGTGACCTTCTGCTTTTGAAAATCCACATTTGAAAGGTAGTAGCCCTCCGTAAGCCATGCCTCTGCTATGGTGTTGCAGTTTTGCCGTGGATACCACCAGTCTTTATTCTTGTAGGCGGAAGCTGCAAGCGGCAGCCCATCCAGCTTTTCTATTTCACGAAAAGACAGTGTAATGGAGGCGGAGGTACAGGATGCCAAAAAGGTCTTCAGCCCATAGTGTTTCCACTTTGGCGTGATGTCCTTTTTCCCTCTTGCGCCGCTTTCGGGGGCGCTTCTTGTATCTCACGCAGTGTATCCATGACATCAAATGGCTTCAAGGAATCCAGGCTCTCCATCTCCTGGATCAATACAAACTCATTCTGCGCACAGATCTTGTGGATATAGGCGGAGTTGCGGATAGAGGGAGGATTTCGGAGGTCGAGCTGTACGGTCGTCCTCGGCTGGTCATTGAGGATTGGCCGGCCGCAGTAATAGCAGAGCCCATTTTGCCGCAGCCAAATCGCACGATAAGGGCCGGTGACATTCTGGATCTCACGCTCATGTGTCCGGCTCTCTACATAATCCTCACCCACAAATGGATTGACGTTTGTTTTCACCTTCCGGTGCGTGAGCAGCAGCGTATCGGACAAGCGCACGACCCGGATACTCTTATCATCGGGAAGGGCGTAGACATATCTGCCGTCTGACTCCTTATACCAGTACTTCGCCTTGATTTTCGGAATGGCCAGTCTGGGGTGCTTTTTGATGGCTGCCTCCAACAGCGCAGTCTGAACGGCCACGTCCACCTTACGGAAGGCGTCAAGAGCGTCACTGTACCGGTGGTAGCCCGCCCAGCCCTTGAGTTTCCGATTCAGGGACAGGATCATCTCGCGCTGCGATTTTCGGGAAGTCATAATGACATTCTTGAGCTCGGAGATAAACCGTTCTACCGCAGCATCTGAGGGGTAGGAGTAAATCAAGCCCTCTTTCCGAATGTAGGTCCGTGAGAGGAACGTGAAGCCCTCCTCCACATTGCAGATCTTCGTCTTTTCCTCAGAAAGGGTCAGGCCGCGCTCCGACAAAAAGGATCTCAGTGCCTCCAAGACTCGTTGGGCATCTTCCTGGGTCCGGACCGTGACCAGGATATCATCGGCAAAGCGGATCATATTGCCATTGGCGAAGTCCGTGGGGGCCTTCGTGCCGTGGACGGCTTGGAAGATGGCCTTCTGGAGCCCATCCAAAACAAAATTGCCCAGGTATGGCGACAGGTTCCCGCCCTCTGATATTCCGGTTCCCTCCGATGGGAAAAGTTCCCCGGCAAAAACGATGCCGGCATTGAGCAACTCGCGCAGGATACGTTTGTCCATCGGAACGTGCTCTAAAAGCCAGGCGTGCTGGATATGGGAATAGTATGCTTTGATGTCCCCACACACGACAAGGCTTGGAGCATCTTTTCCTTTCAGGGTCTCAAAGACATAGGCATGGGCGTCTTGGGCAGAGCGGCCAGGGCGAAAGGCAAAGGATTTTCGCTCAGCAAGCGCCTCAGTGACGGGGATGAGGGAGTACCCATACAGGACGCTCATGGCCCGATCCCGATATGTGGGAAGCTGGGGGCGCCGCTCTTTTCCTGTGTTTTTGGCGACGATGAGTATCTGCCTCATGGGAGAGGCGTGATAGTCCTTCGAGGTCAGGGACATGGCCGCCCGCATCTTTTCTCCGCTCGTTCGCCACTTCACTCCGTCTACCCCTGGGCTGGAGGTGGAGTTGACCACATGGCGGACTGCCAGGCACTTGATGTCCAAATCACGCACAATGCGCTTCTGAAGATCAACGATCCCCTTATCGTCTTTCCGGAAGGCGCAATAGAGAGCCTGCGCTGTAAGCCGGCCCGTTTGGACTCAGCAGCGTTCCAGTCAATTTGCTCCCAGAGCTGGGCGAGATACTCATCGCCAAATTCCATGCTCATACCTTGATCTCCAGTTCGATAGGGCAATGGTCTGAGCCCATAATGTGATCATGGTGGAGGACCTGCCGGACCCCCGGAAAAAGAGCACCATCCACAAAGAAGTAATCCAGGCGCCAACCGCGATCCTGTTGCCGCTTGTTGAGTCTGTTGCTCCACCAAGTATAGCTTCGGGTATCTGGATTGAGTTCCCGGAAGGCGTCTACCAGTCCGAGCTCTATCAGTGTCTCCATGTCCGACCGCTCATCGGAGGCATAGCCCAGGCCGGCCAAGTACTGGCGCATATTTTCAGGATAGATGTCGATCTCCGCCCGAGCGACATTGAAATCACCGCAGACGATGACGGGCTTCAACTCTCTCAGTTGAGAAACCCTATCTATCAGGAGCTGATCCCACTCCAGGCGATAAGCATGCCGAATCAAGTTCTTCTGCGAGTTTGGCACATAGGCATTGATCAGGTAAAACCCCTTATACTCTAAAATGATGGTGCGGCCTTCTTCATCTGCATCATCATCGCCCAATCCGAAAGATACAGAAAGCGGCTCTTTCTTGTAGAGCACAGCGGTACCCGCGTAGCCATTTCGCTGTCCGTGATTCCAGCAGTGCTGGTACCCCGGCAGGATCTGCGGCTCTTGCTGGGTCCGGATCTCCTGCAGGCAGAGTATATCCGGCCCAATATCCGCGATTGGGGCAAAGGAGTTGTTCTGAAGTAAGCGTCAAGGCTGAGGACGGATTAAAAAGGCAAAGAAGATATGAGATACTAATTCTCGAGAAGTCTTGAGACTTCTCGAGAATTCTCATTTTGGGAGGAGCCTGGAAAGATGAGTGCGTGTGAATTGAAACGACAGGCAAAACTGGAGCATTGGAGGACGCAGATCATAGACTGCCGCAGCAGCGGCATGAGTGTAAAGGGATGGTGTGCGGAACACAATATTTCGACAAAGACCTACTACCGCTGGGAAAAGGAAATCCTTTCGTCGGCAGCCACGGAACTTGTGCCCACAGTCTCAGCACCGCAGCCGCCTGCAGCTTTTGCAGAACTCCCATCGCAGCTAGAGCGGCAGACAGGAGGCAGAGTGATTGCCAGCATCCAAATTGGGAAAGGGAAAGCGGACATCTATTCGGGTGCGGATGCGGCTGTGGTGAGGGCAATCTGCCAGGTACTGAAATCATGCTGAGTGACTTCACCGGAGCAGACAAGGTATATATCGCCTGCGGCTATACGGATCTGCGGAAAGGGATCGATGGGTTGGCGGCTATGGTGCAGCAACAGTTTCAGCTGGACCCATTCACCAATACGCTGTTTCTGTTCTGCGGCAGACGGCGGGACCGCATCAAGGGACTCTACTGGGAGCGGGATGGATTCATCCTGCTGTATAAGCGGTTGGAACAGGGCTCGTACCAATGGCCGCGAACGGAAAATGAAGCGCGGCAGTTGACACTGCAGCAGTACCGCTGGCTGATGGAAGGGCTGAAGGTAGAGCAGCCAAAGGCCCACCGTCCGGTGGACGGCCTTCGTATCATTTAGGTGGGAGGACAGCTGAAAGCCTTGGAAATACTGGACTCTTTAGTTCAAATATGGTATAATTTATCCATGAAAAATGAAAGAAATCATGGAACAAGCACCCCGGAGATGGTAACCATTTCACGGGCTGAATATGAGTCACTGAAAGCGGAAAGAGACGAGCTGAACCAGAAGCTGGACTGGCTCCTGGAACAGGTGCGCCTGAGCCGGAAGAAGCTCTATGGGGCGTCTTCGGAGCGGCTGGAAGAAGAGCTGATGGGACAATTGAGTCTCATGTTTGACGAGACGGAGGCCTGGCTGTCCAAACGGAGGTCCAGGGAGACGAAGGTGGCTGCCCATACCCGGCGTTCCTCCAGACTGGAGGAGGTCCTGCCGGACAATGTACCGGTTGAGGTGGTGGAACACCGGATTCCAGAGAAGGAACCAGACTGCCCTGTGTGCGGCACAGCCAAGATGGAGATTGGAAGGGACGTCCGGCGCACATTGGTGATGATCCCGGCCCAGGTGATGATCCGGGAAAACATTTATTTCACCTACGCCTGCCCCAAATGCAAGGAGGAAGGGACAGAGACGCCGATCCGCAAGGCGGAAAGGCTCCCTGCCCTGACTCCCGGCAGCTATGCCTCGGCGGAGGCGGTCGCCCATATCATGGTGCAGAAATTTGTGATGTACGCACCGTTGTACCGGCAGGAACAGGAGTGGAACCGGGCAGGCGTGCAGTTGAGCCGGCAGACCATGAGCAACTGGGTGCTGCGGGTGGCGGAGGACTGGCTGAAACCGGTATATGAGGAACTGCACAGGCGGCTCCTCCAACGACAGGTGCTCCACGCGGATGAAACCACGCTGCAGGTGCTGAAACTGGAGGGCCGGGCAGCCCGGAGCAAGTGCTATATGTGGCTGTACCGCACCAGTGGGGACGCGAAGTCCCCCGTTGTGCTGTATGAGTACCGGCCTACCCGGAAGGCGGAGAACGCGGCTGCCTTTCTGGAGAGTTTCTCCGGGTGGCTCCATGCAGATGGCTACTCCGGTTACCACCGGTTGCCTAAAAACATCCGGGTGGTTGGTTGCTGGGCGTACCTGCGGCGAAAATTCGATGAGGCGGTGGATGCCCTGCCGAAGGACCAACGCGCAGGTTGTGCGGCACCGGAGGGGCTGGATAATGCCTCTTCGGGATTGAGCAGGAATTGGCAGGGCTGCCGCCGGAAGAACGGTGTGAACAGCGTCTGGCCCGGTCCAAGCCGGTGATGGACGCTTTATTGACATGGGCTGAAACGAAGAGCGCCGCTGTGCCGAAGTCCGCGCTGGGCAAGGCACTGTACTATCTGCGGGAACAGTGGCCATACCTGATCCGGTTTCTGGGGGATGGGCAGCTGGAGATCTTCAATAACCGTGCGGAACGCAGTGTGAAACCCTTTGTAATGAGCCGGAAGAACTAGCTGTTTGCAAATACGGAAGGCGGGGCTCAGAGCAGTGCAATTGTTTATAGCATGATTGAGACTGCCAAGGAGAATCCTCTCTCCCCATACCAGTATCTGACCTGGCTTCTGAGAGATGCTCCGAAACTCGCGGCAGAGGAAAAGAATTTGGCAGAGAAATTATTGCCGGAGAACGCCCCGCAAAGCAGTTGGGATATCCCTGTGAAAATATGACTGTACGCTAAAGAGTCTGCTGATACGCAGGCTCTTTTTCCTTTTAGGTTTCTGAATTTTCTGGTGTCTCTTTTTGTCTCAAAACGGCGAATTTGCGAACTACAGATTTAACGTCAAATTTTTTACCGGAGGTATTTTCTATGGAGGACACACAAGACCTGATTTTTGAAATTGAAGGAAACGTCGGTTCGGTAGGTAGCAGCGATCTGCTGGGTGTTGTCTCTCTGGTCATGACCGGTGGGACAGAAGCCTTGCATCTGGGTAAGACATCGGATTCTTTCGAGCAACAGACTGGAAAGAAAGCAAAAACTGTATCCAGGTCCTTAGCACGTACAACAACTAACATTTGGGAGACTGGAAACAAAAAGATCCTGCGGCAAGTCTATAGCAACCATCTTCCGGTTGAACGTCCTACACCCAAAAATTTCATTATACGGCTTGCGGAATATTTAAAGCGCCAGACCATACGTAAGCAAGACACCCCTTTGAATGGTCTTGAGCGTAATGAAACTATCCCCAAAGAACCAAATGTTCACCAAATGTTCTTTACAAATATTTTTTCCACGAGATACATCCATCCCGCACTTCCTCCTATGGCATTCTAGTACAAGGTCATTTTCCAGATGGCTGGGCCACAATTTCTGTGGTTTCTCCCCCTATCCCACGGCAAAAACGCTGTGGCCTTGCTCGTTAAAAAAGATTCTCGTCTCCAACTTCCCCCTGAGCACCTTTTGGATGTGGTACATGATTTTCTTTCGCAAGAAGTGATCCTCTCTTAATCCTGCGAATCCTATTCAGCAAAAAGGCGGCCATGCGGCCGCCCTTTTGTTGATGCTTCCCGCTGTTTTACGCTTACGATTTGGCACTCCTTTTGGCATATTTACCCCCCTTTTTTTATTTTATCACTTTTGTCTATCTCTGGGGGTGCAGTTCAATGGTATCACATTTTGATACCATCCTCCGGTCCTATCAATATCCTGTCATACCTCCCATGCCGCCTTGTGTTAGCTCGAGATCTTCATGGTCACCCGGCTTGTGGCCCATGACGATCTTCTTCGCCCTGATCTTTCGGAGCAGCTTTCGGTCCACACCATGTCCCGCCGGTGCGGCAGGCGGCACGGAGTTGTCCTGGAATATCTGCCCCAGGTGGTGAAGCAGCTTGGTGGCGGCCAGAAGCATATGAGGACTGTGTGTCATTGAAGTGCGCCAGGAAGAACTGGGCGTACTTGTTTCCCTGTTCCGCCATCGCAGAGAACCAGTCCCAGGATTGATCCGGGTCCCGCGGAACCTCCCGTCCGTCGAGATACAGCCTGCCCAGAGCATACTGGGCGAACTGGTTGCCCTGTTCGGCGGAGGCGGTGAGGTGGTCCACCGCCCCGGGTACATCCTTTGAGACCGCTTTTCCTTCGAAGTACAGCTTTCCCAGCCAGCAGTCGGCGTAGGAATTGTCCTGTGCCGCCGCTTTTTCATACCGAGACACCGCCTCATCCATTCGCTTTTGACTTTGCAGCAGTTTACCAAGGGCGTACTGGGAGAAGTCATGACCAGCTTCAGCGGCACGGCGGAACCACAGCTCCGCCTGTTCGTCATCCGGAAGCACGCCCATGCTGTCCCGCCAGCACTTGTTCAGCAGATGAGCCGCTACGGTGAAGCCGGCATTCCAGAGCTGCTCCAGCATCCGCACCTGTACTGCTTTTTCTTTCTCTGTATTTTCATACTCTGACAGGATTTCCTTGGCAGCCTGGTATGCCTAAGACATCTGCCGGCGGGAGTTCCAGATGTTGTACACCGCCTCCTGATCCTCATCCACTTCGTCTTTCATGGTCGTATCTTCGAAGGTAAAGGCACCTAAGCGCAATTCCTCTGCTTCCCGGATGACCATATTCTTGATGGCTTTGAACTCCTTTTGCTGTGAGAATGGTTTGTGCTCTCTCGGCGCGTCCTTGTAGTAGCGCTCTAGTTCATCCCGAAGTTCGTTCCATTGTCCATAGCACTCCGCCACCTCTGGGAGCCTGGCCAGTTCATCCACGATGGGCGTCTGCTTGGGCTTTTACCGGCTTTCTCAGGTAGCCGTAGACTTTCTTGCCCTTGTAGTTTTCCAGCATTCCGGCCAGCGTTTCCATTTGCGTTTCGATGACCGGACTGTGGCACAGACCTGTTTCCATCCTCCGAATGAGCCGCCCCATGGCCTCTATCGCGGTGTCCCGCACCTGCTGATAGGATAGATCTTTTTGCTGGTAGAGGGACAGCATCTCGTCATGGAAGATCTCATTGGACAGCTTCGAACGCATCTGCTCGATGCCTTTTTCCGTGAGATAGCCTTGCTTGGGGGCTGACGATTAGGCCATCATGTGGATGTGCGGATGGTGCTTTTCGTCATGAAAGGCGGCCCGCCAGCGGAAATTTTGCGGAGAGATTTTCATGGCCTGGGCCAGTTCTGTCTGATGAGCCAACAACAGCTTCCGCCAGCTCTCCGCGGAGTCATACCCCAGCCGGACGGCATCCTCCCGCTTCAGGGAGTAGATGAGGGTCCACACCGGGCCGGTATGCCCATTGATCTCGTCCATTGTTTTCTCCAGGTCAGCGGAACCGTCGGCGGAGAACAGTCCGTGGGACCGGGGG
>OJRV01001892.1_pt1 | contig 21667 bp, 16 predicted proteins | sample 1599241 | NCBI WGS metagenome assembly OJRV01 (sample SAMN04168656, study PRJEB22393) | human gut metagenome | biome: human gut microbiome; feature: stool | host: Homo sapiens | collected 2014-03-17 | reverse complement strand
AGGTAGTACCATATGTGTATTTTAATTTCGAGCGGGATGCGAATATTGTCGGTAATACCGAATTGAAGAATGCTTATGCGGACAATCTGGAGGTGCGTTATGAATTCTATCCGGCATCCGGCGAGATGATAACAGTCGGTGCATTCTACAAACGGTTCAAGGATCCGATCGAGGAAACCTATAACGAGGCGGGTTCCGGTTTACAATATACCTATCACAATGCGAAGAATGCCGAGACGTTCGGCATTGAGTTGGATATGAAGAAAAGCCTTGACTTTATCGGATTAAGAGGGTTGAGCTTGGTCTGTAATGCCGCCTATATCCATAGCCGTGTCCGCTTTGAGGAAGGAGCGCCTGAACGTGACCGGCCATTGGCGGGGCAATCTCCTTATCTGGTGAATGCCGGTCTGTTTTATCAGCACGATGACAAGGGAATCTCCGCTTCGCTACTTTACAACCGTATCGGGAAGCGCATCGAGTCGGTCGGTGTCCCGATGCAGGATCAGAATGAAGATATTCCCGACATATATGAGATGCCTCGTAATTCCCTGGATTTGACTTTTTCGAAGAAGATCGGCAAAGCTGTCGAGATCAAAGCTGGGATTCAGGATATGCTGAACTCTAAAATCGAATACAAACAGTTCGTGAAGTTGACGGACCAGAACGGCGGCAAGCGTGAACGTGAACAGCTGGTACGCAGCTACCGTCCGGGAGTGGATATTAATGTCGGTGTTTCCCTCAAGTTTTAAAGTGAATTAGAATATATCTCTATTACAAACAAAATGTTTTTATTATGAACAGATTTCTATTGAAAGGTTTGGCCTCTGTATGTGCGTTGGCCGTTATGTTTGGAACTGTATCTTGTAGTGATGATGACAAGCCTGATGGCTCTATAGCTGTATCGGCTGTTGCCGTAAGTCCTACGACTGCAACTGTCAAGGTTGGCGAGTCCGTGACATTGTCTGCCACCATTACTCCGGACGATGCAACGGATAAAACGAAAACATGGAGTTCCTCCGATGAAAAGGTGGCAACAGTAGATGCCGGTAAGGTGACAGGGGTTACCGAGGGTACTGCTACGATCACCGCTACGACAAAAGATGGCAATAAGACGGCAACTTGTGCTGTGACTGTTTCTAATGATGCTCCGTCTTCCAAAGAAGTGATCTTGGAGGGAGAGATAACTTCCGATCTTACGCTGAATGCTGCAGATAAGAACTATATGAAAGGCTTTGTCTATGTAAAACCGGGTGCTACGTTGACAATTGAAGCTGGAACGGTCATCAAGGGTATATCTGTTTCTTCCGGTGAAAAGGCTGCCTCTTTGATTATCGAACCGGGTGCGAAGATCATGGCTGAAGGTACGGTTGACAAACCGATTGTCTTTACTTCCGATAAAGAACCGGGCAAGCGTGCGACGGGAGACTGGGGAGGTTTGATTATCTGCGGTAATGCTCGTGTAAACCAGACAAAAAGACCGGTTATCGAGGGTGGACCCGGAACGGAATATGGTAACACGACCTCCGATGAATTTAATGGAGAAAGCTCTGGTAAGTTGAAATATGTCCGTATTGAATTTGCTGGCTATCCTTTGGAACCCGACAAGGAGATCAACGGTCTGACATTCGGTGGTGTCGGTAGTGGTACGGAAGTGGAGTTCGTACAGGTGTCTTATTCTAATGACGATTCGTATGAATGGTTCGGTGGAACGGTCAATGCTAAGCATTTGGTTGCTTACAAAGGTTGGGACGATGATTTCGATACCGATTACGGCTATACGGGTAACTTGCAGTTTCTGTTGAGCGTGCGTGACAAGGACATCGCTGATACTTCCGACTCTAACGGCTTCGAATCCGATAATGATGCAAGTGGTTCTTCCAATACCCCGCTTACGAAGCCTGTCTTCTCCAACGTGACTTTGATCGGTCCGTTCTATGGAAAGGTTTCTGATATGACACAAGCCGAGGTTGAAGCAAAGACAGCCGATGCCGCTAATGGAGCCAAAGGAGGTAAATTCCAGGCTGCCATGCACCTGCGCCGTAATTCGAGTTTGAATGTCTACAACTCCGTATTCACGGGATGGCTTTACGGACTTCGTGCAACGGATAAGAAAGGTACGGCAAATGATGGTATCGCCGTTAAGAATGTAATCTTTGCCGGTATGTGGAAGAACTTCTACGATGACGAAAAGGTAAGCGAGAACTTCTTCAACCGCGCTGGTAACAATACTACTTTGGCAACCACCAACGAAATTATTTCAAAAGACGGTGACTATTCTTCTGTTGTTGCTTCTGCCGTACAAGGAGCCGAATTTGTTGATGAAGTCTTGAATAACAGCTTCTTTGAAAAAGTAACTTACAAAGGAGCTTTTGATGGAACAAACGATTGGACAGCCGGTTGGACAAACTGGGATCCTCAGAACACTGAATATTAAAAAGATGATAAAGAGATTATTATTGACATTAACATTATTGGCAAGTTCTGCCCTGGCAATCCAGGCGCAGGACTTGTTCCTTAGTGAAGGCCAGTATTATACGGACGAGTCTCAAACAACTCCTTACACTGGCCGCTATACCGAGTTTTACGATGATGGTATGTTGAAGATGGAGCTTTTCCTCAAAGACGGCCGTCCCGAAGGAACTTATGTGATTTACTATCCTGATGGAAAGATTGCGGAAGTCCGTTCTTACTATCACGGCATTTTTCATGGAGAATGGCGTACTTATAACGAAGCCGGGCAACTGACCGGTATTGCATCCTATAAAGATGGGCAAAAAGACGGACCTTGGCGGGTGTGGAACGATAAAGGCATTCTTCGTTTCGAAATGTTTTATGCTAAAGGAAGGAAAAGCGGCATTTGGCGTACTTGGGATGATGATGGCAAGCTGTTGACGGAAGAGAAGCAAGAGGAGTAAGCGTGGGGATCACCATTGCATTCTGCGTAGGCATTGCAGTATTCCTGTAAAACTTATGCAGAATGCAATAAAAAGGCTATCGGTTCCCTAAATCGTCATACAAGGTTTGCAGGAGTGCCTTTCCTTTGCGGAGTCGCAAGTCACTGCCTTTTCGGGGGGCTTCGATCAGAGGTTTGTTCCCTTCGTTGTCATAGACGGATATACCGGTGCTGTCGATAAACCCGAATCCGTTAGAATAAGTATAGAATGCATATTCCGGATAATCGGGACTTAGGATGTTCCGGCTGAAAGTGAAAGTGTCGTGATCGATCCCTAACTGGTTCAATAGGGTGGCGGCAAGATCCGTCTGATTGGCTAATTTGTCAATCACGACAGGTTCTTTCACCGCACCGCCGATCCAAAGCATCGGAATATGGTAGCGGCGAGGTTCATAGTTGACCACATCTTTCGGATAAGGATATCCGTGGTCGGAAACGAAAATAACCAGCGTATTTTTCCATACAGGCAATTCTTTCAATTTGTCTATGAAGTTGCCGATACAACTGTCCGTGAAAGCAACCGAGTTCGGATACAGCCCCATTTCGTCCAACCGGTGGTAGGGAACTTCAAACGGCTCATGGCTGCTTAACGTCAGGAAAGTGCTGAGCCAGGGAGCTTGGTTGTCCCGGTTTTTGATGTCTTCGTACAGGTGGCGGAACGTAATATCGTCGTTCGCTCCCCATTTACTCAAGCGGCTGGTGAGCGGAAAGTCACGGTCTGCCGTGATCCGGCTGTAACCGGAACTGAAGAAATAACTCTGCATATTGGTAAAGTTGATATCGCCTCCGTACAGCATGTCGGCAACATATCCTTCGTTTGTCAGAGTTTTGGCGATAGAGGGGAGTGTTTGGCTTTTTGCCGGATACTTCATGATGGAAGTGGTCGGTTGTGCCAAATATCCGTTCAACACCGAAACGATTCCTCTGTCTGTCCGGAACGAATTGGCATACATGTTTGTGAAAAGTACTCCTTCCCGACTCAATCGGTTCAGGTTAGGCGTGATGATGGAATCTCCGCCGACCGCTCCGATCGCGTTTGCTGAGAAACTTTCCATCAGGATAATCAATATATTCGGTCGTGAGGTATTGAGAAGGGATTGCAGAGGCTTTTGCTGTAAATCTGCATCTGCGGGATTCGTCCCTTTGTGTCCCCGCGTCGAGTGCGGAGACAAAGTATCCATTACCTCCTTCCTTTCCTCTTCCGGGAAAAAATTGAACTGTGCCGCAAAATCCTGTTGCTTGCTAAGTGAAGCGATCAGGCTGAAACAAGGATTGATTGCCGAATGGTTGAGGAATTGGTTTTGGCTGAAATATACCATCCCCACGTTCGCCGTCGAAGTCGTTACGCCTCCTCGTATCGGAATGAAGAGTATCCCTCCTGACAGGATAATGATAAGGCTTCCGCCCAACCGTTTCCGCACCAGTGTTTCAGGGAAGAGCGGAACGATAAACCTCTTCAACACCCAATATATCCCGAAAGCATATACGGCGAACATCAGCAATTGGGCAAAGAATTGCCCCAGCGGTACACTTGCCATCGCATCACCGGGTGATTGAAGATAGAAGAAAAGCGTTGCATCCAGCCTGAATCCCCAGTAGCCGTATAAAGCCACATCCACGGAAAAGATCGCTGCGATCAATACCGCCATGATTCCGAAATATCCTTTCAGCAGTTTCCTGTAAAAAGACCCCGGCAACCATACCGAAACTAACGTCATCAGCAAAGGTAACGCCGTCAGATAGCCGGCTATCGTACAGTCCAACAGTAACCCGTGTGTAATTACCTTAAGGTAATCGATTAGCGAACATCCGCTCGCTAAGGCATGGTGGTACAGCATAAACACAGGCTTCTGGATTGCCAGTAGCGGTAACCACATGAAATATAGGGCAAGGAGAAAGAGGATTCTTTTTTTCATATACAGGGAAGGTATCGGAAAAAGAACCAGATATGCGTTATCCGCATATCTGGTTCTTCTTCTGGAAAGTTATCGATGCTTGTTTATTTATAAAGCTTTTCTCTCAGCTCGGCAACCATCGGATCGGTAATATAATCGTCGTATTCCATTATACGGTCGATAATGCCGTTCGGAGTCAACTCGATGATGCGGTTGGCAACCGTCTGGATGAACTCGTGGTCATGGCTGGAGAACAGGATGTTTCCTTTGAATGACTGCAATGTGTTGTTGAACGCTTGGATGGATTCCAAATCCAAATGGTTGGTCGGCGTGTCGAGGATGATACAGTTGGCATCCGTCAACATCATGCGGGAGATCATACAACGCATCTTTTCACCTCCGGAAAGTACACTCACTTTCTTCAACAGCTCTTCGCCGGAAAACAGCATACGTCCGAGGAAGCCTTTCAGGAAGACCTCGTTCGTGTCGGGCGAGAACTGGCTCAGCCAGTCGATCAGGTTATAATCCGAGTTGAAATACTTGGAGTTGTCGAGCGGCAGATAGGTCGTCGTGATGGTTTGTCCCCATTGGTACGTTCCGGCATCGGCCTTTTCTTCTCCGTTGATGATTTGGAAAAGGGCGGTCATCGCACGCGGGTCGTGACTGATAAATACGATCTTGTCGTCTTTCTCCACGTTGAAGTTGAGGTCCTGGAAAAGGACTTTCCCGTCGATGGACTTTGTCAGCCCCTTTACTTCCAATATCTGGTTGCCCGGTTCGCGGTTGGGCGTGAACAGGATACCCGGATAGCGTCGTGAAGAAGGCTTGATCTCTTCGATGTTCAGTTTCTCCAACATCTTCTTGCGGCTGGTTGTCTGTTTAGACTTCGCTACGTTGGCACTGAAACGGCGGATGAACTCTTCCAATTCTTTCTTCTTTTCTTCCGCTTTCTTATTCTGGTTCTGCTGCTGGCGGAGTGCTAACTGGCTGGATTCGTACCAGAAGCTATAGTTTCCGGCGAACATCTGCAGTTTACCGAAGTCGATATCTACCGTATGCGTACAGACAGAGTCGAGGAAGTGACGGTCGTGGCTGACAACCAACACGGTGTGTTCGAAGTTCGCCAGATAGTTTTCAAGCCACATGACGGTTTCAAGGTCGAGGTCGTTGGTCGGCTCGTCCAGCAACAGGTTATCAGGCTGTCCGAAGAGGGCGCGTGCCAGCAGGACACGTACTTTCTGCTTACCGCTCATGTCCTTCATCAGCGTGTAGTGGAATTCTTCCGCGATACCCAAGCCGCTCAAGAGGGCGGCGGCATCACTTTCGGCATTCCAGCCTTCCATCTCGGCGAACTTCTCTTCCAGTTCCGATACGCGGATACCGTCGGCATCGCTGAAATCAGGTTTTGCATACAGGGCGTTTTTCTCGCTCATCACCTCCCAAAGGGTGGTGTGTCCCATCAACACTGTGTCCATTACGGTGTATTCATCAAATGCGAAGTGGTCCTGACTCAATACGGAAAGGCGTTCACCCGGTCCTAAAGACACTGTTCCGCGTGTAGGATCCAGCTGTTTGCTGATAACACGGAGGAATGTTGATTTACCGGCGCCGTTAGCCCCGATGATACCGTAGCAGTTGCCCGGCGTGAACTTCATATTGACATCCTGGAACAGGATACGTTTTCCGAACTGTACGTCCAGATTGTTAACCGTTATCATATCTTATATACCTATTAATTTGCTTTTGAATGGGCAAAGGTACGAAAAATATCGCAAACCCATAGCTTTATGGATACTAACGCATAGGGTTAGCTTCTGTAAAGCTATGGGTTTGTTATTCCTTTCTGAAGTTTTATTTATACAATCCTTCTCTTGACAGCAGATGCTCCAAGTTGGCCACTCCCAGCGTCACGATCGCCATTACTGTAGCGGCATGTTCCTGATATTCCGGGATGCTTTTGCTGTAAGTGTCGCGTTCGGTGTGCCAGATCTCACCGTAGTTGAAGTTGTATCCTTTGATGTCCTTTTCGTTGAAGGCGATGGCCGGGACTGCTTCGACAGCAAAAACGGATGCATCCGTACCGGCAGGTTTGGCAGGTTTGGTGAATGGGCCGGCTTCTTTCACTTCGAACGGATAGTCGGGATGGATCTTCTTGACGGGCGCGCATATCTTCACGAAGTCCTGATACATCGCTTTCGGAACATTGAGTCCGACGGGAGGTGTCGGGCCTCCGTCGCGGTTGAACAAGTTGGAGATTTTATCTAATTTATCTTTATTGGCTTTCACCCAGGCTGTAGAACCTAACAATCCGAATTCTTCGCCAGCAAAAGCACAGAATAACATCGTCCGTTTAGGCTTCGCACCGGATTTCATGATCATGCGGGCCGCTTCCATCACCGGAGTGACGCCGGAACCGCAGTCCACGCCACCTGTCGCCACGTCGAACGCATCCAGATGACCACTCGCCATCACATACTCATCTGGGTATTTGGAGCCTTTGATCTTACCGATCACATTATAGTATTTTACCGGCCCCATACGGAAATGGTTGCGGATATCGAATTCGAGGAAAAAGGTACGGCGTTCCTTTACCATCTGTTTGATGGTAGCATATTGGTGTTCGTCCAACTTGATGTCGCAGACGTCCGGCAGGTTGTCAAACGTGAAAGTCGGATCGTGTATGATTGCCTTGTCATAGAGGGCACGCAAAGGGACGGTGGCCGATTGGATAAAACCCAATACGCCGGCTTCGCACATCTGTTTGTAGAACAAGGCCGGGACATCCTCTTTCAATGGCAGTAGCGGGGTGTTGGTATTGTTGCGCCAGTTATCCTCCATGATCTGGCGGTTCTTTTTGGCCGTTTCGTTGTTTTCGGCAATGGTGGCAGCACGGATGGAGTCGCCTTTGGCGGAACGGTCGACCGGCCAGCCGACATTCTTCCCGTTGATCAGCACCCACGCCCCTTTTAGTTGTCCTTTCATGCGGTCGAACTCGCTTTGGGTAAGCGGTTCCTGTAAGACATGTCCGCGTTGTACACCCTTTGTTCCGGCGGTGTAGGAGGGAGTGACGAAATGCAGTTCCATCCCGTTTTCTCCCAACAGTTTGCCGAACCACGGTCCTCGGTTGAAGCCGACCGGCAGCGTGCCGGCCTCTTGTAGTTCTACTTCCAGTCCCCATTCCGTAAATTTCGAGGCAACCCATTCAACTGCATTATCGTATGCGTTCGAGCCGATCACACGGCCGCCGATGCGGTTGGTGAGTACATCCAAATGATCCATCACCTGATTATCCGTTTGACCGATTTCGATGATTTTGTTTACAGCTGCGTCCTGTGCCATGACCGAATGAACAGTCATGCAAGCCATCGAAGCCCAAATAAGTAAAGTCCGTTTCATATTGTGTGTTTTTATGGTAATGCAAATTAAGATATAAAAAGCGTCTGCTCCAAATCTCCGCAAAGGTAAAAGTAGGCTTCAGGCAGGAATGACAACGTGTGTAAGGTCCCATTGTTATCTTCATCACGTTGCCGTTTAGGTTTCTTAATAAGGTAAATGCGAGGTGTATTCTTAGATTATACTTACTTTTGTATTTGAAACAGAAATAGGAATATGATATTTTACTTTACTGGAACTGGAAACTCTCTTTGGGTGGCAAAGGCTCTGAGTGAGGCGCTGGGAGAACAGTTGGTTTCAATTGCAGATGAACTGCATAAGGAAAAGGATGGTTGGGTCTATCCGGTTCGTCCGGATGAAAAGATATTGTTTGTCTATCCTGTGCATTCCTGGGGACCGGCAGTGTCTGTTACCCGTTTTATCTCTCGTCTGACTTTAAACGGATATACTGGACAATCGGTCTATTCCGTTTCTACCTGTGGAGATGAATGCGGATATACAGATCGACTGATCGGGAAAGCTTTGGAAAAAAGAGTGATATCGCTAACGGCAGCATACTCTGTCATTATGCCGAACAACTATATCTTGCTGCCCGGTTTCGATGTAGACGACAAAGATGTGGAGGAACGGAAACTGCAGGATGCCCCGGCACGTGTGGCCGAGATTATCGAAGCGATCCGGGAGCATGGGCAGGACGCTTTGTATCATACAGGAAGCATGCCCGGTTTGAAAAGCTACTGGATTTATCCTCTTTTTGCCCATCTGGCTATCGGAAGTAATTCTTTCCGGGTGACGGATGCTTGTATTTCCTGTGGGTTATGTGAACGGATTTGTCCGACCGGAACGATCAGCATGCAGGCAGGGAAGCCTGTTTGGACGGATACCTGTGTGCAGTGTGTCGCTTGCATCCACCGCTGTCCGGTTCGTGCGATCGAATATGGAAAGGGAACGCTGAAAAAAGGGCGATATCATCACCCTGAGATTAAATAATAAACGAAACAGATAAAAATGAAACGATTAGTAGCGACAGCCCTGGTGGCCCTGATGTTGGCGAGTTGCCAGGAAGCACCGAAAGGTTATGTGATAAATGGAGAAGTGACCGGCAGGACGGAAGGGAAAGTCTATCTCAAGTCCTTCCGGAATAAGATGTTTTTTGATGTCGATACGGCAGAATTAAAAGAGGGAAAATTTACTTTTAAGGGAGAAGTGGATCAGCCTTTATTGTTTGGTCTGGCAACAGAAGATATGAATTATCCGGTTCAGTTCTTTGTCGAAAATACGAATATGGATGTGAGGATAAGTAATGACGGCGAAACGATTACGGTCCGTAATTCTCCTGTCAATACAATCTTTCAGGAGAATGCCGAGAAGGTTTTTGAAGAAGGGTATGACATAGACAGTCTGATCACCAAGTATCCGGCTTCGCCTGCCGCCGCTTTTTATCTGTATCGTTACTTCACTTACCAGTTGCCGCTGGATGAACTGAAAGCGACTCGTGCCAAGATTTCTTCCGAACTGGCCGGTTGTCCGTATGTAAAAGATTTGGATGGTATTATCAAGCAGTTGGAAAATGTGCAGATAGGGAAGGTGGCTCCTGAATTTTCGTTGCCAGATACGGCGGGAGTATCTGTTTCGCTTTCTGATTTCAGAGGTAAATATGTACTGTTGGATTTCTGGGCATCCTGGTGTCCTCCTTGTCGTCGCGAGAATCCGAATGTGGTAAAGGCGTTTAATGAATATAAAGATAAAAACTTTACGATTGTGGGGATTTCCCTGGATAAGGATAAAAGTAAGTGGATGAAAGCGATTGCCGACGATAATCTGGCTTGGACACATCTTTCCGATTTGAAATATTGGGATTCGGAAATTCCGGCTCTTTACGGGGTTCGTGGTATTCCGGCCAATGTCCTGCTGGATCCTGATGGAGTGATTGTCGCTAAAAACATAACTGGCGAGGATTTGCACAAAAAACTGAAAGAAGTAATCAAATAAACGATGTGGAAGTACGGTTTTCTGACTTTGTTCCTTCTTTTCTGTCTCTGTCTTTCGGCGACAGAAAAGAAGGATTTCGAAAAAGCGGAGCGTGAACAGTGTCCGTCCTATTACAGTTGTCGATTGGCAAAAAGAATGGCAGCGGATTGAGTCTATTATCCGTTCTATGGAACTTTCCTTGCCGGATTACGATGCCGATTGCAAAGAAATAGAAGACCGTCTGGACCGGGGAGAATATGTGGGGCATCACAGCAAGGTTTTCGAAGAATCTTATTCGCCGCATTATCGTATAATCAGCAGGCAAATATTTGAAAAGGAGTTACGGCCCTTGCTGTGAAAAAACGAGTTTACTCTTCGTCTTCCGGCTCCTCGAAGTCAAACTCGAAATCAAATCCATCGTTCATCATCCCCAGATCGGTAAACTGCTCCAGTTCGCGACGGTCTTTCTTGGTCGGACGGCCTAAGCCGCGTGCACGGTCTACGAATCCGGATATGCGGTTCATTTCCAATATTTCGTATTGGTCGGGAGTAGTGACGTTTTCCAGATAATCAGGCACCAGTTTGGCTCCCATACGGCGTTCTGTTAAATCGAGTACCTTGAAGGAAAAGGTGATAGGTGGCTTTCGTACCTGAATCACTTCTCCGACTTTGATCATACGGGAAGGTTTTACATTGACTCCGTTTATCATCACCCTGTTTTTTTTGCAAGCCTCGGCTGCTATGGTACGTGTCTTGAATATGCGGGTGGCCCACATCCATTTGTCTATACGGACTTCATTCATAAACTGTAGACAAGGAACTATTATTTATTTATTATTGTATTGGTTCATTGTATTCTGTACGCCGGCCAGGCAGAAGCTTTTGATGATTTCTACCGCCCGTTTTATCTTTTCCGGCATTTCCTGGAGTTCTTCCGGTGGGAACTTGCCAAGCACATAGTTGATCTGTCCTCCACGAGGGAAATCACTGCCGATACCGAAACGAAGGCGGCTGTATTCTTGTGTGCCTAACAACTGTTGGATGTTTTTCAATCCGTTGTGTCCTGCATCGCTGCCTTTCGGTTTCAGGCGGAGTGTCCCGAAGGGGAGTGCCAGATCGTCCACTATGACTAACAGATTCTCTACCGGAATGTTTTCTTTCTGCAACCAGTAGCGGACGGCATTGCCGCTCAGGTTCATGAATGTGTTCGGCTTCAGTATGATCAACTCACAGTTCTTGATACGCATCCGTGCGATTGCACCGTAACGTTCTTCCGTGAAAGGAACTCCGGCATCTTCTACCAATGCATTTACAACGCGGAATCCGATGTTATGACGGGTCCCCAAATATTCGGAGCCGATATTTCCAAGTCCTGTTATCAGATATTTCATTGTTATGTTGTTTTTTAGTATATAACAAAGGGAAGAATACTCTGTTGAATATTCTCCCCTTACATTATTTAGGAATAATAATTTTATTATGCCTTAGCCTGAGCACCACGAGCGGCACGAGTCAACTGAACGGCGCAAACAACAGCGTTCTTGGCGTTCATCAGTTCAAGGCCTTCGAAGTGTAATGCACCAACCTGCATAGTCTTGCCTAATCCCAGGTGATCGACATTGATAAACAATTTCTCAGGAATTGCTGTGTAAAGGGCTTTTACTTTCAACTTTCTCATCTGCAAGTTCAGTTTACCACCGGCTTTAACACCTTCGGCGTGACCTTCCAGAACAACCGGAACTTCCATTACTACCGGTTTGTTTTCTGACACTTCCAAGAAGTCCATGTGCAGGATAGCGTCGGTTACAGGCTGGAACTGGATATCTTTAACGATAGCCATTGTCTTCTTGCCGTCAATCGTCAGTTCAACAACAAAAATTTCAGGGCTGTAAACCAAGTTACGAACACTGTCTTTTGTGATAGTGAAATGAGATACTTTTTCGCCGCCGTACAGTACAGCAGGAATTTCGTTGTTTTTACGCATAGCTTTCAAAGCTCTCTTCTGGTCTGCAGAAGTAGCGGCTACTTCTCTTGACTTTCCTTCTAATTGAAATGTCTTCATTTTGTTTTAATTTTTGTGTTACTCAAAATTAGATGTTTATGCTTTCTAATTTCCCATCACACGTACGGGGTTAAAAGCGGTGCAAAGGTACGATTTATATTTATATCTGCAAAATCTTGTCTGCATGAATTTTTAGTTCCATAGGCATGGAATAGGAGTTTCATCGGTATGAAACTAAAAGTGCATGCCGGTTCAGAACCGGATTCCTTTTTGCCGGAGCAAGATTTCCGTATCGTCCCAAAGTTGTTTTTGCTGTGCATGATGCCAGATGCGTTCTGACACATTCCTCTTTTTGCAATTGGCATAGCAACAACCGTTTCTATCTTTCGCCTCATCCGAAAGAGCCAGATGGATGGCGGTCGCCGCGCCTTGGGCCGGTGTTTTGATAAAGGGGCGGAACAAGATATCGGTAAGCGGGTCGAACCAGGCTTGCATCGTGATCATGTTCGTACTGACGATTCCCGGGTCCGAGGCATTTATGGTGATGTCTTTGTCTTGCAGCCGTTCGGCAAACTCTTGGGTGAACAATAACAGCGCCAGTTTGGTATTGCTATAGACCGGAATGCGGAAAAAACGTCCGTTCCTTCCTTTTTCAAAGAAGTCCGGTTCGATCCGGCCGATGGCATACGTGCAGGACACTGTATTTACAATACGGCATCCTGGTTGCATCAATGGTAATAACTGGCGGGTGAGCATGTAGGGAGCCACATAATTGACGCTTACGATTGTTTCCAACCCATCTTCAGTTTTGCGTACCGGAGTCGTCAGGATTCCGGCATTGTTCATCAGGAGGCTGACGGGACGTCCTTCTTTTAATAATTGACCGGTAAAATTGTTTACGGATGAGAGGGAAGCGAGATTGATTTCCCGCACTTCGATCTGAGTGTTACCGGTTTCTTGCTGGATCCGGGTGCATACGGGGACGGCTTTTTCCGGATCGAGGCAAGCCATAATCACCGGATAGCCTTCTTTTGCGAGGGCTGCCGTGATTACTTGTCCCATGCCTCCGTCGGCACCGGTTATGATGGCTAATCCTTTTTCCATTACTTATATTCTAATTTCTCTATTTCTTTGACAATGCTTTTGGGCAAGTTCTGAATATGTTTGTGGCATGCCATTTCGATGGAATACATGCGGGCGATGCAATAGTTGCTATGTCCGCAGTCACAACGGGCATGTTCGTCTTCCTTCATTTTGTTTACGAATGACGGATCGTTCAGCAAGGCACGTGCCATACTCACGAATTCGAAACCGTCGTTCAAGACCTCGTCTATCTTCTCGCGTGAGATCAGACCGCCTACATAGACAAGTGGCATTTTCAATGCCGCCCTGAATTTTAGGGCATCTTCCAGGAAGTAAGCCTCTTTGAACGGCTCAGACGGGATCATGAACCGTCCGGCCATTTTGACTCCGAGCGGTAGCCAGCCGAAAGGCATATAATGCGTCATCGTATGAATCGGCATGGAACCCCGCATCACATACATCGGGGCACGGCTGACGAAGCCACCGCTAAGGATCAAAGCGTGTGCTCCGCATTCGTTCTGCAGGGTACGAGCCACTTCAAGTGTCTCATCAAGCTCCATTCCTCCTTTGAAGCCGTCGCGCATATTTATCTTTACCAACACTGCCATATCCTGACCGGCAGCTTTCATCACTTCGTCCATGCACATTTTCATAAAGCGCATCCGGTTTTGCAAGCTATCGCCATATTCGTCTTTTCGATGATTGGTATAGGGAGAAAGAAACTGGCTGATCAGATAGCCGTGACCGGCATGTATTTCCACTGCATCCATTCCGGCTTCGCGCGCCAGATGAACTGCTTGTCCGAACGCTTTTGCCATAGCTGTGATTTCGGAAGGTTTCATTCCCCGGACAAGAGTGGGGGAATAGATATTGAAACCGCTGGATGCGGAGATAGGCCTGCACCCGCAGATGTTTTTGTGAGACATGTTTCCGCAATGTCCGAGTTGTACGGAGGCGGCCGCTCCTTCTTTGTGGATGGCATCGGTGATGCGTTTTAATCCGGGGATGATATCTGGGCGCATCCAGAGCTGACGTTCGAAAGAAAGTCCGCTTTGCGTAACAGCCGCATAGGCCAAAGTCGTCATACCGATCCCGCCGGAGGCAACCGATTTATGGTAGTCATATAACATGTCGGAAGGCGCGTTTCCTGGGCACATGCTTTCAAATGCAGCCGCCCGTATCGTCCGGTTTCTCAGGGTCAACGGCCCGATTTTACCGGGAGTGAACAGTATAGATTCTTTTTCCATATCTATTATGAGTTAATCATTCAATATATAAAAGGAATAACCCGTTTACGGTTTTCCAGTTCGTTACCAAACATCGCTTTGTATTTATGGTAGATGGTGTTTGCGCGAGGTACAAGGTTTGCAAATGTCCACCAAGCGAAAACAGCTCCGCTTGCACTCCAGGTCAGGATTGCAAATCCGCACCATTCCACGATTTCGCCAAAGTAGTTGGCTGATGTCACATATTTGAACAGGCCTTTTTGGGGCAGATAATGGTTCGTGTCGCCAGGCTTTCTGAGGTGGCGGACAATATGGTCTGACTGGATATTGATTGCCATGCCGGTGAAGAACAAGATTGTCCCGACTATAAATTGAGGGCTGTGCAGCCAGCTTTTCGTATACATATCCTGCGGTGCTAAGTAGAAAATCCATTCTCCCTGCATATAACCGTTCAGGAGGTTAAAGGTGATTCCCATAAGCATGATGCCTGCCGGCATTTTACTTTTGCCTTTTATCAACAGAGGAAAAATAAAAGATCGTTGGAAATAATGCAGTTCGAAGAATAAGAATATCAAGAACGGTACTGTCTCGAACTGTCGTTCCGATCCGTTCCATAACAAAAACATGACGATAAAAACCGGCGCTTCCATGCAAATCCAAGCAATCTTGTTCGGTATCGGAAGTCCCCATTTTTTATCGAACAACATTCCATAACCGGCTTCGACGAAATAAAGGGCTATGAAGACGATGGCGGCGACAGCTGCCATAACAATTAGAAATAAGGTGAAATGTTCAATTGTCATTTTCGTGTGTTGATAATTTATAACCTTTTCCGTGAACGTTTATTATTTTGATGGTAGGATCATCTTGCAATAATTTGCGTAATTTGGTGATATAAACATCCATGCTGCGGGCGCTGAAATAGTTATCGCTTCTCCATATGATCTGCAGGGCGTGCATCCTGTCTACCATATTGTTTGCGTGTTGGCACAGCAACGTAAGCAAATCGGCCTCTTTGGTTGTCAGCTTGGTTGTTTTGCCTTCTATGGACAAGATCTGTTTTTGCAAGTCGAATTTGAATTTTCCGAAAATATAAGTCCTGACCTCTTTCTTGCGTTGGGGCTGGTAACGGCTTTGTACTGCTTTAATCCGGGCTTGTAAGATATCTGTGTCAAGAGGTTTGCGTATCACATCGTCTGCATGGAACGAAAACAGCAATGCTATTTCTTCTCTCGTCGGATGTTCACACAAGAAAACGACAGGGATGATATTTTCCGAACTTTTGATCATGGCTGCCAATGTCCGTGTTTCTTTCGTGTCTATATCGTGGTTGATAATACAGAGTGTGAAATTTCTGGAAAGGAATCCCTCATATGCCGCTTCTTCCTGATCGAATACTTGTGAGTTGTATCCAATAGCTTTTATATAGTCCTGGATGATAACTCCCTGATTATAGTCTTTGCTGAAAATGAGAATGTTAAAAAGATCGTTCATTATGTTATTAAATTGTTTTTTCGATGTTCCAGACAAAAGCACGTAATCCTTGCGCTTCCGTCTTCTGATCCATCTGATGAAGTATCTCCAGGAAATGGTCGACTTTTTCGTCATCGACCATTGCCAGGATTGCCGAGTTCAGTGTCGGCCAGGCGTGACTTCCATAATGGGGCTCGCCGGTCTTACTTCCACGTCCCTGTACTTCGTTCCAGTATGTGAAGCCCCGGATATTGTTTCGGTCCATCACATTCAGGATCATTTCGTAATATGCTTGATTAAATGATACAAATATAGCTTTCATATTAACTTATTCCTAATTATTATTTATTCTTTTTTAGAAGATATTCCATTTTTTGCGATCTTGCGGCGTCTGCGCCGGACTCCGTTTCCGGCAAATACACTGTATACGACCGGTACGATTATCAGGGTGATCAATGTTGACACCGAAAGTCCCCATGCAACCGTCATACCCATCGAACGCCACATTTCCGAGCCTTCGCCTGTTCCGACAGCCATCGGGATCATACCCAATACGGTAGTCAAAGTGGTCATCAATACAGGGCGGAGGCGGGATTTTCCGGCAGTCACTACTGCGGTTAGGATTCCCATTCCTCTTTCCCGGCAGAGGATCGTGTAGTCGATCAGCACGATACCGTTCTTAACAACGATCCCCATCAGCATAATCAGGCCGATCAATGCCATAACGCCCAATGGGGTCTGTGTGATTGCCAGTCCCAAAATTATACCGGTGAAGGCGAAAGGAATGGAGAACATGATTACGAACGGGTCTGTCAGCGATTCGAACTGAGCGGCCATTACGATAAATACCAAAATGATGATCAGGACCATCAGGATTGTCAGGTCGAAGAAGGTGTCCATCTGGTCTTCGTACGTTCCTCCTAACTGCCAGCTGACATCCGAAGGTATATCCATTTCCTTCAGTTGATTCCGGGCAGCTGTTACGATATCGCTCATGGCTGCACCTTTTCCGACTACTGCCGATACGGTGATGACACGTTCACGGTCTTTGCGTTCAATGGTCGGAGGCGTCATTCGTTCTACTACTTTACCCAGGTCGCGGATACGGATTCCCTGACCGGCATTGTTATAAACCAGGATATTCTCGATGTCTTCAACCGACTGACGGAATTCTGGTGCGTAGCGTACTTTTATATCATACTCGTCACCGTCTTCGCGATATTTGGAAGCGGTAGAGCCGTTGATACGGTTACGCAAAGCCATAGCAGCCGTTGTGATATTCAATCCGTTGATCGCCAGCTTTTCCCGGTCGAAATCAACTTGATATTCGGGTATGTAGTCCTCACGGCTGATGTTGACTTGTGAACAACCTTTTACCTTACGCATCCTTTCGGCCAGTTCGGCGGCTACGGCATCGGTCCGGCCGAAATCGAAACCATAAATCTCGATGTCGACAGCGTTCTGTCCGCCCATACCTTCTTCCTGTCCGCCTTCGATCACCTTGAAGGTCTTGATCTCCGGATATTTTGCCAGGTCCTTACGCATCTCTTCACAGATTTCAACCATACCGCGTTCACGATCGCCGACACTCAGCATATTGATGTAATAGTCGATAATATGTGTTCCGTTATTACTCAATTGAGCCCAGGTATTATCGGAATCGGCTTGCCCCTCGGTGAAGTTGCTGGTTTTTATTTCCGGATATTTCTGTCGGAACAGTTCGTCGATTTCAAGCGCCAGCTTACGGGTGATATCTTGGCGGGTCCCGACCGGTAACTCGATGTGAACACTGATCTGTGCGTTATCCTGAGTCGGGAAGAATTCCGTCTTGATAGTCGGAACCAATAGCATACTTCCCGCAAAGATCAAAGTCGCACCGAATATGACCGTTTTCCGGTGGCGTACTGCCCAATAAAGAAAACTGGAATAGCCACGGTCCAGCGCATCCAATGCCTTTTCGATCGGTGTGAAGAACAAGGTGTACAAGCGGCCTTTTTTAGGATTCTGCCTGAGTAGTAGAGAACTCAACATCGGAGTCAGGGTCAAAGCGCCGACTGTCGAAACGATCATGATGATACTGACGATCCACCCCAACTGTTTGAACAGAATACCCGCCATACCTGTCACCATTGTCAAGGGCAGGAACACGGCCAACATGGTCAGGGTTGAGGCGATTACAGAGATGGCCACTTCGTTTGTAGCATGTACGGCCGCTTGTTTCGGGGCACTACCTCTTTCGATATGGGTAGTAATGTTTTCCAGCACCACAATCGCGTCATCCACCACCATACCGATAGCAATAGAGAGTGAACTCAGCGAGATAATATTCAGTGTATTGCCGGATGCAAGCAAGTAAGCGAACGAGGCTATCAACGAGATCGGAATGGTCAGAATAATGATAAATGTCGCTCTCCATCGTCCGAGGAATACGAACACCACTAACATAACGATAATGAAGGTGATGAAAATGGTTTCTTTCAGACTGTCGATTGTATTCAAAATGTTAGTGGAGGTATCCATGATTACCCCTAACTTGACATCTGAAGGAAGGCTTTTTTGAATTTCCGGCAACTTCTGATGAACCTTCTTGGCTATGTTCACCGAGTTGGCTCCCGATTGTTTTTGGATAACGATCATGCCGCCTTTTTTACCGTTATTGTAAGTCTCTTGGGCACGCTCTTCGATGCTGTCTTCAATGCGGGCAACATCACGCAGATAGATAGTCTTGTTATCTTTATGACCGATCACAAGATCGTCCATCTGATGCGCATCCGTAAATTCACCTTGTACACGGAGCGCATAGGCGTTGGAACCGATATCCACGCTGCCGCCTGGAGTGTTCCTGTTTTCCTGTGCGATGATAGCGGATATTCCTTCGATTGAAACTCCGTATGCTTCCAGTTTGTACGGATCACAATAGACTTGTATTTCACGTGCCGGCGTACCGGAAATGGAAACCGCTCCTACACCGCTGATACGTGCAAGCGGGTTCGATACCTTATCGTCCAGAATCTTGTATAGGGCGTTCGTGCTCTCTTCCGCCGTAACCGAAAGGATGATAATCGGTATATCGTTCGTCCCGAATTTGAAGATAATGGGATTGTCCACATCATCCGGCAGCATTGGCTCGGCAACGTCCAGTTTATCGCGCACGTCGTTTGTCGCCACATCGATATCCGTACCATAGTCGAATTCTAGTGTGATGATTGAAATGTTTTCACGTGACTGTGACGTGATGTGTTTCAGGTCGCTGACACTGTTCAGCACGTTCTCCAACGGTTTGGAGACGTTCATTTCGATATCCGCAGCGCTGGCGCCGGCATAGGAGGTCATGACCATGATCGTGTTTGTCTCGATCTCTGGCAGCAGGTCCACTGATAATCTGGTTAATGAAAAAAGACCGAAGATCACGATTGCCACAAAGACAAGGGCAGTCGTAACCGGCTTTTTTACCGCTGTTGCATATAAGCTCATAATGTTTGTCTCTTACTTTTCGATTTCTACTTCCATTCCGTTGTTTAGGCGGCTTTGACCGGATATTACAACCTGGTCGCCACTGTTTACCCCTGAAATGACTTCATATTTGTTTCCCATACGGCGTCCTAACTCTACTTTCTCGTAGTAAACTTTACCGTCTTTGTATACATATATATAGCGGTCTCCTGCACCGGACTGTTTTACGATGGCGAGATCCGGAGCGACCACATGGTTTTGTGTCCCGAAACCGATCGTCACGCGGGCGAACATCCCCGGACGGACACGTTCGTCATTGTTGTCGATTTTGATTTCGACAGGGAATGTACGTGTATTCGGATCGATAGTCGGGTAAACCAGGCTGACTTTTCCTTTGAAAACTTCGTCTCCGTATACATCTAACCGGATGTCGACATCTTTTCCCTTTTTTACTTTCGTGAAAAGACTTTCGGATACGTTGATCAACAGTTTGACCGGACGAATCTGTTCTACGGTGAAGATCGGCGAACCTCCGCTATACATATCGCCGCTATCATAGTTGCGGGCAGTGACGATACCGGTGATCGGACTCAATAACTGTGTGTTTTCCTGCAAATTTTTGTAGGTCGCACGGCTTACGTCCAATTGTGTTTTCTGTGCATCCCAGGCTGATTTGGAAGCACCGCCTACTTTGTACAGTTCATCAATACGTTTGAACTCCAGTTCCTGGTTATCCAATTGTATTTTTGTCTGTTTGAGGTTTGTCTCATCCATCTTGACCAAGAGTTGACCTGCTTTTACATGATCGCCGACTTCTGCAAACAGTTTCTCTATGCGCACTGGGTTTTGTGGGGCGATGTTATTCGAAATATTGGCTTCTACTGTTGCTGTAAATTCACTGATCTGCTCCACATCTTGTGCGGAAACAGTTTCTATTCTCACAATGGCTTTGTTGCTGACGGTTTCTGTTTGTGCCGAATCTTTCTTTTCCCCTGAACAGGATAGCAGCAAAGATAAAATGAAGAGTGATATAAAGTGTTGTCTTTTATTTGTTTCCATTTTGTGATATTTTTATTCAATGTCTATTTTTTGTTTTTTAAAACTCTTGCTGGCCTAATACCTTTTCCAAGTCAGCTTTTGCTACCATATAGTCGTAAATAGCTTGGTTGAAATTCAGTTTGGCCTGTGTCAATGCTAATTCCGAATCGTTCATTTCTAACAGAGTCCCGGCTCCTGTGTCGTATCGTTTCTGTGAGATCATATATCCCCGTTCGGCTTGCTCTACTCCCTTTTGTGAAGCGTCGAAACGTTTGACGCAGGTATTCATATTATCTATATACTGCTTGATTGCCAGTTGCAGGTTTCGCTGTGTATCCTCTCTTTGCAGGCTCAACTGTTCGATCGAATTTCTTGTTTGTTTGATCTTATAGAACTTGCTGCCGCCAGAGAAAATCGGAATGGAGAGTGAAACACCGACCATCGAGTAGGGGTTCCACATATAGTCTTTGAACTTGAAGTCGTTGTTCATGGCTGTCCACTGGTATAGTCCAGTGAGCGACAGTGTCGGCAGATAATCGAACTTTTGCATGGTCAGTGTCTTTTCCAGTTGCTTGGCTTGTAAATCCATCTGTTTCAAATCTGTATTATTAGCCAGAGTTGTGTCTGTGGAAAGAAAATCGCCGAATAGATCTTTTTCAAAGTCGGTCAATTGTCCTTCGCATTCGATATTTATGTCCAGATCCATACCTAATAATGCTTTCAATTGCCATTTGGCAAGAACTAGTGCGTTTTCTGCCTGCAACATATTGGGTTCGCTGTTCTTTACGGTAACATTGGCGCGTATCAGGTCATATTCGGCAACGGTTCCCTGTTCGAACTTATGCTTGATATCCAGGTAATTTTCCATTGCGTTGTCATAGCTTTCCTTAAATACGCGGTATGAATCGTTGGCAAGAAGCACGCCGTAATACCCTTTCTTTACCTGGTTGACCATAGCAATTTTGGAAGAACGTGCCTGTTCGATAGCCAATTCCACATCGACAGCTGAGATGCTTAGGCTTTTCCAAAGAGCGGCGTTGACAATCGGCATAGAGGCGTTGAAACCGAGATTCCAGTTATTATCACGTCCTACTTCGATCCCTTCATCCATATTTGGCATGTCTTCCATGCCTGGTATTTCGGTACTTCCCATGTCGAAGCCGTCCATATACATCACCTG
>OJRV01001868.1_pt1 | contig 21864 bp, 24 predicted proteins | sample 1599241 | NCBI WGS metagenome assembly OJRV01 (sample SAMN04168656, study PRJEB22393) | human gut metagenome | biome: human gut microbiome; feature: stool | host: Homo sapiens | collected 2014-03-17 | reverse complement strand
CAGAAGCAACTTTACCAGTCTTCTGGTAGCCGTTCTCATCGAAGTAGTAGAATGCGCCATCTTTAGCGATGTACTGAAGACCATCCTGCATCTGACCTTTCTCGTTGAATGCGAAGTATTTGCCTTCAACTTTGATTCTAGCTACATAAACAGCTCCGTCATCATCATTAGTTGCATAATCATCTGCTACATTTGCGTGCTTGATATCGCCGTCATCTACGTAGTACCAATCAGTATCACCATCAGTTCCGACATCCTCAGAACCATCCATCTGATACCAACCATTTGCTCTCCAGCCTTCTTCTGCCTGATTGTAGTAAACCATTTCACTTACACTTGCAGCAACAGTTGCATTGCCATCAAGCTGAGCATTGGAGCCTGGTTTATTTACTTTGTTAGAGTTGATCCACTCATACAGCATCTGTCCCTGATCGTTGAACAGGTAGTATTTGCCGTTGATCTTCTTCTTATCTTTTCCGTGATAGATCTTACCGGAAGACTGGAACCAGTACCATCCCTCATCATCACAGTCATCATCTTCTGTACAACCAAGAACTTTGTCCTGATCATCCTCATCTTCGTCTAACAGACCGGACTTCTCAAGCCACAGCCATTTAGACTCTGTTCTTGCACCATCATTCTCGTCGCCAAAGTAGTAACCTTCGCCGTCGATCTCCTGCCAGCCATACTGCATCTCGCCGTCTTCGTTGAAGAGGTATGTCTTGCCATTGATCTTCTTGGTATCACCAGTTACTTTTTTACCTTTGTTGTTGAAGTAGTACCAATGCTCGCCATCCTCATCCGGATCGTCCTGATCATCATCAGCCATGGTGTACTTCCAAGCGTTTGTCAGCATAGCGCCGTCTTCGCCTACATAGTAGTCATCATCTACCCAAGAGTCTGTCAGCATATCACCGTCATCATCAAGGTAGAACCACTTGCCACCATCTTTTTTCCATTCGCCTGTTACCATCTCATCATCGCTGTCATAGTAGTGCCAAACACCAGCGTCATCTTTCTGCCAACCAGCTGCGAAAGAAGTCATGGAAGCACCCATAGCGAGTAAAGCTGCTGCAGAAAGTACTGCAACTAATTTAGTCTGCTTTCTCATAATTAATGCACTCTCCTTTTTACTTTTTGAAATATTTTTCTCGAAATCCTAACTGCATTACTAGGTCATTATACTTCGGATATGGAAAAGTATCGGGAGGTGGGACTTGTCGATTTTTCGTTTCTTTTTTTCGTTGACTTTTCTTTCTTTCCCCAATACAATAGAAGAAAGAAAGAAAGAAAGGTGAATAGTATGCTTTCGTTTGAGAATCAAGAGGTGGAATTTAAGCAAGAATATGTACCTGAGATTCGAAAAGAAGTAATTGCCTTTGCAAATGCTTCTGGAGGTACTATTTTGATTGGTGTTAGAAAAGATGGAACAATTAGTGGCGTAGATGATCCAGATGCAATCATGCTTCAGGTTGCAGGTTCTTTAAAAGATTCTATCGCACCTGATATTATGCCTTTTGTCAATATAAAAACTGTGGAAATTGACGGAAAAACGGTCGTTGAAATTAATATTGCAACAGGAACGAATCGTCCATATTATATTCGGGAAAAAGGTCTAAAGCCCAGTGGTGTATATGTTCGAAAAGGAAGTTCTTCACAACCCATGACAGATGAGGGCATCCGGGAAATGATCATTCAAAGCGGCAGATGTTCCTATGAAACAAGCCGAAGCATGAATCAGGATTTGACATTTGAGTATTTTGAAAATGAGATGCACAAACGAAAAATTGCGTTTGGAAGATCACAGATGCAAACATTAAAACTGATAGGTGATGACCATTTGTACACAAATCTTGCATTGCTATTATCGGATCAATGTGAAGTAACAACAAAAGTGGCTCTTTTTCAAGGAACAGATAAAGCGGTTTTCAGAGATAGAAAGGAATTTTCTGGTTCTATTTTAAAACAATTGGAAGACATTTATCAGTTTATTGATTTAAACAATAAAACGCAAGCCAGTTTTTCGGGTTTAATCCGTATTGACAAAAAAGATTACCCAGAAGAGGCAATCAGAGAAGCTCTTTTAAATAGTATTGTTCATCGAGATTATTCGTTTAGTGGAAGTAATCTTATAAATATTTATGACGATCGTATAGAAATTGTCTCATTGGGAGGATTGGTTTCCGGACTGGAATTAAATTCTATTTTTCTGGGTGTATCGCAGCCAAGGAATCCTAATTTGGCAGCTATTTTTTATCGCATGATGTTAATAGAAAGTTATGGTACAGGAATTGGAAAAATTCAACGAGCCTATGGAGATAACGAAAAAAAGCCTTTTTTTGAAACAGCAAAAGGTGTGTTCCGTGTTACACTTCCAAATAGAAACGAAGGAATACAAAAGCTGTCAAAACCAAGGAAACGTCTGGTAGCAGTTTATCGACAGCCGCTTGCCTCTGAAAAAGAAGAAATTCTCTCCTATGTAGCAGAGCATAAAAAAATAACAAGAAAAGAAACCGAAGCGCTTTTAAATATAGGTACAACAAAAGCGTATAGGATCTTAAAGGAATTATCCAGTGCCGGAAAGTTGCATATAAATGGTTCTGGAAAAAATGTTTATTATACAGGAGAGTAGGCGATTAGCTAAATCAGAACTTAAACTTGCAAACTGGAAGCTCGGATTCCGATTCAGCTTTGCTGACCTGAAAAGATGAAAGAAACCAAATATACCGTTAAATACACGACCAGTTTCAAAAAAGACTACAAACGAGCCATAAAGCGTGGCTTGAAGATCGAGCTGCTGGAGCAGGTCGTAGCATTGCTGGCAATGGGCGAGCCGCTGCCGGATAAGAACCGTGACCATGACCTGTCCGGCGATTGGGCAGGCCATCGGGAATGTCACATTCTCCCGGACTGGCTGCTTGTCTACCGCATAGAAGATGATGTTCTGGTGCTGACGCTGGCCCGCACCGGCACACACAGCGACTTGTTCGGCAAATAAACAGTCTGCCGCCGTATGGGGAAACCTGTACGGCGGTTTTTCTGTGTGCAAAAGTATGTCGTGAAATGCGATGCACTTGATATGGGTACGCCAAAATGCAGTATCCTTTACCGATCCGGCTCCCGGTCGTGAGACTTGTCCCGTTCCTGTCTGGACAGCTGCTCGGCGGTTTTGCGGAGCCGTTCCACTGCTTTCAAATCCTCCCGCATGGCTTTCATGGCAAGCGTGTCCGTCTGCTTTCCAGCGGCCAGCTGGTCGATCTCCCGCTGCTATGCCTTCGGGGTGATTCCCTCGCCGCTGTCTTTCAAGTCTTTCAGATACCGGACTGCTGCGTCATACAGGATCAGTTCCCGGCTGTGGCGCTGCTCAAACTGTTCCCGTTTTTCCGGCTTTACTTTGGCAAGCTGTTTGTGGATGGACTTGTACTGGTTGTACTGTTCCCACATCTCCCCGCGTTCGGTAAGAATGGCGATCCGGCGCTCAGCCTTGACGATCTTTCCCCGCAGGTCATAGTAACAACTGTTCATATCAGCGATTTTTTCATGAAGCTGCTGCATAGACTGGATGCCGTTTGCCTGCAAAAAGCTGAATAGTGCAGCGCTTTCCTGCAAAGCCCGGATTTTGCCGGTGCGGGTGCGGGGAGCGTTCAACTGCTGCTGGGCCTCCCACAAGGCGGTCAAGCTGCTTTGCTGTGTTTGTGGTTTTTCCGCTTCGTCTTTCGACCAGCGATAAAGATGGGTAATGCGGGCTTTAATTTCTTTCAGCAGCTTGTTGTCGGCAGCGATCTGCCGGTTTACTTCGCCCTTGTCGGTGCGGATGCCGCGCTTTTCCATTTGGCTGGCGGCTGGCCCCAGATGGACAGAGGGAATCTTATCAATGCCCTGCCGCTTGTAGCTGCGGTGGTCTACCAGGGCGGGATGACCGGCGGCCTCCAATGCCCGGTTGGTGCAGGCCGCCCATGCCGCCCGCCAAATCTCCACATTCCCTTTGTCGTTCCAGTCGGTGGTGTCCTCCCGGTGGTTCTTCCAGCCGCCTTTCCCATCCGGGATACGCTGTCCATTCTCGTCCAGGTCGTATGCCTTGCGGCACTTTGCGCCCCACTGTCCATTTTCTTTCAAAGGCCGGAGCGTCAGCATGATATGGACATGAGGGTTACCGGTTCCCTTGTCATGGATAGCAAAGTCGGCGCACATTCCTTTGTCTACAAAGTTGTCCTTCACATAGGACCGGACAAGGGCAAGCTGCTGTTCTATGGACAGTTCGCGGGGCAAAGCTGCCTCAATCTCGCGGGCAAGCTGGCTGTCCCTTGCTTTCTCGATTTGCTCCACGCTGTTCCAGAGGATAGAACGGTCTGCAAATTCCGGCGGGGCGTAGGCAGGCAGCATGATCTCCGCATGAACAATGTCTAATCCATTCACATAAACATCCCCGGTAAGCTCGCCCTTGAAAAAATGGGGGATAAGACCATTGATAAGCCTCGTCACAGTTGTTTTACCACAGCCTGATGCACCGCACAAAAGAATACATTCTCCGTCTGTAACAGACAGATTAAAATCACAAAGCCCCGCTTGGTCTAATCCTGAATAATGAAAGGTTACATTTTTTATCTCAATCATATCATCCCACTTCCACTCACACCGAAAGGTAAATATATAAAATTGACAACACTAAAGTTACTGCAATTATCACATAATCTTTGCTCTGGAACCCAATCTCACAAACATTCGTCCTTTTTACCGGGGCTCCAAGGCCTCTGGTGACTGCCGCCGCTGATAACTCGTCCCCGATACTGATACAGGAAAACAGCAGAGGAACTAAGCGATATTCAATCATTTTCGTTACCTTGCCGCCGCCAAAAGTAATTCTTCTCATACGCATAGCATCACGGATTGACCGGTATTCCTCTGACAATGTAGGAAAAAAGCGCATCATTACGGCAATAGAAATTGCAAGTCCTTGTGGCAGGCGCATACGGTTCATAGCAGCCATAAATTCACTGATTTTTGTTGTTGAAATGCAGTACCAGACCATAATCATCGTTGGTGCAAACTGCGTAATCATGTAGCATAGAAACAGTATCAACATGCCCGCTATGCCCCCGATGTTTTCCTGTGTAATCTCCATAAGCCATGTAGCCAAAATGAAAAGAACAGTAAATCTTGCGCCTACATGGGGTTTCCCTTCCAGGCAGACCAGAACCACAGGAATGTAGGTCATGATGGCCCGGACAATATAAGCCGGGCCATCCGTTACATCAATCATTACAACAACGGAAAACAAAATCAGCAAAAGCAGTTTTGTTCTTGGATCAAGATGGAAGCGGATATTGAGGCTTTTTCTATATCCATTTTCCATTTATACAATTCCCGCCTTTTCAAAGTTCTTCCGTACAACGGCCTTACCAATAAACGCACCGATTACTCCGCACACAAAGCAGAGTAAAATAATGACTGGATATGTAGCGGGAGTTACGAGCGTAAACAGGGTATCGGCAAAAGAGGCATCAAATCCGCCTTCAATCAGACTTTGCTTATAAGAGTCTGCCGCGAGGACGAGAGGGAGATAACTTGCGCTAACCCAAAGATTAAATACGCCGCAGCTGATAACGGTTTTTTTCCAGCTTTTATATTTCCCGGACTTGGCAATCAAATCTGCAATCACTCCTGCTGCAATACAAATAGGTGCGCCAAGAAAGCCCATACCAAAGATAAACAACAGGATTGCAACAATAACCGATGTTATTGTAAGCATCCCAAACTTCTCGATCCGCGCATAGTAGAGCATCATCGGAATACCAGTGACAATCGGGATGAGAACCGTATAACCGGCGACGATAAACGGGGACAGAAATCCGAGATACATGATAACCATCTGCACAACCCACAGGATTGCGGTAAATATACCAATGGTGATGAAATCTCTTGCCTTTAGTTTCTTTTCATTCATGAGAATGTCCTCCTAACCTTTTGTTGTGGTTAGACTTCGCTAACCACAATGAAGTATAACATACCTGGCTTCTGTACTTCTATCCCTATATCAGTATTTTAGCCCCATATAGCAACGAGTTTTCAACTTGACAAGAAATCAAAATAAGACGATAATAGTTGTGACAATTCCATATCACAAGAAATAGTAGCTGAAAAAGGGGCGGTGTAATGGGTGAAGTATTAAATCAAATGCTTGAAAACTATTTGGTTTCATCGAATGTGCAGTTGCAAAAAGGGCCAGATAGCTTGTCATTTACAATCAATTCGGCAGAGGGCATCAGTAAAACAACCCTTTTTAATATTCTGCCATACATGCACCTGATTTTCTTTGATATTCACGCTCGGTCTTTGCCGGGAGAAATCGCAGAAAATGCTGTGTATCACCCAATGCAATTTAATTATTGTGTAGGTGGCCGGATTGAGATGCTTTTGGATGATAATTCTTATATTTATCTCAAAGAAAAAGATTTTTGCATCAGCAGGCAGACCTCGCAAAGCGAATCTTATTTCCCTACGAAGTATTATCACGGTATCACCATGTATTTTGACCCTGATTTTTTCACAGAAGCCAACTCCAATATGGATAATCTTTTCAATTTGAACTTATCGCAACTGTCAGAAATCTATTTTGAAAAGAAGGATACATACATCGCAGAAGCCAGCAGCGAAATGGGTAAAATTCTTGAGCGGTTATGGCAGCTCTATGAAATACCATCTCCTTTCCACATGAAACTTTGTGTCTTAGAGTTGCTACATCTGCTATTAGATGCAAGAAATGTTGTCCAGGAAAAAACTCTCACCTTCTATACCAGCATACAAGTAGAAATTGCAAAAAAGGCAGAACAGATATTAACTGCTGATTTGAAACAGCATATTCCCATGAAGCAGATTGCACAGCAATTCGGCGTTAGTGAAACAAGCCTGAAAAACTATTTCCGTGGAGTGTATGGGAAAAATGTTTCTGATTATCTGCGCGATTTGCGTATGGGCATAGCAGAAAAGTTATTGACCGAAACCAAATTGCCTATATCCGAAATCGCTTCACAAATTGGATATACAAAACAGGGGAAGTTTGCCGAGGTATTCCGTCAACAATTTCAGATGAACCCGCTGGAATATCGGCGCTCAAAAAAATTAAAAAATATTTAGGTAGGAGCTGAGAAATCTCTTTCGAGATAATGTCTCGGCTCCTGCCTGTGTTCAAAACTATGTATAAATCAATTCCTGAAAAATAACTTTCTCCGCCTGCGCTTTCAGCGTGTTCATCAGCCCCACCCAGCGCATGGGGTCACGGGCTTTCAGTTCCTCGGTGACACCTGCCGCCTCCATCATACAGGGCAGCATGGCGTCCATTCGTTCATGCGCCGCCCGGTCAATCTCCAACAAGTGCGGGTACAGCTTTTCGCTCAAAATCAAGCTGCTGTAAAGGCCGGGCCGGTGTTCCTTCAGGTAGCGTTGCCGCATACGGCCATACTTGCCGATGGGGGCCTCCGGCTGCTCGGAAAGTTTCAGGTCGGGGATGTAGTAATCCCCGCAGCGGGTGTAAGTCAACTCGTTCATGTTCGTCCTCCTTTGCATTGTAATTGTTAAACGGCGGTGCTGGCCGATACGGTGGCCTTGCGGGGCTCCTGCCTAGGTAACTGACTGACGGGGATAAAAATGCCTTTTTCCATGTCCTCAGCACGGATTGCGGCCTTTGCCGCCTCCCGTTGCGCTTTGCGCTTTGCGTTGTAGCGTTCTTCCCATTCCTTCTGCTTGCCGTTTGCTTTGCGGCGTAAGTAGTTCTGGTGAAGCCTGTCCTTGCGTTCCTCTTTCTTCCGCAGTTCTTCCTGTTCCTCCGGGGTCAAGGGAACAGGCTGCAAGGCGGGCGGGATATACCGGCCCACAAAGTTGAAGTAGATTTCAACCTCCTGCGTGGTGTCCTGACTGCCTTTCCGGGCGCGCTCATGGACAAGGATTTTCTCGACAAACTCGTTGAGCATGATATTCGTAAGCGTGTCGAAGTTCTCATACTTGTCAATCAGGGCAATAAACTTCTCCGCAGATTTCCGGCTCTGCTCATAGCCGGTAACGGCTTTTTCCAACTCTGTGATTTCCGCATTGAGGGCGTCCTGCTCTTTGGCGTACTGTGCGTCCAGGGCCTCATACCGGGCGTCCGGCAGCTTGCCCAGGGCGTTGTCCTCATAGATTTTGCAAATCAGCCGTTCCAGTTCTCCGGCCCGCTTTTGGGCGGCAGCCAGCCGTTTCCGCTTTTTAGAGATGTCGGCGGTCTGCTGGGCGGCCTGCGTTTCCTGGACAGTGCGGATAAACTCGGCCCGGTCATTCCTGGAATACTCCGCGATGGTCCGGAGCATATCGGCAATCAGGGTCAGAACAGCTTCGGCCTTGATGCGGTGCTGTGTGGGGCAAAGGGAGCCGATAGGGTATTTGCCATACTGGCCGCAAGTGTACTGAGGAACACGCTTACCGTTATAGGTGCGGTGAACATACATCTTGCCGCCGCAGTCGGCGCAGTACATTAGGCCAGTCAGGGGATATGCCTCCCCAAAGCCGTCCGGGTAGCGTCTGGCGTTTCCCCGGACGCGCTGCACATTGTCAAAGGTTTCCTGGTCGATGATGGCCTCATGGGTATTCTCGAAAATTGTCCATTCGCTTTCGTCAACATAGTGGCTTTTCTTGTCCTTGAAGTGCTTGCGGGTCTTGAAATTAACCGTATGACCTAAATACTCACGCTTTTTCAAAATGCTCACAATGGTGGACGAACCCCAGCCGTAGGGGTCTTTGACTGGCTTCGTCCTGTTTACTCCTTCGTCAAAGCGTGCCAGATGGACAGCGGGAATTTCAACCTTTGCTTCGGACAGCAGCTTGGAGATTTGATAGGGACCGTAGCCCTCCATCGTCAGAGAAAAGATACGGCGTACCACCTCGGCGGCTTCTTCGTCCACAAGCCAGTGTTCCCGCTTTTCGTCCCACAGGTAGCCATAAATGACGGTGCCGGTCAGATGCTTGCCGCTCATACCTTTGGACTTGAACACGGAGCGGATTTTCCGGCTGGTGTCGCGGGCGTAAAACTCGTTCATAATGTTGCGGAAGGGGGTAAAATCATCGTCGCCTTTCAGGCTGTCCACACCGTCGTTAATGGCGATCAGCCGGACGCCGCGCTGCCGTAAAATCTCCATGACCTGACCGACCTTCAGATAGTCACGCCCCAGGCGGCTCATGTCCTTGATGACAATGGCCTCTACACGCCCCGCCTCAACTTCCTCCATCATCGCCAGGAATCCGGGGCGATCAAAACGGGTTCCCGATACACCGTCATCGGTAAAATGCCGGGGATTGGGCAGGTTATTCCGACGGGCAAACTCCTCTAACATCTGCTTTTGATGACTTATGGAATTGCTCTCACCCTGTAACTCGTCATCGCGGCTCAATCGTTCGTACAGTGGGGTGATTTTCTCGTTTCTCATGGCTGTACCTCCTGAAATGAAAATGCTCTAAGTGACTGCTTCACTAACCATGACAAAAACCATGATTAAGAAGTCACTTAGAGCATACATCTCCCGCCGACAGCAGAAACTTTTTGTACTGCCGGACAGCGAAGTGGTCCGGGTCTTTCTGTTCCAGCCGCTCAAACATGAGGTCCACCGGGCTTTGAAACTCCGGGTCGTCCTCGCGGGCTTCACTGGCATTTATCATTTCCAGCAGGGTGGTGAAGTTCATTTCTTCTGCCGGGGCCTCGTACCAGATGTAGCCAATGAGTGCGGTGTAGAACAGCCGTTCCGACTTCACCCAAAAATCTTCTGCTGATTTTTCACCCTCGTAGAGTAGGAATGAGCCGCCTTGCGGCATTCCTGCCGTAGGTTTGCCCAAACCCCTCCCAGAACCGGACGTACACCTCTCGATGTATCCGGCTCGCCATCATTGCTTCAAATCAGCATCGTTCAAGGGTGATGAATCTTGTGATGACAGTCCTTGCACACTGCAAGAGTTTTACGCTTTTTCGCTATCATCGCAAGCTCCCACAGTTGTTTTCCTTTGAGGTTCTTCACCTTATTTACATGGTGTATTTCCAGCGGCACATTGGTCTTTCCGCACAGCTCACACACGCGGGCGGACAGCCTATCGTCAAATGACGTTCTGGAACCGATGTGTGCGATTGCAAAGTCTATGATTTTATCTGTCCAGAGGTCTGTATTTTTGCAATCCATAAACCTTGCGAAGCTGCGGCGCTTTATGCCTGCTTTTGTTTGGTAGGGCACACCCCAGCTGCCGTTTCCATCACGGTATTTGCGCATCATTTTTCTGCTGGTGCTCTCATGCTTTCCAGCGAGAGTTTTCAGGCAGCTGTATTCCATCAAATATTCAAAATATTGAAGCTTGTTGAAATTGCTGGCTATGCTGTAATAGTTGCAAATACCGCGCAGCTCAGAGTTGTACGTTGATACAATCTCCAAGTCCGTACACCGAAAGATATATTTTCTTGCGGTAGGCTCTATTGTCCCGTCGCGTAGTTGCCGAATGACCGACTTCCCAAACAGGAAAGGCATGATTTTGTCCGCAAACGGAATGCACAGCTCAACAGACCCGTTGAGCGTGCGGGAAACGTGGTTTCCGTGCGGCTTTAGCTTCTGGTCTCTCCTCACACGGATGTCATAACCCAAAAATCTTGCATACTGGTTACTGTGCGTAATGAGTGTCTTTTGCTCTGAAAGCTCCATTTTCAGGGTTTGGCTGATGAAGTCGGACAGCTGTCTCTTGATACGCTCACAGTCCGCTTTATCGCCCTTCACGCCAAGAATGAAGTCGTCAGCATAACGGATGTATTTGATGACTTTGTCCGTTTTGGACATACAGGGCGTTTTATGCATGACTGCTTTTAATTGAGCGATTTTCTGCAACAAAGCTGTTTTTTCCTGACCCGTTGCAGTTTTCAGCTGTTTCTGAGCCTTTTTTATCTGCCATGTGACCTTATCGTATTCCGGGGTATGGTGCCTGTCCCTGCTTTTATAGAACTCTTTGGCGGTTTTTTCTACGAACTTGTCCAGCTCATTCAGGTAGATATTTGCGAGTATGGGCGAAACGATGCCGCCCTGCGGGCAGCCGGAGTAGGTAGCATGGTATTGCCAGTCCTCCATATAACCGGCTTTTAGGAATTTCCAGATGAGCTGAATCAGCCGTGCGTCTTTAATCTTGGCGTTTATGACGTTTGCTAAAACTTGGTGGTCAATGTTATCGAAACAGCCTTTAATATCGCCCTCAATAAACCACGACACACCTGAAAATTCTCTTTTCAAAGATTTCAGCGCAGTGTGGCAGCTCCTGTTGGGACGAAAGCCGTGAGAATTGTTTGAGAAGATTGGCTCGTAGACCGATTCCAATATCATTCTCAATACTTCCTGCACCAGCTTGTCCGTAAAGGTAGGAATTCCAAGAGGACGCTTTTTTGTGCTGTTCTGCTTTTTCTGGATGTACTCGCGGCGAACAGGATTCGGCGTATAGGTTCCGTCAACCAGGGATTGAATAATCCGGTCAACCTTTTCCTTGCTGAATCCGTCAGCCGTATCGTCATTCACGCCTTTTGTTCCTGCGCCTTTGTTGGCGTAGAGGTTTTTGTATGCAAGGTAATACAGGTCGGGTCTTAACAAATAACGATAGAGCCTTGTGAAGATTTCCTCTTTGTTGTCCCTTGAATTTTTTCTGATTCTATCCAAAATCTCGATTGTTGGTTGCATTTGAGGCTTTCCTCCCGAATCAAATTTCAATTTTGGAATGCAATAACTGTTCTCCTTCGTCTGGAATACAGGATGTATTCCGTAGGAGTCATTACTTCCCACAGGACTACTATGAGAACTCCGTTGCCGTATCGGATATTCAGCGTCATCTCCCTTGCCTTTCGTGGGCTTGGGATTTATCACCCGCATGGGGCATTTCGCATAGCTCGTTTGAGCATTCCGACTTAGGCAATCCCCAGTTAGCGTAATAAGTAGGCAAATGCGGATTGTCGGATACGCTTTCGTTTCGTTATTTCCAGTTCTCTGGCTTGTCACATGAATGGATTGATAACCCATCGCGCAAAGGCGAAACGCAATGTTATTCATGTCAGAGGTTGATGCCGCCGTATCTACGGTGGTTACATACACATTCCTCCGCCCGAACACAACGGGGACTTGAAACTCGCATTCAACATTCAGTAGTTCTATCCTCATATCCGCTTAACGTAGCAATTCAGTCGTGCTCTTGTGTATAGAGCAACTTATCGCTTTCCCGCCATGCTATGGTCCCGCATCAGCTTTCGCCTATCGGTTAGGCGGGTCGTTTCCACTGTTATCTGAGTGGGTAGTGCCTGATTCTACTTCTTACTACGCCCTATCTGGGCGCGCGCCCTTGGTGTTGGCGATAAGGGTATTCACCAGCTTCAGCACGTCTTTTTCCGAGTGGATGTAAACAAAGGGATTGTACTTCATGGACTTGGAAAAGTTTATCGTGTTCAGGATTTTCACCCGGTAGCCCGCCCGCTGGAACATTTGGCCTGTTTCCAGAACCAGTGTGCCTTTCGGGTCTGTGACTACGAATGAGGTGGGATAATCAGACGTGGGAAAGCATTGCATGAGGTTGGGCTTGACGTAAAACCGCGTCTTGCCGCTGCCGGAGCCGCCAATCACCAGCACATTCTTGTTCCGGGCCGTCTTGGGGTCTTTGGGCCGCCCGGTCATGGTCAGGCGTTCGGTCTGGGTCAGCAGGATGTTGTTTTCAAACTTGGGGTCGATGTACGGGGCGATGTCCTTGGCGGTGCCCCATGAAGCGTTTTGTCAAGTACCTTTTTTGATTTATTGACGCTTTTTGCAAATTGAAGAGAACAGTATGACCATATCTTTCGGTGCGCAGTGGAAATGTTCATATTTATGTGGTATTATTTTTATATAGGGATAAATCCTGTTGCTCGTGTCTTTGGGCTATAAATAAGAATTTAATGCGGAGTGGAATGGAGTAGGGCATGAAGAAATCTAAAAAGATACTATTACTTATAGTAGTGCTATGCGGTATTTGTACTATTTGCGTTTTCTTGATAAATTCTGTAAATTCATATACGCGTGTTCTGAAAATAAACTGGGGTATTGATTTACCCAAAGCAGGTGCAAAAGAAATTTATGCGTATTCAGAGCCGAGCTTTCATGGTGATGGAATACGGTATCATGTTATTGATTATCCTATTGGTAATGAAAGTAAAAAGATACAGAATACAGTTTTTCAATTAGAGAAAATATTTCTCCATTCACCGCAACCAACGGAAGAACAAATTAGTTACGTCGAAAACCTATTAGAACAAATTGATGTAAAGGAAGATGTTATTCCCGATTGGGCGAAATGCAAGTTGGTTTACCTTATTCAGGAAGATCATTCGGAATTGTTTTTATTTTATTGGGAAGGAACTGGGACAATTTACATTGTTGAATCATTTGTTTAGACAGATTTAGACAGTTAAATTGAAATTTTTCTTTCTACGTTAAGTAACAAATTTTAGTTCGTTCTCTCAACAGTATGCAACTAAACATCGGTTTTCAGAACCTATTTGACCATCAAAGCAGAACGGCGGGATAGCTTAAATCCCGCCGTTCGTGTTTTTATAGATCAAGTTCATGTCTGCGTGTGGGCTGCTGTCTGCCGTTTTCCTCGCGCAAAATGTTGTTGATGCTTCTTTGGATTCGCTCTACTTCCTTAACATCTTCTTTTAGTGTCAAATATCTGCGGGATAGCTGCTGACGCTCGGATTTCAGTTTGACGCTTTCGGCTTCCCACTTCGATATTGGCGGCAGCTTCTTCGGGTCAAAATGATCCTGCATAACATCCTTCAAATACCGTTCAGCGGCTTCATAAAGCGTGATTTCTGTACGGTGTTCTTCATGGTATGCGTTTGCAGTATCAAGTGCTTTCTGCGCCTTGCTCTCTGACCTAAAGCCCCTTGCTTTTTTGATCGCCCGGTATTGTGCATAGAGCTTTTCGTACTGTGTCTTATACCCGCGATAGGTTTTGTAGTTTTTGCTGTTCCACAAATGCTCATCAAGGGTTTTCAGCCGTCTGTCTACGGTTTTTAGCTTCTCGGATATGCTGCTCTGTTCACCGTGCATATGCATAACCTTTTCTTCCAGTCCCGCCATATCCTCTATGCCGTTTTCGGAAAGAAAATTGAATATTTTAGAGGCTGCTTTCAGATTGTTGACTGCGCTGTAATAGCTCTGTTTTCCTGTTTGCTCTCTCCGCGATAGAATACCCTGTATCACATCGGAAAGAGTAGGCGGCTTGTCATTGACGGCTTCTTCTTTCAGCCAATTTTGCAGCTTGGAAATACGGGCTTTCAACTGCCGCAAGCGCTGATTTGTAACCTCGATTCCTCGGTTGATGTTGCCGCGTTCCGTGCGTATTCCGCGCTTCTCCATCTGAAAAGCGGCTACCCCTAAATGCACGGTTGGGATTTGGTCTATGCCTTGCCGCTCATAGCTGCGGTGGTCTATTCGCTCTGCATGATTTTCGCGCTCTAAATACTGATTGCAGATTTCAGCCCATGCCTGTCGCCATTCTTCCGCTTTGGTTTGCTCGTTCCAGTCGTTAGCGGGAATGGATTTGCATTTGTACTGCCGCTTTTTCGGGTCATAGATTTTGTTGCCGTCCTTATCAAGAATGTACTCCTTTTTCTGCTTTGCTCCCCATAAGCCGTCCTGTTCAATGGGGCGCATTGTCAGCATGATATGAGCGTGTGGGTTGCCGTCATTCTTATCATGTAAGCAGATGTCAGCACACATTCCCGCATTGACAAACTGCTCTTTTACATACTCCCTCACAAGAGAAATGCCCTGCTCCCTCGTCAGTTCGTGGGGCAGGGCTATTTCTATCTCTCTTGCAAGCTGGGCGTTTTTTGCTTTCTCTGCTTTCTCTACTGCGTTCCATAAAACGGAGCGATCTGCATAAGCGGCGGGGGCATTGTCGGGTAATAGAATCTCGGTGTGAACGATACCGCCCTTGCGAGTGTAGTCATGCGTTATCCCGTCATATTCATTGGTGAGAGCTTCGCCGCTTCGGTAAGCAGCAGCGGCTACGGCAGACTTGCCCTTGCCGCGGGATATGATTTTGATACTGCAATGGTAAATCGCCATGCGCTGTACTCCTTTCTGCGGGCAATGCCCGCCGTTTTCTTTTGTGCCGACAGGCACAAAACGCCGTCTGCAAGACCGCACATACCACAGTCATGTGGTATATAAGTGCGCCCTTGATATAATCAAGGGTATTGGGTTAGTCCGATACCCTTGTACCGTTCCCGTCCTTTTCGTCCTCGCTCGTTCCAGTTTGCTGTTAAGTCCTTCATCGGTTGTGGATAGATTCACCTTTAGCATGGGTAGTCCTCCTCTTAGAGTTGGGTAAAAGAAAAACGCCACAGACTTTTTGAAAATCTGTGACGTTTCTGCTGGATATATACTATGTCAGTTCGATAGAACAGATATGAAGCTATCGTGAGTTTTCGTAGCGTTATCCTTCTATCTTAAAACTGCCTTTATGGTTGTCTGCGTCAATGCGGACTGTAATTTTACCCGATACTTCAATATCATAACTCTGCGTTCCGATATTATCTTCATCAAAAATGACTGTTCCATTGCTGTCTTTTATTTCTATTGAAAGAGTGCCTTTTTCGGTTTCCACTTCAATATGCAGCACATCATCCTTTGGGTGCAGGGTTCTTTGCATATTACCGTCAAGCGTTGTATATTTTGCTGTCCAACTGCTCCAACCTTCATTTCCAACATACCCAACTCGTAACGCGGAACGGGGCGCGCCGATGTTGAAATACCTCATAGCAAGGATAGCACCAACGATAATGACAATAAGCAGAATTGCGCTTTTTGCGTTCTTCGGTTTTACTTTCATCTTTACCACTCCTTTGTTTTTGCATTTCTATTTGCTCTGGTTGCCTGCGTCTGATACATAATAATAGGTATTAGTGAAATCAATGCCAGCACACCAAAAACGATTGAATGATTGATGATTCCGAACACCATAAAGAGAAGAAATATACAAAGCCAAGGGTTTCGTAGCGTTCTATAATAGGCTGCTTGATCCTCATAGGATGTGTGAAGTTCAAAAGGTTTGCCGTCATTTACTTTTTCGACGATCAAAAGTTCTCGATTAAAAGTAGTATTATTTGTTGCGATTTGCCCGCCTTTTTCAGCCCATGGACGCCACCTGACTTTTCCGACAGAGTAGTTCAGATTGATGTTTTTGAAAAACACACAATATCCGCAGTCTTTCAAAAAGGAGGCATAGTCCGCTGCTTTTTCCTTTGACTTCTGACCGATAAACTCTATGCGGTACTGATATGCACCCGGATCACATTCCTCAAATTCATAAAGCAGTTTTTCAGAACGAACAAGTCGGAAACCTTTTTCGGACATCCTGTTCAGCCATCTTTCCTGTGCTGACAGCAGCCCGCCGTAAAAGCGATAATACTTCTTTTTCATAATCTACCTCCGATAATTTCGGTTGCTGTCTGCGTTATTTCATTCAGACGGTAAAGTTCTTTTTCAGCGACTTCCTTGCCAAGAGACGTAATTAAGTATTCCTTTTTTCGTCCATCCGCTTCTCCATATCTGGAAATCCATCCTTTTTCCTCAAGAGACGTTAATGCACCATAGAGCGTCCCGGCACCTAACGACAATCTACCTTTCGTTTTTTCCTCAATAAACTGCATGACTGCATAACCATGTTTCGGCGTAAACAGGGAAAGCAAAATATAGAATGTCACTTCTGTTAGTGCGCCTCCTTTCACATTGTCCCGCATACAGTTTCCTCCTTATTACGGTTACTGTAATAACTATATCACTAACCGTAATAGCTGTCAATAGGATTCAAAAAATAGTTACATTTTTTTGATTTACACTATTCCTTTTCGCGGTTTCGCGTGCTACCTTGCGTCGTTCCTCGCTGTATGGTGCGGTCAGACGGAAGCAGAAGCGGCCTTTGCGGATGATAAACTCCTTGTAACCCTGTTCCGTGTCCTCGTCGATCAGCTTGCAAAGGTCGGGGAAGCGTCCGGCGTAGGCGGTCAGTCTGTTTTTGAGATCGGTGTTGTGGGTGTGTATCTCAATGACGGGGCTTGCCTCGTCAAAATAGATTTCGGTGGTCTTTTCGCTCTTTTTCAGTCCTGTTTTCATAAAAGCTCCTTTCCGCGCCCGTGTTACGCAATAGGGCGTTTTTTCGGCTGTTTTTCCCGGTTCTTGACATGGGGAAAACAGCGATTTTCAAACAGAAAACGTCCCGGCGATACATTCCTCGTCCGGGGCGTTTCTGTTCTCCAATATGCGATTTTTACGGCTCTTGACTGTCAGGTATCAACATAGATTTATCGCTTGTCTGCGGCTCGGTTGCCGCTGCGTTTTGTGCGGTCAGTCCGTCCAGTATGCGGCGGCCATATTCGGACGCAACGGTTTTTTCAAGGAAGATTTGAAACTGCTCATCGGTCAGAGGTATGGTGTCGGGGAGCATACTTTCAAACAGTCCCATGCGCTTACATAGGCGTTTTGTCCTGTCCTTGCGCTCCTGTGCTTTCTGCTCCTGCACCAGCTTTTTTCTTTGGTTTTCAAGCTGCACCAGTTGCAGTTCAATGTCTGCGATTTTCTCCGCTTTTGTCTTTGCCATTTGGTTTTACTCCTTTCTGATTTTTGATGGATAGGAAAAGAAGGGAAACGAATGAAGGAATGAAAAAAAGGCCTTCTGCATTTATGATTCCTGTTCAGCGCGAATTGCCTTTATGAGTTTGTCTTGAAAGGTGTCCTTGCTGTTGTGGTCAAAGAAAACCTCTGTAACAAAAGTCTGCTTTCCGATCTTAGTTGTCAGAACGCCGTCCGGCTTTCGGGCGGCGTTCTGTTCTTCTGTGGTTTGCCTGTCCTTGTTCTGCGCTTCCATGTTTTCTGCCATTCAATTTCTCCTTTTGTTTTTTGCCGTAAAAAAAGAGATTTCCCGTGATTAGGAAACCTCTTTCTCAATGATGTGTATTCAGTTTCAGGTTGCTGCTTGCAGCTTCTTTTTCGCTCGGTATTCCCGCGCTTTCATTCGCTCGTATTCACGGCATCTTTCAAGATTTTTGGCGCGATAGCCCTTGTAATATTCCCGATGGTAGGCGCGGCTCTTTTCCCGCCGGGCTTCTTCGATTTCCTCCCTTATGCGTTTACATTCTTCGTCTGTCGGCTCTAACTGTTCGGTCAGTTCGTTTTCAAATTTGCCGATGTAGTTGAAATATACCTCCACTCGCTGAACGGCGAATTTTGCGCCCTTTACATCACGCTCATGCACGACGATCTTGCTGATAAATTCGTTTAGGATAGCGGGGGTAAGGTTGGTAAAGGCGGCATAGCGTTCCACCATCTTCATAAACTTCTGCGCCCGTCCGTCTGCATTCTCAAAGGCAGATAACTGTTCCTTGATTTCTGCAAGCTCCGTTTTCAGCGTGTGGTATTCTTCGGAATACTTCTGCGACATCTGCTCATAGCGGTCTTGCTCAATCCTGCCGAGGGCAATGTCCTCATAGAGCTTATTCAATACCTTGTCAATTTGGTCAAGCCTTGTTGTTATTTGCGGTATGCGCTTTTGCTGTTTCTTAACTTTGTCCGTCTGCTGTATGGCAAGACTGTTTTTGATTAAGGCTTCAAAATCTGCTCTGTTGCTAATTGAGTAATCTGCAATTTTTCGCAGTACGTCCGCGACGGTCTGCATGAGCAAATCTGCGTCGATGATGTGCGGGGAATTGCATTTGGGATGCTTTGCTTTGCCCTTGTGATACTCACTGCAAAAAGCAACGTGACGTTTGCCCCCGTTCCGATAATCTATGCGAATGTGCATTTTTGCGCCGCAATCCTTACAGAAAAGCAAGCCCGATAAAGGGTGGATTTCTCCGTCACCGTTGGGGCGTCTGACAGGAGCGTTTTCCAAAATCCGCTGTACGGTTTCAAAGTCTGTGCGGTCAATAATCGGCTCATGCACATTTTCGATAATCTGCCACTGGCTTTTGTCCACATAGACAGAGTGCTTATCCCTGTAATGCGTTGCCGTTCTGAAATTGACTACATCGCCGCAGTATTCCTGTCTTGTCAGAATCTTGGTCAAGGTGCATTTGTTCCAGTTATAGCGGTTTTCTTCTTTCAAAGGTTTGCCTTTTACCGTTCCTCTGTCATGATCTTTCAGATAGAAGGACGGCGTTGATATCTGTTCGTTTTTCAGATATATGGCAATCTGATTTCGGTTTTTCCCCTCTATGAAAAGGCTGTAAATCAAGCGGACAACTTCGGCTGCTTCTTTGTCAATAATCCAGAAATCTTTGTTATTCGGGTCTTTCATATAGCCATATACAGCTTCGGTTGCAACAGGCTTTCCGCTTGCTCCCTTTGTGCGGATTCCCGTTTTCACCTTCTTGCTGATGTCCCTTGCGTACCACTCTGACATGATATTGATAAACGGTGCAAACTCCAATGTATCGGGCTTTTCACTGTCTATCCCGTTGTTGACCGCGATAAATCGCACATGGTTTCTGCGGAATACCTCCATAGCGTTTCCTACCTGGAGATAATCGCGCCCCCAGCGCGTCATGTCCTTCATAACGACAATGCCGATTTTGCCGCTTTCCACATCGTTCATCATCTGCACATAGCCGGAACGGTCAAAGAATCTGCCACTCTCGTCATCGTCGATATAATGCCGGATATTCGTCAGCTTTTCCTGACGGGCGTACCTCTCTAAAAAAGCCTTTTGATTCACGATTGAATTACTCTCGCCGCCGTCCCGATCCTCGTCACCTACTGAAAGGCGGGAGTATAGCGCGGTAATCTTGTTGTATGGGGTCATAATGCTTCCTCCTTCTGTGTCCATAAAACACTTCTTTCAGTAGATAGTATGCATCCCATCGTGCAGAGCCGTACTCCATTCCATGACGGTACTTCTTTGCATTTTTGCTCCGCAAATATACGGCGAGCCGTAACCCTGCGCCGCAGGAAAAGCCAATAAGCAAATCCAGCGGATGCAGACTGGGCAGAGGGTTTGCAAAGGCCAGCGGAATAGTTCCCATCATCGCCATAATTTTATCGCCCAGTTCTTTGCCCTCGGCCAGCCGCCATGCTTCACCGAAGTTTGTTGCCACCAGTCCAAGCAGGATATAGGGAAGATACAGCGCAAGCAGCTTCGTCAGCTTTTTTGTTGTCACAGCCCACGCTCCTGTTCCTTACGGCGCACCTTGCCGGGAAGTTCTGCTGCGGCTTGCACCAGCTCATGCAGCTTTTCCAGTACAGAGGGTCGCTTGGTTTTACTCAGAAGGGATGCGGAATATTCTTTGAAAGCCGCATTAAATGCCTCCACATCTGGGGCTTTGAAAAAGACCAGATACCGGGGCGGCATTTCAGAGTTGTCCTTGCGAATAGCATAGTCAATGCCATATTTTTTTGCATACCGTTCAAACCCACGGATATTTGTTTTGTCGATTTCCACACTGGAAACACCCCGATTCTGCCGCAGGAGCATTCGGACGCTCTGTTTGCCGCCAGCCATCTTCGCTTGCTGCTGTTGAATGGCAGCTTTTCCGGCATTAAGAATTGTCCGGGCGGTCAACTTTGTAGTAGACACCACGATGTTGAATGTTTTCTGCTCGACTTCTTCCTGCATTTTACCACCTCCCGTGCAGAAGTTTAGATTTAACGGTCATGTTCCGCTGGGGGCTTGATCACGACTTTATTCTCGGCAGACTTCACAGCATCGTCCGGGACAGGAATCACCAACAGGCGATTCCCCAATTTCAAAAAAGTTTCCGGCTGGTGAAATTGCTTCTCATACTTCTGTGCCAACTCCGGGGAAAGTGATGCAAAATCCTCCTCTCCCAACCCCACCACCAGAAAGGTTCCAGCAACAGCGTCGTACATCCGCCCATCCTCATCTCGCAAGGCACGGTTCAGGGGCAGTCCAGTCAGCTTTCCTTCATCGTTGTAAACGATGGCAACCGGATCATCGAAAGGGTAGCTTGCCGCAATGGTGCCACCGACAGCATCCTGAAAATCTTTCAGTTCCGTGCCGATGGTGGCTTTCTGCGGATACATACCGGGTTGAACCAGAAGAACCTCCATTTTTCTGCTTTCAGAAAGTTCCTGCTCACCCACAGTTTTGAAATCGACACCGACAAAATCTGCGGAGTCGAGAACATAGTCCTCATTATTCCACGCTTTCATGACGATTTTCTCTGCTTCTTCCTGTGAAGCGGCTTCGACAGAAACCGTGCGCTGGAGCGTTTCTGTGATTTCTACATCAAACTTTTTCATGCACACCTCAGTCGATGCAGATGCAGGTCAGCTTGTCGCGGTCGATCATCAGAGTGACACTGCTGCTTTCCAGATATTTCTGGATGGCGTACATATCGCTCATCGTCAGGGATGCAAAATTCCCGTCATCATCGAAGCGATGGAAAATCACCGGGCCGACCAGATACCGCTTGCCCATCAGCTTAATGACCTGCTTGGGGTTGTAGCGGAAGCCAAGCGGTTCATCTTCGGAAATGCCGATGCCCTCATCTGCTTCATCGAAGCAGGGCAGGATATGCGGTGCATCGTCAGGCCGGATCACGGTCAAATCCAGAACGGGAGAAACTGCCGCAAAGTACGGCTCTGCATTGCCAAGTTCGTTCTGCATGACCATGTGCATGAAAGAGAAGAAGCCGGACACAGTATCGTCGATGTGGTCGATTTTCTTGCTCATGGTGTCGATAGTCTTTGCGGTATTGAAATCAATCGTATTGTTCATAGGCGTTACCTCGTATAATAAAATAGTAGTATTTATAGACCGCTCTCCAGCGGAATGCTACAA
>OJRV01001844.1_pt1 | contig 22132 bp, 10 predicted proteins | sample 1599241 | NCBI WGS metagenome assembly OJRV01 (sample SAMN04168656, study PRJEB22393) | human gut metagenome | biome: human gut microbiome; feature: stool | host: Homo sapiens | collected 2014-03-17 | reverse complement strand
GCTTACGGAGATGAAAGGGCTTGTGGCTCCCAATGAGCGCTTGAAATAGCCGAGGTTGGTTTGGATATACAACTCTTCGCCATCCAATCCGGCATTCACCAGTTTGCCGATCTCGCTTCTTTTTCCTAACAAAGTGATCGGAGGATCGAAAGAAATTTGTGATAATCCGTTGTCGAGCGCCACCCAGATTTGCCGGGTGTCCTGTACGCAGATAAAGCGGACGATATTGTCCTGCAGCTGGTTCTGCAAAGACAGATGTTGCAGGATCGTACCGTCAGAGTCAGTGATATATAGTCCTTGTGTGAGGGTTCCGATGAAAAAGAGCGTTCCGTTGGCAGCGAAGGCACTCGGCTGTGCATCCTGTATTTCTTTCGGTAAAGTAAAAGGTATTTCAACAGGGGGTGGAGTGAAGCGGACTTCTGGCGGGACCGTGTCCAGCGGGTGATAGCGGAGGATTCCGTCTTTGTCGTATGTCCAGCTTCCCAACATCGTCTCGTTGCGGGTGTAGATCGTGTCGTTGTAGTTCGTTACGCCGGTCACCTCTTCCTGTCCCGGCAGCGAATATAGTTTCCATGTGTTGCCGTCGAAAGCAAGCAGGCCGGAATTGTTGGCGACATACAGCATACCGTCGGGTGTCAGCGAAAAGCCCCAGTTCTGGCAGCTCGCTTTATAATCGTCGACCGTATAGTTTTTTACGAATACATAAGGGATGGCTACTGACGCGCGCATGGCATGTGCCGTGAACAGAAAAGAAATGAGAATGGTCAGCAGTCTGTACATAAGTCTAAATGAATATAGGCACGGAAGTCTTAGAATTCCGTGCCTGAATGAGGTTACAAATATAATGAAATTCCTATTTACTTGTATTCCTGCCAGCTCTTAATCTGGATGTCTTTTTCGTCCATATTACAGAAAGCGCTGATGAAGGCACTTGCCAAGCGGGCGTTGGTGATCAATGGAATGTTGTGATCGATCGCTGCACGACGGATCTTATAGCCATTGGTCAGCTCGCGCTTGCTGTGGTCTTTCGGAATGTTGACAACCAGTTCGAACACGTGCTTGCTGAACATATCCATGATGTTCAGGTCGCCCTGTTCGTCCGGCCAGCAAACTGCTGTCGCAGAGATGCCGTTTTCATTCAAGAATTTAGCCGTTCCAGCCGTTCCGTAGATGTTGTAACCTTTGGCTGCCAGCATATGGCACGGTTCCAGCAGTTCAGCCTTGCTCTTGGCGGCACCGGAAGAAACCAGTACGTTCTTCTGCGGGATTCTATTTCCGACAGCGATCATGGCAGAAAGCAATGCTTCGTTGAAGTCGTCGCCGATGCAGCCTACTTCACCTGTAGAGCTCATATCTACGCCCAGTACAGGGTCGGCCTTATGCAGACGGGCGAATGAGAACTGCGAAGCCTTCACACCGATCCAGTCGATGTCGAATGCACTCTTGTCCGGTTTGGTGTAAGGAGCGTCAAGCATGATGCGGGTTGCCGTTTCGATAAAGTTGCGTTTCAGGACTTTTGATACGAACGGGAAACTGCGGGATGCACGCAGGTTACATTCGATAACCTTCACATCGTTGTTCTTGGCCAGGAACTGGATGTTGAACGGTCCGCTGATGTTCAACTCTTTGGCGATCATTTTGCTGACCTTCTTGATACGGCGGGCTGTTTCGAAGTAGATCTTCTGTGCCGGGAATACCAATGTCGCGTCACCGGAATGGACACCGGCAAACTCGATATGTTCGGAGATGGCGTACTCGACCACTTCGCCATTCATGGCTACCGCGTCGAATTCTATCTCTTTCGCCCCTTGCAGGAATTCGGAAACAACTACCGGATATTCTTTGGAAACCTTGGCTGCCAAGTTCAGGAATTCGATCATCTGCTCCTTACTGTGGCATACGTTCATGGCTGCGCCGGAAAGCACGTAAGACGGACGGATCAGGATTGGGAAACCGACCTTTGCGATAAAGGCGTCGATCTCTTCCATGCTGGTCAACTCGGCCCAACGCGGCTGGTCGATACCTAACGTATCCAGCATTGCGGAGAATTTGTGACGGTTTTCGGCACGGTCGATCGACAGTGGTGAAGTACCCAATACAGGTACGTTCTGGCGGTACAGCTTCATGGCCAGGTTGTTCGGTATCTGTCCACCTACGGAGACGATTACGCCCTTCGGCAGTTCTAAGTCCATGACATCGAGTACGCGTTCGAACGAAAGCTCGTCGAAGTACAGACGGTCGCACATGTCATAATCAGTGGAAACCGTTTCCGGGTTATAGTTGATCATGATGGATTTATAGCCTAACTTGCGGGCTGTCTGTGCGGCATTCACCGAACACCAGTCGAACTCAACGGAAGAACCGATGCGGTAAGCGCCCGATCCCAGAATCACGACGCTCTTGTCGTTCGGATAGTAAGAGATATCGTGCTGGCTGCCGTCGTATGTCATATACAGGTAGTTCGTCAGTTCGGGATGTTCCGATGCGATCGTATTGATGCGTTTTACACTCGGCAGGATACCTAATTTCTTACGTAGGTTGCGCACGCGGATATTTTCCTTTTCCATGTTGCCTTCCGGGTTTTCAACATAACGGGCAATCTGGAAGTCGGAGAATCCCAGGCGTTTTGCTTCCTTCAGCACATCTTCCGGCAGGTCTTCGATCTTATCGTAAGCAGACAATACTTTCGTATAGTCTACGATGTTTTTCAGTTTTTCCAGGAACCACGGAGTGATCTTGGACAGTTCGTGGATGCGGTCTACCGTGTAGCCTTTTTCAAGCGCTTTGGCTACGGCGAAGATACGGAGGTCGGTCGGGTTGGCCAGCGCGTCGTCCAGGTTATCGAATTCCACGTCGTTGTTGCCGACGAAACCGTGCATGCCCTGTCCGATCATACGCAGACCTTTCTGCATGATTTCCTCGAAGCTCTTACCGATCGACATAATCTCGCCGACAGATTTCATGCTCGAACCGATCTGGCGGCTTACACCGACAAACTTAGTCAGGTCCCAACGCGGGATCTTTACAATCATGTAATCTACTTCTGGTGCTTTGTAAGCGGAGTTGGGAGTTCCCATCTCACCGATTTCGTCAAGGCTGTAACCTAATGCCAGCTTGGCAGCCACGAATGCCAGCGGATAACCGCTCGCTTTGGATGCAAGTGCGGAAGAACGGCTTAGGCGGGCGTTTACTTCGATCACACGGTAATCGCAAGTATCGGAGTTGAATGCGTACTGGATGTTACATTCGCCGACGATACCTAAATGGCGGATCGTCTTGATCGAAAGTTCTTTCAATAGGTCCAGTTCTTTGTCTGTCAGTGAACAGGTAGGAGCGACAACGATACTTTCGCCCGTATGTACGCCTAACGGGTCTACATTTTCCATGCTTACAACCGTAAAGCAGTGGTCGTTCTTATCGCGGATTACTTCAAATTCAATTTCCTTCCAGCCTTTCAACGATTCTTCCACCAATACCTGGGGAGAATAGGCGAAAGCGCTTTCTGCCAGCGTACGCAGTTCTGCCTCGTCTTTGCAGATACCGCTACCCATACCGCCCAATGCGTATGCGGAACGGATCATGACCGGGAAGCCGATCTCGTAGGCTGCCTTCACGGCATCTTCCAGGTTTCCAACAGCGTGGCTAACCGGAGTTTTTACTGCTATCTCGTCAAGTTTCTTTACAAACAGGTCACGGTCTTCCGTGTACATGATCGCTTCGACCGAAGTTCCCAGTACCTTTACACCATATTTGGCCAGTGTTCCGCTGGTATACAGTTCGGTTCCGCAGTTCAGGGCAGTCTGTCCGCCAAAAGCCAGCAGGATACCGTCCGGTTGTTCTTTTTTGATCACTTCTTCAACAAAGTAAGGAGTGATCGGCAGGAAATACACCTTGTCGGCTACCCCTTCTGATGTTTGAATGGTTGCAATGTTCGGATTGAGCAATACGGTGCTGATTCCTTCTTCTTTCAGCGCCTTCAGTGCTTGTGAACCAGAGTAGTCAAATTCTCCGGCTTGTCCGATCTTCAGGGCACCCGAGCCCAGAACAATCACCTTTTTGATACCACTTTTCGACATAGTAATTTGGGTTGTTTAATTTATTGATTTTATAGAATGTTATAATTGCCTTACGAGATCACAAGGTGCAAAAAAAATGCGTTAGTAAAAATAACTAACGCATCCTATATAACCAAATGATAATCCTTTAAAATAAAAAAATGAGCTTCATTGTCCGACATATAACCGGAAAAGTACGCTGGATTATCCTTATGTGCTTTCTGTGTCATGAAACTCTATCTTCAAAATTTCGGCAAAGATAAGGCTTATATTTCAAACATGCAAGAGATGTTGGTGCCCTCTTTCTGAAAAATACTTTTCAAGTTGACCGAAATGTCCGGAAGATAATTTTATTTTCCTATCTTTATCCCCATCAATCATTCAAATAATTCTGATATTATGAATAAGACACTTTATCTCATTTTTATTTGTCTCCTTTTATGTGCCGGCACCCATCTTGTTGCCCAGACTTTTGATTATAACCGAGTGAGTGGCCATCCCCGCTTATTGATGAAGCAGGGTGAGGAGCAGCAGATACGAGAAAGCCTGAAAGATAACCCCGAAATGCAGCGCGTCTATAAGCAGATTGTCGGAGAAGCCGACCGGCTGTTGGTCTGTCCGACGTTAACATATAAGAAAGAGGGACGTCGTCTGTTGGCCGTTTCCCGTGAGGCTTTGAAACGTATTTTTGACCTTTCGTTTGTATACCGGATGACCGGCGAAGATAAATACCGCTTGCGTGCCGAGCAGGAGATGGTGTCCGTCTGCTCTTTCGGCGACTGGAACCCGTCTCATTTCTTGGATGTCGGCGAGATGACGATGGCGGTTGCGATCGGTTATGACTGGCTGTTCGATAAGCTGTCTCCGGAAACAAGGAGAGTGGTACGTGAATCGATTCTTCAGAAAGGTTTTGCTCCGTCGAACGACAAACAATATAACTGGTTCCTGAAAGCAGAAAACAACTGGAACCAGGTTTGCAATACCGGGCTGGTATATGGAGCCCTTGCCCTTTTGGATTCGGATAGCAAAGAAGCGGCTGCCGTTATTGAACGGGCTATGTCGTCTGTTCCTCTGTCGATGAAAGTGTACGCGCCTGACGGCAACTATCCGGAAGGGTATAATTATTGGGGATATGGGACGAGTTTCAATGTGATGCTAATCGCCGCTTTGGAATCGGCTCTCGGTTCGGATGGAGGACTGAGTGCGGTGGAGGGCTTTATGTCTTCGGCCCGGTTCATGCAGTATATGGCGGGAACGACCGGTCTTGCCTTCAATTTCAGTGATGCACGCGAAACGACTCAATCTTTTCCGGCCATGTTCTGGTATGCATCCAAATTAGGCGATCCTTCCTTGCTCTGGAACGAAAAAATATTCCTGACACGCGAGGATACGCATTTTACTGCGGAAGAAGAGCGTTTCCTGCCGATTATCTTGATCTATGGTTCCCGCTTCGATATGAAGGAAGTGACGCCTCCTGTCTCGAAAATCTGGACCGGACATGGAAAAGTGCCTGTAGCTCTGATCCGTACCGGATGGGATAAGGGTGAAGGTTTTTATGTCGGGATAAAAGGAGGAACGGCTTCGGCCAACCATGCTCATATGGATGCCGGATCATTTGTGTTCGAAGCTCAGGGAGTTCGTTGGGCACAGGATTTGGGTATGCAGGAGTATTATTCTCTGGAAAAGGAAGGCGTACGACTGTGGAACGGTGATCAGGACGGGCAACGTTGGGATGTCTTCCGCTATAATAACTTTGTGCATAGTACGTTGACGGTAAACGGAGAAAAGCACCAGGTAAAAGGAGCGGTTCCGATTCTCGCTACTTATACGAAAGATGCACGGTTGGGAGCCAGCTTGGATATGACTTCTTTGTTCGGTAGTAATCTGAAGAAAGCGACACGCGAGGTTGTGCTTGTGAAGGAACGGTATTTGCAGGTAACGGATCAGGTGCAGGCTGCCGGCCAACCAGCTTCTGTCCGGTGGACGATGGTCACCTCCGCCACTCCTAAGCTGCTCGATTCCCACACGATAGAATTGACGAAAGAAGGTAAGAAATTACATGTGATTATCGACAGTCCTTCGGCTGCCGCCTTCTCTGTGGTCGATAATGTTCCGTCGCATAGCTACGATGCTCCGAATCCCGGTTCTGTCCGGATTGTTTTTGATGTTGATGTGAAAGCCGGTCGGAAGGAAACATTGAAAGTGCGGCTGGTTCCGGTTGTGGAATAATACATGAATGTACCGATATGCCGGGGTACGACAATACCGCTGAATGGGCATATCGGTATGCTTCAATTCCTATTTGTTATTTGCCGAAATTCCAGTTCCTGATGATTTGCAGTATTTCCTCTTTCATTTCCTTCGTTATGTTGTTTTGTGTACTGGGCTGGAAGGCGAGAAACCTCTTGGCTGCTTTATGGAATTTGTCCGGATGTAAAAAAGAGGGGTTTGTATACAATTTGGCGAGTAGGAAGTAGGTATATCCCTGTTCCGGTAAAATCCGGCTGATTTCCAGCAGGTAACTTTCCGCTTTCCGGTATTGCTTGATCGCCTTTTCGTTTTCTGCAATTGCATAGTATAGTTCGGGGGCTGCACTTAGTTTTAATGCCCTGTCCAACCATTTGATGGCAATATCGTGCTGTCCGGTCTTATAGAAACATTCTGCTCCCTCATATAGAAAATCTGTCCGGTGGTATAACTGGACAAACAGACCGGCATACCGGCTGGCTGCTTGTTCGTACTCCTGATTATGATATAATTCCTGAAGCGTCTTCCATTCCCTATAGGTATAGTAGGTATCTTTCTGTCCGTAGAAAAGAATGCAGGTAAGAATGGCGGCGATGGCACTGATATACGGGATGCTCCTCTGTGCTCGCTGCTTGTTATGCTTCGGATTGGTCACACATATGGCGGTCAGGAATAAGAGCAGAACCCAGTAGGTCGGGAGTTGGAGCGGATAGGAATAAAGGGCGAAGATTCCGAGTGCCAGAATTCCACCGGATGTTCCTATCTGTCTGTGTCTGATCCCATAATAAAGGGAAAATGCGAGCCAGAAGATAAAGAACAGCAACCCCGTAATACCTAACTCAAGTCCTATTTGCAGATATTCGTTGTATGCATATTGGGGACAGGTTGCGGTTTGTTTTTCTTTGGAAGAAGCGGTATCGGTTTCAAAATAGGCAGATTGTTCCTTTGCGTATGTGGCTGGAAAGCCGCCTATACCTATGCCGGTTACTGGATGTTCCATGATGGCCTGGGTCGTGATATTCCAGATCAAAAGCCGGCGATCTCCGGCCTGGGCTTTTTGGATATTCCCGACCAAAATGACTGCCGTGATCGCAACAAACAGGATAATCGAAGAGATGGCAAACAGCTGGATGTGTTTCTGTATGGCTTCTTTCGTCTGTTTCCATCCGATCAGCCTCATCCAGCAAACCCAGATTCCGGAAAGGAGGGCTGCAAGCCATACGGGTTGGTCTGTTTTGAATATTAAGGTAGTGATAATCAAAGTAGATCCGAGAATGGAAAAATAGAACAGGAAAGTACGGGATTTCCACAAAGCGATCTTGTCGCAATTCTTAAAACGGAGTAATGTGTTCAGACAGACTGGAAAAATGACTGCGATATAGCCATAGAAAGGCTCTGGTTTCAGCGATGTTTCAAGCAGCCTGAAGACAGGATGGGTGATGGGAGCAGGATTGATGGTATGGCTGATCCCCCAGATGGCCGGAACGATTCCGGTAAATATGATGATCGTAATGAAAAACGGTCGTAATTCCTGATGCGCCTGTAAAGCACCTCTGAGCATAAACCAGAGAGCAACCAGCTGAGCGATGAAAAGGAAACGTTCCGGCTGAAGATTCTCGTCTTTGTCGTAAGAAACCAATACGATACCGAACAGAAGTAATAATAAGGCATCCGGTAATGAAAAGATAAAACGGCTTTTCTTTGTTGTGAATTCCATAAGTAGAACCCCACCGGCTAACAATAGAGATGTGAAATGAAACCAGCAAATTTTTCCGGACAGCGTGCCGTCTGCTAATTCCGGATTCATGGCGAAGATTATACACAATAGTAACATTCCACTCGTTGCGAGTAAAAGTAATCTTAGATAACTAAAAAAATTATTCATAATTATATTTATTAAAATGTGAAAAAACTCTGCTTTCTGTGGGTTGAGAGGCAGAGACCTTCTCACAACTTATCTGTCAGGCATTGCCAAATGGATGGCAAAGAAATGGACCGATGCAAGTATACCCTATTTAAACAGAAAGAGAAGCCAGTGTGTTTTCCTTTTGAGAGGAAAGATTTGAACAGGTCTAAAGAGGTCGCAAAAGTATATTTTGCTTTATTGGAGGGTGAATGTTAGAGTTGACATTTTGTTGACAATATGCAAACGACTGGCATACAGAATATTTTGATGATAAACGGTAATCCTTATTTGAAAGGGGAAAGTTAAGGTTAGGGTTGTTTTTTTAATGTGAAAAGAGGTAAATAGAGGAAGATTCCTAAGATAGACATGGCAAGCCCGCCGATGGTGCCGGCGGCAAGCGGGAACCAAAACGCTTCCTTATCCGGACCTAACATGAATGGGATGAAGCCTAAGATGGTCGAAACGACTGTGAGGAAAATGGGCGTGATCTTAGCATTCCAGGCTTTCAGATATGCCTTGTAGGGCGACATCAACGGTTTGCGTTGCCGGATTTGGTTGTATTCATTCAAAATGTAGATGCTTGCGTTAACGGTTATGCCGCACAACAGGACGAAGGAGGCAAATCCTCCTTGGTCGAAATTCAATTTGAACCAATAGAACGTGAGGAATACGCCAATGTAAGAGATCGGTATTACAAAGATAACGGCCAACGGCTGTTTCAGCGAATTGAACAGGATACTGGTGGTAAAGAAGATAATGACGATGATCAGCAATAACAGAAGATATTGTTTATTGTCCTTTTTGTCCCAATACCAGTAAGCGCTTTCCGACTTGGCGGTATAACCCATCGGCAGTATGGCATTGATTTCCTTCAGGTCGCGTTCCTGTATCTTATTTCCCTGATTGGAAGCCCCGATATATTCGTATTGCAGACAGAGGCGGTATTGTTGGTTTACTTTGCAAACCTTCTGCGGCATCTGTCCTTTTTCGACACTTGCAAGTTCTGCTAACTTGTAGGGCTTGCCGTCAATAGTTTGTGGAACATACTGCATGCTCCACACATCGTATTCCTGTGACTGGCGGGAGGAGAGTTTCAGTTTCTCTGTCTCTTCGTTGACGACGATCGTCCCGGTATAAATGTCCTTTCCGAAAACGGGATTGATGGAGGCGAACAGGTCGATCGGCTGTATGTCCTCCTGGGTCAGCCGGGCTTTGTTGAGGTTGAAGTAGAACTCCTGGTAATCGTCTTTCCACCACGAGAACTCTGAATTGATCAGCACTTCCTTGATGCGGCGGTGGGTGAGCAACTTGGCTTTCAGCTGTTCGGCCCATTCGTACAGCTCGTCGTAGTTGTAACCATACATCACGATACGGAAAGAACCGGCTCCTTCGCGTACATCGTTACTGAATCCCTGGTCCTGCAAACCGTAGACTTGCCAGCTCCCCCCCCCCAATTCAAGAGCTTTGCTGATGATTTTGCTTTTCAATGTGTACGGGAAACCGCTCCGTTCACTCTCTTTCGTAAAATAGATGCGGATACCGGCCTGGCGTGCGCTGTAGACGTTTGTTTGGAACTGTCGTATTTCTTTGAAGGTGCTGAGATAGGCTTCCATCCGGCTCATCAAGGTATTCATTTGTGGCAAGGTCGTCCCGTTCGGGAGCGATGCGCTGACAGACAGGACCGTTTCTTCGTTGCGGGTGAAGTAACTTCCTTCATAAACTTTTTGTACGAACAGGCGTAGGGTCCCGCCCAACGCCTTATCGACGATGGGTTTGATCTTCTCCTTGTACGTCTCGTTGGAGGCGAATTTATTATATGTATCGATTAGCAGGGTGTCTGTTGCCGTGTAGACCTTCTTTTTGTCTTTCGTGTCGTATTCGATTTTTTCCGGTAACAGGAAAACCGGGATGCCGAATGCTAACAGTAAAATGAAACATGCCAATTTCTTCCATCCGCAAAGGAAATCGATCTGACATTGATAGTACCGGTTGTAGTAGACAGGGAAACGTTTGAGAATGCGGTTCGTTCTTTTTCTGATCCGGCTTTTCCATGTATACTCGGTCTCTTCTCCGGATATGTTCTTTTTTCCGCTTTTTTTCCATTCCAGGTTCATCTTATCGATTAGGGCGGGAACCAGGAAAAGCGCGATCAATAGGGAGACTCCTAAATTGATGATGACGACAGCCGCAAAATCCTGCAGATTGAGGCGTATCTTTTCATCTAAGAAAAAGATAATGACCAGTGCACCTATCGTTGTCAAAGTGGCTGCCAATATGGATAGGATTGCCTTTCGGTTATGTCGGTTCCGGATATGTTCCGTCATGACGATCGTGTTGTCGATCACCAGGCTGAGTGAGATTGTGACGCCTGCCAACGAATAAAGCTGCATTTCCAGTCCTGACAGATAATAAAGGATGACAGCAATACTGAGGTTGATCGAAAGGCTGATGATGATCAGTAACAGATATTTTATCTCGCGTGTGATCAGCAAGACAAACATCAGTAGGATCAGGACGGTGAGCCCCGTACGGACATAAATCTTGTTCAGTTCGTCCTGAATGAATTCGGTCGCGTCATAGCTGGTATGTATTTCATAACCGGGTGGAAGCAAGGTACGGATATGTTCCATTTCGGCTCTTACCCGTTTGGCAAGTTCCAGCTGGTTCGCCGTCTCCTCGGCGCGGATGGACAGATAGATGGAATTCAAGCCGTTGATACGGTAATAACTCTGTGGAGCCTCTTCCTGACGGGTGACTTTTAGCAGTTGGTCCAGGCGGATCAGCTTGCCGTCTTTGTTCAGGACGGTTATAAGCGATGGGTTGAATCCGTCTGTTTCGTTTTCAGGAACCAAAGCGAGACGTATCCACTGGCTACTTTGTCCTTCTTTGCACGAAGTCGCCAACTGGGTTTCCACGTTTCCGGTTCCTAAGAATTCTTTTTGATAATACTGGCTGATCGCTTTCTGTATATCCGGGATGCTGATACCTAACGTTGCCAGCTGACGGCTATCATATTCCAGTCGCCATTCCATCGGGGTGGCACCGCTGACATCGATGCGGTAGATGCCGGGAATCCCGCTTAGGCGAGGTTTTATCTGGTCTTCGGCAAAGCGTTGTATGAATATGGGTGTGGCTGCCGCATTCAGTGTGTAGCTCATGAAAGGCCGTACTTCCTTGTCGTTCGGCCGGCTCATTTCCAGGACTGGATAGCTCAGTCCGTCCGGTAGGCTGGGCCATGTCTGTCGGATGATGGTAGACGCTTCGAAACGGGCGGCATCGATATTGGTATGCTTGTCCAGCTCGAGCGTGACATATCCCCATCCGTTGCCGGAAGTGGAATTGATCTCCTTGATCCCTTTGATGCGTGCCAACATCGCTTCGAGCCGCGAGGTCACTTCCATCTCTATCACGCGTGCCGAATTGCCCGGCATGTTATAGCTGATAGTCAACTGTGGCAGCGTGCGTGACGGCGACAGCTTGATCGGCAGCAGCGGTATAAAGGCAATCCCTGCCAGCGCCACGCAAAGGAAGGTGACGATGATGGTGAAAGAGGATATTTTAGGAGATGCACTCATTATTCATTTTTTGTTACAATCCGTATTTATATTCGAACTCGTTCGAAAGGGAAACTCCCGTTTCGAAATCGTGCAACGTCAGTTTTCGGATCTTATAATAGCTCAGCCAGTAGTTCTGTAAAGCCGAAATATAGTTCCGCTGCGCTTCCTGTTGGCGGTTCAGCGACAGAGTAAGACTGTTGATATCCGCTTTTCCGATCATGAAGCGTTGCTTGGTTTCGCTGTAGGCTGTTTCTGCCAGGTCTACCGCTTCTTCGGCACTCCCAATCAGGGCTTGCTGGATATTGAAGTCGCCGACTGTCATAATCACGTCTTCTTCTACTGTCAATTCTTTTTGTTTGGCGGATGTTTCGGTGACAAGCAGGTTGTTCTTGGCAATATTATGCTTCCCTTTTCGTACGCCCCAGTCTACCAACGGGATCGAAACAGACAAAGAGACGATTTCCTGCTGTTGCAGATTTTTGTAGGCGTCCTGTATGTTCTTGGACACTTGGTTGAATCCGACGCTGGCATTGATCTGGGCGTTGAACATCGCTTCTTTCTTGGTTTTGTCTACCTGCTGCTGGGCTTCTAATATTTGCTGGCGCAACTCCAGAAAGGTCGGGTTGTTTGCACGTGCCAATTCGAGTGCTTTGTCGACCGAGATTTCCATATTGCGCGGGCGGCTTGGGAGGCGCAGGCGTATTTCTGTATTCTTGTCGAAGTTCAAGTAAGAGGCGAGGCTGAACATGGCACGTTTTAGGGCGATTTCCGCATTTTTCAATGTGTTGCGTGCGTTTACGGCATCCAATTTCAGTGTCAGCAAATCCGCTTGGCTGATAGAAGCTATCTTATGCCGTTCCTGCCCTGTCCGGTACAGTGTGTCGGTCGTGGCGACATTTTCCTTGGCCAGATCATATTCCACCTGTGCCATTGCCAGAGCGAAGAAATAGGTCGTTGCTTGCTCGCTCATTTGCTCTACATTATATAATAGTTCTTTCTTGACCTTCTCGTATTTCAACGGTTCGATTTTCCGTTCCCATTTAAAAGCGTTATACCCCAATAAGTCTTGCTGGTAGCCGAGGCGGATCGGAACCGATGAGAACTGGTTATAAGTTTGGTCGCCGAAATAGCGCATATAATCCAAGTCTGTATCCAAATAGAATGTACCGCCTAAGAGGTCGAAATTCTGTTCGATCTCCAATTGCCCGCCCGCATAAAACGATTGTTGTTTTCTATATACGTCGATATCAGCCTCCGAGTCATATCGTTGGGTAAAATAACGGCGGTATTGTGCCGGCGTCAGATTTAGGGTAAGGCTTGGCAGACGGCCGGCCTTGTAAGTCCGGTATTCCCAGTAGCCGGCCAGATACATATTCTTGTATCGGAAAGCGTCCAGCGAACTGTCGGCCGCCAGTGTGATAGTTCGTTCCAGCGTCAGTGTGAGCTGCGCTTTTCCTCCGAACACGCATGCAAGCATCAACAACGTGATGACATATCTATAAATGAATTTCCTGTCCATAACTTCCAATTTTCAATTTTCAACATTCAAATTACCAACCTCATGTTTGCGATAAATGAACCAGTATATCAGTGGTATGACAAAAAGGCTGACTGCCGTACCGATCAGCATGGCCGAGATCATGGCGATGGAGAGCGGCTTTTGCAGTTCGCTGCCCATATCGAATGTGAAAAGCAGCGGAACCATTCCGAATATTGTCGTTAATGATGTCATGATGATAGGGCGCAGGCGCCGCCGTCCGGCTTCATGTATGGCTTCCATAAGAGGAACCCCTTCTTTGCGGAGTTCGTTGATAGCATCCAGTTTCAGGATGGAGTCGTTGATGATGATACCGCAGGTCACGACGATACCGATGGCACTCATCAGGTTCATGGTATGGCCGCATATCCAGAGCACCAGCAAGGAGGCTGCCACATCGATCGGAATTTCAAGCAGCACGATGAGCGGCTGCAGGAAACTTTCAAACTGGGCTGCCAGGATGAAATACATCAGCAGGATCGAAATGAACAAAATCACGACCAGCTCGTTCAGCATCTGCCGGTTGGAAAAGAAACTTCCTGAAAAATCGATATCCCAGTCTGTATCGATTTCTTTTTTTACATTTTCCATCAACTGTTCGGCATTGTCTATATCATAGAAACTGAATGGAATGTATTCTCCGTTCTTTCCTGCCGTGATCGTTTTCAAGTCCTCTCCCGGAGTGACACGCACCAGCGATTGCAGCGGGATATATCGTACGTTGCCTTCCGTGTCAGGAACAGTGTTTACCAATGTTTTCTGTAAGACCTCGTTAACCGTTTGTTCTTCCCCGGCCAATGCGATTGGCAGATATTGTTGGTAGGAGCGGAGCGTTGCTACTTCATTCTCTTTGAATGCCGTTTTCAGCAACCGGTACACTTCGTTGTAGTCGACGTTATAAAGCAGAAGTTTCTGTCTGTCTATTGTGATATTTAACTGATTGTCGAAGGTGATACCGACAGGAGTATGTCCTGTTTTCGCCTCGATTTGCTGTTCTATTTTATTCAAGACGGAGGCTTCCGGTGCTTCAGATTTATTGCGGGTGTGCAATTCGGCGACAATGTCGGCTTCACCTGTCACAAACAGCTTTTCAAATACTGTTTCGGGAGGCGAGAAGGATATCACTGCCATCGGGTAATGCGTTTTGATCCATTTTTCCACCGATTTTTGCAAAGGAGCGATTCCGGTTGGTTTCTCCGTCTTAAAATATAACTCGCTTTCAGAAACCGACATCTCGCGATCCCGGTTCAACAGGAATTGCTGCTGCCCGACATAGGCCGTGTGTTCTTGTACCTGATTGTCGATAGAGGCGAATAACTGGCTGACACGGCTCTGGTTTTCATCGATATGGATGTTTTCGTTCCATTCCACATGAGCGATCAGTTCGTTCTGGTCTATCTCCGGCATACGGCTTTTCGGTATTTCGTAGAACAGAAAGGCGCAAAGCGGGAGCGTAATGGCAATGAAAATCAGGCTTGCCGTTTTGTGACGGAACACAAAATCCACTCCGGTATCATAGAAGCGGTCCAATGTATGCTCTTTTACCAGATTGTTGATTCGCATATTGAAATCCTTATGTTTGATGTCCGGAATACTGTATACCAGTTTGTAGAGTACCGGCAGCAGCATGATTCCCGTGAAATAGGAAACCATCAGACCGACGGTGACGGCAAAGGCTTGGTCGAAGAAGATCGCTCCTGCTATTCCGCTCATGAACACAAGCGGAACGAAGACGGCAATTGTCGTAAAAGTGGAACTCAGCATCGGAGTAATTACTTCGGTCGTCCCTTTATTGCAAGCCTCTTCCAGCGAGTCTCCTCGTGTCCTGTATTGGGTAATGTTTTCCGTTACGATGATCGAACTGTCGATCATCATACCCAAAGCCAGGATCAACCCGGAGATGGAGATGATATTCAGCGACATCTTGCAGAGGTAGAAAAAAAGGAAACTGATGATCAGGCTCACCACCATACTTAACCCGATTACTGCCGGGCTCTTGATATCCCCTAAGAAAAGGATGGCGACGATACAGATGAAAAGGAAACCCAACGACAGGTTTTGTTTCAGGTTCGAGATGGTATAATCCAGCAATTCCGTCTGGTTGCGGCTGACACTGAAATCGATATCCGGATAGACGGAAGCAAAGTAATCCGTCACTTCTGCCAATGCCTCTTTCATGTTATCCATATTTTCATCCGCCTGCTTGATTACAGCCAGCGTTACCGCCCGTTTCCCGTTGGAAAGGGAAGCTCCGGTCTCTTTCTCCGGCACGACGGAGATGCGTGCCAAATCTTTCAGTTGAAAAATATGGTTATTTTTCCTGATATAAATATTCTCGACATCTTCCGGTGTGCGCAGCTGTGTCGAGAACTTGATATTGTACTCGTAATAGCCGTCACGTACGGTCATGCTACCCGGTTCTATATTGTTAGATGTCAGTGCGGCCTCCAGATCGTCAAGTGTGATCTCCGACATTTTCAGCAACTTCATGTCCGGAACAATCTGTAACTGCCGTTTCAGAATTCCGGTCACATCTACCATTGCCACTTCGGGCAACTGTTCGATACGACGTTTGATCACCGTTTCGGCAAACTGGCAAAGGTCGAGGAACGATCCTTCGTTTATTTCACTGTAAGCGCTGTCGCTTTTCAATGTCAGATTCAAGCAGAATACGGGAATATCAGTGGCACTGGCTTTGATTACCCGTGGACGTTCTACTTCACGTGGCAGGTAGTTCATAGCTGCGTCTATCTTTTCGTTGACTTCGATAAAAGCCAGATCCGTATTTGTTCCGAAATCGAAGTTTAGGCGTATGATGGCAGCACCGTCGCGTGTTTCACTGTGGATGTCGCGTAAACTGGCAACCTGCATTAATTGCTGGCGGATGGTTTTTACTACTGTGTTTTCCAATTCGCGTGCCGAAGTGTTCTGGCCGGATACCTGTACGGTGATCTCCGGAATTGCAATATCAGGCAGCAACGACACCGGAATGGTGAAGTAAGTAACCAGTCCCACGATAAAGCAAGCCGTAAAAGCCATCAATACCGCGATAGGGCGTTGTAGTAGAAACTTTATCATGTATTAGAACTATGATTTATGATTTATAAATTATGATTTCTGAATTGTCAATTGTCCATTTTCAATTGTCAATTACTTTGACCGGTGCTTCGTGAGCCAGGTTAATGTTACCGCTTGTAATCACGATATCCCCTTCTTTCAGTCCGTCAATGATCGTATAGCTGTCGGCATTTTCCAAACCTGTATGTACATAGTTCCAGTATGCTTTGTCTTCCGTTAATGTGAATACAACCTGTTTGCCGGAACGGAGTACGACAGCGCTTTTGGGAACGACCAACTGTTTACCCAGCGAACGATGGATACTTACTCGTACATTCATCCCTTCGAACAACTTACCTTTATCGTTTACGGCAGCTTTCACCTGTACCATCCCGTCTTTGTCTACCAGCGGGTTTATTTCGGATATACGGCCGTCAGCCGTGACATCGGACAAGGCAAAAGGAGCTACCTCTACACGATCGCCTGTTTTGATAAGCGGCAGTTCGCTTTCCAAAACTGTGAAAGCGGCTTCCAATGTGCGGGTATCGATAATGGAACAGAAAACATCGGAGGTAGAAGCCGTATTGAACTGTTTGGCGAACAGGTTAGCGACGACACCGTCGAAAGGGGCGGTCAGGACTGCGTTTCGTTGTTCGTATTTGGCAAGCTGCCAAGAGATCAGTGCCTGGTCATACCCGCTTTTTACCTTGACTAACTGCATGGTTGCGGGCGGTACTTTTGTAGAATCTTCCAGTTTGTAGCCCTGTCCGATCAGTACGTCTTGCAGTTCCAGTTTGGCGCGTTCGAGTGCATCTTTGGCTTGCGCTGTCTTGTTGGCAAGGCGGAAGGTTGAGAGTTCTGCGAGCTTTTGCCCTTTCGTCACGCGATCGCCGTTCTTCACATATATCTTGGCGATCGGTTCTGCCGATTCGAATTTTAGGTCGACAAAGTTTCGGGCTGACAGTTTGCCGTTACTGATCAGTTCGTGGTTGAAATCAGTAGTATTCAACTTCATCACCGTCACCTCGTTTGTCTCATCCGGCAGAACGGTTTCTACGCTTTCTTCGGAACCTTTCTCTTTCTTTTCACCGGAGCAAGCCATCATCCCGGCCAGAATCAGTATAGCAAACAATTTGTAGTATTTCATATTTTATTGTTTTTATCAAAGTTGTTTCGCAAATATACAAACATATTTTAGTTACGATCCTTTCGTAATTACTTTTTTTCTATTATCTTTTTTACTTCTTCCCGCATTTCCCGGATTGCCGTACTTTCCACCTTCGGCTTTTTGGCCAGCACGACACTGGCGGCAGCCCGCAATTTATCCACCTGGTAGAACTCCGGCTCTGCATATAGCTTGGCTAACAAATAATATGGATACAATCTCTCCGGCAGTATCCCGATAGCCTGAAGCAATTCTTCTTCCGCCTCCCGGTAATCTCCGAGCATCTGCCGGTTTTTGGCGATCATGTACCGGATCATCGGGTCTCCGCTCAGCCGCTTCGCCCGTTCCAGCACCCGTATCGCTTCGGCGTGTTGTCCCGTCTTGCTGAGGCATTGCGCCTCTTCAAACAAAAATTCCGGTTTATGCTTCAACTTGTCATGCAGCTCGTGATAATCTTCCGCAACCGATTCATACGCCTTGTTGTTGTAGATCATCTGCATCCGTCCCCATCGTTTATATGCCTCATATTGCCCTTTCTGCAAGATGAACAGACAGACGGAGGCAAGCGACAACAGACTTATCATCGTAATATGGCACACCGGTGATACGGATAGGGCAGATGATCTTGTCCGCGTCCCATCTTCCGTCACGCATATCGCCCCCAAAAACACCAACGCCACCCAAAACGACGGCAACTGCAACGGATAGGACGACACCGCGAACACCGCTAACGCCAACACGCCACCGGCCGCTCCCTGCTGCCTGTTCCGGATTCCATAGTACGCCATGCTCCCCAGCCATGCCACGAACACGATCAACCCTCCGACCCCCTGTTCCAGTCCGATCTGCAGGTATTCGTTGAACGCATATTCGGGACATCCCGCCACCCGTTTCTCCCGGTCTGTTGCGTTCCCTGTTGCGAAATACCCGCCTTGCGCCTCCGCGTATGCCGCCGGGAATCCGCCTAACCCCGTTTCTGCAAGCGGCTGTCCGGCAATCGCTTTCCCCGTCACTTTCCACATCAGCAATCGCCCGTCAGCCGAATCTTGTTTCACCCCGTAAACCCCGGCAATGGTACATCCCACCAATATCGCCACAATTGCAATAAAAGGAATTGTAGCATTCTTATACCTTCGACATACAGCTTTCGTCTTCTCCCATCCGATCCGTTCCGTCCAGTACACCCATCCGCAAGCCACGACCGCCGCCATCCACGCCGACCGACTCATTCCGGCAGGCAGGACAATCAGGATAGCTCCGGCGCATACCCAGCCGAAATAATGCATCCCCTTTTGAAACCGCAACGCCGTCCACAGGCAAACCGGCAGCACGACCGCTAAGTACCCGCAGTAAGGCCCCGGATTAAAGAAAGAACCCGTCAGCCGGAAAAGCGAATGGTTGGAATAGGCATAGCCATGCAATTGCTGCATTCCCCAGACGGCTTCGACCAGTCCGGTGAGCATCAGCACAAATAAGAAAAAGAACTTCAGGCAAGGAGCCTCTGTAAGAAAATAGCGCAACAGAAACCACAACACGACCAACTGCCCGCCGAAAAGCAGTTTTTCGGGTTCGGGATCGAGCTGCCAGTCGTATGTCGCGAGCGTGATCCCGGCAAAGAGGAGCAACAATCCGTCCGGCAATGCAAACGGGATGCTTTTCCTCCCGCCAAGCCATGCCGTCACAACCGTCCCGATCGCCATCAGCGCCATCGACAGGTGGAACCAGAAAACTTTTCCCATCACAATGCCGTTCGCCAATGCGCTGTCGCCGACGAGCGGCGTGGCGATCAGCATCGCTCCGAAAACGGATGCCAGTGTAGTCTGGATTCCATGCCTATGCAATTTGAGTTCCATGCCGGTGTATTTTATTTCCATGCTTATCCATTTTTATTCGATTTTCTTCATGAACCGATCCCAGCGGAACTGCTCGGTGTACGGATCGACCGATTTCCAGACAAATGCCGCCTTGCCGACGATATATTCTTCCGGCAACAAGCCCCAATAGCGCGAGTCTTGCGAGTTCAGGCCTTTGTCACCCGCCATGAAATAATAGTTTTTCAAGAAGCGGTATTCCCGTATCGGTTCGCCGTTCAGGAAAACGGTTGAATCATTATAGTTGATTTCCGCTTTTTGTTCCCATGCGATCAGCTTGCGGTATAACAGATAATTTTCCCGGTTCATTTCGACCTTGTCACCGGCTTTCGGGACATAGAGCGGTCCGAAATTCCGGATGTTCCAACTGATGACGGAGTCGAACGGGAATGCCTTATAGACACCGTCTGGAAACTCTCCCGGCAACGTCCGCCCGATGCGTTCCTGCGAATCCATGTTTCCGAGCGGTTCGTTCGTGCCGTTTATCCGGAACCTTCCGTTCCGGATGGAAAGCGTGTCGCCCGGCAATCCGATACACCGTTTGATGTAGTATTTCAGGATATGCATCTCGATCTTGTCCCAGCCGTTGGGATGCGGGAAGTTGAAGACCAGCACGTCGCCCCGCTTTGTTTTCCGAAATCCCGGTGTGCGGTGTATCTCGGTCTGTTCCAGCCGCAGCGTCGCGTTGAGGTCGAACAGCCGTGCGCCGAGCGTCGGTTTCCAGACCGCCACGAAATCCCCTTCGACCAGTTCCGGCTCCATCGAGTCGCTGGGGATGCGGAAGGAGGCGAGGAGGAAGACTTGGGAGAAAATCCAGATGCTGACTACAATAGAAACAACCAAAATCGCATTCAGTAACCAATTGATGATTTTCTTTAGAAATCCCATGTCCTTTTCAGTTGGCCGTTTTCTATAAATCCTACTCGTTGTCCCAATGCCCGGTGAGGAGTTACATACCATAAAAGGGCGTTATCCGGTATACGGGTATAAAGTTGCGTTGTGTCCGAAGTAATGCTGTCGCATGATACAGGGATGAAATATTCTTTCTCGACATCCCAAAAATGTAGGTTACGAGGAGTTTTTCCTTTTTCTATCCAAAGTTCTTGCGTGACAAGTTTATTTTTGTCAGGTATGAATTTCCGGATGTGTCCCGACGAATCGACTAAAAACGGTGCGGTAATGTATCTCAACTCCTGTTCTTTGCCACCTTCAGCTATGATGAATATATTATTGCCGACAACATCTTTAAATTCACAGACGGCATCGGTCTGTATGCCAATAGCGACCGGTTTCCATTCGTAGTAATTATAAGCACATAAATAAACAAGGCTTTCTGCTGAGGATGGCGCTTTGTCAGCCTCGATCCTCAAATCCAAAACCGGATAACCGCTTTCTGCCGTGACATCTTTTAATAAAGGGCTTTTTAAGTATGTGGTATAACCATCGTCCGTCCGTGATTTTTTGAAATCAGCATCAAACAAGTTGCGGTACACTTTTGCAGGTTTCAGATAACGGACAGTCATAAGTTTTTGCCTGTATTCGTCTGGTCCGGCATAAGCAGGACTGAAATCATAAAATTCGCCATCCTGTAGTACGGCACACCAACTATGGGCTAAATCCATTTTCGTCCAGGTTGTGGTTTGCACGACTACCGGTATGCCGACAGCGCGCATGGCCATTGTCGCGAAATTGCATAAAGCGTCGCATTCTCCGATACCGGCCCGAAAAGTCTCTTCCACAGTCGGATAAAACGGCTGTCCGGTCTCTTTATATTTTAAATCGTTTATAAACTGTTTGTTTATGATCATACAGGCTTCGAAAGCATTTCGGGCTTTCCCGGAATCTATCAATGGCAGGTAATATTCCATTAATTCCTGTCTCATATCGGATGCCGGTTCCACTTCTGCCCGGTAGGGAAGTATGTAACGGCAAAATCCCTCAAACGAAATATCTTTAGCCCAAGGTTTTTGCCAAGCTTGAAAAGCCAAGTCTATATTTCGGATCAGATAATCACTATGTAAGGCCTTGATGTCGTAAACGATCTCTTTCCTGATCGTATATCCCTTTTCTTGTAAAGAGTCGCAATGCCTTTTTACGGCTTGGTTGTCCGTGAAATTCCGGATGTCGGGTACATATCGTTCGCCTTCGGGCGATACGAAATATTCCATCCGTGAAAAATGGAACGGCATATTCCGGATTAAGTATCGGGCTGCTTCTAACTTTATACTGTCATTTTTGTAATATTCGAGCACCTTTTCCAATTCCGCCCGATTTTCTCCGGCCATAGACAAGGCTTGTTCCAAGCTGACACCTTTTATCTTTTGTATAGCACAAGAGGTCAGAATACTTAATATCATGAATAAGAAACATGTTTTCATGGACGGTATAAATTGTTTATTAACGTTCGACAAGGACAATCACAGGGGAATTTCCATTTTCCGGTATCTCGTAATCGATCAGATATTTTCCGTCTGTCGATATGAAATGAGGCACAAAAGTACTTCCTTCCTTGAATCGGTAAGAATTGTCCGGATAGATGACCTTTTGATAAAATGCTTGTTTGGCATTTTTGTCATAGCTGTAAGTGTACGGATCAGTTACATCATGGTGTGCCAGATAAATGATACCGTCTTTCTCTCCGGTTGCAGCAAGCGCAATTTTGCCGTTGAAGAAGTCCCATTTTTTCATCAGCTGTTCAGCCGTGCAAGCAAACATGGCTTCTTTGGAAGCCTTGTAT
>OJRV01001816.1_pt1 | contig 22351 bp, 19 predicted proteins | sample 1599241 | NCBI WGS metagenome assembly OJRV01 (sample SAMN04168656, study PRJEB22393) | human gut metagenome | biome: human gut microbiome; feature: stool | host: Homo sapiens | collected 2014-03-17 | reverse complement strand
GGATATATGGGGGTATATGAGTTTGGATATAATTATAATGGGAATGGTGGTTCGTCAGAGGCACGTTTCTATAATCCCAGTCTGAAATGGGAAAAGAACTATAATCTGAATATTGGGCTTAGCCTGACTTTTATTGACCGTATCTTCAAGGAAAAACTTATCCGGCAAATTTTTTCTTCCGAAATCAAGGAGCTGACCATAGCTTTCAATTAGATTTGTCTTGATAATTTCCCTATCATCATAACGATCCACATTAATCTTTCGCACAAGAGCATCTGTCACATAAGTCGGTGCAACATTTAAAATCACATCATCTTTTCCAAGAAGCATAAGTGCTGCAAGATTGAATCCCTCTTCTCCTGTAACAACATCTCTGCCATACAGTCCTGCACTTTTCAATAGTTCCTGATCATCCATTGCTGTCCATGGATGTTGCCCACCCGCATGATTCTGGGCCATAACCCTGATTTTAGGTAACAAATCTAATCTCAAGTCTTCCATTTTGGCATAAGGAAATATCTTCTTCTCCGTGAAAATATTCTGTTTACGTATATACATCTGAGCAATCGCACTTGTTGATGTCATTTTTACATCAGCATCATCTACACGATCATAAATTACTTTTTTGAAGCTATGGACCTCTGCACTTGGCGGAATATGAACATGAATAATTGTTCGATTTTTATCGTATTTCAGAATCTCTGGCACCAGATATATCGTTGGGGAAAATAATGCCGGGTTACTAATAACCTTTATAAAATTTTTTACCATGTCTGGAGCTGCTTTTTCAGGTACTCCAATCACAGTTCCATCATCCAACACTCCCATAAAAAGATCCCCGCCAAATCTGTTTAGGAAAGAACATACTGATTCATAGGTATCATTTTCAATTCCATTACCACAGCGTTTGAATTCTACAGCTACGGTTTCACCGATCATAAAAATAGCCTGTAATTCTTTTATATTCATCTGGCCACCTCATTTTTACCATTTTCTAAAATCCAAAATCATCTGCAAATGCAATATCAATAAACATTTCTTGTCGAAGGATTTCTACATATGGTCGTCCATATCTCCATCTCCATCAAATTCAACAGGATCAATGTGACTTACCGCCCCATACATATCTCTTCCGACTACCTTTTTATCTTCTCTTTCCTTCTCAATAAGATCACTCAGCACTCTCTTTACCTGCGCAGACTTCGCAATATTCTCCAGACGGATAACTGGGGTGGAACGGTCTTTTGTGTGAAGCTCAATCGTTCCTGTTCCAAAAATACGCTGTGGCAGACTGCGGTATAATGTAATATCTGTAATACGATATAACAGACACTCATCTTCTCTTGAAGAAAGAAATCCGCTATTTACATATAATCTTCCATTCCCCACTGTATATTTTGTAAAACTAATCGGGAACCATAAATGATGCTTTCTGTCCTCCCAGATATTTGCTGTAACTTCTCTGATTTCTCCATTTTCTGCTTTTCCCATAATATGCCTCCTTCTATATTTTCGTTCTTTTATCCAACATATCACATTCTCATTTTCCATGCAAGTATGCCTGACGTTTTGACATTCCCTTCTTATCTATGGTATCATGAAAAGGCTGCAAATCCTACTGTTTTTCAGATATTTTTGCCGCAATATCATTCTAGACTCAGGAGGAACTTATTATGGCTTTTGATGGCGTTGTAATAGCCAATATTGTATATGATATGAACCGCCTGCTTACCGGCGGACGCATCTACAAAATCTATCAGCCGGAAGCGGACGAACTGCTTCTTGTTGTAAAAAATAATAAAGAAACCTATCGACTACTGATTTCTGCTGGAGCAAGTCTTCCACTTATCTATTTTACTACAAAGACAAAGGCAAATCCTATGACCGCCCCAAACTTCTGTATGCTGCTTCGAAAATATATTAGTAACGGAAGAATTATCGAAATCACACAACCTGGTATGGAACGAATCGTTGAAATCACAATCGAACATTTAAATGAACTTGGTGATACCTGCCGTAAAAAAATGGTTATCGAAATCATGGGAAAACACAGTAATATTATTTTTATTGATGAAAAAAACATGATTATCGACAGCATCAAACATATTTCCAATCAGGTAAGTTCTGTAAGAGAAGTTCTACCAGGAAGAACTTATATCGCCCCTCCAGGAAAGGGTAAGATTTCTCTTAATGATCTATCTGTTGAATGGATGGACAATACACTGCTTGTCAAACCAGTTTCTGTGCAAAAAGCAGTCTATGGCAGTATTTCCGGTATCAGTCCTGTGCTTGCCAATGAAATCTGCTACCGCGCCGACATCGATGGAGATTCTGCTGTTGCTTCTCTTACCCCAGTGCAGCAAAGTTCCCTTTACGGTGAACTCGTCCGTCTGAAAAACCAGATAGAAACACACGCTTTTTTTCCAAATATTATTTACGAAGGAAAAGCTCCAAAAGAATTCGGTGCGGTTACATTTTCCATGTTCAGTGATTTAACTACGGAAGAATATCCTTCCATCTCTGAAGTATTAGAAACCTTTTACGCACAAAAAGAAGTTGTGACCCGTATCCGCCAAAAGTCCGTTGACCTACGCCATATCGTGCAAAATGCGTTAGAGCGTACTGCGAAAAAATATGACCTGCAGCTAAAACAGTTAAAAGATACAGACAAAAAAGAAAAATATAAAATATACGGAGAGCTTCTTCACACTTACGGCTATGAAGCAGCCCCTCATCAAAAAGAATTAAAATGTATAAACTATTATGATGGCAAAGAAATCACGATCCCACTTGACCCTGACTTAAATGCGATGGAAAATGCTAAAAAATATTTTGACCGCTATGGAAAGTTAAAACGTACTTACGAAGCATTAAGTACTCTTACAAAAGAAACCTTTGCCGAACTATCACATTTGGAATCTGTAAGTAACGCTTTAGAAATCGCCCGCGATGAAAATGACCTTGCTATGATCAAAGAAGAATTAATCGAGTGCGGTTACATGAAACGTCATGGCAGAAATCAAAAAAAACGTCAAGGCAAAAGTAAACCGCTTCACTATATTTCTTCTGACGGATTCCATATGTATGTCGGAAAAAATAACTTCCAGAACGACGAATTATCTTTTAAATTCGCTAACGGAAAAGATATGTGGTTTCATGCTAAGAAAATGGCAGGTTCTCACGTCATCGTAAAGCTCGGAACTGCAAATGAACTTCCTGACCGTACCTACGAAGAGGCCGCAAGACTTGCCGCTCACTACTCTAAAGGGAAAAATGCTCCAAAAGTTGAGGTCGATTACACCGAACGCCGTAATCTAAAAAAACCACCACAGGCAAAGCCAGGATACGTCATTTATCATACGAATTACTCCATGCTCATTGATCCGGATATCAGCGGTATCAAAGAAAGTTCTAATCTGTAGATTTGGTGTAGATGAAAAAAGAAAGAATACCCTATCCCATCTGCTCTGTAGTCGCATCTGGGATAGGGTATTTTTTCTTTTTTCTGACTGCTCTAAATCCACAGTTGGTGAGAATGGGGACTCCCCAAAAGTCCACACTTTCTATTCAAATGGAAATGTCCAGAAGAAAGTTCTATCGCAGAAGAAAGTCAAATAGAAGAAATAGAACTCTTTATATAACTAAATTCCAAGTATATACAACAATTTGAATGTCAGTTCTTTAGAAATTAATTTCCCGGAAAGTCATATCCTTCTGGTATATTCCATGTTCCTAAACTACAAATCAGAATATAATTTTTCGTATTTTCTGGAAGATGCTTTCCATGAATAGTTTTTCCTCATTCCTTTTGCAGTAAGGTTTTTCCATTCTTCTGGATTCTTTTTATAGACATCTAATGCTGCAAGAATTGCATTTAAAAAGCCTTCCGCATTATAATCTGTAAATCCAAAACCGGTTCCTGTTTTGCTCTTTGGATTATAGATGCTTACGGTATCTTTAAGACCTCCTGTCTTTCTTATAATCGGAACTGCTCCGTAACGGAGGGACATAAGCTGACATAATCCACATGGTTCAAATCGGGAAGGCATCAAAATCGCATCGCAGCCTGCGTAGATGTATTTTGCCATCTCATCTGTATAATTAAGCTGCACATAAACTTTGTCTGGATACTGTTTCTGATAGGAAAGGAACATATTGCGGTACTCCTCCTCACCATCTCCAAGAACATAAAGCTGTATTGGCTGCTTCATCAGACGCTCCATCATATAGGAAAAAAGTGCAAATCCCTTCTGCTCTGTCAGTCTTGAGACAATTCCTAAAGTAAAAGCTGTTCTTTTCTTCGGAAGGCCTGCCTTTGCCTGTAATGCCGCTTTATTCTTTTTCTTTCCTTTATCAAATGTTTTCTCATCGTAATGGCAAGGAATGTATTCATCAGTAGAAGGATTATAAATATCGTAATCAATTCCATTTACAATTCCACATAAATCAGTACTTCGATGCTGCAACACGCTATCTAATCCCTCTCCGTATTCTGGCTGTTTAATTTCTTCCGCATATGTCTTACTTACTGTTGTGATCTTATCTGCAAATACAAGACCACCTTTTAAAAGATTTGCAGAATTATTATACTCTAACTTATCATAAGTAAACATATCATCTGGCAGACCCGTAATATCTTTTAAACGCTCAATTTCTGTAATTCCCTGGAACTTTAAATTATGTATTGTCATCACAGTTTTAATATTACGATAAAATGGGTCGGCACAATAAAATGCTTTCAAAAATACCGGCACTAAAGAAGACTGCCAATCATGACAATGGATAATATCCGGCTCAAATTCTAAGTAAGACAGCATTTCTAACACTGCTTTAGAAAAGTAGCTGAACTTTTCAATATCCACCCACATATCATAATATGGAGAATCTCCGCAGAAATAAAAATTATTCTCAATAAAATAGTAAACGATTCCTTCATATTTTAATGTCTTCACAGTAACTGTCTGCATTCTCCATCCTAAATACATCGGAAATGTTACCAATGTCTCCATCTGTTCACGCCATTTTGCATCAATACAATGGTAATCTGGTAAAACAACTCGTACATCATATTTTTTATGATTTAACTGCTTTGGAAGAGAGCCAACAACCGCTCCAAGTCCTCCTGTCTTTACAAAAGGGGCACATTCTGCACTGGCAAATAGTATCTTCTTCATAGTTTTCTCCATCCTGTTTTTTATTTTTACATACGTAATTATATTGTACGTTTTCATGGGATGAATTTCAATGTTTTATCACACAAAAAAATCAGAACCTGATGTTTCAGATTCTGATTTTTGTATGTGTTGTGATCCTTTGAACGAATTGTTCTTAATTACATATTATCTAAAATCTCAGTTAAGATCTTATTAACGATTCCAGGGTTTGCTTTTCCCTGTGTCGCTTTCATTGTCTGTCCAACTAAGAATCCGATGGCTTTCTTCTTACCTGCTTTGTAATCTTCAACAGATTTCGGATTGTTCGCTACAATCTCTTCGATCGTTGCTTTTAAGGCTCCTTCGTCGTTCATGGATTTCAATCCATGTTCTTCAACGTATGCTGCAGGATCGATATTTTCTTTGAAGACTTTCTCGAAGACTTCTTTTCCTACGCTTCGGTTGATCTCATTGTTCTTGATCATCTCGATCAGTTTCGCAAGATGTTCTGGCTTAAATGATACATCATCGATATCCATCTCTGATTCATTGACCAGACGGATCGTCTCTCCCATTAACCAGTTTGATACTTCTTTTGGCTCTGATCCAAGTGCGATCGTTGCTTCAAAGATATCTGCAAGGTGTTTTGATCCTGTGATGATGTCAATATCATAATCTGGAAGGTCGTATTCTTCTTTATAACGGACTTTCTTCTCGTCTCTGAACTCTGGCTGTGCTTCTCTTACTTTGTCCATCCATTCATCACTGATCTCAATCGGTACTAAGTCTGGATCTGGGAAATAGCGGTAATCCTGTGCATCTTCTTTGGAGCGCATTGCATAAGATGCTCCCTTTGTATCATCCCAACGTCTTGTTTCCTGTACGACTTTCTCTCCTGCCTCGATCAGGTCGATCTGACGTTCCATTTCTCCTTCGATTGCTCTCTTGATGGCCTTGAAAGAGTTTAAGTTCTTCATCTCTGTACGTGTTCCGAACTCTTCTGCTCCGACTTCACGGACAGATAAGTTGACGTCAGCTCTCATAGAACCTTCCTGTAATTTGCAGTCAGATGCTCCTAAATACTGGATGATCAGACGTAATTTCTCAAGATATGCGATAACTTCGTCTGCAGAACGCATATCTGGTTCGGATACGATCTCGATCAGTGGTACTCCAGAACGGTTAAAGTCTACTAAAGAATCTCCTGTCCATGGATCATGCACCAATTTACCAGCATCTTCTTCCATATGGATCTCATGGATTCTGATATCTTTCTTCACCCCATCTACATCGATCTCTACTTTACCATTTCGACAGATTGGTAAATATAACTGAGAAATCTGATAGTTCTGTGGATTATCTGGATAGAAATAGTTCTTACGGTCAAATTTGCAGTTCTGTGTGATGTCGCAGTTTGTTGCAAGTCCAACTGCCATAGCGTATTCTACAACCTGTTTATTTAATACTGGTAAAGATCCTGGCATACCTGTACATACAGGGCATGTATGTGTATTTGGTGCTCCTCCAAATGCTGTACTGCATCCACAGAAGATTTTTGTCTTTGTTGCTAATTCTACATGGACTTCAAGTCCGATGACTGTTTCGTAATTCTTGCTCATTATTTAGCCCCTCCTTTAGCGATTGCTGGAGCTTCATATGCTCTTGTCTGCTCAAATGTGTATGCTACCTGAATGATCTTCTTCTCATTGAAGCAGTCTCCGATCAGCTGAAGTCCGATTGGCATTCCGTTCTTGTCCTTTCCACATGGAAGAGAGATTCCTGGAAGTCCTGCAAGGTTTACGGAGATTGTGTAGATATCTCCTAAATACATCTTGATCGGATCACTTAAGCTGTCTCCTAATTTTGGAGCTGTTGTTGGTGCAACTGGTCCTAAGATGACATCATATTTCTCAAATGCTTTGTCAAATTCTTTCTTGATCAGTGCTTTTGTTCTTAATGCTTTTAAGTAATATGCATCATAATATCCTGAACTTAATACGAATGATCCTAACATAATACGACGTTTCACTTCGGCTCCAAATCCTTCGGAACGAGTCTTCTTGTACATGTTGTGAAGTCCTTCGTAGTCTTTGGCTCTGTATCCGTATTTGACTCCATCAAAACGAGATAAGTTAGAACTTGCTTCTGCTGCTGCGATAACATAATATGCTGGAATTGCATATTCAACTAATCCAAGGTCGAATTCTTCTACGATTGCTCCCTTTTCTTCTAATGTTTTTGCTGCTGCTAAAACAGCTTCTTTGACTTCTTCGTCAAGACCTTCTCCAAAGTAATCTTTTGGAATACCGATCTTCATTCCTTTGACATCGTCTTTTAATGCTGATGTAAAATCATAAGATTCTAATCTGACAGATGTAGAATCTTTCTCGTCGTGAGATGCGATCGCTTCTAATAATGTTGCACAGTCTGTCACATCTTTTGCTAATGGTCCGATCTGATCCAAGGATGATCCATAAGCGATCAGTCCGTAACGGGATACTGTTCCATAGGTTGGTTTGATCCCTGTAACACCACAGTAAGATGCTGGCTGTCTGATAGATCCACCGGTATCAGATCCTAACGCCATGAAACATTCGTTAGCTGCAACAGCTGCTGCTGAACCACCTGATGATCCACCTGGTACTTTCTCTAAATCCCATGGGTTCTTTGTCACACCATATGCAGAAGTCTCTGTTGTACTTCCCATGGCGAACTCATCCATGTTTGTCTTTCCTAAAAATACAACTCCTTCTTTGATCAGGTTCTCAACTGCCTGTGCGGAGTATGTTGGTACAAAGTTCTCTAAGATCTTAGAACTGCATGTTGTTGTGTATCCTTTTGTACAGATATTATCTTTAATTGCCATTGGAACTCCAGCTAATGGTCCTGTATAAGTTCCATCATCGATTCCTTTCTGTACTTCTTCTGCTCTCTTTAATGCACTTTCTTCATCGTAAGAGACATATCCATGTACATCACTTTCGACTGCCTTGATCTGTTCAAGTGCTGCCTTTGTTGCTTCTACAACTGTGATCTCTTTGTCTTTGATCTTCTTGCCTAATTCTACGGCAGTTAATTCTAAAATGCTCATCTTCTGCCTCCTATATGATCGTCTTTGGCACGACAAAGGCGTTGTCCTGCGCTTCTGGTGCGTTCTTTAATGTGTCTTCGCTTCCGTCTCCATTCGTTACCACGTCTTCTCTGAATACATTCTTCACTGGAAATACGTGAGACATTGGTTCTACACTGCTTGTATCTAGTTCGTTTAATTTATCTACATAGTCGAGCATGCTTTCCATATCTTTCTTGGCCTGTTCTTTTTCTTCGCCAGATAATTCAAGCTTTGCTAAAATTCCGACATATTCAATCGTTGCATCATCAATATGATTTGCCATAAGTCTTCCTCCTGTTAAATTGCCTATAGAGTTAATGTTACCATAATTTGAATGTTTTTAAAATATAAAATGAACAAAAGTCTGCCGTTTTTTCTCAAAAAATGACAGACTTTTGCTTACTTTTTTTAAAAATTTAATCCATTCAGGATCTGATTTATAAAATCTTCTATGTGAGTGAATGCCTCTGGTACAAGATCTGCTAAAAATGACAACAGATAAAGAATAAAGACGATCACCGCCCACTTTCCTTTTTTTGATCTCTTCTTTTCTTTTTTATTTTTATAGGTTGATGTTTTCCTCTGTGTCTTCATTGACTGCGTCTTTGTATTCTTGATATTTTTAAAATCTGGATGTCGTTTTTCATCATGAATATATTTTGGCTGAGAAGTCTTTTTGTCAGTCGTTAATATATCCCAATGGCCATCTTTTAATATTCTTGACCGATCTAAGCGATTAAAATCATAACCACACATTGGGCAGACACCATTTCTTAACTTTTCTTCACAGATTGGACATTTCTCGTATTTCATAGGCCCTGCTTTCTTACTGATTCGTTTTTATCTTATGGAAATGGTATCATATAATCTTAGTGTTTTCAAGAATTGCTCGACTTTATCTGTTATATATCAACAAAAAAATATGGCAGATTTCTCCACCATATCTTTTCTAAATTAAATTAATTTCCACATTTTCTGGAAATGCACGAAGGGTCATTGTATCTTTTCCATCATTTAGATAAATTTCAATAAATGTATTATCATAATATATCTCAATGTTTTTGAGTTCTTCTGACATGGAAACTTCTCTTTGAATTCCGTATTCTGTACTAAACTGATGCTTAAGCGTACTTCGGTCTGCAACTATATGTCCTGCTGCCCAGTCAATCTTAATACTTAGATGATCTTCTTGATCTCCGATCTGAATTTCTGAGATCTGTTTATCTGTCAGATTGATATACCATGTATCTTCTTCTGGTTTAATTCTTTTACTGTCTATATCAAGATGTGCATATTCATTCTTAATATTTTCTGGCACTTCCTGGCATAACTTTCCTTCTTTGATCGTTAAGAACCTTGGCATTGTCAGACTATGGATCCACATATCTTCTTTTGCATATGGGAGTTCCTGTGCCCCACACCCAAGCCACGCAAACATCATTGGTTGTCTGTCTTTTCCATAGAATACCTGTGGTGCATAAAAATCAAATCCTTTGTCGATCTCATCAAATGATTCCACATGAAATGTTTTATCTTCAAGATTTAACTCTCCGATAAAATATACACTGGAAAACTCATTGTGAAAACGTTCTCCCATTGGTGTACGTCCCATTAATGATAAGAATAAAACATCTTTTCCATCTATTTCAATGTAAGATGGACATTCATACATATAACCAAGCTCCAGGTCAATTCCTGTCAGTTCAATATTTCCCTGATATACCCAGTTTTCAAGATCTGTACTCTTATACAAAATCAATCTTGCCTGCCCATCGGTGCTTCCACCACCTAAAAGCATCCAGTATGCTCCTTCTTTTTCAAAGACAAATGGGTCTCTGATCTCCCCGATCAGTCCTTCTGGCTGTTCATCGATGATCGGATTGTTTGGAGATTTAAGAATTGTACCATCACTGTTCATAACTGCCATTGCCTGTTTTGGAATCTTTCCCTGTTCTGTCTTATAGTTTGCTGTGTAATAAAGATAAAGCTTACCATCTGCTTCTATGGAATTTCCTGAATAACATCCATTTTTCTCATATTCCTGATCTGGAATGAGCATCTGATCAGACCATTCCCATTTTACGAGATCTTTCGAGATCACATGTGCCCAGTGTTTCATTCCGTGTTCTGGTCCAAATGGAAACCACTGATAAAACACATGGTATTTTCCTCCAAAATACGCCAGTCCATTTGGATCGTTCACTAGTCCACATGGGGGATGTATATGATAGGATGGATGCCGTGGAGTATCTTTACAATACTCCATAAGCTCCTTTAAATATGCTTCATGGCTTTTTTGGATCGGTGTATATTTTTCTACATCTAAAAATTTCATATTATTCCCCGATCACGTCTTTTCCTGCTTTGACATTGATTCCTGTCTTAAATGCCACAGGTGTCTGGTTACCTTCATCCGTTTTGACAAATACGACGACTGGATTTAATCCTTTTGCTTCAATCTTTGCTTTGTCAAATTTGAGAATTGGCTGACCTTCCTTCACGTGTTGTCCTTTCTTTACAAGATATTCAAATCCTTCCCCATTCATGGATACTGTTTCGATTCCTACATGGATCAGAAATACACTATTGTTTGTTGTTCGGACACCGATGGCATGTTTTGAACCTTCCATCACTGTACAGATTTCACCTTCTGCCGGCGCTAAGACTGTTTCACTTGTTGGGATGATCCCCACCCCGTCTCCTAATACTTTTTCAGAGAAGATTCCATCTTTTACATCTTCAATCGCAATAACTTTTCCGTCAACAACTGCTTTGACTGGTACTTTCGCTGTCTCATCAATTGTTAATGCAGATTCAGCTTCTTCCTCTTCTTCACCATGTGGAACACCTTTTGTTTTATTATAAATAACGATCAGTACGATTGGTACGATAAATGCGATCAGGTTTCCAATGACATAAAATACTAATTTATTTGGTACTACGATCAGAAGTCCTAATATTCCTGTTAATCCCTGTCCAATGGCTCTTACGCCTGCAAGTTTCATGAATGCTCCTCCACATCCAGCTCCTAAGCAAGAACATACAAATGGGATCACGGAATATTTTAAGTTTGCAGCAAAGATGGCTGGTTCTGAAATTCCTACTAATGTTGGAATGAAACTTGACATTGCGATATCTCTATCTTTAGAATGTTTCTTTGCTAACAAATACATTCCGATGGCTCCACCACCCTGTGCAATGATCGATACAGACCAGATTCCCTGAATGTAGTTAAATCCTGTCGTAGCGATCAGATTTGCTTCAATTCCCTGAATCGCCTGATGTGTTCCTGTAACTACTAATGGCTGTAATAACGCTGCAAAGACAAATGCTCCAAATGCTCCGAAACTGTTGTATAAAACATCGATCACTGCTGCTAATCCGTTACCGATCATATTTCCAACTGGTCCGAATACTGTAAATAATGCTACGTTTGCAAAGAAAATAGTAATTGTTGGTACGAATACAAATGATACCACAGCTGGTACATATTTCTGTGCGATCTTTTCTACTTTAGACATAAACCATGCGGTTAAGATTGCTGGGAATACTCCACCCTGGAATGCAACTTTTGCAATTGCTAATGGTCCGAAATGCCAGTAGCTTGCGGCAGATGGGTCTAATACAAACGTATTACGATTTACAAGATCTGGATGTACCATAACGATTCCGACTAAGATACCAAGGATCGGATTCCCACCGAATCGTTTGACAGCACTATACATTACAAGGATTGGCAGATAATTAAATGTTGTTGCCATGATCGCTAAGAATTCTGCAATATCTGCAACAAGTTTGCTCTGATCTGCTAAGGATCCCTCTAATCCAAATAATCCATTGGCTGTCAATAATGCTTTGACACCAGTCAGGATCGCTGCTGCAACAAATGCTGGAATGATCGGAATAAAGATATCAGAGAATACTTTGAATCCCTGCTGTAATTTTCCCATCTTGCTCATTCCTTCTGCCTTGGCATCAGACTGAGACATTTCTTTGACACCTGTTAATTCAATAAATGCATCATAGACATTGTTAACTGTTCCTGTTCCGAAAATGATCATCAGCTGCCCACTATTAAATAAGACACCTTTAACACCTTCGATATTCTCTAATGCTTTACGGTCATATTTTGTTTCATCATTTAAAATCAGTCGAAGTCTTGTCACACAATGTGTCGCACCTTTGATGTTACTGATCCCACCAACGTGATCTACCACATCTTGTGATATTTTTTTGTAATCCATCTATACTTGTCTCCTTTATTTCTCTCTTTTTATTTGTTTATTTTTGTTGCTATTTTTGTGTTTTTTGCTTCTAGTGTACCATCTGTCACTGTCAGTGCCAATCCATTTCCTGGATGATCACATAATCTTGCATTTAATGCCGTTCCATTAATATATAATGTTGAAATATCCTGGTCTATGATCAGACAGATTTCATATTCTTTGTCTGCTTCCAATTTGATCGGACGCTCAAGTCCAATGTTAAAGCACTGATACCATGGATAATTTGGACATTTGTTAAAGACAACTTTATTTTCTTTCACAAAGAATCTGTATTCATATGAAACTTCTGTTTCTTCATCTTTGTAAAATCTGATAGAAAATTCTTTCGTTCCTTCTTCAAATTTTACAGTTGTTTTGAATGCTGCGATGCTTCCTGTATCTTCACAAAGAAGTGTCTCTTCTTTTGTGTCAATCGTTTTCATACAAGGGTTAAATAAATCTTTCCAACCATCGAATGCTTCCATCATCTGGTCTACCGGTTTTACCCCAAGTGTTCCATCTTCTTTCTGGAATACTTCGTGTGGCACGAAAGTTCCTCCCCACAAGTATGCGTTCTTGTCATCGTTATCGATTCTTGTTGGCACCCATCCAAAAAGTACTCTTCGTTCTCCATCAAATGCTGTACGTCCTGCATAGTATGCTCTACCGTCAAATGCATCATCAAATGGTGCTTCCCAAGGCCCGTATAGGTTCTTGCTTCTTCTGTAATGGATTTTATTACCCTCACTGTATTCTGAGAATACAAGATACCACCAGTCTCCCATCTTAAAGATCTCTGGCATCTCAAACATTGTGTAGATTCCTGGTGCCCAGAAATCTCCTTTAAATTCCCATTTCTTTAAATCTTTTGATGTGAAATGTACGAGACGTCCTGTCTGTTTTCTCTTATCTTCTCCCTTTCTTGCTCCAAGGATCAACAGATATTCTTCTCTTTCCTCATCCCATAGGACAAATGGATCTCTCCAGTTTCTCTTATCATATCCTTCCTGTGGAGGAATCTCTAATGCTTCTTTCGATTTCTCCCATGTGATTCCGTCTGTACTTGTAGCATGAAGTAATGTCTGTGATGTCTTTCCTGCCTTTAAGAATTCTCTATTATATCCTGTATAAAATGCATGAAATCCTGCCTCTGTTTCAAAAACACTTCCTGCATAGATGAACTGATCTGCTTCTTCATCCGTTCCACGCTTTAAGCTTTCTCCATAGTCTTTGTAATCTACAAAATCTTTTGTTGTTGCTAATGCCCAACCGAATGGTTCTCCAAAAGGTCCTGGATTTCTTGTATCTCTCTGATGATATACATAAAACTGACCTTCTTTTCCATAAGGCATAATATCTCCTACCCAAATACCTTCTGGCTGATAATATAACTGATACATAATTTAATCCTTTCTTTGATTTACCTTGTTGCTTTCTATGGCTTTATTATATGTCAATCGTTTTCATATGTCAATCGTTACCATATTAATTTTTGCACAAAATATTTGGGTGATTTTTGGTAGTTTTGCATAAAACTTATCTTATTTTGTACGTTCTAGCATATTTTTAGGCATCAAAAAAGGAAGAGTAGTATTTTCTCTTCCTTTTTTATTCTCTGTTATGTTGTCTGTCCTTCCAGTAATTTTACTGGAAGATCCATGCAGCTTTCTGCTGTTTTTCCTTCAATCAGATCGATCAGCTTATCCACCGCTACCTTTGCAATCTGTTTAACTGGCTGCTGGATCGTTGTCAGTTCTGGAACAAATCCTAAAATCTGCTTTGTTCCATCTACTCCGATGATCTTTAGATCTTTCGGAATATTGATTCCTTTTTGCCTTGCGACATGAAGTGCGATCACTGCAAGCGAATCATCTCCTGCAAAAATACCGTCAATCTCAGGGTGTGCATTTAACATATCATAAATAAGTTTTTGCTTCTCCACATTCTCCATGATGAATGGTACTTCTAAAATCATCTGAGGAAGCCCTGCTTTCTCCATCTCTTGAATATAAGCCTGACTTCGATTGTTACCTGGCATCTTTAATTTACTGTTTCCTCGGATACATAAAATGTGCTGACATCCTTTATCGATCAAATGTCTAGTTGCCATCTGCCCTGCTGCATAGTTATCACATGAAACGACTGGAATATGTTCTCCAAGATAACGGTCAATTCCTACGACTGGCATCTTTAACTTGGAGTATGTCTCTACGACTGCGTTATGTGTTCCAACGATCATTCCATCTACCTGATTGCGTCTTAGCATATCAATATAGGCTTTCTCTGTATCCATCTGATTTTTGCTGTTACACAGAAGCATTTTGTAATTTTTCTGTGATAAATAATATTCTATCTGTTCTACAATTTCTCCATGAAATGGTGATGTTACAGTAGGAACGATAACCCCGACAAAATATGTTCTGTTATTTAACAACGCTCTGGCAATCTCATTTGGATAATAATTGATCTCTTCCATAGCATCATATACTTTTTTTCTTGTTTCTTCGCTGATGTATCCTCGGTTATTTAATACCCTGGATACTGTTGTAGGAGAAACTCCCGCTACTTTTGCCACATCTTTTATTCCAGGTTTCATTCCATACCTTCCATTTCTAACTGATTCTTAAAGTATCCCATCTTCTCGAAGCAGCTTTCCTACTTCTACATATTCTTCTCTGCTTCCCTCAAGATATTTGATCTCGTCCTCTGTCAATGTACGCTTGACTCTTGCTGGACTTCCCATAACTAAAGATCTATCTGGGATCACTGTATTTTGTGTTACAAGACTTCCTGCCCCGATCAAGCAGTGATTACCGATCTTTGCTCCATTCATAACAACAGATCCCATCCCGATCATGGAATTATCTCCGATCTGGCATCCATGGATCACGCTGTTATGTCCAACTGTCACTCCATCACCGATTTTTACACTATTCCCTTCATCTACATGGATCATACAATTTTCCTGTATATTACTCTGATTTCCGATCACAATAGACTCTTCTCCTTCACAGCGCATTGCTGTAAAGAACAGTACCGTAGATTCTTCTCCTATAGTAATATTCCCAACTAAAACAGTTTCTTTTGCTACTTTTGCTGAATCAGCGATCTTTGCCTGTTTGTAATTCATGTTCTATCTCCCGATATTCTTCTTATTGCTCTTCTGAGAGTAGTTCATTCTTCCTTCTTTCCAACCCTTCTTGTCTGTCTTATCCCAGTCTAGGTTGTCTCCGAAGATATATCTTGTCATCCATAATAAGCTGACCGTTGGAACCACTACCCATAATACTCTGTATTCAAGTTCCATTAAAAATGGTAAAAATGCCAGTCCTGCTGCGTGGATCAGTAAGATCACTGCCCATGCGATGATCAGCCAGTAACCGATCTTAAATGCTTCTGGCATATCTCTTCCCATTTCTTTTCCAAAATAAAAACGTTCTGCTGATAAAATGGCGGCAGCTAATATTGTCATGATCACACACATTTTATAGAATACGTTACCATTCATATACTGTCCTAAAAACATTCCGATCACTGATATGATAAACATCAGGATCAAAACCGCCCAGAGAACCTTTTCCAGCTTTCTTGTTACTTTATTCGTTGTTACATTTTCTTTCTTCATCTTGTATAACCTCAATCTCTACTTTCTATCAGAAGCAGTTTGCCTTCTCGATAAGAGATAGTTCCTTCTTCTGCTTCCAGTTCATTGCTGATCCCCCATGATTCATGGAATACCAGCGTGTCATTATTCAGTGGGTATTTAAATCCCTGTAATGTGACACCTTTTGCCTCATATATCGGGATCAAAGATACATATTTACCAAACTGGTCTTTCTTTGATACTGTGCTTTTGTGATCCAGAACTCTCATACGATTATTCGCATCGATCAGCTCTGCCTTTACACCCTTGCTGTGTGCATAAAACAACTGCCCGATATTACCTAAAACATGATCCAGCCTTGTTCCTGTTCCTCCCACTAACAGAATCTCGTCTGCACCTGTTTCAATGGCTTTCTGCATTGCAAGTCCTGTATCGGTATCGTCTTTCTCACATGGTGCGATGATCTTCTCATCTGTGGAAAACTCTTCCATTACATCCTTGTTGCAGCTATCAAAATCACCCAGAATGATATCTGGTTTGATATCTAATTTTTTAGCGTAAAGCAGTCCTTTGTCTGCGGTGATCACTTTATCTGGATTCCACTTCTTAATATAATCTGCCGCAAATGTTTCTTCTACCGCTCCGCCTGTTAAAATCAATACTCGCATTACCATTTTCTCTTTTCTTTTAATTCTGTATAAATATTTACATAATTATCATATCGGATCTTTGAAATCTTTCCTTCTTCCAAAGCTTTCTTAACTCCACAGTCAGGCTCATGCGTGTGACTGCATCCCTGAAATCTACATTCATCTTCATAATCAGCAAATTCCTGAAAATAATCTTTGATCTCGTCTTCTTCAAACATATGAATAAATAAAGAACTAAATCCCGGAGTATCTAATACAAATGTATCTTTCTCGATACGGATCAATTCCGAATGCCTTGTTGTATGACGTCCTCTTTTGATCTTCTCACTGACTTCTCCTGTTTCCATCTGTGCTTCTGGCTGGAGCAGATTCATCAAAGATGATTTTCCTACTCCGGATGGTCCTGCAAGCACTGTCGTCTTTCCGTGGATCAGTTTCCTGATCTCATCAATTCCTTCTTCTTCTTTGACGCTGATGAACTTTACAATATGTCCACAGTTTTCATATACTTTTTCTAACAATGTCAGATCTTGTTCTTTTGCAAGATCCACTTTGTTGAAGCAGACGATCACAGGTACTTCCTGTTTCTCCATCATCATCAGAAAACGATCTAACAGATTATAATTTGGCTTTGGATTCTTTGCTGCAAATATGATCAGTGCCTGATCTACATTTGACACAGCCGGACGGATCAGCTCGTTATGTCTCTCATAGATCTTTGTAATATTTCCTTCCTGCTCTGTCTCATCTAAAATATCAATTTCTACATTATCTCCGACTAACGGTTTCATCTTCTTGTTTCGGAAGATTCCCTTTGCCTTACATTCATATAATTTATCTTCTGTCTGCACATAATAAAATCCTGCGATTCCTTTTATGATCTTTCCCTGCATGAATTATCTCCTGCTATTCTTCATCTGCTGTTGAATCCTGATCTGCTGTTGTTGCAGTCTGGCGAGGCCCAAGGCTCACATAAATTCCGACTGCTGTTCCTTCTTTTACTTTGCTTCCTGAACTTACTGTCTGTCTGATAACAAGTCCTTTTTCAACACTGTCACTATATTCTGTTAATACACTTCCAAGTACCAAATTCGAATTCTTTAGTTCACTTCTTGCTTCTGATTCTGTGAAATAACGAAGATTTGGCACTCTTACCATAGTCTCTGGTTTCTCACCTTGGCTTACAGTAATAACGACTGTAGAATTCTTTGTAACTTGATTTCCACTTCCTGGTGACTGGGAAATAACTTTTCCTTTTGCTACATCTGTACTGTATTTTGTCTTAACAGATACTTTCAGTCCTGCTGCTTCTAATTTTTTTCTCACTCGATTTATATTCACTGTTAATGTATTATCATCAATAAATTCATTTGACTGCCATAAAGATTCCATTAATTGATCTCTGCTTACAATATTCTCTTTATGTTGCAACAATGTATACAATATTCTTATTTCGTTTTTACTAAGCTCAATCTCATGATCTTTATAAATAACAGTACTGTTATTCAACTGTAATTTTAAGCCTTTATATTGTAAAGAATCATTCACCGTTTCTTTCTGTGTCCGTTTCAACATTGCCGAAATTCTCGCCAATAAAATTTGTGTATTATATGGTTTGGTAACAAAATCATCAGCCCCCAGATTTATGCTCATTAACTCATCCATCTCACTATCTCTGCTAGTAACAACAATGATCGGTACTTCTGATTTCTCTCTGATTGCTCTGCACACATAATAACCATCATAAAACGGAAGATTAATATCTAATAAAATCAGATCTACGTCTTCTCTCAAGCAATCTTCAACAACGGTATCAAAACGATCTAACGCTATGATCTCATATCCGTATTTACTTAACAAAATCTTTAATTCATTTCGAATTGGTTCATGATCTTCCACGATCATAATCTTTGCTTTCATTTGCTTCCTTCCCACCTTTCCTTAAACCTTTCTTTATCGTATATAATATCATAAACCTTTATAAAAGAAAAAGCGCCTCACATTTGAGACGCTTTCGGAAGTTTTTTATTTCTTATTTTTTAGGCTGTAAAGATTCTTTTCCACCCATATATGGTCTTAATACTTCTGGAATTGCAACGCTTCCGTCTTCTCTTAAGTTGTTCTCTAAAAAAGCAATCAGCATTCTAGGTGGTGCTACTACTGTATTATTTAATGTATGAGCAAAGTAGTTTCCGTTTTCACCTTTCACACGGATATGAAGTCTTCTTGCCTGTGCATCACCAAGGTTAGAACAGCTTCCTACTTCGAAATATTTCTTCTGTCTTGGAGACCATGCTTCTACATCAACAGATTTTACCTTAAGATCTGCTAAGTCACCAGAGCAGCATTCTAATGTTCTTACTGGAATATCCATAGAACGGAATAAATCTACTGTATTCTTCCATAGTTTTTCATACCAGTCTTTGCTTTCTTCTGGTTTGCAAACAACGATCATTTCCTGTTTTTCAAATTGATGGATTCTGTAGACACCACGTTCTTCAATCCCATGTGCTCCTTTTTCTTTTCTGAAGCATGGAGAATAACTTGTCAATGTTTTTGGTAACTGATCTTCTGGTGTTGTTGTGTCGATAAATTTACCGATCATAGAATGTTCACTTGTACCGATCAGATATAAGTCTTCGCCTTCGATCTTATACATCATCGCATCCATTTCATCGAAACTCATAACACCTGTTACAACATTGCTTCTGATCATGAAAGGTGGTACACAATAAGTAAATCCTCGATCGATCATGAAGTCTCTTGCATAAGCAATGACTGCAGAATGTAATCTTGCGATATCTCCCATCAGATAATAGAATCCATTACCTGCAACTTTTCTTGCACTGTCAAGATCGATTCCATCAAAACTTTCCATGATTTCTGTATGATATGGAACTTCAAAATCAGGAACAACTGGCTCACCAAATCTTTCAAGTTCTACGTTTTCACTGTCATCTTTTCCGATTGGTACAGATGGATCAATGATATTTGGAATTGTCATCATGATCTCTTTGATCTTTTCTTCAACAACTTTTTCTCTTTCACTTAATTCTTCAATACGATCAGCAGATGCTGTAACCTGTTTTTTTACTTCTTCTGCTTCTTCTTTTTTACCCTGTCCCATCAGTGCACCGATCTGTTTGGATAATTTATTACGATCCGCACGAAGTGCCTGAACTTCCTGTTTGATCTCACGGTTTTCTTTATCCAGTTCAATGACCTCATCAACTAACGGTAATTTACGATCCTGGAATTTGTTTTTGATGTTCTGTTTTACTACATCTGGATTTTCTCTTAAAAATTTAATATCTAACATTTTTTCCTCCAATTATTTGTTCATACATTTTTCTAATGTTGTTTTTTCCTCATCTGATAATGCTACTTTGGCAGCACCATCTTTGATTTCTTTGGCATAAACATATGTTGCATTCTGACTGCTCATACCATTTAAAAGTGTTCCATTATTATTATGGTCAAGTAATGCGATTACAAAGCTTGTTTCTCCACCCATATCAGAAAATGCATTATATTTATAGACTTCCATCTTAGAAAAACTACTCTTATGCTCTTCGTCAATTCTCTGTATTTCCTGTTCAAGAAAGTCTTGTTCCACAATGATCTCATTTAATTTATCAAATCTTTTAACGATACTTTCCTCTAACGATTTTCCATCTTTCCCAGATAAAAACTTTTCATATCGTTTTTTTAATTTCCCAACTTTTACTAAAGCAACAATCACAAGAATCAGTGCTAAAAGTAATGCTGCTGCAAGACCAATCACTACATATTCCATGCCTACACTGTTAAAAAAATCTGTCATCTTATGTTCCTCCTAAATTGATCTGATCATATCCACGATACGTTCTAACTCATCGCGTGAATAATACTCAATTTCTATTTTTCCTTTATTATTCTTCTTATTTTTGATACTGACTTTACTTCCTAAAATCTGTTTCATAGATTCTTCTAATTCAGTGTAAAGGAAATCATGAACATCTTTTTCTTCTTTTTTATTTTTTTTGATTTTCTTCAGATCTTTTACCAGCTTTTCAATGTCTCTAACACTTAATTTTTCATCAAAAACTTTCTGAGCAATTTCATATTGTTTATCCTTATTTGAGATTGCTAATAAAGCTCTTGCATGTCCTGTGCTGATCATCTCTTCCTCTAGCATCTTCTGTACTCTTGGATCTAGTTTTAAAAGTCTTAATGAGTTGGTAATTGATGCACGACTCTTACTTACTTTCGTCGCAACTTCATCCTGTTTTAATTCAAATTCTTCCATCAATCGCTTATAAGCCATTGCTTCTTCGATTGGATTTAAGTTATCTCTCTGAATGTTTTCAATCAGTGCAATTTCTACAATTTCATTTTCATTGTATTTTCTGATCATAACTGGAACTTCATTCAATCCTGCCTGTTTTGCAGCTCTCCATCTTCTCTCCCCTGCAATGATCTCATAGAAATCATCCTTTGGAGTAACGAGGATTGGCTGTAACATTCCATACTGTTTAATAGAATCTGCAAGTTCCTGCAACGTATCCTCATCAAACTGATTTCTTGGTTGATCTGGATTCGGCTCAATCTTATCGATTGGCAAAGTAAGTTCCTTTTTCGTTTCTTCTTTTTTCTTTGTTTTCGACGATCTCGAAACTTTTTTCTTTACCTGCTCAACGTCTTCTTCGTCAACGATTGGTGCTTTTGGAATCAGCGTATTTAAACCTCTTCCAAGTCCCATTTTTTTTGCTGACATTAATTTTCACCTCCATTTTCGATAACTTCTTCTGCCAGAAGGTCGTAACTTTCTGCTCCTGAAGAACGAGGGTCATACAAATTGATTGGAAGTCCATGACTTGGTGCTTCTGCCAGACGTACATTTCTTGGAATGATCGTCTTGTAAATATTCTGATTTAAGTACGATTTGACATTCTCTACAACCTGCAGCGATAGATTTGTTCTACCATCATACATTGTAAACACAACACCCTCTATCTTTAATCTTGGATTCAGACTCTTCTGAATCAGGTCAATTGTATAGATCAGCTGTGTAAGTCCATCCAATGCATAAAATTCACATTGAATCGGAACAATTACGGTATTTGCTGCTGTCATGGCATTTACTGTTAACATTCCCAATGCCGGTGGGCAATCGATAATAATAAAATCGTATCTTCTTCTTACCTTTTGAAGATTCTCTTTCATGATAAACTGCATTTTATCCACAGTCATCAATTCAATTTCTGCTCCAGCTAAATTTCGATTTGCTGGAAGTAAGGATAGATTATCAAACAAGTCTTTGATGATACAATCTTGTATCTTTTCTTCTCCTGTAATCACCTCATAAGTTGTCTTATCCAGCTCGTTTTTGTCTAATCCCAAGCCACTGGTGGTATTTCCCTGAGGATCCATATCAACGAGTAAGGTTTTCTTTCCTTTTGCCGCAAGTGCTGCTGAAAGATTAACCGCTGTCGTTGTCTTTCCAACTCCACCTTTCTGGTTGGCAATTGCAATAATTCTTCCCATTTCTTTCTCCTTTTGAACAATATTATAACACTAATTATTTT
>OJRV01001788.1_pt1 | contig 22741 bp, 28 predicted proteins | sample 1599241 | NCBI WGS metagenome assembly OJRV01 (sample SAMN04168656, study PRJEB22393) | human gut metagenome | biome: human gut microbiome; feature: stool | host: Homo sapiens | collected 2014-03-17 | reverse complement strand
AAATAAAAATAACCTGTAAAATATGACTAAAAATTTAAATTAGTATCTAATATGTATAAAATAAATTTTCAGAAGAAAGCGAAAAATATAGATAACTGTCGTATTATACATAAGGGAGTGCTTTTAAAAAGAGAAAAAAATGAAATGGAGGAACAAATGTATGAAAAAGGTGTATGGATTGATCAGAAGACTTGGTGCAAATTCGAAATACAAAGGATATTTTTTCGTTGCGGAAGCGGTAAAGATTTCCATGGGGTATCAGTATAAACCATTGCGGATCACAAAGGACATTTATCCATGCCTGGCGCGGAAGTACAGATCAACACCTACCAATATTGAGCATGATATCAGAACAATGGTAAATGTGTGTTGGGAAGGAAATAAAAAACTGCTGGATGAGATTGCAGGATATCCTCTGGAATACAAGCCTACCAACAGTGAATTTATTGATATGCTTGCGTATTACCTGAGGGAAATAGAAGAAGAGAATTGACTATAGCCTTTCAAAAAGAATCTGATTCCTGGACAGAAAGCTCAGGATCATATCATCCCAGAGCTGCTCTGGGCGTTTATCCATAGAGAATGTTTTAAGAGAGGTTCCGGTAGTACAAAGAAGGCTGTTATTTTTAAATTGAAGATTTAAGAATAGTCCGTCTATCTGTTCGGAGGAAATTCCGAAATCTGTATTTCTCATTGCGGCTTCAACTCCACTCCGACTTAAATGCAGCACGATCCTGAAGCTTAAGGGCGTACGCTTACCGCGGATCACAGACCAGCAGAAAGGTCTGATGTCCTTCCAGAGAGAATGTGTCCGGCCGTGCTCTGTGAGTCTGTTCATGCTGTCTGTATCAAAAAAATCTTTCTGAAGCCTGCCATCAATGGTAAAAGTATTAAAAGTAGTCACAGTCGCTTCGGACAGACAGAATTTGTCAAATACTTCTCCTATAAAAAGTTTGTTTGTGAAATCCCGGATATCTGTGATCTTTAATGCAAGCATGCCGCACTTCCTTTCTTTTATGTGATCGCGTGTAGACATTATATCTCAGATAAAGAAAAAAGGACAGACTTTTTAAAAAACTCTTTTCAAATATCTGTTTATGTGATACGATAGATGTGGTATTGAATACTACATATAATGGAAAAGAGGACGATATAATTGAGCTATAAGATTGCGATAGATAGCTGTGGGGAGCTTTTAGATGAATGGAAAAATGACGGCAGGATTGAATCCATACCACTGACGCTGACGGTGGGCGGTGAGAATATTATAGATGATGAGAATTTCAATCAGAAAGATTTTTTAAAGAAGGTTGCGGCCTGCCCGGAATGCCCCAAGTCTGCATGCCCTTCTCCGGAACGCTATATGAAGGCATATGAGTGTGATGCGGAACACATTTATGCGGTGACGCTATCGGCAGAATTGAGTGGTTCCTATAACAGTGCGATTCTTGGAAAAAACCTGTTCCTGGAAGAGCAGCCGGAGAAAAAGGTTCATGTATTTAATTCCAAATCTGCATCCGGTGGTCAGAGTCTGATTGCCATGAAGATCGTGGAGTGTGAAGAAAAGGGACTTTCTTTTGAAGAAGTAGTAAGTGAAGTAGAGAAATATATTGAAGAGATGAACACATTTTTTGTGTTGGAGAATCTGGAAACTCTGCGCAAGAACGGACGTTTGGGCAGAGTGAAAGCTCTGGTGGCCAGTGCACTGAAGATCAAGCCGGTTATGGGAGCTACTCCGGAAGGAACGATCTGTCAGCTGGATCAGGCCAGAGGCATGAATAAAGCAATCGTAAAAATGGTGGATCACATTGGAGAGAAGGGGATCAACATCCCGGAAAAGACAGTTGCCATCACTCATTGCAACTGTCCGGAAAGAGCGAAGATGCTGGAGGAGGCTATCCGTGAGAAACTGCACCCAGCAAAGATCGTAGTTATGGATACTGCCGGTGTCAGCAGTATGTATGCCAACGATGGTGGCGTTATCGTAGCAGTCTGATCAGAGAAAATCTCCAGTTCAGAAAATTATCACATTTCTTCAGGGAGTTGCCGCTTTTCTTTTGAAAACAAGTGTGCTATAATGTACGAAGTACTGAAGCGGCAAAGGAGAAAGACAATGAGCCAGAAGAAAGTTGACAAATATAAAAACAACAAATACTCGCGAAACAGTGCCCTGAAGAAGGAACGCGCAGAATTTGTACTTGAGATGGCGGCATGGATCCTCATCGCGGTTCTGCTTGTAGGCTGGATCGGATATTCCGCATATGCCAAGATCCAGGCGAAGGAAGCCAGTGTGAAGGTGGATACTGTGATGGATACTTCTGCATTGACAGATTATATTTCCGGATTATCTTCAGACAGTGCGGAATAGAAAACACATATGAAATGATGGGTTCCCGGGATGTGTTGAAGCATCCCGGGGATTTTTATATACAGGATAAATACAATGCAATAAAAAACGGGTCTGCCATAAAGCAGCCCCGTTTTGACTTATACGTTTTTTATGGTTATAGAATTATAACTTTGTAACGTTAGCAGCCTGCATTCCGCGAGCGCCCTCTGTTAAGTCGTAGGATACAGCCTGTCCTTCTTCAAGAGATTTGAAGCCTTCACCGTTGATAGCGGAGAAGTGTACGAATACATCCTGTCCGTCCTCACCTGTGATAAAACCATAACCTTTTTCTGCGTTGAACCATTTTACAGTTCCCTTGTTCATTTTGTGTTACCTCCATAAAAATAAAAAAAATTAAAATAGCCTTCTGATGATAATAAAAAATCACCAGATTTTACAGACTATATTCATGTAAATATAATCTCTAAAAACTAGTGATTTTACATTAAATATTTTGCCATGCTCTGATTATATAACCCGTGTTTTGAAATGTCAAGGAGAAAATTCCAACAATTCCGGGGTGTAAAAAGGGGCGAAATTGCTTTGTAAAAAAAATCTTTATAAATAGAGAGATTTCGTGTATGATATAGGAGAATACAAGCGGATTGAAGGATCTGCTTTGAAAATACAGGATGAGAGGAGAACAGAAATGGGGATTCTGATTCGAGGAGGCCGGATCGTCGATGCGGCTACAGATACGGATAAAACAGGCGATATTTATCTGGAAGACGGAATCATTGCGGAAATAGGCCAGAAGCTGAAAAAGAAAGACGGCGACCGTGTGATCGATGCGAAAGGAAAGCTGGTCATGCCGGGAATTATCGACCTTCATGTCCATTTTCGTGATCCGGGCCAGACACATAAGGAAGATATCAAGAGTGGTGCTGCTGCGGCAGCACGTGGTGGTGTGACAACTGTAGTTGCTATGCCAAATACAACTCCCACTATTGATAATCCGGACCGGGTAAACTATGTACATAACAAGGCGGCGCAGGTTTCCGGTATTCATGTACTTCAGGCAGGTGCAGCCACCATGGGAGAAAAGGGTACTGAACTTGCAGATATTGCCGGAATGGTGAAAGCAGGGATCCCGGCAGTGTCCGAGGATGGTAAATCTGTGATGAATACAGCGCTTTGTAAAGAAGCAATGAGGATCGCGGCAGAATGTGGCGTGCCGTTTTTTGACCATTGTGAAGATATCGATCTGCGTGGAGATGGATGCATGAATGAGGATGAGAACGCCAAAAGACTGGGGCTTCCCGGAATCTGCAATGCAGTGGAAGATACCATTACAGCCAGAGATATCATTCTGGCGCTGGAGACAGGAGTCCATCTTCATCTCTGCCACTGTTCCACTTATGGGGATGCTCAGATGATGAAGATCGTAAAAGAGAAAGGATACGACAATATCACAGCTGAAGTATGCCCGCACCATTTTATCCTTTCATCCGATGATATTAAAACAGATGACCCGAATTACAAGATGAATCCGCCGCTCCGTACACCGAAGGATGTGGAAGCGCTGAAACAGGGCCTGAAGGACGGTACCATCGAGGTGATCAGCACGGACCATGCACCGCACAGTGCACAGGAAAAAACAGGTTCTATGAAGAATGCACCATTTGGGATCGTAGGTCTGGAAACAAGCCTTCCGCTCACCTATACAGAGCTGGTGGAAAAAGATGTGATCACACTGAAACAGATGGTTGAGAAGATGTGCCTGAACCCGGCGAAAATCCTCGGGCTTGACAGAGGAACTCTCCAGAAAGGCCATCCGGCAGATGTGATCATCGTGGATACGGAGCAGGAGTATGCTATCGATAAAAATAAATTTGTTTCCAAAGGACATAACACACCGTTTGATGGCTGGAAAGTAAAGGGAAAAGTGCTTTATACCATCTGTGACGGAAAAATTGTATTTAAAAACCAGGAGGAGAAAGAATCATGATTAACAAACTGATCAGCAATATCCGCAAAACAAATGCACCAATCGTTGTAGGACTGGATCCTATGCTGAATTATATTCCGGAGCATATCCAGAAGAAGGCTTTTGCAGAGTTTGGAGAGACTCTGGAGGGCGCTGCAGAAGCAATCTGGCAGTATAACAAAGGGATCGTGGATGCGACCTGTGATCTGATCCCGGCAGTGAAACCACAGATCGCCATGTATGAGCAGTTTGGTATCCCGGGACTGATCGCATACAAGAAAACGGTTGAGTATTGTAAAGCCAAAGATCTGGTTGTGATCGGTGATATCAAAAGAGGTGATATCGGTTCCACATCTGCAGCATATGCAGTTGGTCACCTGGGACAGGTTCAGGTAGGCTCAAAAAAATATGCAGGTTTTGATGAGGATTTTGCAACGGTCAATCCATACCTTGGTTCTGATGGTGTGAAACCCTTTATGGATGTATGTAAGGAAGAGAAAAAGGGTATCTTTGTTCTGGTCAAAACTTCCAATCCATCAAGTGGTGAGTTCCAGGATCGTGTCATCGACGGTCGCCCGCTCTATGAGCTGGTAGGTGAGAAGGTTGCACAATGGGGCGATGAGCTTATGGGTGATGGATATAGTTATGTTGGTGCTGTTGTAGGTGCGACCTATCCGGAAATGGGAAAGGTATTAAGAAAGATCATGCCGAAGACATTTATCCTTGTTCCCGGATATGGTGCTCAGGGTGGAAAGGGCGCAGATCTTGTCCATTTCTTTAATGAGGACGGACTTGGTGCTATCGTAAACTCTTCCAGAGGAATCATCGCTGCATATAAGCAGGAGAAATATAAAGAGTTTGGCGCTGAAAATTACGCAGATGCTTCCAGAGCGGCAGTAAAAGATATGATCGCGGATATCAGCGGTGCGCTGGAGAACAGATAATACAGGAGGCATTTTATGAGTACATCAGAAAGTAAAAAAACAAAAAAGCCCTGTAAGATACTCAGCCAGGAATGTATTGGTACAGATATTTACAGTATGTGGCTGGATGCAGGTGAGATTGGAAAAAATGCAGTGCCGGGACAGTTTGTATCACTTTACAGCCGCAATGGCGGTAAGCTTCTGCCAAGACCCATCAGTCTCTGTGAGATCGATAAAGCAGAAGGAAAACTGAGACTGGTATATCGCGTTACAGGAAAAGGAACCGGTACGGAGGAATTTTCCAGACTTCATGCAGGGGTCCCCATTGAGACTATGGGACCTCTGGGAAATGGTTTTCCGCTGGATGCAGTAAAAGGCAAAAAAGTGTTTCTCATGGGTGGAGGAATCGGAATCCCGCCAATGTTGGAAACTGCTAAACAGCTGGACGCAGAAAAGATCATGGTTCTCGGATACAGAGATGAGCTGTTTTTAAATAAGGAATTTGAAGCTTATGGAGATGTCTATGTGGCAACAGAAGACGGCTCTGCAGGAACAAAGGGAAATGTTATGGATGCCATCCGTGAGAACGATCTTGAGGCAGATGCGATCTTTGCCTGCGGACCTGCCCCGATGCTCCGTGCCATCAAGGCATATGCCCTTGAAAAAGGAATTCCGTGCTGGATCTCCATGGAAGAGCGTATGGCCTGTGGCGTAGGCGCGTGTCTTGCCTGTGTGTGCAAATCCAAAGATGTGGATTCTCATTCTCATGTCCATAACAAGAGAGTATGTAAAGACGGACCTGTATTCCTGAGCACGGAGGTAGAGCTATGAGCAGAATGAATGTAAATCTTGCCGGCGTAGAACTTAAGAATCCGGTGATGACAGCGTCCGGAACATTTGGTTCCGGAGCGGAATACAGTGAATTTGTGGATCTGAACAGACTTGGCGCAGTTGTGACAAAAGGTGTGGCAAATGTACCGTGGCCGGGAAATCCTACACCGAGAGTGACAGAGACAGCATCCGGAATGCTCAATGCCATTGGTCTTCAGAATCCGGGGATTGATGTTTTCTGTGAAAGAGATATTCCGTTCCTTAAAAAATATGATACAAAGATCATCGTCAATGTCTGTGGAAAATCTGCAAAGGATTACTGTGAGGTTGTAGAACGCCTTGGAAATGAGCCTGTGGATATGCTGGAGATTAATGTTTCCTGCCCGAATGTCAAGGAAGGCGGAATTGCCTTCGGTCAGAATCCGAAAGCTCTTGAAGAGATCACAAAAGAAGTAAAGAAATATGCAAAACAGCCGGTGATCATGAAGCTGAGCCCAAATGTAACCGATATTACCGAGATGGCGAAAGCAGCAGAAGCTGGCGGCGCAGATGTTCTTTCTCTTATCAATACCCTGACAGGAATGAAGATCGATATCAACAGACGTACATTTGCACTGGCAAATAAAACTGGTGGAATGTCCGGTCCTGCAGTAAAACCGGTAGCTGTCCGTATGGTATATCAGGTGGCAAATGCAGTATCCCTTCCTATCATCGGTATGGGAGGAATCGCAACTGCTGAGGATGCCCTGGAATTTATTATGGCAGGTGCTACTGCAGTGTCTGTGGGAACTGCAAACTTTTTTAACCCTTATGCTACTGTGGAGATCGCAGATGGTATTCAGGCATTTCTTGAAAAACAGAAAGTGGAAGACATCAATGAGCTGATCGGAGTAGTGAAATAACGGAGGATTGCCGTATTTGCAATTCTGTTGTTCATATGTTAGAATTAACAGGATAAATAAAGGGATTTTACACTGGGATTGCAGCAGAGTGTGGATCCTGGGTTTGTCGTATATATGAAAAACATGGAGGATTAGATAAATGGAACAGTATAAGCAGGAATTTATTGAATTTATGATTGACTGTAATGTCCTGAAATTTGGAGATTTTACTACGAAATCAGGAAGAAAGACACCATTTTTTGTAAATACAGGATTTTACCGTACCGGTGCGCAGCTTCGCAAGCTGGGACAGTATTATGCAAAAGCGATAGAAAGCAAATTCGGACTGGATTTTGATGTGTTGTTTGGACCGGCATACAAAGGAATTCCGCTTTCTGTAGCAGCAACTATGGAGATCAGTGAAATGTACGGAAAGGATATCCGTTACTGTTCCAACCGTAAGGAAGTGAAAGACCACGGAGATAAAGGAATTCTTCTTGGCAGCCCGATCCAGGATGGGGATAAGGTAGTGATCATTGAGGATGTTACGACTGCAGGAACATCCATTAAAGAAACACTTCCGATCATCAAAGCGCAGGGAGATGTAAATCCGATAGGTCTTGTGGTTTCTGTTGACCGTATGGAACGCGGCCAGGGAACAAAGAGTGCGCTCAAAGAGATCGAGGAAACCTACGGCCTTCAGACTACAGCTATTGTAACTATGGCGGAGGTTGTTGAGCATCTCTACAACAAAGAATACAAAGGCCGTGTTGTGATCGATGATAAGCTGAAAGCTGCCATTGATGCATATTATGACCAGTACGGCGCAGAATAATATTGTTATAAAAGGCCATAAAAGAGCGGCGGATTCCGAAGGTCCGCTTTTACTGGGAGGACGCAGCCTTATGAATGAAAAAATTTATAAAACTATGGCGAGCAGCGGGGCGGGAAGCCTTGCACTCGGTATTGTCGTTCTGGTGACGGGACTTGTCACAGGAATTCTGATGATCGTGAACGGTGCGAGACTGCTCAGAAGAAAATCAGAGATATTAATCTAATATGATCTGAAAAGCCGCACGTTGTTCCGTGTGGCTTTTCGGACTATTTAAGCAGGGGAGAATATTGGAAAAAGGGACAAAACGCAGAGTAAAAAAACTCGGGACAGCTTTTTTTGTATTGTATGTTCTTGTTCTTGTGTATCTTCTGTTCTTTTCCGAAGGATACGGAAGAGTGGCGGATGCAGAAAGAGAATACCGTTACAATCTTGTTCCGTTTGTGGAGATCAGGCGTTTCTGGACTTATCGAAAAATAGTGGGTACATTTGCGCTTTTCACAAATGTTTTTGGAAATGTGCTGGGATTTGTGCCATACGGATTTATTCTTCCGGTAATAACCGGAAAAATGCGAAATGGCTTTTTTATCATATTATCCGGCTTTGTTATCAGCCTGACGATAGAAGTGATCCAGCTGCTTACAAAAGTTGGCTGCTTTGATGTGGATGATATGATATTGAATACTCTGGGCGCAGCGCTTGGATATGGGATTTATGCAGTCTGCGACAGGATTAGGAGAAAAATTAATGGCAAGAAGATATAGATATGCATTTGCAAAAAAAAGAGAAGCTTCCAAGGGAAAATGGTCTGTAGGACTTGCGGCGGCTTCCCTCGTGCTGTTTATCGCGGCAGTTGTGCTTGCACTCTTTTTTGATGGAAAGCTCGGGGGCCTGATCGGCGGAACCGGGCTTTTTGCCATGCTGCTTTCTGCATATGGCTTTACACTGGGGCTTTCCAGCTTTTCGGAAGAAAACCGGAAACACAGGACGAGCATGGTCGGGTCTATTTTGAACGGAGTGATCCTGGTTATCTGGCTGGGACTTTTTTTATCGGGGGTATAACAGATGGATAAAAAAGAACGCTTAAAAAAACAGCTGGACTTTATTATGGAGATAGATAAAGTCAAGAATATTTTCCGACAGACATATCTTGCAGACGGAAAGCGGAAAGAGAATGATGCGGAGCATTCCTGGCATCTGGCGTTGATGGCGGTGCTTTTAAAGGAATATTCCAATGAGGAAGTGGATCTTTCGAAGGTGATTCCTATGGTACTGGCGCATGATCTGGTAGAGATCGATGCAGGTGATACCTATGCATATGATGAAAAAGGAGCGACAACCAAGGAATACAGGGAGAAGCAGGCAGCAGAACGGATCTATGGACTATTGCCGGAAGATCAGGGACAGTGGTTAAAAGCATTATGGGAGGAGTTTGAGGCTTACGAAACCCCGGAGGCGAAATTTGCCCATGTGCTAGATAATTGTCAGCCATTGTTTCTAAATGATGCTTCCAACGGAAAAAGCTGGGAAGAGCATCAGGTGAAGAAAAGTCAGATTTATAAGAGAAACCGGAAAACAGGAGAGGGTTCTGAAGTGATCTGGGAATATATGAAAGAACTCGTTGACAAACACATTGCCCTGGGGCATGTGATCGATGATGAAAAAGATGGGAGATGAAGTCTTGGAAGAATGCATGAAAGAACGTTATGGACTTGCGAAGGAACGGATCCGTGAGATCATAACAGAAGAAACCGTAAAAAAACCGTTTGGAGATTTTTTCAGAAACAGGGCAAAGTTTCTTTCCATGGCAGCAGATGTGATGGATGAGAGCGCAGCAGAGCTTACGATGGAGGCGTTGAAAGAGAGAAATCATTGCTTTTATCAGGATATCCTCCCGGAAAATTATGAAAGCAGCTATGGAAATCCGGCGTATGCAGTACAGCAGATGGGAGAATATGGAAAAGCCTTCAGTTTTCTGTATGCAGAGATCGCAGGAACTGTAGCTTATGCTCATGAGAAAAGGCTGTGGGATATGACTGTATCCATGGAACTGTTTCTGGAAGTATATTCTGCATTTTGTGAGGAAGAACTTCCAGAGGCGGCAACAGTGGAGGGGATTCTCCGTTCCTATGTAAATGATTACTGCCAGGATATGATGGAGCAGAGGATACGGGAAGGTGTAGATCCGGAGCTTGACTTTGCAGCAGATATCATCATGAATTCGGATCTTTCGGATCTGAGATATCTGTATCGCTATGGCGAGTTTGTTTCAGAGAATGAAACAGGAGTTGCAGAGTTTCTGAACTCCCTTTCTCAGGAAGAGATTGATAAGATGGCTTCTACCTATACAGAAGGCTATCGGATCGGATTTATCACCGGACGGAAGGATATCACAAAAAAGAAAACAGTAAATATCCGATATAGTCTTGGTTTTGAACGGATGGTAAAAGCAGCGATCCTCCAGTTTGAAAAAATGGGTCTGAAGCCGGTGATCTATCGCCATGCAACGCATGTGGTAAATAAGAGAGGCGCCGTGAGAGTAGGCTATACAGGCGGCGTTGCCAATCCGCAGTACGATTACGATCATCGTCAGGACAGTGCATTGTTCCTGGATGGGGATTTTGTTCAGCGAAAACTTCGTGCTATGCAGACCTCCTATGAGAAGTACAGAGAACTGGCAGAAGTACATGGCGGTCCGGCCTGCATTGATACATTTGGAGAAAATCCTTTCTCTCCGATAAGTAAACCGGAAGCTTATGCATTAAGCGAGACACAGCAGAAGCTTCAGACAGAACTTGACAATGAATCCGGACAGATCGTAAACCGATACATCAAAGGTGATGAGAGAAGTTTTACGATCATTGCATATCCGGTTCCTGAGATTGGTGGAAATTATGAGGAAATTTTCCGTGAGATCGTAAAGATCAATACATTGGATTACCATCTCTATCAGGAAATCCAGCAGACGATCATCAATACCCTGGATACCTGTGAGTGGGTGGAAGTCAAAGGACGTGGAGACAATGAGACGGATCTTCTGATCCATCTTCATGAACTGACAGATCCGAAGAAACAGACGAATTTTGAGAACTGTGTGGCAGATGTGAACATTCCGGTGGGCGAAGTCTTTACATCTCCGCAGCTGGCAGGCACAGGCGGAATCCTTCATGTGAAAAAAGTATATCTGAACGGTCTTCAGTTCCGGGATCTGAAGCTGGTATTTGACTGCGGCCAGGTTATTGATTACACCTGCTCGAATTTTAAAACCGAAGAAGAGAACCGGAAATATATTGAAGATAATATCCTCCACCACCATCCGAAGATCCCCATGGGAGAGTTTGCCATCGGTACAAATACCACAGCTTATGTGGCGGCGCTGAAATACGGAATTGCAGATAAGCTTCCGATCCTGATCGCAGAAAAAATGGGACCGCATTTTGCTGTGGGCGATACCTGTTACAGCTGGGCAGAGGATACACCGGTATATAATCCGGATGGAAAAGAAATCATCGCCAGGGATAATGAGATTTCCGAGATGCGAAAGGATGACGTAAGCCTTGCTTATTATGGCTGTCATACAGATATTACGATACCTTATGATGAGCTTGGAAGTATCCGGGTGATCGATGATGAGGGAGAAATGCTTTCCATTATCGAAAACGGAAGGTTTGTTCTTCCGGGAACAGAGGAATTAAACCGTCCTTTTGAGAATCTTCCATTAAATAATAATATAAGTTAATTAGTAAATTTACAGTTTTTCCGATCGTATTGACAGAAAGTGAGAATATACGTAGAATAACCATAACAATAGTCAAAGGACACAGGCTAATATTCAGTTAGTGTACCATGAAAGGAGAACACAATGGCAAAAGTAGGAATTGTAATGGGTAGTGATTCAGATATGCCGGTTATGAGCAAAGCAGCAGATATCCTGGAGAAACTGGGGATTGATTATGAAATGAAGATCATTTCCGCACACAGAGAACCGGATGTATTTTTCGAGTATGCAAAGACAGCAGAAGAAAAAGGCTTCAAAGTTATCATCGCAGGCGCAGGAATGGCAGCTCATCTTCCGGGAATGTGTGCGGCAATCTTTCCGATGCCGGTGATCGGTATTCCGATGCATACAACATCTCTGGGAGGAAGAGATTCCCTTTACTCAATCGTACAGATGCCAAGCGGTATCCCGGTTGCCACAGTAGCAATCAATGGTGGCGCCAATGCGGGACTTCTTGCTGCCAAGATCCTTGCAACTTCCGACGCAGAGCTTCTTTCCAGACTGAAAGCCTACAGTCAGGATCTGAAGGAGCAGGTTGAGAAGAAAGACGCAAGGCTTCAGGAAGTTGGATATAAAAATTACTAAATAAATCTTTTACCATAAAAATAAAAAGGTGTTGTCATAAGGAGGACATTATGGATTACAAGACTTCAGGCGTAGATATTGAGGCAGGATACAAATCAGTAGAGCTGATGAAAAAGCACATTGCCAAGACAATGAGACCGGAGGTACTTGGAGGAATCGGTGGATTCTCAGGTGCATTTTCCATGGAGAAATTCAAAGATATGGAAGAGCCTACTCTGGTTTCCGGAACAGACGGATGTGGAACCAAGGTTAAGGTAGCCATGGTTATGGACAAGCATGATACCATCGGAATCGATGCTGTAGCCATGTGTGTAAATGATATTGCATGTGCAGGCGGCGAGCCATTGTTTTTCCTGGACTACATTGCCTGCGGCAAAAATTATCCGGAAAAGATCGCAGAGATCGTAAAAGGTGTTGCAGAGGGCTGTGTACAGTCTGAGGCAGCTCTGATCGGTGGTGAGACAGCAGAGCATCCTGGACTTATGCCGGAAGATGAGTACGACCTTGCCGGATTTGCAGTAGGAGTCGTTGACAAAAAAGATCTTCTTACAGGAGAGGCCCTGAAACCAGGAGATGTCCTGATCGGTATGGCTTCCACAGGAGTTCACAGCAATGGATTTTCTCTTGTACGTAAAGTATTTGACATGACAAAAGAGTCTCTGGATACTTATTATGAAGAGCTTGGAACAACTCTGGGAGAGGCACTGATCGCACCGACCAGAATCTATGTAAAAGCGCTGAAGAGCATCCGAGAGTCTGGCGTGAAGATCCATGCATGCAGCCATATCACAGGTGGTGGATTCTATGAGAATATCCCGCGTATGCTGAAAGAGGGAACCAGAGCTGTTGTCAAAAAAGACAGCTATCCGGTACTTCCGATCTTCAAGCTCCTTGCTGAAAAAGGAAATATTGATGAGCATATGATGTACAATACATATAATATGGGTCTTGGAATGATCCTGGCAGTAGATCCTGCAGATGTTGACAAAACAATGGAAGCTATCCGCAAAACCGGCGATAAGCCATATGTGGTAGGATCCATTGAAGAGGGAGAAAAGGGAGTGACCTTATGTTAAAGATCGGTGTTCTTGTTTCCGGTGGGGGAACGAATCTTCAGGCGATCCTGGATGCTATTGATGCAGGAGAGATCACAAATGCAAAAGTGGATATTGTGATCAGTAATAATGCCTCCGCTTATGCTCTGGAAAGAGCCAGAAAGCATGATATAGAGGCGGTATGCATCGCACCGAAAGACTATCCGGACCGAGAAGCTTTCCATAAAGCATTACTGGCGAAGCTTCAGGAAAAAGAGGTAGATCTGATTGTTCTTGCAGGATACTTGGTTGCGATCCCTCCGATGATGGTGGAAGCATATCCCAACAAAATCATCAATATCCATCCATCCCTGATCCCGTCTTTCTGTGGAAAAGGTTTTTATGGACTTAAGGTTCATGATGCAGTTCTCGCAAGAGGAGTGAAAGTAACAGGCGCTACGGTTCATTTCGTAGATGCCGGAACGGATACAGGTCCGATCATTCTTCAGAAAGCAGTAAAGGTAAAAGACGGAGATACATCCAAGGAGCTTCAGAGACGTGTAATGGAAAAAGCAGAGTGGAAGATCCTTCCGGAAGCAATCAATCTTATCGCCAATGACAAGATCACAGTGACAGATGGAATTGTTTCTTTAAAGTAATCAGCAGACAGATGAAACAAAGGAGTAAACAGATGAAAGTATTAATCGTAGGAAGCGGCGGAAGAGAACATGCAATTGCATGGAGTGTTGCAAAAAGCCCGAAAGTTGACAAGATCTACTGTGCACCTGGAAATGCAGGAATCGCAGAGTATGCGGAATGTGCAGATATCGGAGCAATGGAATTTGAAAAACTGGCAGCCTTTGCCAAAGAAAAAGAGATCGATCTTACTATCGTGGGAATGGATGATCCTCTTGTGGGCGGAATCGTAGATGTATTTGAGGCAGAGGGACTGCGTGTGTTCGGACCGCGCAAAAATGCAGCTATTCTGGAAGGCTCCAAGGCTTTTTCCAAGGATCTTATGAAAAAATACGACATTCCTACAGCTGCTTATGAGAATTTTGATGATCCGGAAAAAGCTTTGGAATATTTAAGGACCGAGGCAAAATTCCCGATCGTTTTGAAGGCAGATGGCCTTGCTCTTGGAAAAGGTGTTCTGATCTGCCAGGATCTTGCAGAGGCAGAAGCTGGCGTAAAAGAGATCATGGAAGACAAAAAATTCGGAAATGCCGGAAATACCATGGTAATTGAAGAATTTATGACTGGCCGTGAGGTTTCCGTACTTTCTTTTGTAGATGGAAAGACGATCCGTACCATGACATCCGCGCAGGATCACAAGCGTGCGAAGGATGGGGATCAGGGACTGAATACAGGCGGAATGGGAACATTTTCTCCAAGTCCGTTCTATACTCCGGAAGTAGATGAATTCTGTAAGAAATATGTTTATCAGAAAACAGTAGATGCCATGGCAGCAGAGGGACGTCCGTTTAAGGGAATCATTTTCTTCGGACTGATGCTTACTGCAGATGGCCCGAAGGTTCTGGAATATAATGCAAGATTTGGGGATCCGGAGGCACAGGTTGTTCTTCCGCGTATGGAGAATGATATCATTGAAGTAATGGAAGCCTGTGTAGACGGCAAACTTGATCAGATCGATCTGAAATTTGAGGACAATGCAGCAGTTTGTGTTGTTCTTGCAAGTGATGGATATCCGGTAAAATACGAAAAAGGTATCCCAATCCATGGATTTGAGAATTTTAAGGACAAAGACGGATACTACTGTTTCCATGCGGGAACCAAATTTAAAGATGGAGAGATCGTTACAAACGGTGGGCGTGTTCTTGGCATCACTGCCAAAGGAGAGACATTAAAAGAAGCCAGAAAGAATGCATATGCTGCTACAGAGTGGATCAGCTTTGCAAACAAGTATATGCGTCACGATATCGGAAAAGCTATCGACGAGGCTTAAGTTGGTCATTTTTCACAGGCACAGCTTGACGAAAACAGGGATTTCATTGTACAATAGTAACAACTATGAAACACAGTGAGTAGTTACGAACATGAAAAGCTGGATGCTGACAGGGCACAACAGGAACCAACCATTTTCCTTGATGAGGTGTCGCATCCAAGTGATGAGGCAGAGAGGACAGAAAAATGGGAATCAGTGTAGAAGAAGCAATCCATGAGCTCAGAAACAGGGAGGAAGTATTTGTTGCATATTCACAGGCAACCAGACTTCCATATGTGACCTGTGATGAAGAAACATTTAATGACCAGGCAAGGATTTTTGCCACAGAAGAAGAGATCAAAGAATATGGTAAACAGCTCCTTGAGGATAAGATCCTTCTTATGGGCATGAAATATGAGAAAAAAGACTATCCAAGACTGTATGGTACGCTGTACGCGATCGGAGTGAACAGTGTGATCTGGATCGACGGAGAAGAGAAGATCGAGATTGAGATCGGAAAGATCGCAAACCAGAGAGATATGAGTAAGATCGAGCCGTCAAAGAGACCGCTTCTGAACCCGTCTCTTGAACTTTCCGGAATCTATTTTATGCAGGAATTGCGTCGTCCGGTAAAACAGGAAGAGCACAAAAATATCCGTGAGCTGGAAGAAGAGCTGATAGCTAACCTGCGTAAGGCAGAATTTCTGATCGCAATCAATGCAGAGCAGGAAGAAGATGGAAAGCTCCATATTCCGTATCTGAAAAATAAAGAGGATAAGATCATGCAGCCTGTGTTTACAGATGTTATGGAATTTGAGAAATTTGGAAGAGGCAAGAATCTCCGTGTTGCGAAAGTGACTATAGATAAACTTCCGAGCCTGATGATTCCGCAGGCAAACGCTTATGTGGTAAATCCAATGGGATTTAATCTGGTTCTTAACAAAGAACAGATAGAGAAGATTGCAGGGATCAGTAAATAAAAACAAAAATCACAGCAGGCTGCCAGGATGAAACTGTGCAGCCTTTTGCTGTTGTAGAGGAGAGATTACCCTATGGTGATAGAAATCGATTTTAACAGTGATGAGGCAATCTATATGCAGATCACCAATCAGATCATAATGGGGATCGCTACATCAAGGCTTCATGAAGGGGATACTCTGCCTTCTGTACGGCAGCTTGCAAGCATTGCAGGAATCAATATGCATACTGTGAATAAGGCATATGCGCTGCTTCGTCAGGAAGGCTTTGTGACTATTGACAGGCGAAAGGGAGCGGTGATCTCCATAGATGCAGATAAGGTCAGAGCACTGGAAGAAATGAAACAGAATCTGACAGTAGCAATGGCATGGGGATGCTGTAAAAATGTAACAAGAGAAGAAGTCCATCAGCTGGTGGACGAGATTTTTGACGAGTATGACACAGACAGATAGGAGGAGACATCATGCAGGAACGATATACAAAACAGGCAGAGAATGTTCTTGCTCTGGCAAAAGAGGCAGCCAGCTCCTGCGGACATAGTTATATCGGCACGGAGCATCTGCTGGTCGGGCTTGTAGAAGAAAAGGAGGGCACAGCAGGAAGAGTTCTGGAGGAGTTTGGGATCCAGGCTGATAAAGCGATGGCTCTGATCGATAAACTGATCGCACCGCCGGGAAATACGGCTGTTTCACAGAAACCGGGATTCAGTCCGAGAACCAGAAGAGTTCTTGAGGGTGCATATGCAGAAGCAGAATCCATGCGTTTTGAGGAAGTCGGGACAGAACATATTCTGCTGGCAATGTTGAAAGAAACAGACTGTGTGGGTACCAGACTGCTGTACACAATGGGTGCAAATATCCAGAAGCTTTATGCGGCAGTGCTGACAGCTATGGGAATGGACAGCGATGCCATTGCGGAAGAATTCCAGGCTGTAAAAGCTTCAAAGGGAAGAAACAGCAGTGTAACACCAACTCTGGATCAGTATAGCCGAGATCTGACGGCTATGGCAGAAGAAGGTAAGCTGGATCCTGTAGTGGGAAGGGATAAAGAGATTGCCAGACTGATCCAGATCCTGAGCAGAAGAACAAAGAACAATCCCTGCCTGACTGGAGAGCCGGGAGTAGGAAAAACGGCTATCGTAGAGGGACTTGCACAGCGGATCGTCACAGGAATGGTACCGGATACTGTGAAGGATAAGCGGGTTGTAGTTCTGGATCTTTCCGGAATGGTCGCAGGAAGTAAATATCGCGGTGAGTTTGAAGAACGTATCCGAAATGTGATCGATGAGGTAAGCGAACAGCAGGGAATATTGCTCTTTATTGATGAGATCCATACGATCATCGGAGCAGGTGGAGCGGAAGGTGCACTGGATGCTTCCAATATCCTGAAACCGTCTCTTTCCCGTGGAGAGATCCAGCTGATCGGAGCAACGACACTGGAAGAATATCGGAAATACATTGAAAAGGATGCAGCGCTTGAACGGCGTTTTCAGCCTATCATCGTGGAAGAGCCTACAGAAGAGGAGGCTGTTGAAATCCTGAAGGGGCTGCGCCCATATTATGAAAAACATCATGATGTAGAGATTCTGGATGAGGCCCTTGAGGCGGCTGTAAAAATGTCCGTTCGTTATATCAATGACCGGTTTCTTCCGGATAAAGCCATTGACATTATTGATGAGGCAGCGTCGAAAGTACAACTGGCGGGATATCGTCCGTCTCCGAAAGCAGAAGCACTGGAAAGAGAGATCCACGATATTTTGAAACAAAAAGAACAGGCAGTCATAAATGCAGATCTTGAAGGTGCAAAAGCAGCACAGGCAAAGCAGAATGAGGCGGAAGCAGAATTGGAAAAGATCCGAAGAAAGGCGGAGCGGAAAAATCGGAAAAATCCACTTACAGTTGATGAAGAGGCAGTTGCCGGTATTGTGTCTGACTGGACAAAAATACCTGTACAGCGTCTGACAGAGGGGGAATCCCGTAGGCTTGCAAATTTGGAAAAGGTTCTGAAAAAACGTGTGATCGGACAGGATGAGGCAGTTTCTGCAGTTGCCCGTGCGGTAAAAAGGGGAAGAGTAGGATTAAAGGATCCCGCAAGGCCTATAGGTTCTTTCTTATTCCTGGGACCTACCGGAGTGGGAAAAACGGAGCTTTCCAAAGCGCTGGCGGAAGCTGTATTTGGAAGTGAGCAGGCAATGATCCGTGTAGATATGTCCGAATATATGGAAAAACATAGTGTTTCTAAAATGATCGGATCGCCGCCCGGATATGTAGGCTATGAAGAAGGTGGACAGCTCAGCGAAAAAGTGCGCAGAAATCCATACAGTGTCATTCTTTTTGACGAGATTGAAAAGGCTCATCCGGATGTGTTTAATATTCTTCTGCAGGTACTTGATGATGGTCATATTACAGATGCTCAAGGCAGAAAAGTGGATTTTAAGCAGACGATCATTATCATGACTTCTAACGCAGGTGCGCAGATGATCATGGAACCGAAACATCTTGGATTTATGTCCGGAGATACGGGAAAGCGTGATTATGAACGGATGAAGTCCGGAGTGATGGAAGAAGTGCGGCGGATGTTTAAGCCGGAATTTCTGAACCGGATCGATGAGATCATGGTATTCCATTCTCTGAATAAAGAAAATATCAGAAAGATCGTTACTATTCTTTTGAAAAACCTGGAAAAACGCTGTCAGGAACAGCTGGATATCATACTGAAAGTTACCGGAGCAGCTAAAGATCTTATCGCAGATGCAGGCTTTGACAGTAAATACGGTGCAAGACCGCTGCGTCGTGCGATCCAGACAAAGATTGAGGATGAGATGGCAACAGAAATCCTTGAAGGTCGGATCAAAGCCGGTGATACCGTACAGGTGAAGGTCAAAGACAAGAAAATCTACTTTGAAGTAAAAGATGCGGAGAAAGCGTAAGAATTTTATTACTTTCTATAGCCAAAAAAACAGAAATAAGTTATAATTAACAAAATTAAAACTATACAACGAAAGATTTCAGGAGGACATAAGATCATGGCAGTGGTACAGGAATTGATCCGCACAGAAGATAATGGGACTATCAGTTTTGGAGATTATGAATTAAATCAGAAATCCAAATTGTCGGATTATCAGTATCAGGGAGATATGTATAAAGTAAAAACATATAAGGAGATCACCAAACTTGAGCGTAATGGAATGTTCGTATATGAGTCTGTTCCGGGAACCAGTGTGTTCCATCTTCAGCAGGATGGAACAGCAATGAGTTTTGAGGTTCAGGGCTTTGAGGATTCTCAGATTACTGTTGAACTGGAAGCTGAGACAGAGTATCAGGTATTTATTGATGATGTAAGTACAGGTACAATGACCACAAACCTGGGCGGCAAGCTTTCTTTCAGTGTTGAACTGGATGCGAACACCAAAGCAGAAGTTAAAATTGTAAAATGCTAAAAAATAAAAAAACGGTTTATTTCTGTCAGGAATGCGGGTATGAATCAGCCAAGTGGATGGGGCAGTGCCCGGCATGCAAGGCATGGAATACTTTTGTGGAGGAAACGGTTTCTTCCAAAAAATCTTCCTCAGGGAGTATTAAAACTACACAAAAGAAAACGGAGCCTGTAGTTCTGAAAGATATCAGTCTTTCTTCAGATGAACGTCAGAGCTGTGGAATCGGTGAACTTGACAGGGTGCTGGGAGGCGGAATCGTCCCCGGCTCCCTTGTTTTGGTAGGTGGAGATCCTGGTATTGGCAAGTCTACATTGTTGTTGCAGGTGTGCAGAAATTTATCTTCACAGGGGATTTCTGTTTTGTATATTTCTGGTGAGGAGTCTCTCAGACAGATCAAGCTCCGGGCAGATCGGCTTGGAACGTTTAATGATAAACTGAAACTGCTCTGTGAGACGAATCTTGAAAATATCCGGGAGATCATTGAGCGGACGAAACCAGATGTAGCTGTTGTGGATTCTATCCAGACGATGTTTCATGAAGATATTTCGTCTGCACCGGGAAGTGTTTCTCAGGTGAGGGAATCTACCAATGTACTGATGCAGATCGCTAAGGGTATGGGAGTGTCCATTTTTATCGTGGGTCATGTGACCAAGGAGGGAAATGTGGCAGGTCCTCGTGTACTGGAACATATGGTAGATACTGTGCTTTACTTTGAGGGAGACAGGCATGCTTCTTACCGGATCCTGCGTGCGGTGAAAAATCGTTTTGGTTCTACCAATGAAATTGGTGTTTTTGAGATGCAGAATTCCGGACTTGAAGAAGTGAAGAATCCTTCCGAGTTCCTTTTGAATGGAAGACCGGAGAATGCTTCGGGGTCTGTTGTTGCATGTTCTATGGAGGGGACGAGACCGATTTTGGTGGAGATTCAGGCTCTGGTGTGTCAGAGTAATTTTGGAATTCCGAGAAGAACAGCAGTTGGTACGGATTTTAATCGTGTGAATCTTTTGATGGCGGTTCTGGAGAAGAAGGCGGGAGTTCATCTTGCTGCTTCGGATGCTTATGTGAATATTGCGGGTGGCATGAAGATGACAGAGCCGGCGATCGATCTGGGTATTTGTCTTGCTATTATTTCCAGTGCGAAGGAGATCGTGATCCCGGATTCTGTGATGGCGTTTGGTGAAATTGGTCTGAGTGGCGAGGTTCGTGCAGTGAGTATGGCCGGACAGCGTGTGCAGGAAGCGAAAAAGCTTGGGTTTGAGACGGTGATACTTCCTGAGGTGAACCGGACGGCTACAGAGAGTATTAAAGGAATTAAATTGGTTTATGTGGCTGGGATCCGGGATGCGATTTCTTTTATCAGAGGGTTGTGAGTTCCCGGCAGGTTATTTTGAATAGGATCATGTGGTCAGCCGCTGTATGGTTTGTACGGCGGCTGTGTTTGGGTTAATAGATAAAAAAACATAGATGATAGTAAGGGAAAGGCTGGTGTTGGTTATGGGTATTGGTAATATTGGAAATATTGGAAATATGATGAAGGTTATGAATGCATGGAATACATTTAAACAGAATCATCCGAAGTTTCCGGCATTTTGTAGTGCGGTTTCCCGGCGGGGGATTCGTGAGGGGAGTATTCTTGAGGTGACGTATATTAGCCCTGAGGGTGAGAAGCTGACTACGAATATTAAAGTGCAGGCCAGCGATCTTGAGTTGCTGAGAGAACTTTCTGGTGGTAATTGAGTTGAGCGGATAGCGAATGTTGATTATATATTGTATAGGTCTGTTTGACGGGTGTTTTGGTTTCGGTGTCTGGCAGTGTTGGAACTGCCGGGTGCCGTTTTTTTTGTTGCGGCCTGCCGAGGGACGAAATGTTGTCGAAGGGCGAAACGTTGGCTGAGAGGAGCTATGCCGGGCGGTTTGTTTGGCCGGGCGGTCGGTGCGATTCCCGGTCGGCTTGGTTGCCGGTTTGTTCGGTCGCCGATTCTCCGCCGCCGGCTTTTGGTGGCCGGTTCGTACGGTTGCCGATTCGTTCGGGGAGTTTTTTTGTCGGGGCGATTTTCCCGTTGGCGTTTTTTCCGGCGGCTTCCGGCGGCAGGTTTGCCGGGGCTGATTTGTCTGTCCGCTGATTTTCCCGGTTGCCGGTTTGTCCGGCGTTCGGCTTGTCGGTGCGGACGGCTGTCCTCTCCGATTCGGCGGAAATGTCAGTAATGCGTGAAGCCGTGCCAGTCGAGGGGGCGGAGCGTTCCGTTTTCGAACCACTCCAGCTCTCTGCCGTCCGTGATCCGGCCGACGGGGTGGAGCGGGGCGCCGAACCGGGCGAGGAAGTCGGCGGCGAGACGTTCCGCGTCTGCGCACTCGGCCGTAAGCAGAAGGACGTAGTCCTCGCCGGCGCAGGCGGCGGTCCGGATGTCCGCAGATGCGGCGGCCGGAATCCGCTCGGTGTCGATGGCGGCGCCGACGCCCGAACGCTCCATGATGTGGCGGATGTCCGACGCCAGCCCGTCCGAAATATCCATCATGGCATGTACTTCATGCCGCCGGCCGAGCCAGAGGCCTTCGGCGACCTGCGGCCGGGGATTGCGGTGTATGGCAGCGGCGGGGGTGTCGTAACGGCCCGCGAGAATGTCGCGCAGGCCCGCCCCGGAGGCTCCGAGCGCTCCCGCCGTGAAAATCACGTCGCCGGGACGCGCTCCGCTGCGGCGTTTGATATGCGTGTCGGCGGCGCGGCCGATGGCGGTGACGTTGATCGTGATGCCTGCCGCCGAACGGGTGGTGTCGCCCCCGGCGAGCGTTACGCCGAATTCTTGGGACAGCTCCCGGTAACCCTGCATGAACTCTTCGGCCCACGCTCCGGTCGCATCGTCGGGCAGCGAGAGTGACAGCAGGGTGGCGACGGGACGTGCGCCCATCGAGGCCACGTCGCTCAGGTTTACGGCGAGGGATTTGCGCCCCAGCTCCCGTGCGGAGGTGGCGGTGCGCAGGAAATGCACCCCTTCGGCGAGCATGTCCGTAGTGAAGACGAGCGATTCGCCGCCGCCGACGGGCAGCACGGCGCAGTCGTCGCCGATACCTTCGAACCCGTTGTCGGGGAGCGTTGCGAAAAGGTCTTTTATGCGGTCGATGAATCCGAATTCGGTCATGGTTTTCCGGGCGGTTTGACGTATATTGCGCCGTTACGGTCGCTTTATATTGGGTGATATTAAAC
>OJRV01001759.1_pt1 | contig 22963 bp, 20 predicted proteins | sample 1599241 | NCBI WGS metagenome assembly OJRV01 (sample SAMN04168656, study PRJEB22393) | human gut metagenome | biome: human gut microbiome; feature: stool | host: Homo sapiens | collected 2014-03-17 | reverse complement strand
ATAACAAAGTCTGACATAATAAACACGCTCCTTGGGAAGAGGATAAGAAATGGGGAGAAGATGTCTTCAACAGGTCATTTCTTGGGCTTTTTGTGTTCCGCCGGTCCGAAGGACTGGAGGATATCCAGGATCCGGGCACAGGCCAGCTGGTTGGCATAGCTCCGCAGGGCCAGGTCTAGAGCGATGCGGGGCAGATCCTCTCGCTGGGCATCGGCGTCAAAGCTCTGGGCAGTATCGGTCAAAGCCCGGTCCAGAGCGGAACAGAAGTAGTTGTACAGCGCCTCTGGGTCCTGCCCTTTGGCCTTACGGCCGGCGCTGATAAGAACGCCGGTATCCCGGACAGAGAGTACCTTTTTCAGGGCACACACCGCGGTGAGGTAGCCCAGGTGGACCGGGCCGTACCGCTTGCCGTCCGCACGGGGGACCAACCCGTCCTTGATATAGTTGTTGACCATGGCGGAGGTCAGGGACTCCCCCTCGCCAAAGCGGATCAGCTGCCGGGGCATATAGGCGATGATCTGATCCATATACAGGGCAATGTCGGGCAGCTCGTGCCACTGGGCGGGGCGCTCATGCTCCATGCGCTCCTTCAGGTCCATCAGTTCGTTCATCCGGACGTTCTCCTCCCTCGCTTCTCATTAACTCTATGCTACCACGGGGTGATAGAAAATGCAAATATGATTTTCTATACCACGCCCCAGCATGTTCACCGCTTCTCCAGCCAGCGACGCAGACGCTCCAGCGTCCTCTTGTGGTCCAGGGACCGCATCCGGGGGAAGGCGGCCAGCAGGCGGATCAGCGCCTGCTCGGCGGGGTCGGTCAGCACGCTGGCGTCCACGGCGTCCGCGCCCTCAAACTTCACGCCCTCGCTCTCTAGCTTTTTCAGCACCGAGCAGATGCGCGCGTGGGCGTACTGCACATAGTAGACCGGGTTCTCGCTGTCGTTGCGCACGGCCAGGTCCAGGTCAAAGTCCAGCGTGGACGAGCTCTCGCGCTGGTTGAAGAAGAACCGTGCGGAATCAATGGGCACCTCGTCCAGCAGGTCGGTCAGGGTGATGGCCTTGCCGGTACGCTTGCTCATGCGCACGGGCTTGCCGTCGCGCATGAGGTTGACCATCTGCATCAGCACGATGTCCAGACGGCTGCCGTCCAGCCCGATAGCGTCCATCGCGCCCTTCATGCGGGCCACATGGCCGTGGTGGTCGGCACCCCAGACATCAATGGCCTTGTCAAAGCCGCGCACGGCCAGCTTGTTGTAGTGGTAGGCAATGTCGGCGGCAAAATAGGTCGGGATGCCGTTGGCGCGGACGAGCACCTCGTCCTTGGCCTCCTCCTCGCTGCCGTCGTCGGTCTTGCGCTTGTTGACGACGCCGTACTTGGCGGCGTACTGGGCGCTGCGGTACATGATCGCGCCGTCCTCGGCCTTGTAGCACGCGCCGGTCTCCAGCAGCTTGTCCACCACGGCCCTGACTGCGCCGGAGCTGTGCAGGTCGCTCTCGTGGAACCAGACGTCGTACTTGATGCGATACTTGCCGAGATCGCGCTGCAAACCGGCAATGTTCTTGGGCAGAGCGTCGGCGACGATGGCCTTTTTCAACTCGTCAAAGTCCTTGTTGACGTAAGCGTCGCCGTGGACCTCGGCAAACTCCTTGGCGCGGGCGATGATGTCCGCGCCCTGGTAGCACTCCTCGGGCAGCGGGCAGGCGTCCTCGCCCTTGTACAGCTGCAGATAGCGGATGGCCAGGCTCTTGCCGAACTTCTCGATCTGGTTGCCCGCGTCGTTGATGTAGAACTCGCGGGTCACGTCGTAGCCGGCCCAGTCCAGGCAGGCGGCCAGGCCATCGCCCAGTGCGCCGCCGCGGGCGTTGCCCATGTGCATGGGGCCGGTGGGGTTGGCGGAGACGAACTCGACGTTATACTTCTTGCCTGCGCCCGCGTCGGTGCGGCCATATTCAGGGTTGGCGACAGCGGCGCGCACGACGCTGGTGAACCAGTCCTGGCCCAGGAACAGGTTGATGAAGCCGGGGCCGGCGACCTCAAAGCGGTCAAACAGGCTGCCGTCCAGCTGCAATTTTGCGGTAATGGCTTCTGCGATCTGGCGCGGTGCCTTGTGGAAGGCGCGCGCACCGGCCATGGCTACGTTGGACGCAATATCGCCGTTTTTGACGTCAGCCGGGATCTCGACGATGAAGTCGGGCAGTGCGGCCTCGGGCAGGGTGCCGTCGGCGACAGCCGCCTTGACGGCGTCGGTCAGCAGCGTGCGCGCCTGTGCCAGCGCCGCCGCCCGCGGGTTGTAGTTTTTATAATCCATGATGAACCTCCTGTGGGGGATTTTCTATTGCAATAACGCGGTTGAGGGCCGGACATATCCGGCCCCTGCAGGGAAGCAAATTTTTACGCCTCCGGCAGTTTATCCACCGTAATATCGACTAAGTTCCGGCTGATGAAGCTCTCGGCGCCGGAATCAAGGGTGTAGCTGAATTTCAGCCTGCCGCCGTTCTCGTCGAGCCGCTGCTCAATGACGTCGGCGGCCACGCCCAGACTGACCGAGCCGTAGCCGGTCTCGTAATGGCAGAGATGGCGCGTGCCCTTCTCGATGATGAGTTGGCTCGACTGTTTGCCGAACCGCAGCATCGAGACCTTGCGCGCGTCCTCGGCCACCTTGACCGTCGTTGTGCAGCCCTCATAGCCGGTGGTCTCGGTCTCCTTGTAGACAATATAGTAGGCACCGTCCTTGTGGACGAGCGAGCCGCGGGTCATCAGCTCCACGGTATCCGTGTCGCCCCGCTGCTCCATCGTGCCCTTGATGGTGATCAGATAGTTTTCTTCCATGGTGTACCTCTACGCTAAAGCCTTCCCCCTCGGGGACAGACTCCCCCGATACGGGGGAGGTGGCGCGCAGCGCCAGAAGGGGTGCGGTGGCCCGCAGGGCCGGATGAGGGGCGACCTTCCGTCATTGCTCGGTAAATGGGCGGCCACGGCAACCCGCCCCTCATCAGTCACCTTCGGTGACAGCTTCCCCCCCATGGGGGAAGCCTCGGCTAAAAGCCTTCCCCCTCGGGGGAAGGTGGCCCGCAGGGCCGGATGAGGGGCGACCTTGCCATTACTGCCTGTAAATGGGTAATGCCCGGAAACTTCGCCCTCATCAGTCACCTTCGGTGACTGCTTCCCCTAGTACGTCTCAATCGCGATTCTTTCCACCGTTCCGCCGGCGTACTCGCCAAGAAACGTGTGTGCCAATTCGTCAAAATTGTCGGGGGTGTCGCTGACAAAATACCGCGCGGTGCCGCCTGTTTTTTTGCCGTTCAGCAGCCCTAAATCGTCCAGCGCCGCCGCGGCGGCCTGCGCCGTGACCTTGCCGGAATCGACAAGATGCACCTCGTCGCCCATAAAGTCCCCGATCATCTTTTTCAACAGGGGATAGTGGGTGCAGCCCAAAATCAGCGTGTCAACGCCCGCGTCCTTCAGCTCCTGCAGATACTCCGCAATGATCAGCTTTGTGACCGGGTTGCCGTCGTTGAAATAGCCGTTCTCGACCAGCGGCACAAACATCGGGCAGGCGCGGGCAAAAATCTGCACGTCGGGCATCATGTCGCGAATGATGGCGGCATACGACCCGCTGCGCACCGTGGCCGCTGTGCCGATGATGCCGATTTTGCGGTTCCGCGTCGCGTCCACCGCCGCGCGGGCCGTGGCACCTACAACGCCGGTAAACGGCACGGGCAGCCTGGCGGCCTCCTCCGGCGGATAGGTCGAGGACACCGTGCCGCAGGCGGCAATGATAAATTTCACGTCCTTCTGCAATAAAAAGCGGATGTCCTGCCGCGCGTACTGGACAATGATGTCCCGCCCGCGGCTGCCGTAGGGCACGCGGCCCGTGTCACCGAAGTAGACGATGTCCTCACCGGGCAGCACGCGGCGCAGCTGGCGCACGGCGGTCAGCCCGCCCAGGCCGCTGTCAAACACGCCGATGGGCCGTGTGTCCATCAGTAGGCCCCCTTTCGGCGGTGGACGGCCAGCGTCAGCAGCTTGTCGACCAGCGCAGGATAGCTGTAGCCCTCGTGTTCCATCAGCTTGGGGTACATGCTGATGGACGTAAAGCCCGGCAGGGTGTTCAGCTCATTGCAGAGCACCCGCCCGGTGCCGCGCGCAACGAAGAAGTCGCAGCGGGACAGGCCGGAGCAGCCCAGCGCCAGATACGCCTTGCGGGCTTCGGCGCGGACCTCGTCGAGCTTTTCCTCGCTCAGATGCGCGGGGATGACGGTCTGGGACACGCCGTTTTTGTACTTGTCGTCGTAGGTGTAGAACTCGGCCCCGGCCAGGATCTCGCCCGGGCGGGTCGTGGAGACGGTGGACGGGTCATCGGGGTTGCCGATGGCGGCGCACTCGACCTCCTGCGCGTCCACGAACTCCTCAAACACGACCTTGTCGTCCTCACGCAGGGCGATTTCGACGCCCTTTTCCAGCGCGGCGCGGTCCGCAGCCTTGGAGATGCCGACGCTGGACCCCGCGTTGGCGGGCTTGACGAAGATGGGGTAGCCGAGCTTTGCCTCGATGCCGTCCAGCACCACGGGGCCGTTCAGCTCCAGATCGGCGCGGCTAGCGGCGACCCACTTGCAGTGGGGGACCCCGGCGGCGTCCATCAGGGCGTTGGCGACGGCCTTATCCATGCAGACGGCGCTGCCAAGCACGCCGCAGCCCACATAGGGGATGCGGGCCAGCTCAAACAAGCCCTGGATCGTGCCGTCCTCGCCGTTTTTGCCGTGCATGACGGGTGCGCAGATGTCAATGTGGACCAGCTCCGCCCTGCCGTCCTTCAGCAGCCAGATGCCGTGGTCCTTCCGGTCCGGGCTGAGCACGCAGGGCGTGCAGTCGCCCTGCTCCCAGCTGCCGTCGGCCATAGCCTCGGGCGTGGGGCGGCAGGCCAGCCAGCGGCCATCCTTCGTGATACCCACGGGGAAAACCTCATATTTGTCCGCGCAGGGCTTCTGACCCAGTGCGCGCAGCCAGGCCGAGGCCGACACGCAGCTGACGTCATGTTCACTGGAAACGCCGCCGAAGAACAGTGCGACGCGCAGCTTGGAATTTGTATTCATCAAAAAGACTCCCTTTGTTCAATGTGGCCGTGCCCTTTGGGCACACTACAAGTCTTCAGCTTATTATCATAACATATTATGCGTGCGTTGGCTAGATTATTTTTGGAAAATTTCTGAACCGGGAACAGAAGTCCGTAGGGGCCGGGCACGCCCGGCCCGCAGCCTCGCCATTACCACCCGTTTATCCTTTACATTGTAGGGAGGGGTCTTGACCCCTCCGCTGCCTCCCGGCAAACCACCGCTAACGGATAACCCGTAGGGGAGAAATTCATCCTTCCCGCGCACCTTCCGCCGCCGCCAACCTCCGCGGGGCGTCGGGGACGCCGCCCCCTACAGCGGCGATCCGTAAGGCTTCACATTGCCGCAAACCTCCCCGGCGGCCTGGGGGCAGGCCGCCCTACATCCCAATTTATCACAGCTCGCAGGGCGGGGGGAGGCCTCACCACGCCGCAACTCTCCCCCAAAAACAAAAAACCGGCCCGCCACACCCGGCGGGTCGGTCAGTCGTCCAACCTGATTTTATAACGCTTGATCAACGCGGCCTGGTCAAGCAAAAAACGCTTCTGGCTGGGGGTGAAGCTGCGGTAACACGTCAAAAGCTGGCGCTCGTCATCGACGGCGGGGGTCTCGTGCCCCAGCAGATAGTCAATGCTCACGCCAAAATAATCCGCGATCCGCCGCAGCGTGTCATAGTCCGGCTCACGGATGCCCTGTGTGTAGTTGCTCAACGTGGACGCACTAAGGCACAGCTTGGGTGCAAGGTCTTTGAGCTTGATTTCCTCGCAATCAATTAGATAGCGTAATCTTTCATTAAAGTTCATAAAAAGTGCCCGATTTCCTATAAATTCTAAGCTAGAGAATAGCAAAAAAACACAAAACGGGTTTTTACAGCACGTTTTGGCTTGACAAAACACGAACTGTGTTATAAAATGACAATATGAAATGCCGATGAGGTCTTGAAGTGTCGGCACAAAGACAAACAACTGGAGGAAAACAAGATGTTCAAAAAACTGAAAGACAAAAAGGGCTTCACCTTGTAGAGCTTATAGTCGTTCTGGTAATCCTGGCCATCCTGGCCGCTCTGCTCATCCCCGCTCTGACCGGCTACATTGACAAGGCCAACTATGAAAAGGTCATCGCCAGCACCCGTCAGGTCGTTATGGCTGCCCAGACCGATACGTCTGAGGCTTATGCAAACATTGAGGGCGGCAAGTTTACTGTCCTCACCCTGAGCAAGGATTCTACTCCTAAGTTGGGTGATGTTGTGAAATTGGCTGAAGTTGGTACGGTTGATGATAAAGGCACGATTACCTACAAAAATGGTATCACTGATGTTACGGTTACGATTACCGATAACGGCCATGTTTCTAAGGTTACTGTTACGCAGAATGGCTTCAAGTGCACCTACGATGAGAACACTTCTACCGTTACCAATCCTCTTTACAAGAGCGGCAACTATGCAGTTGAGAAGGTCGCTGCTGCCGCCGGCACCGGTAAATAATAAATGCTAATTCTCCCACCACCTCCCGTGGTGGGATTTTTTATTGCCGCCTACCTTATTATACCCGCCGCAGCGCTGCCGGGAGAGTTGTAGGGAGCGGTCTTGACCGCTCCGCAGGCCGTCAAAAAATTGCATCCCTGCCTTATTGCGTGTGTAGGGGCGACCATTGGTCGCCCGCCAGCCTAGCGCCGCAACGCATTTTCCGGGACGGTTTTCTTGCAAGGCAAACGGGCACGGGCGAGCAATGCTCGCCCCTACAAGCGTTTTTTGACAGTTCCGCGGAGGGGTCAAGACCCCTCCCTACAGAGCAAAAGGAAAAATCCGCATCAAAGGAAACGTGCCCGGGAGAGATAAATCCCGCCCCTGCGCACAAGAGGCAAAGCTGCAATAACGGCAAAGCTGCGGGCCGGGCGCTTGGCGGCGCACAACGAGCGCCGCCAGTTTGCAAGCAAACTCGCTCGTGCGGTTGTTTGCTCCACGCTCACAACCCCGCAATGCCCGGCCCATACGCCTCTGTATGCCTTAACGTCTTTCACTCCTATCTCCTCACTCCTCACTCTTTTCAGGTGCTCACCATGCCCCAAACTCCAAAGCGGTCTCCACAACAAAAGGTCGCGCTTGTGGAAAAAATCAAAGCAGGCGAGATCAGCCGCCAGGCCGCGGCGCAAAGCGTCGGCGTCAGCAACACCACCGTGCGCCAATGGCTGCGCATTTATGAATCCGAGGGCGCAGACGGCCTTGCTCCCCGGGAAAAGTCCCGCCACCTTACCGCCGAGGAAAAGCAGGCCGCCGTGGCGGAGTACCTCGCGGGCGGGGTCTCGCTGTTTGACGTCTGCAAAAAGTACGGCATCCGCAGCCCGCAAAACCTGCAAAAACTCGTGGAAAAGGCGCAGGCGGGCGGCGAGCTGCGCGGCTACCACGGCGCGTCCCGCCACAGGGGCGGCGCGTACACCACCGCCGCGGACCGGGAAAAGATCGTGCGGGAATGCCTGGCCAACGGCTGCGATTACGGCGCAGCTGCGTTAAAATATAACGTCGATTACAAGGCGCTGGTGCATTGGGTGGGGCAGTACCGTGCGGGCGCGGCCCTGCACGACGCCCGCCACAGCAGCGAGGGCACAAGCCGCGCCAAGGGCCGCGCCCGCACCGTGCCGCCGATGCAGCGGATGGTCATGGTGCTGGACTGTCTGGAAAACCGGAAAAATTACGGCGCTATGGCGCAGAAATACGCGATAGCCTACCACCAGATCTACCGCTGGGTGCAGCGCTATCTGCAGGACGGCTGGCTCGGCATGAATGACCGCCGCGGCCCCGCCGACGACCCCGACCCGGCGGGGGAGTGGGGGAAGATCGCCCCCGCCGGTGAGGCCGACGCGGAGCTGTGGGTAGCCAAATGCAAAGGCGTACCGGAGGCTTTGCCCGCCATGCTGCGCCGCGCCGGGTATAGCTGGATGATGATTGCAAAAATTTTGTTTGATCTGGCGAGGATGTGAACCCCCAAGCCTTCCCCCGCGGGGGAAGGTGGCCCCGCAGGGCCGGATGAGGGGAGAGCTTGCCGCGGCAGCCCGTGTACGGGTCATATCGGCAAGCCCGCCCCTCATCAGTCAGCGGTCGGGGCCGCTGACAGCTTCCCCCAAGGGGGAAGCCGCTCGACGGAAAAATCTGCAAAAACCCTATTGACAGGCACTTGCTTTTGTGGTAAACTAATCGTTGTAAAAAAAGCAGCAACCGGCAGTAGGCCGTCGGCTCACCTTGAGGGTTTGCAAAAGCCCCGGGTCATACCATGATTACGCACAACAGGTGCGCAACTTCGTATGTTCGGCGGCTGCTTTCAATGGCAGCCGCTTTTGTCATTATCATACACTTGTGGGAGGTGTGTTACAATCGCCAGCAACAGCAAATCCAACGAACTGGAGATCAATGAGCAGATCCGCGACAAAGAAATCCGCCTGATCGGGGCGGATGGCGCGCAGATGGGCATTATGAGCCCGCGCGACGCACTGAAGATGGCTATCGACAAGGACCTTGACCTCGTCAAGGTCGCGCCGCAGGCCAAGCCGCCGGTGTGCAAAATTCTTGATTACGGTAAATACCGGTTCGAGATGCAGAAAAAGGAAAAGGAAGCCAAGAAGAACCAGAAAGTGGTTGAACTCAAGGAGATCCGCCTTTCCCTGAACATCGACACCAACGACTTCAACACCAAGGTGAACCAGGCTGCCAAGTTCCTGCAGCAGGGTCACAAGCTCAAGGTGAGCATCCGGTTCCGCGGCCGTGAGATGGCACATACCAGCCTGGGTCTGGATGTCCACAAGCGTTTTGCCGAGGCGTTGGAGGGCAAGGCCGTCATCGACAAGCAGCCCAAGCTTGAGGGCCGCAGCATGATGATGTTCATGTCCCCCGTTCCCAACAAGTAAGAAAGTAAACTCTCTAGGAGGAAACAACAATGGCTAAAATGAAGCTCAAGACCCTTTCCGGCGCCAAGAAGCGCTTCAAGATGACTGCTTCCGGCAAGATCAAGCGCAATGCGTCCAAGCGCCGTCATATCCTGACCAAAAAGACCACCAAGCTCACCCGCGGCCTGCGTATGCCCAAGTACGTCGACAAGACCAACGAGGCTGCCGTTAAGAAAATGATGCCCTACGGTGGCTAATCACTAAGACATTTAAAGGTCAGTTACTACCAGTTACAGACAAAGGAGATATAAAACATGGCTCGTATTAAAGGCGCTACCATGACGCACAAGCGTCGTGCTAAGACTCTCAAGCTCGCAAAGGGTTACTACGGTGCTAAGTCCAAGCACTTCCGCATGGCCAAGCAGGCCGTTATGAAGAGCGGCAACTACGCTTTCGTCGGCCGTAAGCAGAAGAAGCGCCAGTTCCGCAACCTGTGGATCACCCGCATCAACAACGCTGTTCGTGCTCAGGGTATGAACTACTCCACCTTCATGAACGGCCTGAAGAAGGCCGGCGTCGAGCTGAACCGCAAGATGCTGTCTGAGATGGCCATCCACGATCCCGCCAGCTTCAACGCTCTGGTCGAGACCGCCAAGAAGGCTCTGTAATAGCTTGCATAAAAGACTCGCGCACACGCGCGAGTCCTTTTGTGTTTAAAGGGGAAAATGGCAAAAAAGCGGGCAACCAAGGAAAGCTCTCCCCGCATCCGGCCTGCGGGCCACCTTCTCCCCCAAGGGGAGAAGGCTTGAGGCTGTGGAGCCTTCCCCTTCGGGGGAAGGTGTCGGCGGCCCCGACCGCCGACGGATGAGGGACGGCCTTCCGGCAGACTGCCGTTTCCCTTTATTCATACAAATCAGTTGATTTTATCCAAAAGGGGCGCTACAATGGAAACGATCACAAGCCGCGAAAACGCTAAGATCAAATACGCCTGCGCGGTGCGCGACTCAGAAAAGCAGCGCGCCGCCGACGGGCTTTTCTTTGCCGAGGGGCCGAAGCTCTGCCTGGAGCTGGCCAAAAGCTGCACGCCGCGTGCGATGTACGCCACGGCGGCGGCGCTGGCAAAAACGCCCGAGCTGGCCCAATTCGACCCCGCCGAGATCGCGCCCCATGTGGCCGAAAAATTAAGCGGCACCAAATCCAATCAGGGCGTGTTTGCCCTGTTTGAAACGCCCGTGCCGCCTGCGGACACGCTGGACACGGCCCGCCGCATTTTGATGCTGGAGGGCGTGCAGGACCCCGGCAACGTGGGTACGCTGCTGCGCAGCGCCGCCGCGTTCGGCTTTGATGCCGTTGTGCTGGGGCCGGGCTGCGCGTCGCCGCTGTCGCCCAAGACGCTGCGGTCCTCGATGGGCGCGGCGGGGCGGCTGCCGACGCTGCACAGCGACGATCTGCCCGCCGCGCTGGCCGCCCTGCGTGCCCGCGGCGTGACGACGCTGGCAACGGCGCTCTACCGTTCGCGTCCGCTGGACGAGGCCGGGAACGATTTCCCGGGCGGGCTGTGCGTCGTCATCGGCAGCGAGGGGCAGGGCCTGACGGACAGGACCGTCGAGGCCTGCGACATGGCCGTCCGCATCCCGATGACAGACCGCGTCGAGAGTTTGAACGCGGCAGTGGCGGGCAGCGTGCTGCTGTGGCATTTCAGGGGCGTGTAACGCATTCCCGGCCCCCTCTGGGAGGGGGTGAGGGGAGAGAACCTTGCCATTGCCGGAAAATTTCGGGTTGAGATGAAGTTCTCTCCCTCAGTCGCCTGCGGGCGACAGCTCCCTCGCAGAGGGAGCCAAGGAGTTGCCCATGGACAAAACACTTGCCTGGCTCTGGCTGGCGGATGCCGTCGGGTCGGCGTGCCAGTACGCGCAGGAGCTGCTGACGCTCTACCCCGACCCGGCGGAGCTGTACGACGCCCTGCGTGCCGGGACCGAGGCCCCGCCCGCCTGCCTGACGCCCCACGCGCTGGCACAGCTGCGGGACACGACGCCCTTTGATTATGAGGAACGGCTCGACCACTGCCTGCTGTCGGGCATCGACGTACTGACGCCCGACGAGGGCGTATACCCGGACCGTTTGCGGGACCTGCCCGACCTGCCGCTTGCGCTCTACGTGACCGGCGACATCGCCTGCCTGAACGGGCGGCGGTACGCGGGCATGGTGGGCACGCGGCGGCCCAGCACCTACGGGCGGCAGGCTGCGTTTGACCTGTCACTGGCGATGGCGCGGGCGGGCGTTGTGCTCGTCAGCGGCCTGGCCGACGGACTGGACAGCGAGGCACACCGCGCCGCCGTGCAGGCTGATGTGCCGACGATTGCCTTTCTGGGCACGGCCATCGACAAGACCTACCCGGCCTCCAACGCGAAGCTGCGCACCGCCATTGAGAAGGGCGGCGGCGCGGTCTGCAGCGAGTATCCGCCCGGCTACAGCGGGCGCACGACGGGCACTTTTCTGGCCCGCAACCGGCTCATTGCCGCGCAGAGCGAGGCGCTCTGCGTCGCCGAGGCCCGCACCCGCAGCGGCACGCTGAACACCGTCGGCCACGCCGAGCGGCTGGGCCGCCCCGTGCTGGCCGTGCCGGGCAGCATCTACAGCGCTTTGAGCGAGGGCACAAACGAGCTGCTGCGCACCCACCGTGCCGAGCCGCTCTGCAAAGCCGCGGACGCGCTGGATATACTGGGTATTGGCGCGGAGACCGCCGCCCCGGCGCAGCAGCGGTTTGACCCGGCCACGGTCAGCGCCGATGCGCAGGCCGTCTACGCCGTGTTAAAGCCCACGCCCCAAAGCATCGACGCCCTGTGCGCCGCCGCAAGCCTGCCCGCCGGACGGGTGCTGGCGGCGTGTACCGAGCTGGAGCTGATGGGCGGAGCACAGGTGCAGCCGGGGAGAAGATATATTGCAGTATAATAGATGAAGGCAGTGGCAAGGTGCCCGGGCGGATATGGAATCCGCCCCTACGGCTGTAGGGGGCGGCGTCCTCGACGACCCGGGGCGTTTGTGGCGGCGATAAGCTGGCGGGCGAACAATGTTCGCCTCTACAGGCAACACTCGGAAGTATGCGTGTCATCTAAATTTAAACATTGAGGTAACTTATGCCAAAATTAGTCATCGTGGAATCCCCTGCCAAGGCCAAGACCATTGGCAAGTATCTGGGCCGCGGCTACAAGGTCACGGCCAGTATGGGCCATGTGCGCGACCTGCCCGCCAGCACGCTGGGCATTGATGTCGAAAATGGCTATACACCGAAATATATCACCATCAAGGGCAAGCAGAAGCTCGTCAAGGAGCTGAAGGCCGAGGCCAAAAAGTGCGACGGCGTCCTGCTGGCAACCGACCCGGACCGCGAGGGTGAGGCCATCAGCTGGCATCTGGCGAACATTCTGGGGCTGGACCCCAGCGCACCCAACCGCGTGACCTTTGACGAGATCACGAAGAAGGGCGTCAAGGAGGGCATGGCCCACCCGCGCGCCATCAATATCGACCTGTTTAACGCCCAGCAGGCCCGGCGTGAGCTGGACCGTCTGGTCGGCTACAAATTGAGCCCGTTCCTGTGGAAGAAGATCCGCCGCGGCCTGTCCGCGGGCCGCGTGCAGAGCGTGGCCGTGCGGCTGATCCGGGACCGCGAGCTGGAAATTGAAAACTTCAAGCCCGACGAATACTGGAACATCGACGCGCTGCTGAACCCGCAGGGCGAGAAGGGCGAGTTCACGGCCCGCCTGGCCGCCACCGCCGACGGCAAAAAGCTGACCGTCACCAATAAGCAGCAGGCCGACGGCATCCTGGCCGCGCTGGACGGCAAGGAGTATACCATCACGAAGACCGAAAAGGGCAAGCGCCGCCGCCAGCCCTCGCCGCCCTTCATCACGTCCACCTTGCAGCAGGACGCGAGCCGCGCGTTCGGCTTCTCGGCCACCCGCACGATGCGCGCCGCCCAGACGCTGTATGAAGGCGTGGACATTGCGGGCCACGGCACGGTGGGTCTTATCACCTATATGCGCACCGACTCGCTGCGCATTGCCGCCGAGGCCCAGGCCGCGGCCAAGACCTTTATTGCGGAGCGCTGGGGCGACAACTACGTCTGCAAGACCGCCCGCAAGTGGAAAAGCCGCTCCGCCACCGCCGCGCAGGACGCCCACGAGGCCATCCGCCCGTCTATGCCCGAGCTGACCCCCGATGAGGTCGAGCAGAGCATCAGCGGCGATACCGCAAAGCTCTACCGCCTGATCTGGAGCCGCTTTATGGCCAGCCAGATGGCCGACTGCATTCAGGACACCGTCTCCGCGTCCATCACGGCAGGGGACTACCTGTTCCGTGCGTCGGGCTTCCGCGTCTCGTTCGACGGCTTCACTGCGCTGTACGAGGAATCCACCGACGACGCCAAAAAGAAGGAGACCGCCCTGCCCCCGCTGGAGGAGGGCCAGACCCTCAAACTCAAAAAGCTGACGGCGGACCAGAAGTTCACCCAGCCGCCGCCGCTTTACACCGAGGCCACGCTGATCCACGCGCTGGAGGAAAACGGCATCGGACGCCCGTCCACCTATGCGCCCATCATCACGACCATCGTGGACCGCGGCTATGTGGAGAAGGACCAGAAGAAGCTGAAAACCACCCCGCTCGGCCAAGCCGTCAACACGGTCATGATGGAGCAGTTCCCCGACATCGTCAACGTGAAATTCAGCGCTGACATGGAGAAAAAGCTCGACGTTGTCGAAGCCGGCCAGGCGGACTGGGTCAAGACCATCGACGACTTTTACCAGGGCTTTGAAAAGAGCCTGGAGCAGGCCGAGAAGAATATGGAGGGCAAGCGCATCAAGGTCGAGGACATCCCCACGGATGAGATCTGCGAAAAATGCGGGCGGCCCATGGTCATCAAATCCGGCCGCTACGGCAAGTTTGTGGCGTGCTCGGGCTTCCCGGAGTGCCGCAACGCCCACCCGCTGGTCAAGGACACGGGCGGTCTCTGCCCGCTGGACGGCGGCCACATGCTGGTGCGCAAGAGCGCCAAGGGCCGCGTCTACTACGGCTGCAGCAACTACCCCAAGTGCAACTATATGACCTGGGATGAGCCGGTGCCCGAAAAGTGCCCCCAGTGCGGCAGCACCCTCTTTAAAAAGAAGGGCCAGCTGTACTGCGCCAAAGAGGGGTGCGGGTTTGTGAAGGCGATTGAGAAGAAATGACCGCTTTCGGCATTTCTGCTGGGGTCGATGCTTGCATCGACCCGCGGACAGGCTGCCGACTTGCGGGCGGATGCGCGTATCCGCCCCTACAACCTGCGGAAAACAGAGACGTTACGGAGAAACTATGCAAGTGAAAATCATCGGTGCCGGTCTGGCCGGCTGCGAGGCGGCGCTTTGGCTGGCGGACCGCGGCGTGCAGGTCGAGCTGTACGAGCAGAAGCCCGCAAAATATTCCCCGGCCCATAAAAGCGCGGGCTTCGCGGAGCTGATCTGCTCGAACTCGCTCAAGGCCGAGCGCCCCGACTCCGCGTCGGGACTTTTGAAAATTGAGATGAAGATGATGGGCAGCCATCTGTTGGACGCCGCCGAGACCGCCCGCGTGGCGGCGGGCGGTGCGCTGGCCGTGGACCGCGATGTGTTTTCCACCGCCGTGACCGAAATGGTGGAAAACCACCCCAACATCACGGTCCGGCGCGAGGAGGTCACGGCGCTGGACGAGAGCGCACCCGTGCTCGTCGCCAGCGGCCCGCTGACCGAGGGCGCACTGGCACAGGCCGTCGCCGCGCTGACCGGCGACCATCGGCTGAGCTTTTATGACGCTGTCGCGCCCATCGTGACCGCCGAGAGCCTTGACTATGACAAGGTTTTTGCCGCGTCCCGCTATGGCCGCGGCGAGGCGGACTACCTGAACTGCCCGTTCAATAAGGAGGAATACGAGGCGTTCCACGCGGCGCTCATTGCCGCCGAGCGCGCGCCGCTCCACGACTTTGACGGCGACCTGACCGTCTACGAGGGCTGTATGCCGATTGAGGTCATGGCCGCCCGCGGCGCGGATACGATCCGGTTCGGCCCCCTGCGCCCCGTCGGTCTGCGCGACCCGCGCACCGGCCACCGCCCCTGGGCCGCCGTCCAGCTGCGCGCCGAGAACACGGCCCGCACGCTCTATAACCTCGTCGGCTTCCAGACCAACCTGAAATGGGGCGAACAGAAACGGGTGTTCAGCATGATCCCCGGCCTGGAGCACGCCGAATTTGTGCGGTACGGCGTCATGCACCGCAACACCTTTTTGGAGAGCCCGAAAGTTTTGACGAAGCAGCAGTTCTTGAAAGAACATCCCAACGTGTTTTTTGCAGGGCAGATCACCGGCTTTGAGGGCTATATGGAGAGCGCGGCGTCCGGCTTGCTGGCGGCGCACCAGATGCTTGCACGGCTCAAGGGCCGTGAGCTGCCGCCGCCCCCGGCGGCAACGATGTGCGGCGCGCTGCTGGACTACATCACGACGCCGAACAAGGACTTCCAGCCGATGGGTGCGAACATGGGCATCCTGCCCCGCACCGAGGAGATCAACAGCATCCGCGACAAGCGGGAGCGCTACATGGCGCTTTCGCAGGCCGCGCAGGACGCCATGCAGGCGTGGGTAAAGGAGTACGAAGCATGAAAATTTTAGTGGATGCCATGGGCGGCGACAACGCCCCGCTGTGCGTTTTGCAGGGCGTGAGCCAGGCCGCGGCGGAGTTCGGCGACGGCATGGAGCTGGTGCTGCTGGGTGAGGAAAAAGCCATCCGCGACTGCGCAAAAGAGAACAAAATCGACCTTGCACCGTTTGAGATCCTCCACTGCACCGAGACCATCGACATGCACGATGACCCGGTCAAGGCCGTGCGCCACAAAAAGGATTCCAGCCTTGTGAAGGGTCTGACCATGCTGAAGAACGGCGAGGCCGATGCCTTTGTCAGTGCCGGCTCCACCGGTGCGCTGCACGTCGGCACCAGTCTCATCGTGCGCACGGTCAAGGGTGTCAAGCGCCCGGCGCTGGCCACCCCGATGCCAGGCGCCAAGCAGAATTTCCTGCTGCTGGACTGCGGTGCGAACGTCGAGTGCCGCCCCGAAATGCTCAACGCCTTCGGCACGATGGGCAGCGTCTACGCCGAGAAGGTCATGGGCCGCGAAACGCCGAAGGTCGCGCTTGTCAACAACGGTGCGGAGGACACGAAGGGCACGCCGACCTACCGCGAGGCCCACAAGCTGCTGAAGGCAAACCCCTGCATCCACTTTGCGGGCAACATCGAGCCGCGCTACATCATGGACGGTGACGTGGACGTCGTCGTCTGCGACGGCTTTGTCGGCAACGTCGTGCTGAAATTGACCGAGGGCGTCGCCAAAACGCTGCTGGGGATGCTGAAAAAAATCTTCTTGCAGAACCTGATCACCAAGCTCAGCTATCTGGGCATCAAGGGCGGTCTGGGCGAGCTGAAACGTATGATGGACTCCGAGGAGGTCGGCGGCGCACCGCTGCTGGGCGCCGCAAAGCCGGTCATCAAGGCGCACGGTTCCAGCCACGCCAAGGGCATCAAGAACGCCATCCGTCAGGCCAAGCTCTGCGTCGCCAACGACCTGTGCGGCACGATGGAGAAGGCGCTGGCAGAGGTGGCCGCACAGAAGGAAGAAGCAGACGCTTAAAAGGAAAGCTGCCCTGTAGGGGCCGGACATGTCCGGCCCGCGGCATAAAAAATACCGCCCGTAAAAGGGCAATCGAGATAAGGTTGAGGGCCGGGTATGCCCGGCCCCTACGGACTAGCCGGAAAGGTGAAAGAATATGGCTCACAAACCGGAAGAACTGCAGGAGGTCCTGCACTATACATTCAAAAATCCTGCGCTGCTGCGCATTGCGCTGACCCATACCAGCTATGCCAACGAGAGCAAGGTCGCCACGACCCACAACGAGCGGCTGGAATTTCTGGGCGACAGCGTGCTGTCCGTCGTTGTAGCGGACTACCTGTTCCACCAGTCGGGCCGCCCCGAGGGCGAGCTGACCCGTATGCGCGCCAGCCTCGTCAGCGAGGATGCACTGTTCCAGTTCGCACAGGAAATTCAGCTGGGTGAGTATCTGCGCCTTGGCCACGGCGAGGACCTTGGCGGCGGACGCAGCCGCCCGAGCGTTGTCTCCGATGCGTTCGAGGCAGTCATTGCCGCACTGTATCTGGACGGCGGCATGGAGGCCGCGCGCAATTTTATCCTGCCCTTCATCACCGAGGGCAAGACCGCCGAGGACGACTACAAGACCCGTCTGCAGGAGGTCGTCCAGCAGGACCCGTCCGCCGTGCTGAAATACGAGGTCACCGGCGAGACCGGCCCCGACCACAACAAGCAGTTCACGGTCTGCGTCTGGCGCAACGGCGAGCTGCTGGCCGAGGGCCGTGGCCGCAGCAAAAAAGCCGCCGAGCAGCACGCAGCAAAGGTGGCGCTGGAAAAATTGCAATAAGTGACGCCCTGTAGGGGCCGGGCATGCCCGGCCCGCGGCATAAAAATCGCGACCCGTTTACGGGTACATAAGGCGAGGTTGAGGGCCGGGCATGCCCGGCCCCTACGACCATTTTAAGAATTTTGAAAGGTACCCATGGAATGCGCCTGAAAGAACTGGAAATCCAAGGCTTCAAATCCTTCCCCGATAAGACAAAGATCGAGATCGGCGAGGGCATTACCGGCGTTGTCGGGCCGAACGGCTCGGGCAAGTCGAACATCTCCGACTCCATCCGCTGGGTTCTGGGCGAGACCAGCTCCAAGCAGCTGCGCGGCAGCGGCAAGATGGAGGACGTCATCTTCGGCGGCACCCAGTCCCGCGGTGCCATGGGCTATGCCTCCGTCGCGCTGACCATCGACAACAGCGACCACGGTCTGGACATGGACGCCGACGAGGTCACGATCGGCCGCCGGTACTACCGCAGCGGCGAGAGTGAATACTCCATCAACGGCCAGAACGTCCGCTTAAAGGACGTGTACGAGCTGCTGCTCGACACCGGCATTGGCCGCGACGGCTATGCCATCGTCGGGCAGGGCCGCATTGCCGAGATCGTCGGTGCAAAATCCGCGGAGCGCCGCGAAATTTTTGAGGAAGCGTCCGGCATCGCCAAGTACCGCTACCGCAAAAACGAGGCCGAGCGCCGCCTGGAAGCCGCCGAGGGCAACTTAGAGCGCCTGCGGGACATTCTGGGCGAGCTGGAAAAGCGTGTCGGCCCCCTGAAACGCGACAGCGAGAAGGCCCAGCAGTTTCTGGAATTGAGCGAGAAGCGCAAGACGCTGGAGATCACACTCTGGGTCGATGCCATCCGCCGCGCCAACGACTCGCTGCGCGACCAGCAGCGCAAGTACGAGGCCGCCCAGGCCGACTATGACCGCCTGAGCCGCCAGCTGGACGAGTTTGACGAAAAAAGCGCGTCCCTGCGTGCCGAGGCCCAGCAGCTGGTGCTGGCCGTCGAGCAGGCCAACGCCGACATCCGCGCCATCACCGAAGCAAACGCCGGCAGCGAGAGCGAGATCGCCGTCCTGAAAAACGAGAGCGAGCACAGCCGGTTCCGCATCGACGATGCTACGTCCGAATTGGAGCGCGCCGGGCAGGGCCGCGAGAGCATCGAGCGCGAGGCCGCGGACCACCGCGCCGCCATCGAGACGCTGAAAAGCGGCATGGCCGGGCTGGACGCCCGCGTGGCCGAGCTGCGCGAGGCCCTGCGTGCCCTTGAGGAAAAGGCCGCTGCCAGCGGCGAGCGCCGCGATGTCATTGACGCCGCCATGGCCCGCCTGCAGGACACCGCCACCGCCGCCAGGGTCAGCGCCGCGTCGGCGCAGTCGGCAGGGGAGGCTGCGGCCAACCGCCTGGCCGAGGCACAGCGTCAGGCCGAGGAGCTGAAAGCCGGCGCCGCCGCCACCGACGAGGAACGCCGCCGCGCCGAGCGCCGCTTTAAGGACGCCGAGGAGGCCGTGACCCGCAACGACAACATCAAGGCGGGCCTGAAGCTGAAATTGGACAGCCGCCGCCGTCAGCAGGCCGAGGCTGCCGACAACCTGCAGAAGGCGGACCGAGAAAGGTCCGCCGCCGCCCAGCGCATCCACATTCTGGAAGATCTGGAGCGCAACATGGACGGCTACCAGCAGAGCGTCAAGGCCGTCATGCGCGCGGCGGGCGGCGGGCGGCTGCGGGGCATCATCGGCCCCGTGGCGGGCATCATCACCGTCGAAAAGGGCTACGAGACCGCCATTGAGACAGCGCTCGGCTTTGCGCTGCAGAACATCGTCGTCGAGGACCAGGGCTGTGCCCGCGCCGCCATCGGCTTTTTGAAGGACGAGCGTGCAGGCCGCGCTACGTTTTTGCCGCTGGACACCGTGCAGGGCTCCCGCTTCACGGGCCGCCTGACCGGCACGGCGGAGGTCGCCGCCGACCTGGTCAGGACAGACCCGAAATATCAGCATATCATCGACAATTTGCTGGGCCGCATCATCGTGGTCGAGGACCTGACCGAGGCGTCCGCCGTGGCGCGGAACCTCGGTTACCGGAACCGCATCGTCACGCTGGACGGCCAGGTCATCAACGCGGGCGGCTCGTTCACCGGCGGCTCCACCGCCCGCAGCGTCGGCGTGTTCAGCCGCAAGCAGGAGCTGGACGAGCTGCGCAGCAAGCTGACGAAGCTCGAGCAGAAACGCACCGAGGCGGAAAAGGAATTGGCCGCCCGCAAGGCCGAGGTGGACAACCTCTCGGCCCAGCTGGCCGGTGCCGAGGGCGAGGGCATGAACGCCGCGACGGAGCACGTCCGCGCGAACCTCGAGCTCGAGCGCCTGACGAAGGCCGCCGCCCAGTACGACGAGACGGCCCGGAGCATCGAGGCCGAGATCGCCGCCCAGCAGGCCGCCGTGACCCGGAACGAGACCGCGCGCACCGAGGCCGAGAAGGCCCGGACCGACGCCGAGGCCGAGCTGGCGCAGTACACCGCCGAGCTGGCCGCCTTGGGCGAGAGCACGGGCAGCCTGACGGCAGAACGCGAAAAAATCACCGGTGAGCTGTCCGAAAAGCAGCTGCAGCGCCTGGCGGACGAGAAGGACGTCGGCCTGCATGAGGCCGCGCTGGAGGGCTTGCGGAGCCGTACCGGCGAGGCCGATGCCCGCGCCCGTGAGCTGCAGACGGCGATTGAGGCCGCCAAGGCAATAATCGAGGCCAACGCGCTGAAAATCGCCGAGATGGAGCGCGTGCGCGGCGACAACCAGCAGAAAATTGCCGCCGCGGAGGAAACGATTCGATCTGCCAACGCGGCCCGCCTCGAAAAGGAGGCTGCGATCTCGAAGCTGGGGCAGGACAACCGCGCCCTGACCGACGAGCGCGAGCGGATGAGCGGTGAGATGGCCCGCCTGGCCGAGCGCCGCACCGCCGCCGAGACCGAGCTGAACGACACCAACAGCAAGCTGTGGGAGGAATACCAGCTGACCGAGAGCGAGGCCCGCAGCCAGTGCGTGCCGTTTGAGAGCCTGACCGAGCTGCGCCGCAGCGTGACCGAGGTCCGCGGCAAGATCCGCGCCTTGGGCAACGTCAACGTCGGCGCGATTGACGAATATAAAGAGGTCAGGGAGCGCTATGACTTCATGAAGGCGCAGGTCACCGACGTCGAAAAGGCGAAGGCCGAGCTGACGAAGATGATCGCCGAGCTGTGCAGCGAGATGCAGGAGCTGTTCACGGCGAGCTTTAAGCAGATCAACGCGAACTTCCAGCAGATCTTCAAGGAGCTGTTCGGCGGCGGTCATGCGCGGCTGTACCTGTCGGATGAAGCGAACGTGCTGGAATCCGGCATTGAAATTGAGGTCTCGCCCCCGGGCAAGGTCATCAAGAACCTGTCCGCGCTTTCCGGCGGCGAGCAGGCGCTGGTCGCTATCTCGATCTATTTCGCCATCCTGCGCGTCAACCCCGCGCCGTTCTGCTTCCTTGATGAGATCGAGGCCGCGCTGGACGACGTAAACGTCGCGCGCTATGCGCAGTATCTGCGCCGCATGACGGACCGCACCCAGTTCATTGTCATCACCCACCGCCGCGGCACGATGGAGGCCGCCGACGTCCTCTACGGCGTCACGATGCAGGAGGACGGCGTGTCGAAGATTTTGCGCCTGGATCTGGATAATGTGAGCGCGGACCTTATTACCTGATGGCATGTAGGGGCCGGGCATGCCCGGCCCGCCGCATAAATACGACCACCCGCCAATGGGGAGCCACACAAACCCGCGGGACGGCAAATCAAAAGTAAGGAGGGCCACGATGGGCTTTTTCAACTTTTTCAAACGCGATATTTCCGAGGAGGAATTTCAGGAGCAGCAAAAGGTCAAGCGCGGGCTGGAAAAGACCCGCACGGGCTTTTTCCAGAGCATCGTCAATACGCTGACCAACGCGCAGATCGACGATGATCTGTACGACCAGCTCGAGGAACAGCTCATTCTGGCCGACGTCAGCCCCGCCTGCGCCGTGCGTCTGGTGGACGAGCTGCACGACGAGGTCGAGGAAAAACACCTGAAAACCGGTCAGGAGGCGCTGGACGCGCTGCGCGGCATCATCTGCCAGGAGCTGACCCCCCGCTACCCGATGGATCTGGACGGCAAGCCCGCCGTCATTCTGGTCATCGGCGTCAACGGCGTCGGCAAGACCACGACGATTGCCAAGCTGGCCGGCCTGTACAAAAAGCAGGGCCGCCGCGTCATGCTGGCAGCGGGCGATACCTTCCGCGCCGCCGCCAGTGAGCAGCTGGAGCTCTGGGCTGAGCGCGCCGGCGTGCCGCTGGTCCAGGCCGGCATGGGCGCAGACCCGGCGGCGGTCATCTTCGACGCCGTCAAGAGCGCCAACGCCCGCGGCTACGACATGGTCATTGCCGACACCGCCGGACGTCTGCACAACAAGAAGGGCCTGATGGACGAGCTGTCCAAAATCTCCCGCAGCGTCAAGAAGGCCAGCCCCGAGGCGAGCCTTGAGGTGCTGCTGGTGCTCGACGCCATCACGGGCCAGAACGCCATCAGCCAGGCCGAGGAGTTCTGCAAGGCCGCAAACGCCACCGGCGTGGTGCTGACCAAGCTCGACGGCACGCCCCGCGGCGGCTGCGCGGTCTCTGTGTGGGAGAACCTCGGTCTGCCCATCCGCTTCATCGGCGTCGGCGAGAAGATCGACGACCTGATGGAATTTGACGCACAGACCTTTGTCGAAAGCCTGCTGCCGGAATCCGCCCTGCAGAAGGACGAGAAGAAAGAGGAAGGGGAGAGCGAAGCATGATCGTTTGCGCCGCCAGCAACAACGCGGGCAAGCTGAAGGAATTGCGCCGCATTCTGGAACGCATGGGCCATGAGGTCAAGAGCCTGCGGGAGCTGGGGATCGACCTTGACCCCGAGGAAACCGGCACGACATTTGCCGAAAACGCCCGCATCAAGGCCGAGGCGTTCTGCAAGGCCAGCGGCCTGCCCACCGTGGCCGATGACTCCGGCCTCTGCACCGACGCGCTGCACGGTGCGCCCGGCGTCTACAGCGCCCGCTACGCCGGGCATCACGGCGACGACGACGCGAACAACGCAAAGCTGCTGCGGGAGCTGGCCGACGTGCCGGAGGAACAGCGCGGCGCAAAGTTCGTGTCGGCGGTCTGCTTCATGCTGCCGGACGGACGCGCACTGGAGGTCGAGGGCGAGTGCCCGGGCCGCATTGCGTTTACATTGCAGAACGGCGACTACGGCTTCGGCTATGACCCGCTGTTCATCCCCGACGAGTACGGCGCACCCGACGGCAAGCGCCCGAACACCGAACGCCGCAGCTACGCCCAGCTCACCCCCGACGAGAAGGACGCCATCAGCCACCGCGGCCGGGCGATGGAGAAGCTGGCAGAAAAGCTGCCCGAATTTTTGGGATAAATGCCTTCCCCTTTGGGGGAAGGTGGCCGAGGCCCCGCCCGAGGCCGGATGAGGGGC
>OJRV01001752.1_pt1 | contig 23075 bp, 20 predicted proteins | sample 1599241 | NCBI WGS metagenome assembly OJRV01 (sample SAMN04168656, study PRJEB22393) | human gut metagenome | biome: human gut microbiome; feature: stool | host: Homo sapiens | collected 2014-03-17 | reverse complement strand
ACCTTTACCTCCTCTGCCGCCTGTCCGCCATCAGGCAGACGGCGTTTTTTGTCCATCTATGAAATTCTCTCATGCTTTTTATGAAAATCATGCGTTTTACGTCCGCCGTTTCCTGTGGTATACTAAGACCATCTCAGAGGGCTTTCGGTACATATCTCTGCGTGTACCGTGAAGAGGACGATCATACAACACCGGATCGGAAGTCCTCCGGTTGGATGATCCTGTCTGCCATGTGGTTGCGGCGGACCGTGTCCCCCAGCCGTCGAGTGGGTCGAGGACGGCAGATTCTTTCTTTTCCTTCTTCATGCCGTCCGGGTCAAAAAGTGCGTCGCTGCGAATGGTCACGCAGCGGCGCGCTTTTTGTATGCACTCTTTTGTATATTCTCCTGTCCGTCTGCCGGTGATATACATTTTCACCGCATATCATCCCCTCATATTCACCCTTGCCTGTATACCGCTCCCTCACCGCATCCAGTTATTATTTCCACATATTTCCTGCCCCAACACCGCTGCTTCCATCGTTCCTTCCTGCGCAGGTCCGCCGATCCCCCCGGCTCTCCCCCCTCCATACTCCCAACGGCCCCGCTCTTCTTTCGCCAGCTATGTTCCGTCCCTCGTCCCGCTATGCTTACAGTTGCCCTCTCCCCGTCCCCTCTCAGGTAGGTATGCAGCTTCCGAAAGCCTCCCTTTTGAGCGCTCTTTTCGCCTTTTGTATTGTTTCGCCAACGGCCTGCCTCTGCCCGTGGATTCAGGTTGTATACAATGTTTAATGCATGAAAAAATCTCATGTTTCGGATGAAAATGATGCGTTTTACAAATTGCATTTCCTGTGGTAAAGTATAGACAGTAAGAGAAAGGAGTTGTTTGAATATGGCACTGGTTACGAAAATGAATCGCTGCGCCGTCTGCGGCAGCAGCCAGATCTCTCTGATGGCGGATGGTAAGTACTACCACTGCGAGGCCTGCGGGGCCACCTCCAACCACACGATGCCCGCCGCCGATCTGGCCAAGGTCGATCGCATCTCCCTCATGGGCGGCAGCACGGAGGAGATCGAGGCCCTGCGTCATCGGTATCCCCGTCTGGGTCTCACCACCTGGACCAAGGAGAATCGGGTACAGCTGTGACCCTTTATTTCACCCTCTGGAGCGGCATGAGTTACCTCCTCACCGCTAAATGATAAAAACAGGACGCCGATACGGGGCGTCCTGTTTTTCCATTTTCAGCGCTGACTTATCGGGCGCTCGTCCCCGAAGATCAGATCGTCGATATCGGGCTTTCGCTCCATGGGCTCCACTCCTCTCCGTTTCCATACCCTCCATTCTATGTACCGGGGTCGGAGAAAATGTCTCCCGGCATTTTTTGCAGTCTCTCTTGGACAAAAGCCTTGTCCGGCTGTCCCGTTTTCGGGCATTTTTTCCTGTCCGGATACCGTCCTGTTTCTGTCCGTTTTTTGTCCAATTTCGCCTGATCGCCGCAAAAATCGGCAAAACAAAATTTTCCATAGGGGAAGGGGTTGCTTTTTTTCATTTTCATGATACAATAACAGTACAAATCTTAATGGAGGTGCTTCCCATGGCTTATCAGATCGGTTCCGGCTGCGTCAGCTGCGGTGCTTGCGCAGACGTATGTCCTGTTGGTGCCATTTCTCAGGGTGACGATCATTATGTGATCGACGCTAACTCCTGCCTGGACTGCGGTACTTGCAGCGATACCTGCCCCAATGGCGCTATCAGCCCTGCTGAATAATTACATAGCAAGGACGAAAAACACCGGAGCGGATGCTCCGGTGTTTTTTGCTGTCTTGCGCCGGAGGCGCTCCCCGTGGTACAATACTATCAATGATTCCGGCAGGATACCGGCTGCCATTTTACGGATGGTGGAGAATATCATAAGTATCTCTGCCCAGAGAAAAGGAGGGGTACACATGGAGCACTGGGACCGGCTGCGGGGCGATCAGGGCTTTTACTGGGATGACGGTCTGTTCCGCCCCTCCACGGATACCTTTCTGTTGGGGGGCTTTCCCGTCCTGCGGCGTGGGGAACGGGCCTGCGACTTAGGAGCCGGGACGGGGCTGCTGGGGGCGCTGCTGCTGACACGAGAGCCGTCCCTCACCGTCACCGGGCTGGAGCTGCGGGAGGACGCCTGCCGTCTGGCCCGGCGCACCGCCCAGCGCAGCGGCTGGCAGGAGCGGCTGCTGTGTCGGCAGGGGGACCTGCGGCTGCGGGAGGACCTGCCCCCGATGGGCGGGTTCGACCTTGTGGTGTCCAATCCTCCCTATTTCCCTCCGAAGGCGGGGCGTGTCTCTCCGCAGGAGACACGGAGTGTCGCCCGGTCGGAGGTGGTGTGTACGCTGGAGGATGTGTGCCGGGCCGCCGGTTGGCTACTGCGGTGGGGCGGGCGCTTCTGCGTAGTATTCCCCACCGAACGGCTGGCGGAGCTGCTGGAGATGGCCCGCCGCTTCGGGCTGGAGCCTAAGCGGCTGCGGATGGTGCAGCACGACGCCGCCGGGATCCCCGGTCTGGTGCTGCTGGAGTGCCGCCGGGGTGGGAAGCCCGGGCTGCGGGCAGAGCCTGCGCTGCTGCTCTACGGCCCCGACGGCCGGGAGACGGCAGAGCATCGCCGTGCCTATTTTCGTGAGGAGGAGCAAGCGCTATGAGCGGAACATTATATCTGGTAGCCACCCCCATCGGCAATCTGGGGGATCTGTCCCCCCGTGGGGTGCAGACCCTGCAGGAGGCAGACTTCATCGCCGCCGAGGACACCCGTGTGTCCATGAAACTGCTGAACCATTTCGACATCAAAAAGCCGCTGGTCAGCTACCACGAGCACAACCGGGCCGCCGCCGGGCAGGCCATTCTGGCCCGGCTGCTGGCCGGGGAGACGTGTGCGCTGGTGACGGACGCCGGGACCCCTGCCATCAGTGATCCCGGCGAGGATCTGGTGCGGCTGTGCGGGGAAAACGGCGTCACGGTGCAGGCCATCCCCGGCTGCTGCGCCGCCGTGTGCGCTCTGGCGGTATCGGGGCTGCCCACCGGGCGGTTCACCTTTGAGGGATTCCTCTCTGCCAACAAAAAGGAGCGGCGGGAGGCCCTGACCCGGCTGGCGGCGGAGCAGCGCACCATGGTGTTCCACGAGGCGCCCCACAAGCTGCGGCCCACGTTGGCAGATATGCTGGAGCTGCTGGGAGACCGGCCGGCAGCGCTGTGCCGGGAGCTGACCAAGCTCCACGAGGAGACCATCCGCACCACCCTGTCCGGCGCTGTGGCGCTGTACCGGGAGAAGGAGCCACGGGGGGAATACGTGCTGGTGGTGGCGGGAGCCCCCCGGCAGGAGGCCCCGGCCCTGACGCTGGCGGAGGGCGTGGCCATGGTGCAGAGCCTGCGGCAGCAGGGCCAGCGGATGAAGGACGCCGTCCGCCGGGTGGCGGAGGACACAGGTCTCTCCCGCAACGAGCTGTATCAGGCGGCACTGCAGGAGGAGTGAGGCAGGGCCTTTCAGCGGATGCCGGAGGTGCATATGATCGACTATACCATCGACTATATAAAGGCGCACGAATTTTCCGCCGGCCACCGGAAGCGGCTGTTGCAGGACAGGAAATGCGGCTGCTTTTATTGTCTGAAAATTTTCGCCCCCAAGGAGATCAGCAGTTGGATCGAGGACGTGGGCGGTACGGCGATCTGCCCGTATTGCGGCATAGATTCCGTCATCGGGGAGCATAGCGGGTATCCCATCACCAGAGAATTTCTGGAGCAGATGCGCCAATATTGGTTTTGAGAGATCGCAATACCAACATATGGAAAATTTTCTATGGGGTCATCCTGTCCTGAAAAGCTGTCCGTGGGAGTCAGCTATTTTCAGGGCGGTGGTTTTCGTGCAGCATTTGGGTGCAGCAAATGGCAAGAAGAGGGAAGAGCCTTTTTAGCTCCTCCCTCTTCCTCATTTATTCTCATCAGTTCATGGAGTCGGCGGTATCGTGGAACAGCTCCCGGACACGCTCCAGCAGGGGGCGGTGCTCCGGCCGGGAGAGATCCCCGTCCCGGCACAGCAGTGCTCTGGCGGCAGACTGGGCCTCCTCCAGCAGCTGCATATCGCAGGCCAGATCCGCAATTTTCAGGGTAGGCAGGCCGTGCTGCCGCTGGCCGAAGAAGTCGCCGGGGCCACGCAGGTGCAGATCCTCCTGAGAAATTTCAAAACCGTTATTGGTGCGGGTCATGACCTTCAGCCGCCGCCGGGTCTCCTCGCCGGGATGCTCCGACAGCAGGATGCAGTAGCTCTTGGCCTGACCACGCCCCACCCGGCCACGCAGCTGGTGCAGCTGGGACAGGCCGAAGCGCTCGGCATTCTCCACCACCATGCAGGTGGCGTTGGGGACGTCCACGCCCACCTCCACCACGGTGGTGGACACCAGAACATCGCTCCCCCCGGCGGCGAAGGTCTCCATGACCTTCTCCTTTTCCTTGGGCTTCATCTTGCCGTGGAGTACCGACACCCGCAGGTCCGGGAAGGTCTCCTCCTGCAGCTTTTTGGCGTAGGCCGTGACGGCCTTCCGCTCGTCGGGGAGGGTATCACCGTCCCCCACCAGTGGGCAGACGATGAACACCTGATGACCCTCCTGCACCTGCTTGCGCAGGAAGGCGTTGACCCGTGGACGGTAGCTCTCCCCCAAGGCAAAGGTATCCACCTTCTGCCGTCCCGGCGGCAGCTGGTCGATGACCGACACATCCAGATCGCCGTAGATGATAAGGGCCAACGTCCGGGGAATCGGGGTGGCGGACAGCACCAGTGTGTGTGGGGCGGCGCCCTTATGGGACAGGGCGGAGCGCTGCTCTACGCCGAAGCGATGCTGTTCATCGGTGATCACCAGACCCAGGCGCGCATACTGCACGTCCGCCGTCAGCAGGGCGTGTGTACCGATGCACAGTGTGATATCTCCGCTTTGCAGGCCGGCCAGAATGGCGCGGCGCTCCCTGGCGGGGGTGGAGCCGGTGAGCAGAGCGCACGGCAGGCCGAAGCGGGCGAACAGCGGGGCCAGATTTTCGTAATGCTGGCGTGCCAGTATTTCCGTGGGGGCCATCAGGGCCGACTGCCACCCGCTCTGGGCGGCGAACCAGATGCAGGCCGCCGCCACCATGGTCTTGCCGCTGCCCACGTCCCCCTGACACAGGCGGTTCATGGGGCGGCCGGCGGTCATGTCACCTATGGCATCCTCCACGGCACGGCGCTGGGCATCCGTCAGCGTGAAGGGCAGGGCGTTATAAAAGGGATCCATGGAGACCTTGCGGCACGCCGGGCCGGACACGTCCTCCCGGCGGCTCCGCAGCAGCCGGAGGCCGCAGGTCAGCAGGAACAGCTCCTCGAAAGCCAGACGGCGCCGGGCTTGGGTCAGAGCCTCCGGCGAATCGGGAAAATGGACGTTTTCGTAGGCGTAGTTGATGTAGCACAGGCGGTGCTCCCGCCGCACCTCATCCGGCAGTACGTCCGGCAGCAGCTCCCGGCAGGCGTCCAGCCCCTGCCGCACCGCCTGCGTCAGCATCAGCTGGCTGATGCCCGCCGTCAGTGGGTAGATGGGCATGATGCGCCCCGTCAGCTGCCGGTGGCCCTCCGGCTCCAGCAGGGGGTTCACCAGCTGGTGACGGCGCTGGCCCTCCACCTTGCCGTAGAAGATGTAGATCTCCCCCCGGTGGAGGCTGTTTTTCCGGTACTCCTGATTGAAGAACACAATGTCCAGCACTCCTGTCTCGTCCACGGCACGGGTTCGGACGATGGTGCGGCCGCCGGGGATGCGGTGGGCGGTGGGATCGGCGGCGATCATGGCCCGGACACAGACGTTCTCCCCCTCCGTCAGGTCACGGATGGGGCGGGTCAGGGTCCGGTCCTCGTAGGAGCGGGGGAAATAGCTGATGAGGTCACGCAGGGTGGTGATGCCCAGCTTCTCCAGCGCCTTGGCCCGTGTCTCTCCGATCCCTTTGATATATCGCACGTTGGTGGATAGCTCTGCCATAGGGCCGCCTCCTTAAAACCATTTTTTGCGCTTGAAGATCCACAGCTCCACCAGCACGCACACGGCGCTGACGATGCAGATCACCAGATAGCCGTGCTCCGCCGTCAGCTCCGGCATATTCCGGAAGTTCATGCCGTACCAGCCGGCGATGAGAGACAGGGGCAGGAACACCGTGGTGACGATGGTGAGGATCTTCATGATCTGGTTCTGCCGCATATCCACCTGCGTCTGGTGCATCTCCCGCAGCTGGAGGGAATACTCCTTCTCCTGCTCCGTCATGGTCAGCAGCCGCTGGGCCTTGCCGGAGAGATGCTCCAGCAGCCGCTGGACGTGCTCCTCTGCGTCCGGGACGGCATCGGCCAGCACGGCATAGAGGTCGTCCAGCTGGGCATAGTAGCCCGCCAGCACCGACAGCTCCCGGCGGATGCGGAAGATCTTCTTGTCGAAATCCTCCGCCTGTTGCGCCAGCAGAACTTCCTCCAATGCCGTCAGGCGCTCCTCGTAGTGCTGGAGGCTTTCCATGTCCTCCGCCGTCAGCCGGGCCAGCAGCTCCGACAGCAGCTGAGCCGGGGTCTCCCCCGGAAGGCCCGGCAGCAGGCCCTGCAAAAAACTGCCCTTTTCCACCAGCAGCAGCTTTTTCTCCGTCAGATAGTAGCCGAAGAAGTGCTTTTCGCCGGTGGGGGCCATGCGCTGAGGCATGGCGTAGGTCCCGATGACGCCGCTCTGGAGCCGCTCCGCCTTGCAGAATACGCCCCGTCCCGGCAGGATCTGGTGCCGGGCGGTCAGCTCCGGATAGCGCTGGCCAAAGGCTTCAAAGGTCAGCAGCTCATATAATTCGCTCATATCATGTACCTTCCCGAATGTGAGATGGGTTCGCCCAAATGGCACAGAGCCATTTGGGCGATGAGGGTGTATCAATCGCTGTCCAGCTTGAGGACGGCCATGAAGGCCTCGGTGGGAACCTGTACGGTCCCCAGGTTCCGCATCTTCTTTTTGCCTTCCTTCTGCTTTTCCAGCAGCTTCTTTTTACGGGTGATATCGCCGCCGTAGCACTTGGCCAGCACGTCCTTACGCATGGCCTTCACCGTTTCACGGGCGATGATGCGCCCGCCGATGGCCGCCTGAATGGGTACTTCGAACAGCTGGCGGGGGATATTCTCCTTCAGCTTTTCGCACAGCCGCCGGGCGCGGGGATAGGCCTTATCCCGGTGGGCGATGAAGCTGAGGGCGTCCACGCCGTCGCCATTCAGGAGCAGGTCTACCTTCACCAGATCGCTGGTGCGGTAGCCGGAGAGCTCATAATCCAGAGAGGCGTAGCCCTTGGTGTTGGCCTTCAGGGTATCGAAAAAGTCGTAGATGATCTCGTTGAGGGGCATCTGGTAGTGCAGCTCCACCAGATGGGTATCCAGATACTGCATATCCTTGAACTCGCCCCGGCGCTCCTGACACATGGGCATGATGTTGCCCACGAACTCGTTGGGGGCGATGATGGAGACCCTCACATAGGGCTCCTCGGCGTGTTCAATGGTGCCGGGGTCCGGGTAGTTGTGGGGGTTATCCACCTTCACCATGGTGCCGTCGGACTTATAGACGTGGTAGATGACGCTGGGGAGGGTGGTCACAAGGTCCAGATTGAACTCCCGCTCCAGCCGTTCCTGAATGATCTCCATGTGGAGCATCCCCAAAAAGCCGCAGCGGAAGCCGAAGCCCAGCGCCACGGAGCTCTCCGGCTCGAAGGTCAGGGAGGCGTCGTTGAGCTGAAGCTTCTCCAGCGCATCCCGCAGATCCGGGTACTTGCTGCCGTCCTCGGTGTAGATGCCGCAGTAGACCATGGATTGGGCGGGGCGGTAGCCCGGCAGGGGCTGGTCGGCGGGGTCCTCCACCCCGGTGATGGTGTCACCCACCTGCGTATCCTTGACGTTTTTGATGCTGGCGGTGAAGTAGCCCACCTCACCGGCCTGCAGGGCATCGGTAGGCTCATTGCCCAGCGGCTTCAGGTAGCCGCACTCCAGAATGGTATACTCGGCGCCGGTAGCCATCATGCGGATGGTCTGGCCCTTGCGGAGGGTCCCCTGCTTCACCCGGAAGTACACCACCACGCCCACATAGGGGTCATACTGGCTGTCGAATACCAACGCCTGCAGGGGGGCCTTGGGGTCGCCGCTGGGGGCGGGAATATTCTGAACGATATCCTCCAGCACCGCCTGAATGTTGATCCCCTGCTTGGCGGAGATCTCCGGGGCGTCCATGGCCGGCAGGCCGATGATGTCCTCCACCTCCTGCTTGGCCTTCATGGGGTCGGCGGCGGGCAGGTCGATCTTGTTGAACACCGGCAGGATCTCCAGATCGTGCTCCATGGCCAGATAGGTATTGGCCAGCGTCTGTGCCTCCACGCCCTGCGTGGCGTCCACCACCAGCACGGCGCCCTCGCAGGCCGCCAGAGACCGGGACACCTCGTAGTTGAAGTCCACATGGCCCGGCGTGTCGATGAGGTTCAGGGCGTAGGTCTCCCCGTCCTGCGCCGTGTAAAACAGGTGGACGGCACGGGACTTGATGGTGATGCCACGCTCCCGCTCCAAGTCCATGTTGTCGAGGATCTGGTTCTCCATCTCCCGTGCCGAGACGGCGTTGCACAGCTCTAGCAGGCGGTCTGCCAGCGTGGATTTGCCGTGGTCGATGTGGGCAATGATGGAAAAGTTTCTGATATGGGATTGGTCAAACATATGGAAAAGGCCTCCTTAGGTCGTTGGTTTCTTAGTGCTGATAGGACTTGCAGCGCTCGTCCACGCTGTGGAACACCTGCGCTGCGCTCTGGCCCACGCCGGGCTGGCCCGTCAGGCTCTCCGGCGTCAGCTCCGGCAGCCCCTCCTGAGCGGCCAGCGCTTGCCGGTAGCGCAGGGCGCATAGCTGCATATCCGCCGCCACCAGTCCGCCGTCAAAGACCGAGGGGGCCACGGCGAACAGATCCTCGTTGCCGCCGCCCTGCCGGTATAGCTGCCGCAGCAGCTGATACAGGGCGTCGCCCAGATAGTCCCCGGCGGCGGTGATGGCCTCCCGGTCCCCGGTCTTGCCCAGCAGCTCAAAGAGGACCCCGGTGGTGTTCACCACCAGCTTTTTTTGCAGAGTCGCCAGAATACTGCCCCGGAGGCTGCCCTTCTCGCCGCTGGAGTCGTACACGTCCTCCGCCTCGATGATGGAGCCGTCCCGGTTCAGAGTGCGGCCCAGCAGGAAATCCGCCGACACGTGGTAGTAGGCGCAGGCCTTCACCACAAAGGCAAGGCCCGGCTCCCGGATGCCGTTTTCATAGTGGCTCAGCAGGGCCTGGCTGATGCCCAGCTCCCCGGCCGCCTTCCGCTGGGAGACGCCCTTCTCCTGCCGCAGCAGGCTCAATGTGCGGGAAAAATCAGTCGCCATTCTCTCTCACCCGTTCTCTTTCTGTTTATACGTTCAGTAAATTATATCTTCTTTATTACCCGATGTAAATAAAAATCTCGCCGGGGCGGCAAACTTTTGCGGAGTTTACCGCCCCATCCCATTCACAAATTGTTTACAGAATAAACATCAAAAAAGGTCAAATACCCTATTGACATTTCCTACCGGCGTGGTATACTATGGACAAAGATCAAGGAAAGGCAATATCAAATCAGGAGGGGAACGATATGGGAATCACAGATATGATCGCCGGGTTCATTCAGGAGGCGCTGGACGATGCAGGCGGTGTTTTGGAGATGCAGCGGGGGGATCTGGCCCAGCGATTTGGGTGCGTACCCAGCCAAATCAACTACGTCATGTCCACCCGGTTCTCTCCGGAGCACGGCTACATCGTGGAATCCCGGCGGGGCGGCGGCGGCTACATCCGCATCACCCGTGTCCATGTGGACCGGCAGACGCTGATGATGCACGTCATCAACTCCATCGGGTCGGAGATCGATCCGGCCAGTGCCAGAGCCATCCTCTCCAATCTGGTGCAGTCGGAGGCCATCCCCGCCCAGACGGGAAAGCTGCTGGCGAGCCTTTTGTCGGACACCGCTCTGCGATCCGTTCCCAAGGATCAGCGCAGCGTCCTGCGGGCCGACCTGCTGAAGCAGGCCCTCATCCATCTGGTATAGCGTCGGATCGGTACAGTTGACCGGTTTGATTTTTCGATAAGGAGGAAATCATTATGAAATGTCAGAATTGCGGAAGAAATGAAGCGACTTACTACTATAAGAGCAGCATCAACGGACGGGTCACGGAGACGCACCTGTGCGCCGACTGCGCCCGGAAGCTGGGCTATGTGCAGCGGATGCAGCCGGACAGCTTCTTCGGCGACGACTTCTTTTCCCATCCCTTCCGGCTCTTCGAGCCGCTGCTGGGCGGGTTTGGCAATCGCCTGCTGACGGAGTTCCCGGAGCCGGTGGATGTGACCCGGCAGGCCCAACAGGCCGTGGCGGAAGCCCCGGAGGATGCGCTGGTGGACAAGGCGGAGCAGGAGCGCTTCTCCCTGCAGCGTCAGCGCAACGCCCTGCAGACGCAGCTGTGTCACGCCGTAGAGGCCGAGGACTTCGAGTCCGCCGCCAAGCTGCGGGATCAGCTGAAGGCACTGCCTCAGCAATAATGCCCCGGCAATAATTTTGATAGATCACCACACCTTTTGAAAGGAAGTGTTTCTTTATGATGGAAAATAAATTCACCCCTCGTGCAGAGGAGGCTCTGCGTCTGGCCCAGGAGGCCGCTGAGGATATGGGACATGGCTATGTAGGCTCCGAGCATCTGCTGCTGGGCCTGCTGCGGGAGGAGGAGGGCATTGCCCACCGTGTGCTGGAGGAAAACGGGCTCACCGACGAGATGGTCTGCGACATCCTGCACCGCAGCGTAGGCACCGGCGTCTCCGGCGCCGCACCCTCTCAGGGGCTGACGCCCCGTGCCAAGAGCGCCGTGGAGTTGGCCGTTTCCGAGGCCGCCCGCACCGGCGCCGGCTACATCGGCACCGAGCATCTGCTGATGGGGCTGCTGCGGGAGGGCAACAACATGGCCCTGCGCATCCTGCGCACCGTGGGCATCGACCCCAAGAAGCTGTACAGCGCCGTGGTGAAGAAGCTCAATGAGGCGCCCCGCACCGCCGCCGTGTCCGGCAGCGCTTCCGCTCCCGCACAGGAGGGCGGCAAGAAGGGCGCTCTGGAGGAGTATACCCGTGACCTGACGGAGGCGGCCCGCAGCGGCAAGCTGGACCCCGTCATTGGCCGTGAAAAGGAGATCCAGCGAGTCATCCAGATCCTGTCCCGCCGCACCAAGAATAACCCCGTGCTCATCGGTGAGCCCGGCGTAGGCAAGACCGCCATCGCAGAGGGTCTGGCCCAGCGCATCGCCGCTGCCGACGTGCCGGAGGAGCTGCTGGACAAGCGGGTCCTGTCGCTGGATCTGTCCGGCATGGTGGCCGGCACCAAGTACCGGGGCGAGTTTGAAGAGCGCATCAAGAACGCCATCGATGAGGTGAAGAAGGCCGGCAATGTCATCCTCTTCATCGACGAGCTGCACACCATCGTGGGCGCCGGCTCCGCCGAGGGTGCCGTGGACGCCGCCAACATTCTCAAGCCTGCTCTGTCCCGCGGCGAGATCCGTGTGGTGGGCGCCACCACCCTCAACGAGTACCGCAAGTACATCGAGAAGGACGCCGCTCTGGAGCGCCGGTTCCAGCCCGTCACCGTGGGAGAGCCCTCCCCGGAGGCTACGCTGGAGATCCTGAAGGGACTGCGGGATAAGTACGAGGCTCACCACCGTCTGACCATCACCGATGGGGCGCTGGAGGCCGCCGTGGCGCTGTCCCGCCGGTACATCAACGACCGGTTCCTGCCGGATAAGGCCATCGATCTGATGGACGAGGCCGCCAGTCAGGTACGTATGGCCGCCGAATCCGCCTCCCCCGATCTGAAGGATCTGGAGGAGAAGATCGCCGCCCTGCACCGGGAGAAGGAGGAGGCTGTCGCCGCTCAGGACTTCGAGAAGGCCGCTCAGCTGCGGGATATCGAGAAGAATTATCAGGAGCAGGTGGAGATCGAGCGGGATAAGTGGCATAAGCAGATGTCCACCAACCGTGGCACCGTCACCGAGGACGACATCGCCAAGGTGGTAGCCGGCTGGACCGGTATCCCCGTCACCCGTCTCACCGAGGACGAGAGCCAGCGCCTGCTGAAGCTGGAGGAGACTCTGCATCAGCGGGTGGTGGGGCAGGACGAGGCTGTGGCCGCCGTGGCCAAGGCCATCCGCCGCAGCCGTGTGGGTCTGAAGGACCCCAAGCGGCCCATCGGTTCCTTCCTGTTCCTCGGCCCCACCGGCGTGGGCAAGACGGAGCTGTGCAAGACGCTGGCCGAGTCCATGTTCGGGGATGAGAACGCCATGATCCGGATCGATATGTCCGAATACATGGAGAAGCACACGGTGTCCCGGCTGGTGGGCTCGCCTCCCGGCTATGTGGGTCACGAGGAGGGCGGTCAGCTCACCGAAAAGGTGCGCCGTCACCCCTACTCCGTGGTGCTGTTCGATGAGATCGAGAAGGCCCACCCCGATGTGTGGAACATTCTGCTGCAGATCCTGGAGGACGGTATCGTCACCGACTCTCAGGGCCGCCGGGTGGACTTCAAGAACACCATCATCGTCATGACCTCCAACGTGGGCGCCAAGAACATCACCGCCGCCGAGAAGCCGCTGGGCTTTGACGGCAGCGATCCCGACGCCCAGAAGGACGAGGCCCAGAGCTTCGCCCGTATCCGGGAGGCCGTTATGACGGAACTGCGCCAGACCTTCCGACCGGAGTTCCTGAACCGTATCGACGAGATCATCGTGTTCCGTCAGCTGACGGAGGAGAACATCCGCAGCATCGCCCGCCGGATGCTGGACATCATCGGCGGCCGTATGGCCCAGCAGGGCATCACCCTGCAGGCCGACGACGACGCCGTGGCCGCACTGGCCAAGGACGGCTTTGACGCCCGCTACGGCGCCCGTCCCCTGCGCCGCACCCTCCAGACGGAGGTGGAGGATGCAGTGGCCGAGCAGATACTGGAGGGGAAGCTCCAGTCCGGTGACACCGCTCATGTGTGCCTGAAGGACGGCAAGGTGGTCATCGAGAAGTAAAAACCGCAAGGCCCGGAGGTCTTGCAGTCAGGCCAAGGGGCCGCAGGCAAATGCCTGCGGCCCTTTTTTCATACAGGCACCGGCACTTACCGGCTGTGGCGGCGGAGGCAGGTGAGATGCAAAGAGGGGAGCAAGCGAAGGCTTGCTCCCCTCTTGATTTTTCTCCCTTACTGGGGCATGGTCTGTACCACGCCACGGGCGCAGTCCACCGACACCCGGACGCCGTCCTCCAGACGGCGGGTGGCGTCGCCCGCCCCCACCAGCACGGGCTTGCTCAGCAGCAGGCCCACCGTGGCGGCGTGGCACTCCGTGCTGCCCTCCTCGCAGATGATGGCGGCGGCATCCCGCAGATACGGCAGCAGTTCATTGGTGGTATATGGCACCACCAGCACGTCGCCGGCGTGGAACTTCTCCGCCACCTCCTCCACGCTGCGGCACACGCACAGCGGGCCGGAGGCCGTCCGGCCGCCTACGCCCACTGCATTCAGCAGCGACCCGCCCACCTGCTGGATACGGATCATGTTGGTGGTGCCGGAGATGCCCACCGGCACGCCGGCGGTGATGACCACCAGATCGCCGTGGCGGATGAGGCCCGCCTTCTCCGCCGACTGCACCGCCAGCTCCACCAGTTCGTCGGTGTTCTCGGCACGGGGCATGGTGATGGGCTCCACGCCCCAGTAAAGGGCCATCTGGCGCTGCACCTGCTCCTCCAGCAGCAGGGCTACCACCGTGGTCTCCGGACGGAAGGAGCTGACCATCTGGGCGGTGATACCCGCCTGACTCACCGTCAGGATGGCGTCGGCACCGATATCCTTGGCAGTGGTGCAGGCGGCATGGGCCGTGGCGGCGGTGATGTTCATGCGGTTGCGGCACCGCAGTCCCAGCAGTCTGGCATCGTCTGTGTGGGATTCGGTTTTCCGGGCGATGGCGTCCATGGTCTGCACCGCCTCCACCGGGTACCGGCCCGCCGCCGTCTCGCCGGAGAGCATGATGGCGCTGGTGCCGTCGTAGATGGCGTTGGCCACGTCGGTGATCTCGGCACGGGTGGGCCGGGGGTTCTCGATCATGGAGTCCAGCATCTGGGTGGCAGTAATTACCGGCTTCCCGGCGGCCACGCACTGGGCGATCATATTCTTCTGGATGGCGGGGATCTCCGTGAAGTCGATCTCCACGCCCATGTCGCCTCGTGCCACCATGATGCCGTCCGCCGCTGCCAGAATCTCCGTCAGGTTGTTGATGCCCTCCTGATTCTCGATCTTGGCGATGATACGGATGCGGGACTTGCGGCTCTCCAGCAGCTTGCGGAGCTCCCGCACATCGGCGGCGGAGCGGACAAAGCTGGCGGCGATGAAGTCAAAGCCCTCCTCCATGCCGAAGAGGATATCCTCACGATCCTGCTGGCTCATATAGGGCATGGACAGGGACACGCCGGGGACGTTGACCCCCTTGTGGTCCTTCATGACGCCGCCGTTTTCCACCCGGCAGCGGATGGCGGAGGCGGTGGTGGAGAGCACCGTCAGCCGGACCAGACCGTCATCTAACAGGATGGTGTCCCCCGCCTTGACGTCCTGCGGCAGCTCGGCGTAGGTGACAGCGCAGCGGGTGGCGTCACCCTCCACGTCCTCCACCGTCAGGGTAAACTCCTGCCCCTCCTGCAAGGTCACGGAGCCGCCGGCAAAGTTCTTCAGCCGCACCTCCGGGCCTTTGGTATCCAGCATGGCCGCCACCGGCAGATCCAGTTCCTGCCGCAGGGCCTTCACCTGCTCCAGCCGGGCCTTGTGCTCCGGGTGGGTGCCGTGGGAGAAGTTGAAGCGGGCCACGTTCATGCCCGCCAGCATCATCTCCCGCAGCACGCCCTCGCCGTCGGTGGCGGGACCCAGTGTGCAGACGATTTTTGTCTTTCTCATGATATATCCTCCTCTCCGGGGCCGTGGCTCCGGTTTCTCTTCGGGCCTATTCTACCAAACTTTTCCGCCGGGAACAAGGCTGCCGGGTTGGAGCGGCGCATACTTTAAGGAAACTTTTCGGCATTTTTAGTTCTCTTGACGATATCTACATGAAAATTTATTCCGCATTTTGTGAATAAAAGCATTGACATATGGTAGTCCGCTGTGCTAAAGTACAGACAAGATTTTTGAAAGGAGCAAAATCGGGTATGAAGTTCGCCGCATCTGCAAATCTGTATTTTGGATATTCCTACTTTTACTTTTATTTTGCAAAAGTAAAAGCGATTTGTGATGCCCAGCAGCGAAAAAGTGCTTGATACCGATTTTCTTCTTTTGAAAACAAACCGTATCGAGAGACGCCGTTCGGATCACATATCCGGGCGGCGATTTTATTTTCCGTCCGGGCCGGAGGAATCTCCCACATCCAGATTCAGGAGGAATTTGTCATGAAAAAGAAACGTTCTCTTTGCGCCGCCCTGCTGGCGGGACTGATGGTGACGGCGGTATGCCTCACCGGCTGCGGTAAAAAAGCCGACGACAACGCCGGCGGAGGCAGCAGCGACCCCGACAAGGTCTATCAGGTGGGCGTGTGCCAGCTGACCCAGCACGATGCGCTGGACGCCGCTACGCAGGGCTTCGTGGATGCCCTGAATACCATTCTCGGAAGTGAGCACGTCAACATCGACGTGCAGGTGGCCTCCGGCGACAGCACCACCTGCACCCCCATCGTCAACTCCTTCGTCAACAAGAAGGTAGACCTCATCATGGCCAACGCCACCCCGGCCCTGCAGGCAGCCTATAACGCCACCACCTCCATTCCCATTCTCGGCACCTCCGTTACGGAGTACGGCGTGGCGCTGGGACTCTCCGACTTCAGCGGCACCGTGGGCGGCAACATCAGCGGCACCTCCGATCTGGCGCCCCTGACGGAGCAGGCGGACATGATCCTGGAGCTGGTGCCGCAGGCCAAGACTGTGGGACTGCTATACTGCTCCGCCGAGCCCAACTCCGAATATCAGGTGAAGGTGGTGGAGGACTACCTCTCCGGCAAGGGCATCACCTGCACCCGCTACTCCTTCAGCGACAGCAATGACGTGGCCGCCGTCACCACCAAGGCCGCCGCCGACAGCGACGTCATCTACATCCCCACCGACAACACCGCCGCCTCCTGCACCGAGACCATCGGCAGCATCGTCCGCTCCGCCAAGACCCCCGTTGTGGCCGGCGAGCAGGGCATCTGCGTCGGCTGCGGCATTGCCACCCTCTCCATCAGCTACTACGATCTGGGCTACAAGACCGGCGAAATGGCCGCCCAGATCCTCAAGGGCGAGGCGGATATCTCCCAGATGCCCATTGAATACGCCAATGCCTCCAAGCTCTACAACGCCGATATGTGCCAGGAGCTGGGCATCACCGTACCGGAGGGCTACACCGCTCTGGAGGGCTGAAGCACTCCCTGAGAAAACAGGAATCGTAAAAGGAAGGAAACATAAATATGATCGATCTGCTGAGTTCCCTGCCGGGCGCCGTGGCTCAGGGCCTCATCTGGGGCATAATGGCGGTGGGCGTTTACATCACCTATAAGCTGCTGGACATCGCCGATCTGACGGTGGACGGCTCCATCTGTACCGGTGCGGCGGTCTGCACCATGATGCTGCTGAGCGGCCGGAGCCTGTGGCTGGCGGTGCTGTGCGCCGTGGCGGCGGGCCTGCTGGCCGGGGTCGTGACGGGCCTGCTGCATATCTGGCTGGGCATCCCCCCCATTCTGGCAGGCATCCTGACCCAGATGACCCTGTGGTCCGTGAACCTGAAGATCCTGGGCAAGGCCAATCAGGGCCTGTCCGTCCGGGACAACCACGTCCTTCTCAGCCAGATGGACGTCCCCGGTGCGCTGGTGGTGCTGGCCATTGCCGCCGTGCTGGTGGTGGCGGTGCTGTACCTGTTCTTCGGCACGGAGCTGGGCTGCGGCATCCGGGCCACCGGCTGCAACCCCGTCATGAGCCGGGCGCAGGGCATCAACACCGATCTCAGCAAGGTCATCGGGCTGTCCCTCTCCAACGGGCTGGTGGCCCTGTCCGGGGCGCTGCTGTGCCAGTATCAGGGCTACGCCGATATCAATATGGGCCGGGGCGCCGTGGTCATCGGTCTGGCGGCCGTGGTCATCGGGGAGGCGGTGGTCAAGCACATCTCCCCCAACTTCGCCGTCCGGCTCACCGGCGTACTGGTGGGCGCCGTTATCTACTATCTGGTGTATCAGGTCATCATCTTCGTGGGCTTCGACACTGATCTGCTGAAAATGTTCTCGGCGCTGGTGGTGGCCGCCTTTTTGGGCGTGCCGTATGTGAAGAAGCAGTTGGCCCGGAAGCACCATGTCAAAGGAGGGATCCGTCATGCTTGAAATGCGCCATGTGACCAAGATCTTCAATCCCGGTACCGTGGATGAGAAGATCGCCCTCAACGATCTGTCCTTCACCCTCAACGACGGGGACTTCGTCACCGTCATCGGCGGCAACGGCGCCGGGAAGAGCACCATGCAGAACGCCATCTGCGGCACATGGCTGCCGGATGCGGGGGAGATCCTTCTGGACGGGATCGACCTCTCCTCCCTGTCGGAGCACCAGCGGGCCAAGTATCTGGGCCGGGTGTATCAGGATCCCATGACCGGCACCGCCGCCGGGATGCAGATCGAGGAAAATCTGGCACTGGCGGCCCGCCGGGGTCTGCGGCGCACTCTGCGGCCCGGCATCCGCAAGTCGGAGCGGGAGGAGTACCGGCAGCGGCTCCAGGAGCTGGGGCTGGGGCTGGACACCCGTCTTTCGGCCAAGGTAGGCACCCTCTCCGGCGGCCAGCGGCAGGCGCTGACGCTGCTGATGGCCACCCTCCGCAAGCCGAAGCTGCTGCTGCTGGACGAGCATACGGCGGCGTTGGACCCCAAGACCGCCGCCAAGGTCATGGAGCTGACGGAGCGGATGGTGACGGAGGAGAAGCTCTCCACCCTGATGATCACCCACAATATGCGGGACGCCATCCGCTACGGAAACCGCCTTATCATGCTCCACGCCGGGCGCATCATTCTGGATATCTCCGGTCAGGAGAAGAAGGATCTCACCGTGCCGGAGCTGCTGGAGATGTTCGCCCGTGCCAGCGGCGACGAGTTCTCCGGCGACCGGGCCATTCTGGCGTAAAGCCCCTTTCCTCACCCTCTACTTCTTCCGGCACTGCCGGGAGACTTCCTTCCTTTATTACCCAGCAAGGCCCCGCCGAAACCGGCGGGGCCTTGCTGGGTATTTTCGTTCATAAAAAGGGTGAGGGCGTGGTTTTACCACGTCCTCGCCCGGTGTGCTTACGCTCAGATGCGCTTTTGCAGCTTTATCAACATCCGCTCAAACTCCTCCGGCCGGGGGCAGGTGAGTTCCACAGGCCGGCCGGTGCGGGGATGAAGAAAGCGCAGGCCCGTGGCGTGGAGGCATTGGCCCGTCAGACCCGGCACGGGCTTCCTATTGCCGTACACGGTGTCCCCCAGAATAGGGTGGCCGATATAGGCCAGATGGACCCGGATCTGGTGGGTACGGCCCGTCTCCAGCCGGCAGCGCAGGTGGGTGACGCCGGGATACCGGGCCAGCACCTCCCAATGGGTGATGGCGGGACGTCCGCCGGCCACCACCGCCATCTTCTTGCGGTCGCTGCGGCTGCGGCCGATGGGGGCGTCCACGGTGCCGCTGTCCTGCCGGAAGCTCCCCACCGACAGACACTCATAGGTGCGGGCCAGCGTATGATCCGCCAGCTGAGCCGCCAGTGCCAGATGGGCGGCATCGTTTTTGGCAGCGATGATCAGGCCGCTGGTGTCCCGGTCGATGCGGTGTACGATACCAGGGCGCTTCTCGCCGCCGATGCCGGAGAGGGAGTCCCCGCAGTGGTGCAGCAGGGCGTTGACCAGCGTGCCGTCCGGATGGCCCGGCGCCGGATGCACCACCATGCCCACGGGCTTATTCACCACGATGACGTCCTCATCCTCGTAGACCACGTCCAGCGGGATATCCTGCGGGACGGCCTCCGGCTCCTCTGCCTCCGGCAGCGTCACGCACAGCTCCTCCCCGCCGGCGATGCGGTAGCTTTTGCCGGGGACGGCGCCATCACAGGTGACGCAGCCCTCCGCCAGCAGCCTTGCGGCGGCGGAGCGGGTCAGCCCCTCCACCCGCCGGGACAGGAAGCTGTCCAGCCGGGTGCCGGTATCCTCCTCAAGAGGGGTCAGACGGATCGTGTGCATGGTCAGGCTCCTTCTTTTTCTTGTCGTATTTTTCGTAGAGGAACAGGTAGTATATCCCGCCCAGAATGGCTCCCACCACCACGCAGCAGTCCGCCAGATTGAACACCGGGTAGCTGAACAGCTGCAGATCGAACATATCCACCACGTAGCCGTGGACGATGCGGTCGATGATGTTGCCGATGCCCCCTGACAGGATCAGGGTGCAGGCGGTGATACCCGTCCAGTGGCGCACCACCTTTTTGATGAGCAGCAGCGCCACCGCCGCCAGCAGCACCGCCGTGAACACCACCAGCAGCACCGTCCGGCCGGAAAGGCTGGACCATGCCGCCCCGTAGTTATGCAGCCGGGTCAGCTGCATGAAGCCCGGCAGGAACGGCGCCGACTCCCCCACGGCCAAGTGGGTCACCACCCAATATTTCAGTATCTGGTCGCCGGCCAGCAGCACGGCGCCAAGGATCGCATACCACATAATGTACTCCTTCTGCACATGGATTTTGGCTATGGGTTTATTGTACCCTATCGACGGCGGGTTTGCAACCGCCGACTTGTAAACACTATGCAGGAGATGCCACTGATTTTTAACCGCACTGTCACCGGTTTGTAAATGTTTTTCATCATTTCGTGATGAATCTGTCCAGAAAATTCGGTATGATAGAGTCGTAAAGCAAACCAATGTGCATCCGGAAGAAAGGAGCTGCCATGAAAAGGCTTTGTGCGATCCTGCTGGGACTGATGATGCTGGCGGGCCTGTGTGCCTGCGGACGGAGAACCTCTCCCGCACCTGCTCCCAAAACGCCGGAGCCTGTCACGGTCATCACTCCGGCGCAGCCCACCCCTTCGGAGGCGGTTCCCGTCTCCACTCCCGACGGCACCACACCGCTGACGGCGGCGGAGCTGGACTGGTTCGGCCGGTGCTTCTTCAACGTGGTCCCCGGCTGGGGCCCCAACCGGTTTCTGACCTGCGCCTATGACCGGCCGGAGGACATGGATCTGGCGGCGGTGCTGGCCTGCGGACCGGAGGGCAGCTGGAACGTCACCTCTCAGGAGCGGAACATGATCGCCGCCGGGGGAACGGACAGCGTGGTCCGCATCCCGCTGGAGCAGGCGCAGGAGCTGATGCTGCGCTACACGGGGCTGGCCCTGTCCGACACACAGGGCGTGGGACTGGACAGCCTGCGCTACCTCTCGGAATACAATGCCTACTACCGGGTGGGCGACGAGGCGGAGGCTGCCTACTGCCGCATCCTCTCCGGATGGCACACGGCGGACGGGCTGACGGTATTGCAGTATGACGGCGGCACCGTGACCCTGCGGCAGCTGGATGGCCGGTGGGTGTTCGTATCCAACGTGCCGGGCCGCAGCGCATAAAAAGGTCTTACTCTTTCCTCTCATTCTCTCAATAGGCGGAAGCAGCCGGACGGGAGCCCGTCCGGCTGCTTCCATTATTTTTGCTATTCCCCGGCTCCGTTTATTTTTTCTGCTCCCCGGCCTCGCAGTAAAACAGGATATCCGCCCTCTGCAAGGAGCGGCAGTTTTTTGGATTTTTTCGTCGGGATTTCTTGTGCCGGGGGGAGAAATATGGTATACTAACGTGATAAATATGGAAGATAGTGCCCCGGCATCCCACCGGGGCGGGGAGGTACCCATTGGATAGAAAAACAGTTCTTCTGGACGAAGCGCAGCTGGAGCGGCAGCGGGAGTATACCCGCCAGCTGGCGGCCCTCCATCAGCAGCGGGGCAAGCCCGTCTATGCGCTGGTGGACACCTTCGGCTGCCAGCAGAATGTGGCCGACAGCCAGCACATTCTGGGTATGCTGCGGGACATGGGCTGCCAGTTCACCGACGACGCCGCTCAGGCGGATATCGTGGTGCTGAACACCTGCGCCATCCGGGATCACGCCGAAAAGCGGGTCTACGGCAATCTGGGGGCTTTGACCCACACGAAAAAGCAGAACCCGGAGCAGGTCATCTGCCTGTGCGGATGCATGGCCCAGCGGCCGGAGGTGGCGGAGAAGGTGCGCCAGAGCTATCGCCACGTGGATCTGGTGTTCGGGCCGCAGGCGCTGTGGAAGTTCCCGGAGCTTCTGTACCGGGTCTATACCCGGCGGGGGCGTGTGTTCTCCGTGGAGGATGAACACGGCACCATCGCTGAGGGGATGCCCGTGGTGCGGGAGGGCAACGTCCGGGCGTGGGTGTCTATCATGTACGGGTGCAACAACTTCTGCTCATACTGCATCGTCCCCTACGTCCGGGGCCGGGAGCGCAGCCGGGAGCCTCAGTGCATCATCGATGACGTGCGGCAGCTGGCCGCCGAGGGGTATAAGGAGATCACTCTGCTGGGGCAGAACGTCAACTCCTACGGCAAGGATCTGGAGACGCCGTGGGACTTTGCCGACCTCCTGCGGGAGCTGGACAAAATCGAGGGGGACTATCTGATCCGGTTCATGTCCTCCCAGCCCAAGGACGCCACCCCCAAGCTGTTTGACACCATGGCCCGGAGTCGGCACGTGGCCCACCAGCTGCACCTGCCGGTGCAGTCCGGCTGCGACCGGGTGCTGCGGGCCATGAACCGGCCCTATGACCGGGCCAAGTATCTGGAGCTGATCACCTATGCCCGGAAGGTCATGCCCGATCTGGTGCTGACCTCGGATGTCATCATCGGCTTCCCCGGCGAGACGGAGGCGGAGGCCATGGAGACGGTAGAGCTGGTGCGGCAGGTGGAATTCGACGCCCTGTTCACCTTCATCTTCTCTCCCCGGCCCGGTACGCCGGCGGCCAAAATGGACGATCCCGTCCCCCGCAGCGAGAAGCAGAAGTGGTTCGACACCCTCTGCGCCGTGCAGAACGATATCTCTGCCCGGCTCCACGCCCGATATGTGGGCCAGACCCTGCGTGTGCTGGTGGACGGCCGCACCGACGACGCACGCTGGCCCCTATCCGCCCGGACGGCGGGAGGGCGGCTGGTACATCTGGTGGGCGACGAGGCCGCTCTGGGCCAGTACCGGCGGGTACGCATTACCGACAGCAACACCTGGGCGCTGTTCGGGGAAATGGTATGACCCTCCCCCAGTAAATGGGCGGGTGGAAGAGTTTTCCACCTATCAGCCCGGAGTTTTGCACTTTTCAACAGGTTTTTCCACCAAATTCGATCGCTTTCACTTATTTCTGGCAGAAAGAGGTATGAGGGTATGGCAGAAATGACGCCCATGATGCGCCAATATATGGAAATCAAGGAGCAAAACAAGGACTCTATCCTGTTCTTTCGGCTGGGGGATTTTTACGAGATGTTCGGGGACGACGCCCGGAAGGCATCCCGTGAGCTGGATCTGACCCTTACCACACGGGATAAGGACAAGAACAAGTCCTTCGAGGAGAAGATCCCCATGTGCGGCATCCCGTACCACGCCTCCGACGCCTATATCGCCCGGCTCATTGCCAAGGGCTACAAGGTGGCCATCTGCGAGCAGACGGAGGATCCTGCCGCCGCCAAGGGGCTGGTGGAGCGGGACATCGTCCGCATCGTGACGCCGGGTACCGTCATCGACTCCGCCTGCCTGGAGGAGGGGCGCAGCAACTTCTGCGCCGGCATCTATCTGGACGGAGACTACGCCGGGTTCAGCGTGTGCGATATCTCCACGGGGCAGACCCATGTGACGGCCTTCTCCGGGCCGGATCGGGAGGCCCACCTGCAAAATGAGCTGGGGCGCTTCGCCCCGGCGGAGGCGGTGCTGAATCCCGGCGCCGCCGGGG
>OJRV01001726.1_pt1 | contig 23326 bp, 14 predicted proteins | sample 1599241 | NCBI WGS metagenome assembly OJRV01 (sample SAMN04168656, study PRJEB22393) | human gut metagenome | biome: human gut microbiome; feature: stool | host: Homo sapiens | collected 2014-03-17 | reverse complement strand
TCCTCAAAAAGGGCACCAAGACCGTCTGGAACGACAACTGCGAGATGGACGGCGTAGAGGACCGCGATGCCCAGTGCAACTTTGAGGGCAAAAAGGGCACCATGGCAGAGCTGAAGATCCTGCACTCCAACCTGATGGCCTATACCGCCAAGCAGGCGCTGGCAGATGTGTACCCCGGCGAGCGTCCCTACATCATCAACCGCGCAGGCTACGCCGGTATCCAGCGCTACGCACAGGTGTGGGGCGGCGATAACCTGACCGACTGGCGCACCGTCAAGTTCAACATTGCCACCATTCTGGGCATGGGCTTGTCCGGCTGCTCCAACATGGGCTGCGATATCGGCGGCTTTGCAGGCCCCGCACCCGAGGCTGAGCTGCTGCTCCGCTGGCTGCAGAACGGCATCTTCCAGCCGCGCTTCTGCCTGAACTCCGCCAACAACGATAATACCGTCACCCAGCCGTGGATGTACGAGGAGAATCTGCCCTACATCCGTGCAGCCTACCAGCTGCGCTACCGTCTGATGCCCACCCTGTACTCCCTGATGTACGAGAGCAACCAGAACGGTATGCCGGCATGGCGTCCGCTGTTCCTTGAGTTCCCGGACGACCCCAAGTGCTACACCGACAAGAACCTGACCTTTATGTTCGGCAAGAGCATTCTGGTGGCGAACGTGGTGGAAAAGGGTGCCACTACCCGCACCATCTACCTGCCCGCAGGCTGCACATGGTACGATATGAACGACGACCTGCGCGCATACGAGGGCGGCCAGACCATCGAGATCCCGGTGACGCTGGCAAGCATCCCCATGTTCCTGCGCGGCTCCGCTGTCGTGGTGACCACCGAGGATGTCAAGCATATCCTCAAGGACACCATGCGCCAGATCGACCTGCTGGTCGCTGCCGAGACCGACACCAGCTTTGTGCTGTACGATGACGACGGTCACACCGAGGACTACAAAAACGGCGTTTACGCCAAGACTACCATCACGGTCAAGGCCGGTGACCGCACCGACATCCGCTTTGCCACCGAGGGCAGCTACACTTCCCCTGTGGAGCGCATGACCCTGAAGCTGGTCAGCAAGAAAAAGGGCGCACTCTGGGCCAGCGTGGACGGACAGCAGCTTCCTCAGTTCATCGTCCGCGATGGCTGGGAGGCCGCAGAGTCCGGCTGGTACTACAACCTGCCTGACCGCACCATCTGGGTCAAGTTCGCAAAGCCTGCCAAGAAGGACTTTACGGTGACTGTCTCCACCGAAAAGTTTGACCTGATCGGTATGGCAGAGGACTAAAAAGCCATTTCCAATCTTCTTTAATTCTTCTTCAGAAACACAAAGGCCCGTGGGGAGTTCCCCACGGGCCTTCGTGTTTTTTATAAGTTTCAGGCTTCGGTCTGCGTCTCCCGCCGGAGGATGCGGCAGACCATGAACAGGCAGTAGAACATCGCCAAGCCCCATGCAAAGGGGTTGGAAAGGCAGATGCCCAGATAACCAAGGCTGGTCTTTACCGCCAGCACGCCGCCAAGGCTGCGGCCGATCAGCTCGCCCACGCCGGAAACGATGGCCAGCACGCTGTAACCAAGCCCCTGCAAAGTGTTGCGGAAGATCATCAGCAGGCCGTGGAAGCAGAACAGCATACTCATGACGCTGAGGTACTGGATCGCGCCCGCCGTGACGGCAGGGTCGGCATCGCCCAGCACCAGCCCCACCGCGTAGGGCTTGATGAAAAAGATCACGCCCCACGCCACGGCGCAGTAGAGCAGCTGCACCATGCAGCCGTCCTTGATGCCCTGCCGGATGCGGTCGGTACGGTGTGCGCCGTGGTTCTGCCCCACATAGGTAGCCATGGCCATGCCCACGCTCTCCATAGGCAGGGTGAACATCTGACGGATCTTTTCGCCGGCAGTCTGGGCTGCCACGGCGGTGCTGCCCAGCAGGTTGATGGCGTCCTGCATGATGACTGCGCCGATGGCCGAGACGGAGTATTCAAACCCCATGGGAAGGCCGATATAGGCCAGCCGCTTGCAGTGCTCTGCCGAAAGCAGGGTGCGCGGCTGCCGGAAGGAAAGCCCCTCCAGCTTTGCCGTGCGGGTAAAGAACCAGTAAGCGCACAGTTCGCCGCTGAGCAGCTGGCTGAGCACAGTGGCAAGGGCGGCGCCGTCCACCCCCCATGCCCAGCGGCACGATGAAGAGGTAGTCCAGCAGAATATTCACCACGCTGGCGACCAGCAGGAAATAAAACGGGTGCCGGGAATCGCCCAGTGCCCGCAGCACACTGGAGGCGTAGTTATACAGCACCGTAGCCGGGATGCCCAGAAAAATGATTCGGATGTAGAGCACCGCATCGGCGTACAGCTGCTCCGGCGTATGGATGAGCCGGAGCAGCGGCCCTGCCATCAGGGTGGTAAGCACGGTGAACACTACGCTCAGCACCAGACAGAGCAGTGCGCCGTTCAGCAGGTATTTTTGCAGTCCGTCCTTATCCTTTGCGCCAAAGGTCTCTGCCGCCGGGATGCCAAAGCCCACGCAGGCACCCTGCACAAAGCCCAGAATGAGAAAGTTGAGGGAGTAGGTGGTGCCCACCGCGCCCAGCGCATCGGTGCCCAGACACCGCCCTACGATGACGGTATCCGCAAAGCTGTACAGCTGCTGGAACAAGGTGCCCAGCACCAGCGGCAAGGCGAACCGCAAGATCTGGAACAGCGGCTTGCCCACCGTAAGGTCGGTGGTGCCGGATTTCTTCTTTTCGATCGTAGCCATAGCGGAAAAACTCCTTATCTATTTTGTTTTCCTTTTTTCTTATTGTATCACAATCTCGGACGGTAGCTGAACCGTTTCTGTGATAGAAAAACTGCTTTTTGTGATAGGAATAAAATGCGGGCGGTGTTATCAGGGCCTAAAGCAGGGGCAACCAAGTGTTGAAACATGTATAATACGATTGAACGAAAATTTCAGCCTTCCCGGTTTCGACTACTTGAACGTTTACGCATTTGTAGTATAATAAAGATAGAGGATAGCGGCGTTGACCAGCTATCGGTGGCGATGAAGCAGTGGACTGGTTCGGTATCAGCCGATTGTAGAGCCAGACCATGGGTTGAGCATGAACCACAAGCCGAATAGACCACAGGGTCGAAAGAAAACGCTATAATAGAAGATGCCCACCAGCTTATGGCGAAAAACATAGGCCGGCGGGCATCGTGTTCTTTATGGGGTGCACTTAATCTCCCAGCCTGCCGTGGTCACACCCCAGCGAGAGATAGTGCTCCATCTCCTCACCCAGCACGAGTTGTGCATACTCCAGCGGCTTATTGTACAGCAGCCAGTTCAGCTCTGCCCGCTGCGCCGGGGTGTTGCCGTATTCGTCCTCAATGACGATGCAGTCGATGGCAACGGTGGTGCCATCCCGGAGCAGCAGCTCCACGCAGCCGGTGTCCATATTGAAGCGGCAGGAAAGCAATTTCGTCATAGTCGTATCCTCCAAGACTTGATTTTTGGTGTACGGTCACTCGAACCAACGCCGTCAAGCCGGTAGGGGATAGGGCGATTTTATTTGTCAGAGAGTAAGTGCACGGTTTCTGCACGGTTTTTGCACGGTTTCAAACCGTGCAAAGGGTGCTTTTCGATGCAAAATACGACAAAGGGTGCAGAAATTACCGGGTGAAAAATCACGTTGTTTTGATTAAAAATGACGGTGAATCGAAACTTCCATAAATTGAGACGAACTGGCGGCTTGCTCTCTTAATCAGTGGGCCCGGGGTTCGAGTCCCTGGAGGTGCACCACAAAGAGCACCAGGCAGAAATGCTTGGTGCTTTTTCTTTTGTTTTTTCAGAAAGTAAAAAGACTTCCGCCTGAGGGTCATTCTCAAAGCGAAAGTCTTTTTCTGTTTGTTGCTCCATCGTGCCGTCACCGCCCATCAGAGCCGTCATCTCACGGATCGTCAGGTTATTTCTGACTGTATCCCAAAAGCCGCTGCACGAAGGGCCGGAGCGAGTGGATGAACGCTTCATCCGAAAGCTCTGTCTGATGTTCCAGCTTCCAGACACAGAGATGATGGAAAAATTTTCAAAAAAGTTGCAGATTGTGCAGGAAAAATTTCTTGTAGTCCGTTTTGTTAGGTGGTATCATTATAACGGTTTGCGCCGCTAACCCGGGGCAGTATCTCGCAGACAGGTCGTTTTTGGCGGACGCTGTGGGGGAAAGCGCAGAACGGATGAAAACAGGCAGAAAGAACGTTTCTTTTTCATGAAACACAGGAGGTCAGGCTTTTCATGCTAGGTTTCAACAAGAAGACACAGGACGCCTCTCCGCAGGAGAATACCGGCGGAGAAAATAAGGTGTTCCACTTTATCAAGACCCACAAAAAGCGCTGCATCGCGGTGGTCGCAGCCGCAGCGGTGCTGGTGGCGGTCATCGTGCCGCGCAAGAGCCGCAGTGCGTCGGCAGACCTTGTCTACACGCAGGAGAAGCTGGGGCGCCGCGACATCGTGAACGTCTACGACGGCAGCGGCACCATCAACGCCGCCGATTCCTACACCGTCAAGTCCCTCGTCACCGGCACGGTGCTCACCGCCGATTTTGAGCTGGGCGACAGCATCGAGAAGGGCGATATTCTTTACACCATCGACATTTCGGATGTGGAAAACAACCTCGCGAGCGCACAGCTCTCGGTGGAGCAGGCACAGCGCAATTACGATGACATTGCGGATATGCAGAACGTCCGCACCAGGATCAGCGGTGAGGTCAGCTCCTTTGCGGTCGCCGCAGGCGACGCCGTGCAGGCTGGTCAGACTGTGGCCACCATCCGCGACACCTCTGTGATGCTGCTGGCCGTGGATTTCCCTGCCGCAGAGGCCCAGAGCTTTGTCGCCGGTCAGGCCGCACAGGTCATGCCGGACACCACTTTTGAGACGCTGAACGGCACCATCCGCTCCGTTTCCGGTGCAGACCCTGCCGGCGACGCCAGCCTGATGACCTGCACCGTCACCATCGCTGTTCCCAACGCAGGCAGCCTGACCACCGCACAGGCCGCTGTGGCACAGGTGAACGGCGTCAGCTCCCTCAACTCTGCACACTTTACTTACCAGCGTGAGGAAACTGTCGTGGCAGCTGCCTCTGGCACCGTGTCTGAACTCTGCGTCAAGGAGGGCAGCACCGTCCGTCAGGATGACGTCATCCTCCGCATTACCGGCAAGGATCTGGACAAGCAGACCAAAAACGCCGCTGACAGCCTGCGCGCTGCCGAGCTGCAGATGTCTTCTGCCGAGAAGACCATCAGCCACTATACCATCGACGCCCCGATCAGCGGCACCATTGTGGATAAGAAGGTCAAGGCCGGCGACAAGCTCAGCGCCAACGACACCGCCATGCAGAACCTCTGCACCATCTACGATATGAGCTATCTGGAAATGAAGCTCAACGTGGACGAGCTGAAGATCCGCTCCCTCGAGGTCGGCCAGGAGGTGGACATCACTGCCGACGCCGTCCCGGGGGAGACTTATAAGGGCGTCATCAGCAGCATCCTCGTGGCAGGCACTACTGCCAACGGCTCCACCAGCTACCCCGTCACCGTCCGCATCGACGACATGGGCGAGCTGCTGCCCGGAATGAACGCCACTGCGAAGATCACCACCGCCAGCGTCAAGAATGTTCTGGCCCTGCCCAACGCCGCCCTCGTCCGGGGCAGCTATGTGCTGGTGACCAAGGATTCGCCCAGCGCTGCCAATGCTGAGACTTCCATGACCGCTCCCGACGGCTACGTCTACGTCAAGGTGACCACCGGCATCAGCGATGACGATTACATCGAAGTGAAGAGCGGCCTGCAGGAGGGCGATACCATCGCTTACGACAACTCCAGCGTCAGTGCGACCGACTTCTACAGCAACATGATGGCCTCCGCCGAAGGAGATGACGAATGAGCACGCTGATAGAATTTGATGGGGTCTGCAAGTATTACCAGATGGGTGATACCCTCGTAAAGGCCGCCGACCACGTCTCTTTCAAAATCAACAAAGGCGAGTTCGTGGCCATCGTCGGCCAGTCCGGTTCTGGTAAATCCACTTGTATGAACATCATCGGCTGTCTGGACGTGCCTACCGAAGGCACTTATCTGCTGGACGGCAAGGATGTCGGCAAGATGAGCCGCCGTGAGCTGGCAAGCATCCGAAACGAGAAGCTGGGCTTCATCTTCCAGCAGTACAACCTGCTGCCGAAGCTGACGCTTTTGGAGAATGTGGAAGTTCCCCTTGTGTATGCGGGCATCCCCGCCGCACAGCGCCACGCGACGGCAAAGGCTGCCCTTGAGCGGGTGGGTCTGGGCAATAAGCTCAAAAACCTGCCCAACCAGCTTTCCGGCGGTCAGCAGCAGCGTGTGTCCATTGCCCGTGCGCTGGCCCGCGGCCCAGCGGTCATCCTGGCCGACGAGCCGACCGGTGCATTGGACTCCCACACCAGCCGCGAAGTTCTGGGAATGCTTCAAGACCTGCACAAACAGGGCAATACGGTCGTCCTCATCACCCACGACAACTCCATTGCTGTGCAGGCCGAGCGCATCATCCGCCTCGAAGATGGCCGCGTCGTCTACGACGGCGACGCCCACGCACCCGAGGCAGTCGTTCAGCCGAACTTCATGATGGCAGAGCCGAAAGCCGGAGAGGAGGGGACGCAGGCATGATAAAGGAGACCTTCAAACAGGCCGTCCAGAACGTCTTGAGCAACAAAGTCCGCACCTTCCTCACCATGCTGGGCATCATCATCGGCGTCATGGCCGTCATCGTCATCGTCGGCCTCGGCAACGGCATGACCAACATGATGCAGGACTTCTACTCCGACATGGGCAGCGATATTCTGTCCGTCAACGTCATGACCGTCAGCACCCGCTCGGTGGAAGTGAACGATGTGTACAGGATCATCAAAGAAAAGCCCGAGTATTATAAGGGTCTTTCGCCGATTGCCAGTGTCGGCGACACGCTGCGGGTGGCGGGCGAGAAGTACCGCCGCACCTACATCAGCGGCGTCAACGAAGATTACACGACCATCAACAACTACAAGGTGGCCAAGGGCCGGGGCATCCAGTACACCGATTTGATAGACAACAAGAATATCTGTGTCATCGGCGACTATGTGGACCGCAGGATCTTCGGCGGCAACGGCCTCGGCAGCACCCTCAAGGTAGGCGCCAGCGAGTACCGCATCGTGGGAGTGCTGGAGGGCCGCTCCAAACCCGCCTCTCAGTACGAGGGCGGCAACGACGACATTGTTCTTATCCCCTATACCACCCTGATGAGCGTCAACAACACCAGCAGTGTCAGCCAGTACTATGTGGTCCTGCAGGACGCGGACCACTCGGATGAGGCACAGGAGTTTTTGCAGTCGCGGCTCAAGAAGCTGGTCAGCAAGGACGACTATGTCTACGTCATGAGCCTGAGTGCGGCAATGTCGCAGATGTCCTCCATGATCAACGTCATGGTGGGCGTCCTGACGGCCATTGCAGGCATCTCGCTGCTGGTCGGCGGCATCGGCATCATGAACATCATGCTGGTGTCCGTCACCGAACGCACCCGTGAGATCGGTATCCGCAAGGCACTGGGCGCACAGGAGAGCACCATCCTGACCCAGTTCGTCGTGGAGGCCGGCGTCACGTCGGCGCTGGGCGGCTGCCTCGGCATCGTGCTGGGCTACGTCGTGTCGGCCATTATCAACCAGATCCTTCCGTATATCCTGACGGATATTACCCTGAATGTCACCCCCTCGGCGGACGCAGCAGCCATCGCCGTGGGCATCTCCTGCGGCATCGGTGTCCTGTTCGGCTTCCTGCCGGCCCGCCGTGCCGCCAGCCTGAACCCCATTGAAGCGTTGAGGTATGATTAACCTCTCCGTCAGCGCTGACGCGCTGCCACCTCTCCTATCGAGGAGAGGCCTTGGCATTCCGGAAAGCCTTCTCTCTTCGCCAGAGGCTCCCCTCGGTAGGGGAGCTGTCGAGCGAATGCGAGACTGAGAGGTTTATACACTTATAAGGAGTTTACCATGAAAAAACGATTCCTCGCATTCCTGCTGGCTGTCTGCGTGGCTGTTTCCATGCTGGTGCTGCCCGCCTCTGCGGTCGGCTCCAACGCGGCAGTCCAGACGGCGACGGCACTGGGCGGTCTGACCGCCGAGCAGGCCGGTTCTCTGGGTGCGCCCCTCACCCGTGGGCAGGCGGCCCGCCTCCTCACCGCATTCTCTGCTTACCGCGATACCACCACGGCACAGGGCCGCACCGGCCGCCTCTACAGCGATGTAGACAGCGACTCTCCCTATGCGGTCTACATCCGCACCGCTGTCCAGAACGGCTGGATGACCGGCTACTCCGACGGCAGCTTCCGCCCGGACAACACCGTCACGCTGGAAGAAGCCTGCACCATGGCGCTGCGCCTGCTGGGCTATGATGTGGCAAAGCTGGGCGGTACCTTCCCCACAGCTCAGCTCAGCAAGGCCGGCGCACTGGGCCTGCGCAATGAGATCAATGCCCGTCAGGGCGAGACTCTGACCCTCGAGCAGGGTACCATGCTCTTCTACAACGCCCTCACCGCCATGAACGGCAGTGGTCAGGTCTACGCCTCCACCCTGGGCTTTGCCGTGAGCAACGGCCAGGTGGACATCTCTTCGGTCCTGCTGGACAACGTCAAGGGTCCCTTCGTGGCAGATGCTTCCACCGTCCTGCCCTTCGTCCCGGCGGCCATCTACCGCAACGACGAAGTCACCACCTCTGCGGCCCTCTCTCCCTATGATGTCTACTATTATAACGAGAGCGCCCGCACCGTCTGGATCTACAACAAGCGCGCCGCAGGCCGCGTGACGGCGGTCTCGCCCTCGGCCAGCGCTCCGACCTCTGTGACTGTGGCCGGCGTCACCTACACCATCGCCTCGCCCTCTGTGGCCTACCAGCTGTCCTCCCTGTCCGGCGGCGGCGTGGGTCAGGTGGTCACTCTGCTGCTGGGCATGAACGATGCAGCGGTCTCCGTCCTCACCGGCGACGCGGCAGACGCTGTGTTCTACGGCGTGGTCCAGTCCTCATCCCGCACCCTTGTGGAGACGAACAGCGCTGAGGTGCAGCAGGCTGTCTCGGTCATGTGTACCGACGGCACCGCCCGCACCGTCAATGTGGACAATAAGCTCAATTTCCCGGCCGGCAAGCTGGTGGAGATCAGCGTGGACGGTGACGGCGAAAGCGTCCAGTCCATCTCGCCCCGCTCGACCAGCGGCACCGTCAGCGCCGACGGCACCGCGCTGGGCGACACCCCGTTTGCAGACAACGTGCAGATCATTGATACGACGTCGGAGGGTGTGGCTGGGGCAGTTCGCCCCAGCCGCCTATCGGGGGTAACTCTGAGCGAAAGCGACATCCGCTACTACACCACCAATTCCGCAGGCCAGATCGACCGGGTCATCCTCGACGATGTGACCGGTGACCTGTGGGAGTATGCTGCGCTGGATTCTGTCCGCCGCCTGACGGACGAAGCCGCCAAGAAGATCGACAAAAAGATCAGCGACAAGGCACAGGACGCCGCAAGAGAGGCCGCAGGCCTCCCCGCTGCGACCACCACGACCACCACCAAGGTGGACAAGACCGATGAGGAGACCTTCCAGGATGTGAAGAACATCCTTGTTCCCAGCACCAGCGATGTGCTCTACGGTCTCATCGACGGCAGTGTCGTCAGCTCTACCTGGAACACCCTTACCGGCAAGACGGACCAGCTGTTCAGCTATGTGCTCCGCCGCACCGGCGACAGCGTGGGCGGTACGCTGGGCGACTTCCTCAATTATCTGGGCGAGGGTGCGACCTATGTCTGCTACTCCGGCGGCAAGCAGGTGGCCTACAGCACCGCCACCAAGTACCCTGTTATCGCAGGCGGCATCGCCATTGGCCGTTCTGCCGACGGCAAGGCCATCAACCGGATGCTCCAGCTCTCGCCGGTAGTCATCGATAAGCTGGGCGCAGCTTCGGTCATGAGCGGCGACAAGCGCTATGAGACCGCCGACGATATGCAGGTGTATCTGTGGTCGAACGGCCAGTATTTCGCCACCTCGCTGCCCAAGATCAACACCGAGGATTATAAGCTCATCGGCTGGTACGACAACTTCGGCTGCTCCGGCGGAAAGAAGATCCGTATCCTTGTGGCCGTCAAGACGAACTGAGCCTGAAATTTCCAATCACAGAACAGCAGCCTCGCAGCAGATGAAGCGGGGCTGCTGTTTTATATTGTGCTGCAAATTTGCTGTTGAATTTTACAGCACATCTGTTATACTAGACTTGAAAGGAGCTGATTCTATGCCGAACATCAAGCCTATTTCCGATTTGAGAAACTATACCGAGGTGCTGCGGGACGTCGAAGAGGGTGCGCCGGTCTTCCTGACCAAGAATGGCCGCGGCCGGTACGCCATCGTGGACATGCACGATTATGAAAAGGCACAGGCTACCATCCGGCTCATGAACGAAATTGCCAAGGGCCGCCGTTCGGGGGAGACGGAAGGTTGGCTGACGCTGGAGGCCGTAGAGAAAAATCTCGGAATTGCCGATGAATAAAGTGATAGTAGCACCGAAAGCACAAGGTGATTTTTTAGAGATTCGGGAGTATATTTCGGATGAGTTGCAAAATACAACTGCGGCTAAAAAGGCAGTGGCTAAAATTACAAAGAAAATTCGGATATTGCAGGAACATGCATTGATTGGAGCGCCGTTAGCTTCTGTCTCCGACGCAAACAGTGACGAGAGGTTTCTGGTCAGCGGAAGCTATCTGATCTTCTACCATGTGAATGGCAGTGATGTGTTCATCGACCGTGTGCTTTACGGGCGCAGAGACTATCTGCGGGTGCTGTTTGGAGACAGCATCAAAGAGGAAATCGAATAAGCTGTCGGGAGGCCCCGCTTTGCGGGGCCTCCTTTCGTTCTCCCATTTGCCACCGGCCCGGTTTCGTGTTACAATAAAAACCAGAAAAATTGCGGAAAAAGGAGGTGCGGCAATGATACGCATTGCTCTGGTCGAGGACGAGGCAGAGGTGCGGGCGCAGCTTCAGGGCTATGTGCAGCGGCACACCCGGCAGTACGGCACCGAGTTCGCGGTGACGGAATTCGCCGACGGCATGGAGCTGCTGGATGATTACCGCCCGGTGTACGACATCCTGTTTCTGGACGTGGAGATGAAGCATCTGGACGGCATGGAGACGGCCCGGCGGGTGCGGCAGCTGGACAAGGACGTCATCATCGTTTTTATCACGAATATGGCGCAGTACGCCATCGGCGGGTACGCCGTGGGCGCGCTGGACTATGTGCTCAAGCCGGTGCCTTATTTTGCGTTTTCGCAGCAGCTGCGCAAGGCCGAAGAACAGCTGCGCCGCCGCGCACGGCATTATCTGGCCCTTCCGGTGGAGGGCGGGATGCGGCGTCTGGATTCGTCCCTCATCTATTATCTGGAAAGCGAGGGACACCGCGTCCATTTTTATACCGAAGAGGGCGATTTCGTGGCGGCAGGCACCCTGAAAGCCTTTGAGGAAAAGCTGGCCAAGCGGCCCTTTGCCCGCTGCAACAGCGGCTACCTTGTCAATCTGGCACAGGTGAAGAGCGTGCAGCAGGGGATGGTGCAGGTGGGACCCTACGAATTGCAGGTCAGCCGCCCCCGGCGGAAAGCCTTCCTCGCGGCGCTGGCCGACCACATCGGGGGTGAGGGTGCATGACGGCACTGCCCAGCATCCCGCGCCTGTATACGGCGCTGGCCGAGTGTCTGGCCGTGGGCATCTACGCCCTGCCGCTGGGCATCCGCTTCGGCAAAACGGCCACCATCGCTGCCAGTGCGGCATGGGCGCTGGCCCTGAGTGCTTTTTTGCAGGCCACGGGCAGCGTTCCGCTGGCGTGGTGGATCCCCTGCATGGCGGCAGCTGTGGGGATACAGTATTTATACCTCTGGGTCACCCGCACCATCTCCCTGCTGGAAGCGGGCTATGTCTGCGCCCGGGCCTTCGTTCTGGCAGAGCTGGCGGCCAGCGCTGAGTGGCAGCTGCACTGCTTCCTCTGGCCCCAGCGCAGCGGGGCCGACGGCCTGTCACTGCTGCTTCTGGTGGTGGTCTATGGCGGCGTTTTCGGCTGCATCTGGGTGCTGGAGCATAAGCACAAAAGTCCCAAGGGCCATATCGTCATCAGCGGAAAAGCGGCCCTCGTGGCCGTCGTCATGGCGGCGATGGTCTTCGCGGTGAGCAATCTGCTGTTCTTGGGCGACCGCGAGGTGGACATGAGCGTCTACTACATCCGCACGCTGGTGGATTTCTGCGGCGTGCTCATCCTGACGGTCCAGCACGAGCAGCTGCGGGAGGCGGCGCTCCACAGTGAGCTTGCCGCCATGGACGAGGTGCTCCACCGCCAGTACGAGCAGTACAAGCGGAGCAAAGAGGGCATCCGGCTCATCAACAACCGCTATCATGCGCTGAAAATTCAAATCGCGGACATCCGCGCCGAGCGCGACCGGGCCAAGCAGGACGCGGCTCTGGCCCGGATGGAGAGCGGAATCCGGCAGTATGAGGCCGAGAACAAGACCGGCAACCCGGTATTGGATACCCTATTGACCGCCAAAAGCATGGACTGCCAGCAGCGCGGCATCAACATGACCAGCGTGGCCGACGGCAGCCAGCTGGGCTTTCTGAGCACGCGGGAGCTGTGTACCCTTGTGGGTGCGCCGCTGGACAACGCCATCGAGAGCGTGCTGGCTGAGCCCGACCCCGAAAAGCGTCTGCTGCGGGTGGCCATCTACAACCAGAGCGGCTGCGTGATGCTCCGCTTCGAGAACTACTGCGCCCAGCCCGTGGAGCTGGGCGCGGACGGCCTGCCTGTCCACAACGCCCACGGCGGCTATGACCTGCAGGGCGTGCAGGCGGCCGCCCAGCGCCACGACGGCACCATGACCCTTCATTGGGCCGACGGCTGGTTCACCCTGCGGATCTTGCTGCCGGTCCCGGAAAAGTAAAGGGACTCCTTCAGTCACCTGCGGTGACAGCTCCCTCAGGGAGGGAGCCTTTGGTAGAGAGCGAAACATTGTCCTCTTTGCCAAGGGCCACCTCTTTGAGGGGGCTGCCGCGTCAGCGGCTGGGGGAGTTTTTGCTTTTGGCATGATGCACAATAAAACCGCCCTCGGAATTGTGGATCAGCACAATAAAATTTGAAATCAAATTGAAACTTCTGCAAAATATGCCTCCAAAATGACAGATTGCGCGGAGAACGGTTCGTTTTGCAGTTTATATGATAAAATGACATCAAGCAAAGGAGTGGACGCACTCCGGAGAACAGCTATGAACCGGGTCGTGTACCCAAAAGAGAAGGAGCTAACAGTTATGGCACAGAAAAAGAAGGACAGTAAGATGATGGTCAAGATCATCAAAACTGCCGTTTCGGGTGTGTTGTGTGTCGCATTGGCGGGCGGTATGGTTGCGGCCAATGTGCTGATCCCGCCCAATGCCAGCAGCGTGCAGAGCATTTTGGGCCTGAAGAGTGGAGGCATCGATAACAGCAAGGCAAAGACCGAAGGCATCAATATGGAATACAGCAAGCCCGGCTTTGACACAGAGGAGGCGCTGGTTGAGGATGAGATCGCTCTGAATAAGAAGATCGCCGCCGAAGGCATTGTATTGCTGAAAAACGATGCCGGAAAGATGCCGTACAGCACGGATACGACCTTTAGCTTTGTCAGCCATTCTGCTGTCAGTTACATCGGCGGCAACAAAGTCGATATGAAAACGGCCTTTGAAGATGCCGGGTTCGGTGTCAACGAGGACCTCTGGAAATTCTATTCCGAAGGCAACGGCAAGGATTACGGTCTGGGTGTCGGCTCGGTCTCTTACGGTGATGACGAGGACTTCTCCATCAACGAGTGCCCGCTGTCCGTCATGCAGGCGGAGCCGGGCCTGACCGATTCCATGCAGGGCACGGTGCCGGTCTTTGTGTTCAGCCGTGTGGCGGGCGAAGGCCGTGATATGCCCCGCTCCATGTACAACCACACCGATGTGGAAGAGGACAAGACCAAGACTTACCTCGAGCCGGATTCTGTGGAACTGGAGATCCTCCAGTACCTGAACGACAGCTTTGACGATGTGGTGCTGCTGCTCAACTCCAGCGCAGCGGTCGATCTGAGCTGGGTGGAGGATTATCCCAGCATCCACACGGTCATCTCGGCTCCCGCTATGGGTGATTACGGTCTGTGCTCTCTGGCAGAGATCTTCTCCGGCAAGGTGAATCCCTCCGGCCGCACCGTGGATACCTATGAAGTGGATGCCATGAACAGCCCGGCGGCGCAGAACTTCGGCGACTTTGCCTACTATGACGAGAATGGTAACCTGACCAAGTACAACTACGTCAGCTACAAAGAGGGCATCTATGTTGGCTACCGCTATTACGAGACCCGTTACGAGGACAAGGTCCTCGGTCAGGGCAACGCAGGCGATTACAACTACGATGACGCTGTGATGTATCCCTTCGGCTACGGCCTGTCCTACACCACCTTTGATTGGTCCGACTACAACACCAGCTGGGATGGCGACACCTGCACCGTCACGGTCAAGGTGACCAACACCGGTTCTGTTGCCGGCAAGGACGTTGTGGAAGTGTATGCACAGAGCCCCTACACCGATTATGACAAGACCAACAAGGTGGAAAAGGCTGCGGTTGAACTGGTCGGTTACGCCAAGACCTCGGAGCTGGCTCCCGGCGCAAGCGAAACGGTAACGGTCACTTTTGATCAGGAGCAGCTGAAGTCTTACGACTACGTCAATGCCAAGACCTACATTCTGGATGCCGGTGACTACTACATCACCGCCGCCAAGAACGCACACGATGCCGTCAACAACATCCTTGCTGTCAAGGGCAAGACCGTGGAAGACGGCATGACCGCCGATGGCAACACCGAGTTTGTGGCGACCTATACCCCGGCCAACGGCACCGTGGATACCACGACCTATAAGAACGACACCACCACCGGCGTGGAGGTCACCAACCAGCTGGATCAGGCAAACGGCGGCTTCCAGTATCTGTCCCGCAACGACTGGACCGGCACCTGGCCGACCACCGATGGCGAGGTCAGCGACCAGATCAGCACTTGGGGCAACCCCATCAACGGCACCGATGCAAACGGCAACCCCGCTTCCTATACTTACTATAAGACCATCAGCAGCGAGGATCTGGCAAAGCTGGATTCCTTCGATTCCCTGAACACCACCGATCCTTCTACCCTGACCGATGAGCTTGTCTACGGCAAGGACAACGGCCTCGGCCTGATCGATATGCGTGGTCTGGATTACAACGACCCCAAGTGGAACGACCTGCTCGACCAGCTGATCCCCAGCGATTATCAGACCCTGATCACCCAGTCCGGCTATGGCACGGCTGCCATCAAGTCGGTGGATAAGCTCTCCACGACCGATCGCGACGCTGCCACCGGCCTGGTCAACTATGGCGTTGATGCAAGCGGCAACTTCTACTTCAAGGGCAACATCACCCACTGCGGCGTCATCGTTCTGGCCCAGACCTACAACGATGATCTGGCCACTCACTACGGCGAGAACATTGGCGACGAGTCCTACTATCTGGATGTCGATGGCTGGTATGCACCGGCAGTCAACATGCACCGCACTGCATTCTCCGGCCGCAACAGCGAGTATTACTCCGAGGATCCGTTCATCGGCGGTCACATTGCTTCCCTCGAGTGTGAGGGTGTCGCCTCCCGCGGTATGTATGTCTTTGTCAAGCACTACGCCATCAACGATCAGGAGGACCACCGCGGCGACCGTGAAGGCCAGTACAGCATTGCGACCTTCCTGAACGAGCAGGCGGCCCGCGAGATCTACCTCAAGCCCTTTGAGATGTGCGTCAAGTCTGATAAGGTCGAGATGAACTATGCAAAGGACAACGGCGACGGCACTTACAGCAATGCCACCACCGAGATCCCGTCCGTCACCGGCATCATGACCTCCTTCAACCGCGTTGGCTATACCTGGGCCGGCGGCAACTACAACATGATCACCGGCCTGCTGCGCAACGAGTGGGGCTTCCACGGCTTTATCATCACCGATAATGCAAACACCGGTGTCTTTATGGATGCTGGCCAGATGATCCAGGCGGGTGCTGATGGCAAGCTGACCAACCTGCCCACCGGCGCACGCTATACCTTTAACAAGAATGATGTTTCGGATTATCACTATGGCCGTGAGGCAGTCCACAACATCCTGTATACTATTGCAAACTCCAAGGCAATGAACGGCGGTATGCCGGGCAGCCGTTATCTGGCAAAGGTCGAGCCTTACCAGAAGGTCATCTACGCGGTGGATGGCGTCTGCGGCGGTCTGATTGCGGTCCTGGTCATCCTGACCATCTTCCGCTTCCGCAAAAAGAAAGAGGACAACATCAAAACCGTCTGAGTAACACAAAACCGAAAGGGGCGGCGGGCAGAGCGCCCGCCACCTCTTCTTTTTTATCAGGAGCGATCCATGAAACACGTTGACATCATCCAGAAACTGAACTTAGAGCAAAAATGCGCCCTGCTCTCGGGCGAGACCGTCTTTACCACCCGCGCTCTGCCGGGCAAGGGCATCCCGGCCATCACCCTTTCGGACGGCCCCAACGGTGTCCGCAAGCAGGCCGGTGCCGCCGACCATCTGGGTCTCAACCCCAGCGTTCCGGCAACCTGCTTTCCGACCTCTTCCGCCACTGCGTGCAGCTGGGATGAGAAGCTGGGCGAAGCCGTGGGCGAGGCACTGGGCGAGGAAGCCGCTGCACAGGAAGTGGCTGTCCTGCTCGGCCCTGGCCTGAACATCCAGCGCAGCCCCCTTTGCGGCCGTGACTTCGAGTATTTCTCGGAAGACCCTATCCTCGCGGGCAGGATGGCCGCTGCCTATGTGCGCGGCATCCAGAAAAACGGCATCTCTGCCTGCCCCAAACACTTTGCGGTCAACAGTCAGGAGCTGCGCCGCATGGCCAGCGACTCGGTGCTCGATGAGCGCACCCTGCGGGAGCTGTATCTGACCGGTTTCGAGATCGTGGTGAAAGAGGCAAAGCCCAAGACCATCATGACCTCCTACAACCTCATCAACGGCACCTACGCCAACGAGAATGCCCACCTGCTGCAGGACATTCTGCGGAAGGACTGGGGCTTCGACGGGGCCGTCGTCACCGACTGGGGCGGCTCCAATGACCACGCCCTCGGCGTGAAGAACGGCTCCACCCTCGAAATGCCCTGTCCCGGCGGCGACTCCATCCGGGAGCTGATGAAGGCTGTACAGGACGGCAAAATTTCCGAGGCCGACGTGGACGCCCGCCTCGACGAGATGCTGGAGCTGGTGCTCTCCACCCACGCTGCGGTGGAAAAAGCGCCCCGCACCTTCGACGCTGCCGCGCACCATAAGCTTGCCCGCCGCGCGGCCGCAGAGAGCATCGTCCTGCTCAGGAACGAGGGCGGAATCCTGCCGCTCAAGCCCAATGAGAAGCTGGCCGTCATCGGCGACTTTGCCGAGACGCCCCGCTATCAGGGCGCAGGCTCCAGCGCCGTCAATGCTCTGCAGGTGGACACCCTGCTGGACAGCATCAAGGCCGACGACAGCGGCATCACCTTTGTGGGCTATGCCTCCGGTTTCGAGCGTCAGGGTGCAGCTGACGCCGAGAAGCTGGAAGAGGCTGTGGCCCTCGCAAAGAAGGCTGACACCGTTCTGCTCTGCCTCGGCCTCGATGAGCTGCGGGAGAGCGAAGGCCTCGACCGCTCTGACATGAAGCTGGCCGAGAACCAGCAGCAGCTTCTGGCCGCTGTGGCTGCCGTCAACCCGAACGTCGTCGTTCTGCTGAGCGCCGGTGCGCCGGTAGAGACGCCGTGGGTCGGCCAGTGCAGGGCGCTGGTCTACGGCGCACTGGGCGGACAGGCAGGCGCAGGTGCAGCCGCAGACATCCTCACCGGCAAGCTCTGCCCCTGCGGCAAGCTGTCCCAGACCTGGGCGCAGGGGCACGACGATACCCCCGCCAAGGCGAACTTCGGCGGCGAGGGCCGGAACGTGGAGTACCGCGAGGGCCTGTATGTGGGCTACCGGTACTATCAGACCGCCGGTGTGCCGGTGGCGTTCCCCTTCGGCTACGGCCTGAGCTACACCACCTTCGAGTACAGTGATCTGAAGGCAGACGAGAAGGGCGTGACCCTCACCGTCACCAACACCGGCAGCTGTGCCGGTGCCGAGATCGTCCAGCTCTACGTCGCAAAGCAGGACGCCAAAGTCTTCCGCCCGGCGCAGGAGCTGAAGGGCTTTGCAAAGGTCTTTCTCGCCCCCGGCGAGAGCAGGACGGTGAGCATCGCTCTGGACGACAAGGCGTTCCGCTACTGGAACGTCAAGACTGACCGCTGGGAAGTCGAAGGCGGAAGCTATCAGCTCCGCGTGGGCGCATCCAGCGCGGACATCCGGCTGACAGCGGAAGTCTCCGTCAAGGGGACCAACGCTCCCGACCCCTACGAGGGTCTCGACCTGCTCCACTACGTCTCCGGCCAGATCGCCTATGTGACCGACGCCGAGTTCGAGGCGCTGCTGGGCCGCCCTGTGCCGGAGGATGTCGTCCGCATCGACCGGAACATGACGCTGGGCGAGATGGACCATGGCCGCAGTCCGCTGGGCTGGGTGGCACAGAAGGTGCTGCGCTGCCGTCTGGACAGCAGCTTTGCAAAAGGCACCCCCGACCTGAACACCGTGTTCCAGTATAATATGCCGCTGCGCGCGCTGGCCAAGATGACCAACGGCATGGTGAGCATGGGCATGGTGGACGGCCTCGTCTGGGAGCTGAAAGGCTTCTGGCTCGTGGGTATCCTCCGGGTCATCTATGAGTTCGTCAAGAATCTCATCCTGAACAGCCAGATGGAAAACCGGCTCAAAAACAGCTGAAAGGAATAAGGCCATGAATTTCTGGAATAACTTTGCCGCAAAGCATCCGGCCGCGGCCAAATGGGTGCGGGAGGGCGGACTGTTCGTCATCGTGTCCAACCTCATCACCGTGTTCAAATACCTGCTTCTGCAGTTCCTGCCCAAGGCGTTTGCAAGCCTGCCGGTGGTGGACTTCGGCTGGCCGGGCATCGACATCACCCTGTTCGGCGAGACCTTCAAGTGGAACATCCTCGGCTACGACGCGGCCCACGGCGGCCTGCCTTACTTCTGCGCCTACATGGTGGCCATGGTCATCGGCGAGTGCATCAATTTCCCCATCCAGCGTAACCTTGTCTTCCGCAGCAAGGGCAACCTCGCCAAGCAGATCGGCTGGTATCTGCTGGCCTTCTGCCTCATCACCTGCATCGTCAACTCCATCAACTGCATCTGGGTGGCTGTGGCCGGTCTGCTGGTGCCTGATTTCATCTACAACATCGGCACCACGGTGCTCAACGGCGGCATCTCGATGGTCATCTTCTTCTTCGTGAACAAGATCATCTTCCCCGAAGGCGAAGCCGCAAAATAATCTGTCATCTTCTTTATTTTCATCATTTTCTTCATCCGAGCCAACAGGCCGTCCTCTGGAAGAGGACGGCCTGTTGGCATATTGAGCGGTTTTGGACGCTGCAAAGGACGAAATTTCGGTCATAGGGTAAGAATCTGCCCAGGGGTCTTGCACTTTGATGCTTTACTGTGATAAAATCATGCCATGCTTTTATCATAGAGGAAAAAGCACCAAAGGGGGAACGTGTATGAGTGAGATCTGTATCATCGTCACCATCGTCGTCTATCTTGCGGCCATGCTGCTGGTGGGTTTCGCCTACAGCAAGACCAACAACGACAGCGCCGACTTCTACCTCGGCGGCCGGAAGATGGGTCCGCTGGTCACGGCCATGAGCGCCGAGGCCAGCGATATGTCCAGCTGGCTGCTGATGGGGATGCCGGGTCTGGCCTATCTGACAGGCATTGCCTCGCCGGGCTGGACGGCCATCGGCCTTGCGCTGGGTACCTGGCTCAACTGGCTCATCGTGGCCCGGCGGCTCCGCCGCTATTCGGCCAACCTCGACGCCATCACGGTACCGCAGTTCTTGTCGCTTCGCTTCCATGACCAGCGCAACCTGCTGAACGCTCTGGGCGCGGTCATCATCATCGTCTTTTTCGTGCCGTATACGGCCTCGGGCTTTGCGGCCTGCGGCAAGCTGTTCCACAGCCTCTTCGGCGTAGATTACATGGCAGCAATGCTGGTGTCGGCCCTCGTCATCGTGGGCTATACCATCCTCGGCGGCTTCCGTGCCGTCACCACCACCGACCTCATCCAGTCGGTGGTCATGTCGCTGGCCCTCATCGCGGTGCTGGGCTACGGCATCGTCGTGGCAGGCGGCTGGGGCGCTGTGGTGGAGAACGCCCAGAGCCTTTCCGGCTACCTGACCATGACGGCCAGCCACGACGCCGTGACCGGCGGGGCAACGTCCTACAGCCTGCTGGACATCGTCTCCACCATGGCGTGGGGCCTCGGCTACTTCGGTATGCCCCACATCCTGCTCCGCTTCATGGCCATCGAGGACGAGAAGAAGCTGGTGCTCAGCCGCCGCATCGCCACCGTCTGGGTGGTCATCGCCATGACGGCGTCCATCGTCATCGGCATGGTGGGCCTCGGCATGACCAGGGTCGGTGCGCTGGAATTCCTCGGCGGCTCGTCCAGTGAGACCCTTATCGTCCGCATCGCCAGCCTCATCAGCCAGCACGGTGTGCTGGCAGCAGTCCTGGCCGGACTCATCCTTGCAGGCATCCTGGCGGCTACGATGTCCACGGCGGACAGCCAGATGCTGGCCGCTGCGTCCAGCGTGTCCCAGAACATTTTGCAGGAGTTCGGCCACCTCAAGCTGAGCGAGAAGCAGAGCCTCTTCGCAGCCCGCCTGACCATCATCTGCGTCAGCGTGGTGGGCGTGGTGCTGGCCCGCGACCCGGATTCCAGCGTTTTTGGCATCGTCAGCTTTGCGTGGGCCGGTTTCGGCGGCTCCTTCGGCGCTGTCGTCCTCTGCGCCCTGTTCTGGAAGCGCTGCAACTGGCAGGGTGCGCTGGCCGGTATGCTCTCCGGAGGCCTGATGGTCTTCGTCTGGAAGTACATCGTCAGCCCGCTGGGCGGCGTCTTCGGCATCTATGAGCTTCTGCCCGCCTTCCTCGTCTCGCTGGCCGTCTGCGCGGTGGTCAGCCTCGTGACCCCGGCTCCCACGGAAGATATTCTGGCCGAGTTCGACGCGGCAAAATAACCGGTAAAAACAAGAGGAGGGCCTGTGCTGAAACCCGGCACAGGCTCTCCTTTTATGCTTGTGTGACGCTTCCGTGCTCCACTCGGTATACCTTGTCAAACTGCTTCATGAACGCCCCCGAGACGTCGTGGGTGATGGCCACCACCATGCAGGGGAGAGCAAGCAGATTTTCCATGATCTGTCCGCTGGTGTCGGGGTCGAGGCTGGCGGTGATCTCGTCGGCGATGATGAGGTCGTACCGGCGAAGCGCCAGCCGTGCGATGCCGATGCGCTGGCGCTGCCCGCCCGAGAGATTCTTGCCGTTCTCGCTGATGAGGGTGTCGAGGCCGTCGGGCAGGGTGCTCACCCAGTCGGTGAGGCCCGCCATCCCGATGGCGTGGGAAAGCTGAGCCTCGGGGAAGTCCGCGCCGAGGCAGATGTTGCTGCGGAGGGTGTCATTGAAGAGATAGGTTGTCTGGGCAATGTAACCTACCCGCTGGTAGAGGCTCTGACGGTCGATGTTCCGCAGCTGCTGGCCGTTGAAGAGGATGCTGCCGGTATAGTCTGGGTAGTACTGGAACAGCAGCTTTGCCAGTGTAGACTTGCCGCAGCCGCTTTCGCCCACGAGGACGGCTTTTTCCTGCCCGGAGATCGTCAGCCGGACGCCGCGCAGCACCGGTGCAGCGGCTCCGGGGTAGGCAAAGCCGGTGTCCTTGCACTCGATGTGCTCGAGTTTACCGATGGCCCGGCCTGCAGAGACTTTTTCCGGGCCGGACATGGCTGCTTCCAGCCGCTGACGGATGCCCTTCGAGGATCTGACCTTGGCCCAGCACTGGGCGATCTGATTACAGGGCGTGATGACGAAGTTCGCCATGCTGGCGGCGGTGGAGACGGTGCCCATCGTCAGCCGCCCGTCGAAAGCGAGAAAAAGGCCCACCAGCATGACGATGGGAAAGATGAGGTTGCTGATGAGAGAGGTGTTGACCACCATGGCGTTGAGGCTCTGCTGGTAGGCTTGCTCGCTGTCGCGGGCCTGCCGGGCAGCATCCCGGTGGCGGGCAGCATAGGCGTCCTCCCGCAGAAAGCCCCGGATGACCTCGAACCCGCCCAGAAGCTCCTTGAGCTGCTGGGTGTAGCCCGCCATCTGGAGCGAAAAAGCGTCTCGGGAGGCTTTGAGCCGCTCATTCATCTTCCGGGGCAGGACCAGCGGCGGCACGGTCACAAGCAGGATGGCCGCCAGCATCACCGGGCTGATGTAAAGGTACATCCCCAGCGCACAGAGCATGATGCCGCCCCAGAACGCGATGTTGAAGAGGGACATATAATAGTCGTCGTAGAGGGTGCGCAGGTCGGTGGTCAGCAGGGAGAGATAGGCTGCGTCGCCCTCCCGCTGATATTGGGACACCGGGCGGCGCAGCACCCGCTCCATGACCTGTCCCCGTACCTGCTCCACGGCACCGCAGGCGAGTTTTGTAAAGGAGCGGCGGCTCAGCCGTTCGAAAAACCAGCTGGTGAAGGTGATGAGGAACACCAGCCCCATATAGCCCAGCGCCTCCTGCTTGCTCTTGGAGTCGATGAGCCACTTGAGCTGGAAGTTTTTCAGCGGCGCGAAAAAGGATACCGCCGCTGTAAAGAGCGCGAAGAGCATGAGCTTCACCCAGTGGTGTCGGAAGTAGTCGTTGACCGTTGCTTTTTTCATGCGCAGTATCCTCCGCAGAGTACTATAAAACGAGATGGATCACAAGAAAGACCCCTCCGACTTCCTTTTTGCGGGAGATCGGAGGGGTCTTGATCTTATGGCCTTATGTAAGAGGTGCTGTCAGCTTACAGCTGGGGGCCGGCGGAGACCAGAGCCTTGCCGTGCTCGTTGCCCTCGTACTTTGCGAAGTTCTTGATGAAGCGGCCAGCCAGATCCTTGGCCTTCTCTTCCCACTGAGCGGCATCTGCGTAGGTGTCGCGGGGGTCGAGGATGGCGGGGTCAACGCCGGGCAGAGCGGTGGGGACCTCGAAATCGAAGTAGGGGATCTTCTTGGTGGGAGCCTCGTTGATGGCACCGCTCAGGATAGCGTCGATGATGCCGCGGGTATCCTTGATGGAGATGCGCTTGCCGGTGCCGTTCC
>OJRV01001621.1_pt1 | contig 24389 bp, 16 predicted proteins | sample 1599241 | NCBI WGS metagenome assembly OJRV01 (sample SAMN04168656, study PRJEB22393) | human gut metagenome | biome: human gut microbiome; feature: stool | host: Homo sapiens | collected 2014-03-17 | reverse complement strand
GTATTGATTTCATAATGTTCTTCTTTTTTTATAAGGTTACCAGTTACCACAATTCTGCGTATAATTTCCGTTGCTGGCACTCATCTGTGCAAACGGAATAGGAAGATATTCGTTTTTATTTTTAGTGAACGAGGCATTCGTGTAGATGGTGCAGTCGGCAGCTTCCTCGGCATAAAACTTATTCAGTACCTCGGCGGCTTCACCCCATCTTACCAGGTCAAAGAAGCGTTCTGATTCCAGAGCCAGTTCTACACGACGTTCAAACTTCAGCAATTTCAAGGCATCTGCTTGTGAGTAGCTCCCCGTATAGGGCTGAACGTTGAAACGTACGCCATATTCCATTTCGTAGTCGGCAATTATGGCTGTACTTTGTTTGGCACGGTTGCGTACTTCGTTAATCAGGCTGATAGCTTCGGCGATACGTCCATCGTTCAGTTGGATCAGTGCTTCGGCACGCATCAACAATACATCCGAGTAGCGCAGTACGATACGGTTCATTGGAGAACCCCACCAGGCACCCTTTATCAGGTAATCGCCATCCGGGTCTACATTGTGTTTCAGGGTTATGTAGTATCCGTAAAGTCCGTTGCTACGACTCCAGGTAGTCGACTGATCCATCATATAGTTCTTATTGAATTCATAAGGGAATCCCGGCATACCTACTGTCAGGAAGAGGCGTGGGTCAGCATAATCGGATTGTGAATTGTAATCAGTATTGTTAAAGGAATCCAGCAGGGGGTGTCCGTTGGCATCTGTCCTGAATGCGTTCACCAGATTCTGGCTCGGTTTGTAGAAGTCGCAACCACCATCGGTAACTCCCGGAATGTTGGGAACAATCAGACCGTAAGACCAGTTACAATTACCGTTATTAGTGCCGTCGTTCATGGAGTATTGCATGGCCCACAGGGATTCTATACCATTTTCATATTGAGGTTCCGGGCGGAAGTTGTTGTGGAAATCCGATTCCAGCCCGTAGCCGCCTGCCGACATGATGGCATTGTCCGTGTATTGCACTACTTTCACCAAGTCTTCTGTGCTGAGGCTTGTCACTTCGTGGCTGTCTGCATTATCCTGATGATAAGCTTTGTACAGATAAGTCTTTGCCAGATAGGCAGCTGCTGCGGCTTTGGCGGGACGACCTTTGTCTGCCTGCTTCACGGGAAGGTTATCATAAGCAAACAGGAAATCGTCTGCAATTTGTTGCCAGCCTTCGTCATTGTTGTAAGTAGTGTTGGAGAGATAGTTGTATTCTTCCGGTGACAAGTTGGCATCGTTGGCAAACGGGATCTTCTTGTACAGGCGTTTCAGCAAGAAATGACCATGTGCACGGAGGAATCTCATTTCGGCAATGCGTTGCTGCTTCAGTGAATAGGTGTGTTCATCCACTTGTTCCAACAGTTGCAAAGCTGTATTGACACGTGAGATACAGTTGTAGAGACGCTGCCACATATCGCTGATGTTCCATGCCGTAGTCATGATACCTTGCGAGATGTCCAGTGAGTGGAATACATCACCGTCTTCCGTACCGTTTCCGCCTTTATAAGCGTCATCCGAACGTACGTCATAATTCCACATGGAGAAGGAAGAGTTGATATCTTCGGCGGTAATCCATACTGCATAAGCAGAGATCACCAGGTTGTCGATGTATGCCGGGTTCTTCAGCTGTTCGTCGCTGATGGTTCCCTGGGGGAGCTGATCTTCCAGAAAGTCGGTACAACTGCCGCACATCAGTGAAAGACCTAAGATTGCTGTATATATTAACTTTTTCATAAGTAACTGATTTTATTGTTAAAAGCCTACATTAATACCGAAAGTTATATTCATCGGGATGGGGTAGCCATAGTTGGCATTTTCAGGATCTACTCCGGTGAATTCCTTACTCTTGATGGTGAATACGTTCTGTGCACTCAGGTAGAAGCGCAGGCGCTCCATCTTCATCTTCTGGGCAAAGGTTTTCGGAACGTTGTAGCCCAACTGTATATTGCGTAACTTCAAGAATGAACCATTCTCAACGAAATAAGTGGAAACACGCTTCTCATTGTTTGTATCGCTGCGCGACAATGCAGGAATGGTAGAGTTCGGGTTGGTGGGCGACCATGCATTGAGTACTCGCTTACCTTTGTTCAGGAAACCAATGTTGAGTCCACTCCAAAGGTCTGTCTCTTTCTTCAGGTCGCTGATAACGTCTACTCCCTGAACTCCTTGCCAGAACATGGTGAGGTCGAAATTCTTGTATTCAAGGTAGATGTTCAGACCATAGCTGAAGTCTGGTGTCGGATCATAAATCCATTGTTGGTCTTTCTCGTTGATGATGCCGTTGTGATCCAGGTCGCGCCAGCGGATACGGCCTATTCCGGCACCTTCCTGAGTGGCGTGGTTATCAATCTCTTCCTGTGATTTGAAGATGCCGTCGGCTACATAACCAACTTGTGAACCATTGGCATGTCCGATTACGCTTTGTACACCGTTACCTCCGAAAGTACCATTGGCTGCTACTGTAGTAGGCAGTTTTGTAATTTCATTCCGGTAAGTGGCTATGTTGGCATTCAGGTCATACTTCAATCCGAATGCAGTTTGATTACGATAACCGAGATTCAGTTCAACGCCCACGTTCTTCATTTCTCCAGCATTGATCCATTGGCTGCTTCCTTCGCCCATAGCGGCGATACCAGCCATCTGTACCAGGATATCCGTTGTCTTTTTGTAGAACCAGTCGAATGAGCCGTAAAGAGATTGTTTGAGAATTGAGAAATCGAGGCCCAGATTGACCTGTGTGGTTGTTTCCCATTTGATGTTATCGTTACCGATTTGGTTACGCTTGAATCCGGACTGAAGGATACTGCCGCCATTGGTTCCGGCAATGTCATAGGAAGTACCGTAGCTTTGACCGCCTGATTCCGTCACACCGTAGTTGGGAACGTAAATAGTATAGCGGGCAATGTTCGAGATTTCCTGGTTACCGGTCTGTCCCCATGAACCGCGGACTTTCAGGTCGTCAATCCAACTGAGATTCTGCATGAACTTTTCACGGTTCAGGCGCCATCCCAGTGAGAAGGAAGGGAATGTGGCATAGCGGTTATTCTTACCGAAACGTGAAGAACCGTCACGGCGTACTGTCATAGAGAGCAGATATTTATCATCATACGTATAATTCAGTTTTCCGAAGAAAGAAACCAGTGAATAACCTTCACCCGAGCCATAAGCCTGAGCCGTACCGGAACCGGCATTCGGCCACATATAGTCGGGCGTCAGGATGGAATAGTCTTCTTTATAACCCGAAAAATTGATATCGTCTTCGCGGTTCAACTCCATACCGACCATGGCGTCACCACGGTGTTTGCCAATTTCCAGATTGTAGGTAGCGATGGCATTCCACATCCATTTCGTCCAGTGTTCTTGCTTGGCTTCTACGGCATTCTTATCATTTGTCACATTACCTTCGGTGATAGGGTAGGTGAAGATGCGTTGTGATTTTTGTGCATAATCCAACCCGAAGGTAGAGCGTACATTGAATCCTTTGAAGGGATTGAGGTTAATGTAGGCATCACCAAACATACGCCAGTAAGTATAGCGATTATCGGAGTTACGATCCAGTCTTGCCACCGGGTTTTCGCGGTCAGGGTATCCACCTACCGGACCGGCATATTCTCCATTGATATCATAAACCGGCAGTGAAGGATTGAATTGCAATACATTCTGCAGGAATCCGCCCGGTGCCTGTACTTCCGAAGTACGGTTCAGGGTGAAATGTTCTCCTATGGTCAGGAATTTACCAATCAGGTTGTAATCAGAGTTCATACGGGCAGAGAAACGTTCAAAGTCGCTGTCTTTAATGATACCTATATTCTTATAATAACCCAGTGAGAAGAAAGAAGATCCCTTTTCCGAACCGTTGCTTACTGATACATTGTACTGCTGGATAATACCTGTACGGGTGGTTTCGTCAAACCAGTCAGTATCGGCAGCCGGCACAGTGTTGGCGGAATCCAGATATTTGGACATGCTGATGTTGTTCAGTTGAGGATAACCGTTTGCATCGTAACCCCAACTATACTTATAACCCAGTGCATTGGTATTGGGGTCCTGCCCTTCGTTTACGTAAGCCTGCCACATGGCACGACCATATTCTTCTGCATTTAGTACTTCCATCTTATTGGTATACATGGAAGCGGCGATAGAAGCATCGAAGTTAATCTTTATCTGCCCTTCTTTACCTTTCTTCGTAGTGATGATGATAACACCGTTTGCAGCACGCGAACCATAGATAGAAGCAGAAGCTGCGTCCTTCAATACCTGAATGGATTCAATGTCATTACCGTTCAGTTCGTGCATACCCGATTTGGTAGGGACACCATCAATAATATAAAGAGGGTCATTGTTGTTCAGAGTTCCAATACCGCGGATACGTACTGTGGCATTTCCACTGGGATTACCGTCGGCTGTGATGTTCATACCCGGTACACGTCCTTGCAATGCTTTAATTGGATTATTTTCATTTTGCTTGGCAATTTCATCCATGCTAACTACGGATATCGCTCCGGTCAGGTCAGCTTTGTGTTGAGTGGTATAGCCTGTGACTACAATTTCCTGTAGTAATTCGGATTCTTCTTCCAGGGTAATGTTTAGTGTAGCTTGTGCTTCCACATTCACTGTTTTGAAGCCGATATACGAAATAGTCAGTTCTGCACCTTGTGGTACAGATAGTGTAAAGTCACCGTCAATATTAGTTATGGTACCGTTGCCTGTCTGGTTAGTCTCTATGACGGTTGCGCCAATAATAGGCTCTCCGTCAGTCTTGGAAACCACTTTTCCTTGTACAGTCAGGCGTTGGGCCTGAACCATTGTACATATAATAAGAAAGAGTGCAAATAGAAGCGATCTTTTTATGCCTTCCATGTTTTTAGATTTTAATTAATATGCTTTTCATTTTGTAATCGCTGTGGATTACCTCTCAAAACATGCTTTCCCGAGTGATGTTTTGATGTTGCAAATAAAAGGAATTCTATGATAAGAGGCTGTAATTTATGTTTCATATGCTGACATATTTGTAACAAAATAAAAGGTAGGTATCAAAATTACCAGCTTATGAAACATAAATAGCAGGCTGTTTCTTTTTTATTGGCTTCCTTTGCAAAGTGCTTTCCCGAGTAACCCATTATTAATTAAATGTAATACCCAAAAACATCATGAATTTAAAAAACAATTTGTTGACCGTGCGATGGACCCTTACCTTTATAATAGGTACAATTTGGTCGGTCTTTTCGTGCCAAGCTATTAACCCTCCTTTCGTGATTAAACATTTAGGTGACGGACAGAGCATTGTCCAGATTGAAAATCAAAAGAAATTCCTGTTGCTTCCCGTAGAGGAGGCTTCTCCGGAAGCAAAACTGTATATGATAGCAGACAATGATGTAGTACGCAACATGAATGTTCGTCTGGCTATAAATAAGGTAGACTACTTTGTTCCAGTAGATCTCTCCGGATTTGATAATAAATCACTTTCCTTTAACTTCCAGTTGATTCCTGATACGGCTATTTGCTGGGATGAAATGAAGCTTTCTGATGAGTTTGATACGACAAACCGTGAGAACTTCCGTCCGCTTTATCACTTTACTCCCCAATATGGCTGGATGAATGATCCGAATGGCATGGTGTATAAAGATGGTGTTTACCATCTGTTCTATCAATACAATCCTTATGGTTCAATGTGGGGAAATATGCATTGGGGACATGCCACTAGTACAGACCTTGTAAGTTGGGAACATCAGCCGGTAGCCATTGCACCTGATGCATTGGGAACCATATTCAGTGGCTCATGTGTGGTTGATAAAGATAATACGGCAGGCTTTGGTGCCGGTGCAATCGTAGCTTTCTATACTTCGGCCAGCGATCGTCAGGTGCAGAGCATGGCTTATAGTCTGGATAATGGTAGGACATTCAAGAAGTATGCACGTAATCCGATCTTGACCTCCACCCAGCGTGACTTCCGCGATCCGAAAGTATTCTGGCACGATGCTACCGATAAATGGATTATGATTCTTGCTGTGGGGCAGGAAATGCAAATCTATTCTTCTGCTAATCTGAAAGACTGGTCTTATGAAAGTAGTTTCGGTGAAGGTCAGGGTGCTCATGGCGGCGTATGGGAATGTCCTGATCTGATTGAATTGCCTATTGAAGGTACCGAATTGAAGAAATGGATATTAATCTGTAATATTAATCCTGGCGGACCTTTTGGTGGTAGTGCTACTCAATATTTTGTAGGTACTTTTGATGGAAAGAGGTTTGTAAATGAATCACCCGAAGCTACTAAATGGATGGACTGGGGAAAGGATCATTATGCTACCGTGACCTGGAACAATACACCCGAAGGACGCCATATTGCATTGGCGTGGATGAGCAACTGGCAATATGCCAACAATGTACCTACGACTCAATATCGCAGTGGCAACTCTGTTCCCCGTGATTTGAGTCTCTATACCTCGGCCGGTGAAACATATCTGAAGTCATCTCCTTCCAGAGAATTGCTGGAACTGCGTGGAAAAGAAGAAAAGAAATGTTCCTTCAAAGTGGACCGCACCTATAATCTGGATAAGTTGCTTTCCGATAATACGGGTACATATGAAATTGAAATGACAATTAAGAACCGGAATGCTGAGATTGTAGGTTTCTAACTATTCAATTCAAAAGGAGAAGAAGTGGATATCTATTATAATCTGGTTGAGAAGAAATTTGCGATGGACCGTAGTAAGAGTGGAATCGTATCATTCAGTCCGGATTTTCCGATAGTGACTTTTGCTCCAATAGAGGATAATTCGGAAATGACATTACGTCTTTTTATTGATAAATCGAGTATTGAAGCATTTGGAGATGACGGACGTTTTGCAATGACAAACCTGGTATTTCCATCGGAACCTTATAACCGCATCAGTTTCTATGCTAAAGGTGGAAGCTATACGGTAAGTTCGTTCAAGGTTTATAAATTGAAGTAAAAATAGTCTGTTTTACCTCTTTTACCATCCCTAACCTACACCAAAGCCGTACCAACTCCGTATTTGCTCCGTACCTAAGCGTTTGGACCAGACACGGGGTTGGTACGGCTTTGATACGGAGTTGGTATGGATATGATAGGCCGATTGGTCTATTTCTCTTTTATTCCTCTATTTCAATAGTGTATTTTCCTCTGAATATTTCTTCGGGCTGCAGATGCTGCATCCAATCCTTTTCTTTATATTCTCCTGTATAGTGTGCTCTGTCACAACGACCATACCACGGTTCTATACAGACGAATGGAGCATTCTTGGAAGGAGGTGACCACAAACCGACTACAGGTGCATTGAAATGCAGGCTGAGGTAGGGTTGTTTATCCTTATTATATAGAGTAACCTGCCGTACCTGACTGTTTTCCAATATCAGTGCATCTTTATCAAAGGTATGTATATCTAAAGGTAACAGTCCATCAGTTAATTTCAACGGATATTTGGTGTCCGGATCAGCGCAGCCTTTTTCGGAAATGAGGATATATTTCAGGCTGTTCTTTTTTCCAAAGCCAAAGAAACCCCGCTCTTCTTTAGCTGCATCGAAATCCGGATAACAGAATGCCGGGTGTGCCCCAATTTGGAAATGCATTTCTTTTTCTCCGGTATTCTTTACTTCCCATGTTACGTCGATTTTCTTGCCATAGATGCGATAACCAATTTCAAGACAAAATGGAAAGGGATATTTCTTGAGTGTTTCTTCGTTGCTGACAAGTTGATAACGCACTTCGTCGTCATGCTCTAATATGAGCGTAAATTCCATGTCGCGGGCAAATCCATGCTGTGTAAGGGCATAGGTTGTACCTTCATTGCGATATTCATTTTCCCACACACTTCCTACGATAGGAAAGAGCACCGGTGAATGACGTTTCCAAAATGCGGGGTCTGCTTGCCACAGATATTCTTTTCCATTAGAGAAAATACTGCACAATTCGGCTCCATGTGCAGAGACCTCGATACTAAGTTTTCCGTTAAAGAGTATTTCCATAATGATTTATTTATGAGTTTGCTGTATATACTTATACAAAAGTAGCTAAAATGGATGATAATAGGGCTCAAATACGGCTAAAAAACAGTCCTGTATCATAATTGATATTCTTTGTAACAAAATTGTTATCCCGTTGTCGTGGTATTCGCTTCCTTTGCAACGTGCTTTCCCGAGCAAGAAATACTTAAATTAATACCATACAACCATGAAATCAAATTCTTCGTTATCCAAGCTCTTCCCGGTGATGCTTTGTTTCTTCGCCATGGGATTTGTTGATCTGGTAGGCATTGCCTCCAATTATGTAAAAGCTGATTTAGGTCTGACGGATTCTCAGGCTAACATCTTTCCCTCGCTGGTTTTCTTCTGGTTTTTGATCTTTTCCGTGCCGACAGGTATGTTGATGAGTCGTATCGGACAGAAAAAGACGGTACTGCTTAGTTTGCTGGTGACCTTTGCTTCTTTATTATTACCGGTTTTCGGTGATAGTTATACGCTTATGCTGATTTCTTTCTCTTTATTAGGTATCGGCAACGCGCTTATGCAGACTTCACTGAATCCGTTACTTTCCAATATTGTCAGAGGTGATCGTCTGGCAAGTAGTCTAACCTTTGGACAGTTTGTGAAAGCGATAGCCTCGTTTCTTGCACCTTACATTGCCATGTGGGGAGCTACGCAAGCTATTCCATCCTTTGGTCTGGGCTGGCGGGTGCTATTCCCTATTTATATGGTCATTGCTGTAATCGCTGTTTTACTATTAGGGCAGACACAGATCGCTGAAGAAAAAGAAGAAGGCAAACCTTCTACATTTGGTCAGTGTTTAGCTCTATTGGGCAAACCGTTTATTCTGCTATCTTTTATCGGCATTATGTGTCATGTAGGAATTGATGTGGGCACGAATACTACCGCACCTAAGATTTTAATGGAACGCTTGGGTATGGGATTGGATGATGCTGCGTTTGCTACCAGCCTTTATTTTATATTCCGTACGGCAGGTTGCTTTACAGGGTCTTTCATTTTGAGAAAGATGAATGCCAAATCGTTCTTTGCTATCAGTAGTTTTATGATGTTATTGGCAATGATAGGGCTTTTTGTTTTTCATTCAAAAACATCTATTTATATTTGCATTGCATTGATAGGTTATGGTAACTCAAATATATTCTCGATTGTCTTTTCGCAGGCATTGCTGTATATGCCGGGCAAGAAGAACGAAGTTTCCGGTCTGATGATTATGGGCCTTTTTGGTGGAACGGTGTTTCCGTTGGCAATGGGATTGGCTAGTGATGCGGTAGGACAAAGCGGTGCAGTAGCGGTAATGACAGTCGGTGTGCTTTACCTGCTGTATTATACTCTGAAGATAAAGAAATAACTTTAAAGGAAAATTGCAGTATGAAGTTAATCTTAAGACTATTATTGACCGGCGCATTTTTACTTTCGTGTAATTGGGCGTTTTCTGGTGACATTGAATTGAAAATCAACAAAAAGTATCTGAATTTTCCTGTTTCTCATAAACAGGAAAGGGCGAAAATGACTTTTAAATCGGAAGGTAAGCCCGATTTGTCGGTAGTGATCCGTCTGGCATCCGGCGAAGCTGATTATTGGGTGTTTAAAGATGTTTCCGATCTTAAAGGTAAAACAATAAGGATAAGTTATGAGGGAGATGAAAAGGGGTTAAGTAAAATATACCAGGATGATTTTATAGCCGGACATGACAGCCTTTATCGGGAAACGAACCGTCCGCAATTCCATTTTACTACTCGCCGTGGCTGGATAAATGACCCTAACGGGCTGATATACCATGATGGAGAGTATCATTTGTTTTATCAGCATAATCCCTATGAACGCGACTGGGAAAATATGCACTGGGGACATGCTGTAAGCAAAGACTTAATTCATTGGGAAGAACTACCGGATGCTCTTTATCCAGATCATTTAGGTACAATGTATTCAGGATCAGCAGTGACAGATTATGAAAATACTGCAGGGTATAATAGAGATAATGTTCCTGCCATGATAGTGGCTTATACAGCTGCCAGCCCGGATAAGCAAGTGCAATGTATAGCATATAGTCTTGACAATGGGCGTACTTTTACCAAATATCCGGAGAATCCTGTGATTGATTCGAAGCATATCTGGAATAGTATAGATACGCGTGATCCGAAAGTATTCTGGTATAAACCCGGTAAGCACTGGGTTATGGTGCTGAATGAACGTGATGGACACTCTATTTACATTTCTTCCAATTTGAAAGAGTGGACTTATCAAAGCCATATAACCGGATTTTGGGAATGTCCTGAGTTGTTTGAATTGCCTATTGATGGAGATCCGAATAATACGAAGTGGGTGATGTATGGTGCCACAGGCACCTATATGCTTGGTTCGTTCAATGGGAAAGTTTTTAAACCGGAAATGGGAAAATATCAATATACAACAGGCTCTATATATGCTGCGCAGACATTTACCAATATGCCCGACGGACGACGTATTCAAATAGGGTGGGGGCGAATCAGTCATCCGGGAATGCCTTTTAATGGTATGATGTGTTTGCCAACGGAGCTTACCCTTCGGACTACTAAAGATGGACCAAGATTATTTAATGTCCCGATTAAGGAATCCGAGCAGTTGTTTACGCCTCTCCGTCAATGGAATTCTCTCAAGGCAAATGAAGCCAATGAGTTGCTGAAAGAATTTGAAAATGCAGATTACCTTAGAATTAAAACCACATTCAAGTTGTCTCATGCAACTAGTGCCGGATTTAATTTGTTTGGCCAGCAAATGCTTACTTACGATCTTAATCCGAATACAATAAATGGCGTGTTCTACTCTCCTGATGATATGACAAGTATGGAAATAACTGCCGATATATATATAGACAGAACTTCTATTGAAGTGTTTGTCGATAACGGAGCATATTCATTTTCAATGGTTAGAAAGCCGGATAAGAATAATAAGGAAGGATTTCATTTCTGAGGGAATAATATTGATATTAAGGATCTACAAGTATTTGGGGGTAAATCAATATGGGACAAATAATTTATTAATGGTTTAAATCAATCTCTTTTCGGAGAGTAACAACTTATTTATATATGAATACAATCGTTGGAATGGGTGAAGCACTTTGGGATGTGCTGCCCGAAGGAAAGAAAATAGGTGGTGCACCTGCCAATTTCGCTTATCATGTATCACAGTTTGGTTTTGACAGTCGTGTCGTAAGTGCTGTAGGGCGTGATGCTGATGGACGGGAAATATTGGATGTTTTTGCTCAAAAGAAGCTGACTTGCCAGATAGAACAGGTGGATTACCCTACGGGTACGGTACAGGTTACTCTTGATGCTGTCGGTGTACCTTGTTATGAAATTAAAGAGGGGGTAGCTTGGGATAATATTCCTTTTACGGACGATTTGAAACGGCTGGCTCTTTCTACCCGTGCTGTTTGTTTCGGTTCTCTGGCTCAACGCAGTCCTGTGAGTCGGGCTACTATCCAGCGCTTTTTGGATACAATGCCTGACGGAGAAGATCAGATTAAGATTTTCGATATTAATCTTCGCCAGGGATTTTATACGAAGGAGATTCTTTGCGAATCTATGCGTCGTTGCAATATCCTTAAAATCAATGATGAGGAATTGGTGACAATCAGTCGCATCTTTGGTTATCCGGGTATCGATTTACAGGATAAATGCTGGATACTTCTGGCTAAATACAATCTGAAGATGCTGATTCTGACTTGTGGAACCAATGGCAGCTATGTATTTACTCCTGGTGTAGTATCTTATCAGGACACACCGACAGTTCCTGTTGCCGATACTGTGGGAGCGGGTGATTCATTTACTGCTGCTTTCACATCTGCCATACTTAGTGGAAAACCTGTTCCTGAAGCACATAAACTGGCCGTAGAAGTTTCTGCTTATGTTTGTACACAGAGTGGGGCTATGCCGGAATTACCTTATGCTTTTAAGAGTCGGTTGGAGTAACTACCTGAAAGGTTACAATTAGATTGTTTTCTCCTTTATCATTACTATTCTGATATGGTAATGATAAAGGAGATTCATTTATATGGCAACTAATTTGGTATTATAAGGGCATTGTGTAGCATACAATACCTGTTTTCTTCCAACTTCCTGCTATTCCATATTCCTGTTTGTCTTCTGTAGTGTAACAATAATCATTTTCATTTGCTGCTTCGTATAGAGGAATGGCTCCGTCTACAGGTGAAGTATATACATATCCCAGTTCTTTTTCCAGTTGCCATCCGGCGTCTGCTTGTAATGGCTCTACGGATAAACGTTGTTTTTGTCCGTTGCTATATAAATACAGAGGCACGGTATGTGTTCTTTGCTGTTTGTAGATGGAACAAACGGCTCCTTCATATTTTCTGTTGGAGTGCACTGCAATATCTAAATAAGATGTATCGTATGTGTGATTTTTGCCATTCCAAGCCTGAAGTAACGGAGTTGTGGAAACAGATGATAACTTTTGGTTGGAAATATATTTTTCTATGGCATCTTTCACTTGTTTTCTTTTGGTGGCATCCGCTATCAGTTCATAAATAGGAAGAACTTTGTCTTGAGTGATTTTAGTCAAGGTATAATTTTCTTCATTGAAGGACTTCCACCAGGCATTGAAGCCATCGGTTATCGGCTGTGAAGTCAATAGGCTTGTATTTCCTCCATAGAATTCCAGTATAAGCTGGCCTCCTATGCTTTGTGCCACTTCTTCTTCCCACCCGCCGACACCGCTTCCGGTAAAGAGACCTTGCTGGCCTATTTTTGTCAAAGCGCTGAGTAAGGTGATTCTTGCACTGCTGGCAGCCGATGTCGCTGTAGGCACTGCTGTCCGGAAAAGTCCTCTGAATCGTGCCCCTATGCCGACGTCCACTAAAAGGTGTGTGCCATATTTATTTATGATATCTTCTGCTGTCAGACTGGCAACATCATTTTCAAACTCCTGCGTAAGGTATCTGTATTTATATTTCTCTGAGTTATAGAAGAACGAAAAGTACCAGCGTTCCGCCGTAAATAGCTGTTCACTGGAAGCAAAAGAATATTGTGAAGAATGGTTGTAGTCAGATTCGAACTCTTTGTGCTTGAGAATGGTACCGATCGATAGAGCATTCCTGGAATTTATGTCTCCCAGTATTAGGTTATTGGTCATGTCGGTCAGGAACGTTGTTGCATTTTCTCCAGCGTAGTCTCTGGGTTCGGAAGCATTTGCCCGCATACGATAGATATTATCTTCATCGTTGTTTTCTAACTTCTCCAAATCTATTATGGGAGCTTTTATGGCTTCGGGACTTAAGTAATCAGCGGTAACATCGTAGCCCGCACCAAGAATTTGCTTCATATTTGCCGGGTAGGTTTTGAAAATGACTTCCTTGTCAGGAATAGCTTTGAGTTCATAGACATCAGAAGGAGTTTCATCTTCCGGGGTGAAATCTGAATCTGAGGAACATGCATATGAAATACATGCCAGAATGACAAAATAGAATAGCTTTTTCATAAAATAATAGTTTTCTAGTAGTTATATTGTATTTGTAGGCAAAAGTAACAGAAGTATTTGAAGGGGCAATGTGTACACGTCCTTTTTTACAGAAAAAGTGTCTTGTTTTATATTATCGACGATTTTACATTACTGCACAAAGTTCCTCCACCTGCTTTTCAAAACTATCTCTCATCTTAGCCTTATTTTTTACTACGCTCCGATGATTGTAAATAGTTTGTGGCGAATAGAACAGGAGGGTGGCTATCTTAGAGCTATCTTTAATCCCCATACGTATCAATGCAAATATACGGAGCTCCGTATTCAATATCTCTCCTCTTTTAGGAATGATTTCTTCACCTTCTCGTAATAATGCATTAAATTCTTCTATAAATTTGGGGTATAAGTTCAGAAATGCAGTATCGAAGTTTACAAAGAATTCTTTCGCATCGGTGTCTGATAGTTTAGTGGTATTGACTAACTTCAAAATGTCCTTTTCGCTCCGCAGATAGGCAAAGGGATTGTATTTCATGGATTTTTTGAAGTTAATCGTATTTAGCACTTTGATACGGTATTTGTACCGCTGCAACATTTTCCCGGTTTCCAAAATCAGTGTTCCTTTCGGGTCAGTGACGATATACGACGTTGGAAAATCCTTTGACGTACATTGCATGAGCGACGGTTTCACAAAGAACCGGGTCTTGCCGCTGCCGGAACCGCCGATTACAAGGATATTTTTGTTTCTTGCGTATTTCGGTTGCTTCGGTCGGCTGTTCATGGTAAGCCGTTCCGTCTGCGTAAGCGGGATATTGTTCTCAAATACCGGGTCTGTGTACGGCTTTATGTCGTCAGCCCCGCCCCAACGCGCCGAACCGTATTCTGTCCCGCGGCGGTATTTCTTCGCGTTCTTGCCTTTGGTGTAGATAATCAGCCGGACAATGACCGCCCCCGCAATGCCGATAAGTAAGTCTGCCGGGTGGAAGCTCGGCGCGATACTGGAAAAGGCGGCTGTAAAACCGTCCCCAAGATGTAGCAGCTTTGCGCTTGCGTCCGCGCCGGGGGAGAGCCGGACAGCCGCGCCCACTTTATCAAAGAGCCAGACAAAGAGCAGATACGGGAGATTTAGGATAAGCAGCTTCTTGATTTCCGGCTTCATAGCGATACCTCCCTGTCCTTGTTCTTGACCTTTGCCCGTTCCGCGTTCTTGCCCTGTGCGGCTTCTTTGAGCGTAGAGAGCAGCTTTCGGATAGAGGGCTTTTTCTCCTGTGTCAGCTTCTTTGCGGAAAACTCCTTAAAGGCTGCGGTCAGCACGTCCGCGTCCCGCCCCTTGAAGAAAACCAGATAGCGGGGTGGGCTTTCCGTCGCGTCCTTTTTCAGCGCAAAGTCGATACCGTACTTTTTCGCCGTACTCTCAAAGGCTTTGATATTGCCCTCGGTAATCTCAATGTTGGAAACGCCCGCGTTCTGCTTCATAAGCTGCTTTAAGCTCTGCTTGCCCTGTGGCGGTTTTGCAAGCTGCTTTTTGCCCTTTGACAGTATGGCTTTCATTGCCTTTTGGAGCGTCTGCGCGGTCAGCTTCCCGGTCTTGATGTAAAGGGCTATGGTCTTTTCGTTTACTTCGTCCTGCAATTTGTCGCGTCCTCCTTTCGCGTTTCTTTATGGGGCGGCGGTCAGATACGCACCCGCAGCCCGTTCAAGTCCTCGGCTCTGATACCCACAAGATACCAGTTGTCGCCGTACTCAATCCGGGTCGGCTTCCACTTGCCCCGCACGAATACGTCAAAGCACTCGCCGCAATGCAAGCCCCCGTAGTAGCTGTTTAAGTCAAAGCGGATGTCGTAACGGTCGGTGCGCTCGTCAAATACCAATGCTCCTGTCATTTTCTGTGCCATAATAAAATCCTCCTTTTGTTGTTTTACAGGCTTTCGCCCGGTTTGAATGAATAATAGTCCGGGTCGCCGTACTGCGGCTTCTTCGGTGACAGTGCGCCGCTTGCCATGTCATGGGCGACAAGGGAAGTGTAATAATTGCCGATAGTGGACGGGGCGTTGAAAAGGGCTGCTTTCAGATATTGCTTGATGTTGCGGATTTTGGTTGTGTTCTCCCGCATACAGTCAAGCACAAAGCGGATATGTTCGCCGTCCAGTTTCATAAACTTAGATTTCACAAGCTCTGCCGGGTAGTCGTCCCCCGCAATCCGTACCCGCTTCCTTGCGGTGCATACGGTTTCAAGCATGAGGTCTACAATCTCGTCAAGCCTGTCACTGTCAAACTTCATGTCCTGTTTGAGAATGTGGTAGTCGATATTGTCCTTGATGATTTCCCGGTATATATCAACTGCGCTCTGTGCTGCCGCTTCCGTTCCTTTCCGTTCCGGCGGCGCAGCCGCTTCTCTGCAAGGAGAGGGGTTAGGGGAAAGGATAGGAATGGAATGGGTACTTTGTTCATCAGTAATTATTTTTTCTTTTTTTGGTAAGTCAGTTCTTTGTATATCTTTATTTAATTGCGTTGGATTTTCCAACGTAGGTTTTTCCAATGTTGGTTTTTCCTGCGTTGGATTATCCAATGTTGGATTTTCCAATGTAGGTAAATCCGGCGTAGGCGGCTGCGGCTGCTCGAATATCACATAGTCCGCGCCCCGCAAGCGTCCTTTCTCGTCGCGCTCCCTTGAACGGACGATATACCCGGCGCGTTCAAGCTCCTTAATGGCTTCGCGGATAGCGTCTATCTTCTCCCGGTTGATAAGGGATAAGCCTTTCAAGGTGTAGTCCCAATCTTCGGGGAGTGACAGCATTTGCGACAACAGCCCCTTTGCCTTTAGGGAAAGCTCCTTGTTGCGTAGGTGGTGGTTGCTCATTACGGTGTAGCCCTTGTTCCGTTCCACTCTGAAAACTGCCATAGTTCATAGCTCCTTTGCTTTGGATTTGTTACGCAGTAGAAGCGCGGTTTCGGGGGATAAGGTATAAATCCCTTTCCGCGCCAGATACGCGCCCGGAAAACCGCTTGTAGCAAGGCTTTTTCTGCCCCTACTGCGTAACAAAGGGCATGAAAAAAGCGGCGTTCCTGTTCTCCCATGTAGAGAGTAAGAAACGCCGCTTCTGCGTCGTATTCAGTTTTTAGTACAATACCCTGCTTGTCCGTCGCTCGAAAAACCTTGATTTTCCAGTGTTTTCAAAAGTATCGTTATCTAACGTCAGCTTTTGAGCGCCCGGAGTTCCAGCGGATGTTGGAGGACATCGAAAGCGGAAAAGTAAACACGGTCATTGTGAAAGACCTGTCCCGCTTCGGCAGAGAATACGCACAGATGGGTATGTACATTGAACACTACTTCGAGCAGAAAAACGTCCGCTTCATCTCGGTGGCGGAGAGCATTGACTCCGCCAAGGGGCTGGACAATCTGGTGCTGCCCTTCACCAATGTTATCAACTCGTTCTATGCGCGGCAGGCATCCACCAAAACAAGAGCCGCGCACCAAGCCAGGGCAAGAAGCGGAATGTTTATGGGCAGCCGCGCGCCGTTCGGTTATCAGAAAGACCCCGATGACCGTCACCACCTGATCGTTGACCCACCGGCAGCGGATGTGGTGCGGGACATTTTCCGTATGTTCGCTGACGGCATCGGCTATGTGCGGATGACAAAGATCCTGCGGGAAAAGGGAATTCTCAATCCGCAGGCCTACTTCAACCAAAATAATCCGAATTACTATAAGAGCGACTACTGGCGCAAGCCCTTTGACTGGCACGCCAGCTCCATCCGCACCATCCTCGAGAACCCGGTGTATCTGGGAAAGGTGGTTTTCGGCCGCAGCAAGACAAAGGGCTTCTTCGACAAACGGCGTGTGGAAACGGACGAGTCCGAGTGGATCATAGTGGACAACACGCACGAGGCGTTGGTCACACAGGAGCTGTGGGACACAGTGCATCAGATGATGCGCGCCAAGCGGCGCGAAAATGCCAGCGGCGAGGTGCAGCCCTTCGCAGGACTGGTGAAGTGCGCGGATTGCGGCTCGTCGCTGAATGCCAGCTACGACAAACGTAAGGGGCGATATACGGGCTTCTCCTGCTGGGTATACAAAAACTACGGAAAATCCCGCTGCACCTCCCACGCCATTGGATGGAAAACGCTGAACCAACTGGTGCTGGAGGATATTCGCCGCAATGCAGTGGAGGCGCGGCGGTCAGCACAGGATTACATGGAGATGCTGGTCTCGCTCCACACGGAGAAGCAAAAGGCGGAGGTCGACCGATACAAGCGGGAGCTGAAACGGGTGGACAAGCGTATTGGCGAGTTGTCCAAGATCCTGAACAAGCTCTATGAGGATGCGGCATTAGAGAAAATCAGCGAGGAGCGGTATCAGGCCATGGCTCCGAAATACGAACGGGAGCAGGCCGCCCTCCAAGGGCAGCGGGAGGAGTTGGCAGCAGAGATTTCTAAGAGCGATAAGGTCTACGAAAATATCGAACAGTTCCTGCCCCTCATCTGGAAATATACCGGCATCACTGAGCTGACGCCCTACATCCTCAACGAGCTGATCGAGAGGATCGTGGTACATGAAAAGGCAGTCGGGCCGGATGGTGTTAAGACCCAGCAGGTGGACATCTACTACAAATTCGTCGGCTGCATCAACCAACGGCGTAATGGCGGCTGCACCGGCGAGGTAATCAAGGCGGATAAGGCACAGCCGGGAAGCCGACCGGCATAAAGAAAACGGAGTACCGGCAAACGCCGGTACTCCGCTTTCTTCGATTTGTTCATTCACCATTACCAACAACCAGCGGTCGCCGGTTCGAGTCCGGCCACAAGCTCCAAAAGACGGCATCTGTCCAAATGCAGATGCCGTCTTTTCTTATACCCTTTTACTTACCTATGCAGCAAGAAGCCCCCGGCCACTGGCCGGGGGCTTCTTATTTGCTTTAGGTTACGCCTTGCGCTTCTTGCCCACCAGAGCAGCGCCCAGCAGAGAGGTCATGCACATGACCGTCAGCCACAGCGCCACACCGGCGTCGCCGGTAGCGGGCTTGTTGGCATCCTCACCGGGCTTTGCGGGCTGCTCCGGCTGAGAGGGCTTTTCAGCATCCTTCTTCAGCTGGGCCAGCTTGGCCTCGGCGTCCAGCAGGGTCTGGTAGTTCCCCACCAGCTCCTTCTGGGCATCGGTCAGAGCATCATAAGCACCACGGGCAGCCTTGATAGCCTCCTCGCTGTCGAGGGTCACCGTGCCGATGGCATCGATCAACTTCTCCACAGCGTCGGCAGCCTGCAGGTCAGCCAGCTTGGCCTCGGCATCCAGCAGGGTCTGGTAGTTGCCCACCTGAGCCTTCTGCTCCTCGGTCAGAGCATCATAAGCACCACGGGCGGCCTTGATAGCCTCCTCGCTGTCGAGGGTCACCGTACCGATGGCATCGACCAGCTTCTCCACAGCGTCGGCGGCATAGCCGGACAGCTTCAAGGTCACCTGAGGCAGCTGGGCCAGCACGTTGGCGGTGGTGGTACCGTACTGCATCCCCATGCCCTGGGCATAGGTCACGATACGATGGGTGGGCTTGCTGCCGAAGCCGCCCACCTTGATGGCGCCGGTCAGCTCATAGGTCAGGCCCTCCTGATCCGCCGGAACGGTGACGGAGATGCGCTGACGGGCGGGGTTGCCGCTGAAGTCATACACGCCGTTGCCGCCGCCGGGATTGGACTGGAAGAAGTTACCGTCAGCGTCCGTGTAGTACAGGGAGAAGCTGTGGTTATACACACCCGACATCTTCTCCTTGGGGCTCACCAGCCCGGTGAACTGCAGCTGCACCGTCTCGCCGGGCTTGACCTCGGCATTCTCCGGCAGCTCATTGCCCTCGGCGTCCAGCAGCTTGTAGCTGACGCCACGGGCGGTGATGACCTGATAGGTGGCCACGCCGTCCTTCTCTACCCGGACGATATGGCGGCCGGTGGTGAGGTTCGCCACCGTCACGGCGCCGGTCTCGGCGTCCACGGTGACACCCTGAGAGGTGAAGCCGTTGAAGGTCATGGTCTTACCCACGGTGGAGCGGGCCACGGTAACGGTGCAGCCGCTCTCCGGAGTGAAGGTGTAGCTGGCGCCGTCGGTGCCCAGATAGAACAGGATGTCGTGCTCGGCATCCAGCTGCTTCTGCTCGTCCTTTGTGACGGTGGCATCCATACGATCCATGAGCATATTGGTCTGGATGGCGGTGCCGTCAGCGCCCACGGATACCACAAACACACCGGTGAACTCCGGCCAGATGGCGGAGAAGGTCTTGTCGGCGGTGCTGCTCTGGCCCTGCTTATGGGTCATGGCGTCGTAGGTGACCTTCACCAGCGCCGTACCCTGATGGTTGGCGGTCATATAGGCCAGGCAGCTGTTGTCGGCATTGGGAGCGATGCTCACCACGTCGCTGGGCTTGCCGTCGAAGTCCACCACCTCGTAGTGGGCATCCGGCAGGGCGATCTTGGCGTTCATGAAGCCCTCAATGGCCTGCCAGTTACGGAACACATCCAGCTCATAGATGTCGCCGGCGTTCATGTTCATGTAGCCCTTGGAGTTGATGTTCAGATACACATTGCCCAGATCGTAGGTGTTCTTATCGAACCGGCTGACGGTATCCTTGTTGAAATCGTCGTCCATGTGCAGATCGTCACGGGTCACGACGATATCCTGATCGGTGGTCCACTTGTTGAAGTCCCAATAGGTCACGCCGTCGGGATTCTGCACCCGCACGAAGTGGTTCAGGCTGGTCTCCGGCACCCGATAGGTCACGGTGACGGTGTCGCCGTCCTTGGTGGCGGTGCTGTCCTCCAGCGGACGGAGGAACTCATAGGTATAGTAGTTGCCGAAGGTACCCACGCTGACGGTAGAGCCGGCGGGAGCCGTCACCTTCACGGTGTAGGCCTTGGGTACGGAGATGTCGAAGGACTGAGCGCCGCCGCCCACCTTCGTGACAACGGTCTTGGTGCCAACGTTGTAATTGGCAGCGTGCTCCTCGGAGGGGATCAGGTTCACCGTCACGGTATCCGTCTCCACGAAGATACCCGTGGTGCGGAGATTGCCGTAAACGGTGCCGCTGCCCAGCGTGGCAGTGCGCTTCACGCCGTCGGCGGTGGTCACCTGATAGTCGATGGTGTAGTCGGTGCCTGCCACCCAGCCGCTGTTGCGGGCATAGATCTCATAGGCACGCTGCAGGGAGACGGAGGTGGTATCATCAGCGATGGCCAGCATCACGCCGCCGTTGCAGTCCTTGTTGGCATCATAGCCGTCCGCCCAATAGGTGCCGGAGGGCAGGGACACCGTGTACTTCAGGCCGTAGCCGTCCGCCTCGGTGCTGATGCCGGACAGCAGATCCTGCGTCCCCTTCACGCCATCCTTGTAGGTATACAGCTTCAGGCTGTTCAGCTGTGCGTTGTGCAGGCCCTTCAGCTCCACGGTATGCACGTTGCCGGTGACCATCTGGATGGGAGCGCTGGGGTTCATCAGCGCATAGGTCGTATGCGTGTGATAGGTGGCGGTGATGGCCACCAGACGGCCGGTGGCCGCACCCTCCACCACAGTGAAGGTCGCCTTGCCGTTTTCATCCGTCACAACGCCCTCGATGGGCTTGACCGTACCGGTAGCCATATCCACCCACGCCAGGCCTACGCCCTCCAGAGGCTGGGCAGCAGCCTGTGTGGCATCGGGATCCATTGCCTTCACGCCCTTGACGGTAACGGTGATGTCCTCACCGGAGGTCATGGTCGCAGGAACCTCCAGCCAGGTGTAGTAGTCGTTCTGGTTCTCGGCGTCGCTGCCCACAAAGTAGTCCAGCACATCGCCGTCCAGCAGCTTGGTATCCGTCACCTTGGGCCGGGCAGCGCCTGCCTCATTGGTGGGGAAGTCGCCGTTGATATAGAAGCCGTGGAAGCCGGTCTCACGGCCAAAGACCTTGCTCTCCCAATCGGTGTTGGGATCAATGGCCAGATACTGCTTGGCCGTAGCGGGGGTAAACTTGTCGCCGTAGACCATCACGTGAGCGGCCACCAGCGCATCCAGCACAGAAACGCCCTCCACCTTGTCGGTGAAGCCGTACTTCTCGGCGGTGTTGCTGGCAACCTCCAGCTCCTTGTCCATGCTCTGCAGATAGGCGTTGTCCGCCTGAGAGCGGATGGTCAGCCCCAGCGTCTCCACGGGCTTGCCCGCCACCTTGCGGATGTAGTCGCTGGGATTCATCAGAGCATACACGCCATCGCCGCTCTGTGCCACCAGATAGCCGGTGGCCTCGCTGTCCACGGTGAAGGTGGCCTGACCGTCCTCATCCGTCACAACATCCTTGATGGGCTTGATGTAGCCGTCTGCGTCCACCCAAGCCAGACCCACGCCCTCCAGGGGCCGGGCAGCGGCCTTCAGCTCCGCAGCATCCTTATAGCGATAGCCCTCCATGGCATAGAAGCCCTTCACCGTCACGGTGATGGCCTCACCGGTCACCATGGTCTCCGGGACATCGATCCACGTATAGTAGTCGGAATAAGCATCCCCGTCGGCATAGAAGAAGAAATCCACAGTGTCGCCGTCATTGAGCTTGGTGTTGACCACGGTGGTGCCGTTGTAGCCGGGGCCGGAGGGTGCCTTGGTGCCGTCATTGGGATAGCCGGCGTTGACATAGAAGCCGCAGACAGAGGTCTCCGTGCCGTACATCTTGGTGATAAAGCCGCTGCTGCCGACCTCCAGGAAATCCTTGGCGGTTTCCGGGGTAAAGTCGTCGCCGAAGGTCAGCTCGTGGGAGACCACCAGCGCATCCAGAGCGGAAACGCCCTCCACCTTGTCGGTGTAGCCGTACTTCTCCGCCTCACCGCCGGTAAGCTCACTCACCATGGGCTGGTGCAGCCATGCGCCGCCGTCCTGCGCCCGAACCAGCACCTTGGTGTTGGTGGGAGTAACAGGTGTGTCGTCCGACTTCACCTTCACGTTGACGGTGTAGACCTGTGCCGGCTCATTGTCGTGGTTCATATTGGGCCAGCTGGGGTCGCCGCACTTGACGGTGATGGTGGTACCGTCCACAGTGGGAACCATCGCCGTGCGCTTATACTCCGTCTCGCCCACATAGGTCCTGACCTGATAGTTCTTGTTGCTGGCGGTGGGGGTGACCAGCACGCTGTCGGTCCCCTTGTCCACCGTCAGGGTATACTCATGGGTATCCTTGTCAAAGGCAGGGGACAGCTCACCGGCGCTGAAGGTCAGGGCCTTCACCGTCTTGATGTGATTGTCCCAGCTGCCGCCCAGGTCGGCGCCGTAGCCATTGCGGGTATACATGATCCGGATCTCGTCGCCGGATCCCAGCGTTCCGGCCGCCACGGTGAAGGCCGCAAAGCCGTAGTTGGTGAACCAATCGTTCAGGGTTCCCATCCAGCCGGACATGGAGCCGCCGTCGAATTCACCCAGACCTTCGATAGAGCTGATGTAGTTGTTCTCGGCGCCTGTCTGCTCGTAGCCGTTCATTTCCAGTGCCTTTACAACACAGCTCATCATGGTAGAATCTTCATTCAGATCTATCCATTCCTCCACCAGTGTCCCTTCCCAGGGAGCGCCCTCGGCTTCCGGGTAGGTGGTGTTCTCCACGATGACATGAACCTGTCCGTCGTGGTTGTCCGCCGCAAAAACGCTCATGGGTACCAGAGACAGTACCATCACCAGCGTCAGAAGCAGCGATACAATGCGTTTCTTCATTCGCTTTTGTCCTCTCTTTTACAAATTTATTTTGAAGGCAGATGCCCAAAAAATACAGCACACATAAGAAGGAGGCAGGAGGGGTGGCTGAAACCCCTCCTGCCCTTATGGAAATGGACGGTTTGACCGCCCCTCGGCTTGCGTTTTTGTTCCATGCGGGCCTGTGGCTGCCGGCACCGCACGAAAAGCACCCCCTGCCCATGGCAGGAAGTCCTGTTTTCGCTTTTGCGCAACAAAAAAGCACGATCCAAGCGGGACCGTGCAAGCTGCAAAGCGTTTCACGATTCGGCTTCGGTGATGGCAAAACCAAGGCACAGAGCTCGGTGTATCTGACTTATCCTGTCTCAGCAGGCATCACAGTGACCAACTCGCCGGGCTTCTCACCCGATTCCACCGCCGACGCACAAGGCGCCGGACGCTCTGTCCTTTTATTGACTTGACCCTATTATATATGCCCCGGCGACAAAAAGCAAGCACTATTTTTTCTTTTCGCCGGAACGGCCGCCATTCTACCGTGGAGAACGGATTGGCACAAAAAGGCACAGGCTTTATTGGGCTGCTGAAAATTCTCTCATATGCTAAGCCTGTCATTCCGAGACCAGTCCGCAGGCTGGTCGTGGGAATCCGTTCCCTCTTTGCAGGTTTTCTTTTTCGTTCCGACGGGTGCTTTTCTTTTGTAGGGACCGTGCCTCCGACGGCCCACTTTTCCCACCAGCTGGAAAAGTGGGCAAAAGCACACACCGTCGTGTCAGCCGATTTCCAGCCACGTTGTGGCGTGAAAATCGGGACGCTTCCTCGAAACCACCTCGCTTCATCCTCCACAGGCGGCGCTTCGGCGGTTTCCTCGCAATGACACCGTGCAAGGAAGTGTAGACTTTATTGGGCTGCTGAAAATTCTCTCATATGCTAAACCCGTCATTCCGAGACCAGTCCGCAGGCTGGTCGTGGGAATCCGCTCCCTCTTTGCAGGTTTTCTTTTTCGCTCCAGCGGGTGCTTTTCTTTTGTAGGGTCCGTGCCTCCGGCGGCCCACTTTTCCCACCAGCTGGAAAAGTGGGCAAAAGCACACACCATCGTGTCAGCCGATTTCCAGCCACGTTGTGGCGTGAAAACCGGGACACTTCCTCGAAACCGCCTCGCTGTATCCGCCACAGGCGGCGCTTCGGCGGTTTCCTCGCAATGACACCGTGCAAGGAAGTGTAG
>OJRV01001618.1_pt1 | contig 24467 bp, 11 predicted proteins | sample 1599241 | NCBI WGS metagenome assembly OJRV01 (sample SAMN04168656, study PRJEB22393) | human gut metagenome | biome: human gut microbiome; feature: stool | host: Homo sapiens | collected 2014-03-17 | reverse complement strand
ATGCAGGAGATGCTCTACCCCACGTCGTACCTCAAGTCGAAACACCTCGACAAGGCCTGCGCGCTGATCACCGACGGGCGTTTCTCGGGCGGAACCTCGGGGCTTTCGATCGGCCACGTCTCGCCGGAAGCCGCCTCGGGCGGGGAGATCGCCGTCGTCCGCACGGGCGATGAGATCGAGATCGACATCCCCGGCCGCTCGATCCGCCTCGCGGTAGACGATGCGGAGATCGCCGCCCGCATGGCCGCACAGGAACGCTTCCGCCCCGCCGGCCGCGACCGCCGCGTTCCGGCGTCGCTGCGCGCCTATGCCCGGCTGGTCAGCTCGGCCGACAAAGGCGCCGTACGTATCGTCGACGATAACGAAGAATAAAAAAACGGACCCGCAATGAATACCTCTCAAACACTCCGTCCCGAAGAGCGACGCACGGCCTCCGACCCCTCGATGACGGGATCGAAGGCCCTGATCGAATCATTTCTCCAAGAGGGCGTCGAAACCGTTTTCGGCTATCCCGGAGGCGCGATCATCCCCGTCTACGACGCGCTTTACGACTACCGCGACCGCCTGCGCCACATCCTCGTACGTCACGAGCAGGGCGCCGTGCACGCCGCACAGGGCTATGCCCGCGTCAGCGGCCGCGTCGGGGTCTGTCTGGTGACCTCGGGTCCCGGCGCCACGAACACCGTGACGGGGCTGGCCGACGCGCTGATGGACTCCACGCCGCTGGTGCTCGTCACCGGACAGGTCGGCTCCGCGCTGCTGGGCACCGACGCCTTTCAGGAGACCAATTTCGTCGGCATCACGCAGGCCGTCACCAAGTGGAACTGCCAGGTCAAGCGCACCGAGGACATTCCCGCGGCCATCGCCAAGGCCTTCTACATCGCCCGCTCGGGCCGTCCGGGTCCCGTCGTGGTCGACATCACCAAGGACGCACAATGCGGAACAGCTCCGTTCCGCTACGAAAAAATCACCTCGATCCGCAGTTACCTCCCCGCGCCCGCACCCGACGCGGAACGCATCGCCGAAGCCGCACGGCTGATCGACCAGGCCCGCCGTCCGCTGGTCATGGTGGGTCAGGGCGTCATCCTGGGCAACGCCGAAGCCGAGCTGCGGGCGCTGCTCGACAAGAGCGGCATGCCCGCCGCCTCGACCCTGCTGGGTCTCTCGGCCCTGCCGACCGACCATCCGCAAAACGTGGGCATGCTGGGCATGCACGGCAACTACGGTCCCAACATCAAGAACCAGGAGTGCGACCTGCTCGTGGCCGTGGGCATGCGTTTCGACGACCGCGTGACGGGGAATCCCGCGCATTTCGGCGCCAACGCCAAGGTGATCCACCTGGAGATCGACCCCGCGGAGATCGGCAAGATCATCCCGGCCGACGTGGCGGTCGTGGGCGATGTGAAACGCTCCCTGCCGCTCATCACCGAGCGTATCCGCAAACGCGACCACAGCCAATGGATCGCCGGATTCCGCGCCTGCGACCAGATCGAATACGAAGCCGTCATCCGCAAGGCCGTGCACCCCGCCGAGGGGCGTATCCGCATGGGCGAGGCGGTCGCCGCCGTGGCCCGGGCCTACCGCAACGACGCGGTGCTGGTGACCGACGTGGGCCAGCAGCAGATGAACGCCGCGCGCTATTTCGGATTCCGCCGCACGCGCAGCGTGGTTACCTCGGGCGGTCTCGGCACGATGGGATTCGGACTTCCGGCGGCCATCGGGGCCAAGCTGGGCGCCCCCGACCGCGAAGTCGTCCTTTTCGCCGGCGACGGCGGCCTGCAAATGACCATTCAGGAGCTGGGCACGATCTTCCAGTCGAAGATCCCCGTGAAAATCGTCCTGCTGAACAACTCGTTCCTCGGCATGGTGCGCCAATGGCAGGAGCTGTTCTACGACCGCCGCTACTCCTTTACGGAGATGGTCAACCCCGATTTCGGGCTGATCGCCCGCGGCAACGGCCTTTCGTACCGCTGCGTCGAACGGCGCGAGGAACTCGACGAGGCCATCGCCGCCATGAAAGCCTCCGAAGGCGCCTTCCTGCTGGAGGTGCGCGTCGAGGGCGAAGAGAACATTTTCCCGATGGTCCCGGCGGGCGCCCCGGTATCGGAAATCCGGTTCGAATAAAACGAAACAGCGTATGGAACAGGAATACATCATCACCGTGTTTTCGGAGAACAAGGTGGGCCTGCTGAGCCAGATCACCACCGTCTTCACCTGCCGCGACGTGAACATCGAGAGCCTCACGACCTCGGAATCGGCGTTGCAGGGCATCCACAAATTCACCATCGTGGTCCGCACCACACCCGACCAGGTCGACAAACTCGTGCGGCAGGTCGAGAAGAAGATCGACGTGCTGAAGACCTTCGTCTACACCCCCGACGAGGTCGTGCAGCAGGAGATCGCCCTCTACAAGGTGACCCGCAGCCGGGGCGTCGAACAACTCGTCAGGGAACACAACGTCCGCATTCTGGAGATCGACGAGGACTACATCGTCGTCGAGAAAACCGGCCACAAGGCCGACACGCAGGCGTTGTTCCGCCTGCTGCAACCCTACGGCGTACAGCAGTTCGTGCGCAGCGGCACGGTGGCCATCATCAAGTCGCGGCGCGAGCTGCTGAACGAGTACCTTGAAGAAATCGACCGTTTAAGGGCCGAATCCGATGAAGAAGGGAGCAAAAGCGAAAAATAACTTTCAGAACATATAACAAACTAAAAATCACGAAAACCATGGCAAAGATCAATTTCGGCGGCGTCGAAGAGAACGTCGTAACCCGCGAGGAATTTCCTCTGGAAAAAGCGCTCGAAACACTCAAGGACGAGACCATCGCCGTCATCGGCTACGGCGTGCAAGGCCCCGGACAGTCGCTCAACCTGCGCGACAACGGATTCAGGGTCATCGTGGGCCAGCGCGAAGGCTCCGCGAGCTGGGACAAGGCCGTAGCCGACGGCTGGGTGCCGGGCCAGACGCTTTTCGGCATCGAGGAGGCCGCCGAGCGCGCCACGATCATCCAGTACCTGCTCTCCGACGCCGGGCAGATCGCCGTATGGCCTTCAATCAAAAAGCACCTCACGCCGGGCAAGGCCCTCTATTTCTCCCACGGCTTCGGCATCACCTACAAGGAGCGCACGGGCATCGTGCCCCCGGCCGACGTGGACGTGATCCTGATCGCCCCGAAAGGCTCGGGAACCTCGCTGCGGCGCATGTTCCTCCAGGGCCGCGGACTCAATTCGAGCTATGCGGTGTTCCAGGACGCCACAGGCCGCGCCTTCGAACGCGTCGTGGCGCTGGGCATCGGCGTGGGTTCGGGCTACCTGTTCGAAACCGACTTCAAGCGCGAGGTCTACTCCGACCTCACGGGCGAGCGCGGCACGCTGATGGGCGCCATCCAGGGCATCTTCGCCGCCCAGTACGACACGCTGCGCGCCAACGGCCACACCCCCTCGGAGGCCTTCAACGAAACGGTCGAGGAGCTGACCCAGTCGCTCATGCCGCTGGTCTCGGAGAACGGCATGGACTGGATGTACGCCAACTGTTCGACCACGGCCCAGCGCGGCGCGCTGGACTGGTGGAAGAAGTTCCGCGACGCCACGAAACCCGTCTTCGAAGAGCTGTACAGGGAGGTGGCCGCCGGCAACGAGGCCCAGCGTTCGATCGACCTGAACAGCAAACCCGACTACCGCGAGAAGCTCAACGAGGAGCTGCGCGAGATGCGCGAAAGCGAGATGTGGCAGACCGGCGCCGTCGTGCGCAAGCTGCGTCCCGAAAACAACTGACACAAGGCAAGGTCCTGAAAAAGGCCGGCGGCAGCAGTCGCCGGCCTTTTTCGCGCAATTCGGTTTTGCACCCGTTCAATTTTTATGTATCTTTGCCTGCCGGAACACCGGCAATCCAAACAAAACTACTCAATATGTACAGCCATGACAACCGGGTGGTCATCACCCTCGACGCCGGCGGCACGAACCTCGTTTTCGGCGCCATGCAGGCCAACAAATTCATTGTGGAGCCGATCACCCTCCCGTCGCATGCCGAGAACCTCGACAAATGCCTCGCGACGATGGTCGAAGGGTTCCAGGCCGTCATCGACCGTCTGTCCGAAAAACCCGTAGCCATCAGTTTCGCATTCCCCGGCCCGGCCGACTATCCGAACGGCATCATCGGCGGTTATCTGCCCAACTTCCCGTCGTTCCGCGAAGGCGTGGCGCTGGGTCCGTTCCTCGAAGCGAAATTCGGCATCCCGGTATACATCAACAACGACGGCGACCTGTTCGCCTACGGCGAGGCGCTGGGAGGCGCCCTGCCCGAGGTCAACGCCCGGCTCGAAGCGCTGGGAAGCCCGAAGAAATACAAAAACCTCGTCGGCTACACCTTCGGCACGGGACTCGGCGTGGGCCTTGTGATCGACAACCGGCTGAACCGCGGCGACAACTCATGCGTCGAGACGTTCTGCCTGCGTCACAAGAAAATGCCCGAAATCATCGTCGAGGACGGGGCGTCGATCCGTGCCGTGAAACGCGTCTACGGCGAAGCTTCGGGCGACGTGAACCACACCTTCGAACCGAAAGATATCTGCGAAATCGCCGAGGGTAAACGCCCGGGAGATGTCGAGGCCGCGAAGAAGGCTTTTGCCGAAATGGGCGAGATCGCCGGCGACGCCATGGCTACGGCCGTGACGCTGGTGGACGGCCTGATCGTCATCGGCGGCGGCATCACGGCGGCCCGCAAATGGATCATGCCCAGCCTGCTGAACGAGCTGCGTTCGAAGATGCACCAGCTCAACGGCAACGAGTTGAACCGCGTGCAGATGAAGGTTTACGATCTGGACGACGAGACTGAATTCCGCGAATTCGCCAAGGGCGCGCAGCGGCCCCTGAAAGTCTACGGCACGGACCGCTACGTGGCCTACGACCCGCAAAAACGCATCGGCGTGACCATTTCGAAACTCGGCGCGAGCCAAGCCATTTCGGTCGGAGCATACGCTTTCGCCTTGAGCCAGCTCGACACGGAAAACGCATAAAATAGATCGACCATGTATAAATTTCAACCGATTCTGAAATCCCTGATCTGGGGCGGCGAGAAGATCGCCCCTTACAAGGGAATCGCCACCGACCAGCGCAACATCGGCGAAAGCTGGGAGCTTTCGGGCGTCAAGGACAACGAGTCCGTCGTCGCCGAAGGCCCCGAAGCCGGGACATCGCTCCCGGAACTGATCGCCCGTCACGGCGCGGCGCTGTTGGGCAAAGCCAACTACGGGCGTTTCGGCGAGGAGTTCCCGCTGCTGATCAAGTTCATCGACGCCCGGCAGGATCTCTCGATCCAGGTGCACCCGAACGATGAGCTGGCATGGGAACGCCACAAATCCAAGGGCAAGACCGAAATGTGGTACGTGGTGTCGGCGGATAAGGACGCGCACCTGCGTTCGGGCTTCTCGAAGCAGGTAACGCCGGCCGAGTACGAGGCCAGCGTCGGAGACAACACCATCACGGACATCCTGGCCGACTACAAGATCGCACCAGGCGACGTGTTTTTCCTGCCCGCGGGACGTGTGCACTCGATCGGCGCGGGGTCGTTCATCGCCGAAATCCAGCAGACCTCGAACATCACCTACCGCATCTACGATTTCAACCGCCGCGATGCCAACGGCAACACCCGCGAACTGCACACCGAACTGGCGAAGGGCGCCATCGACTACACCGTGCTGCCCGATTACCGGACGCATTACGAGCCGGCGCAGGACACGCGCGTGGAGCTGGTGTCGTGCCCTTATTTCACCACGTCGCTCTACGATCTGACCCGCCCCGAGACGCTCGACCTCGCGTCGCTCGACTCGTTCGTCGTGGCGATCTGCATCGAGGGCTGCGGCACGCTCACCGACGACAGCGGCGCAGCGGTTCCGGTGCACCAGGGCGAAACGGTCCTGATTCCGGCTTCGGCCCGTTCGCTCGCCTTCACGCCCGACGGCGGCATGAAGATTCTGACAAGCTGGATCGGCTGATCCGCCTCTTCGGCTCAACGAAAAAACTCCGGCCTGCGAAAATGCAGGCCGGAGTTTTTCGTTACGGCAAGCCGGAATTACTCCGTCTTGAACCACGCCTTCGTGTCGTAGGTCGCTCCCGCACCCGTCTTCACCACCGAAGCGTCGACCGGGAAATACCCCTTCGCCGCATCCATCGAAGAGAACGGAGCTTCCACGCCGTCGCCCATCTGGTTGTTTGCAGGCGTGTAGCTTCCGGTATGCTTCGCCGACCAGAAATTCGTATCGCTGACCGGCGCGGTGTAGAGGTAATTATAGGTTACCTCCGCCTTGTCAGCCGTAAATCCGGCCGTGTCATACACACCCGTCAGATAATTTTTCGCGGTAACACCGGTATAATACCCGACATTCTTGGTCACGGTCAGCCCTGCGAGGACATAAGCCCGGATCATAATGTTCGGCTGGTAAATGTTATAAATCGTATTGTTCGTCACCTCGACCTGAAGCCGGGTCGTCTGGAATGCCTGCGACCTGTCCCCGCAGTTGATCAGGTAGTTCTGCAAAGGCGTTTCGGCATAAAATACGTTGTTATCCAGACGAATCAACTGCTGCGTATGCGCGTCCTTCGCCTTGGTCGAATAGAACGGCTTGTTGGCGACGGTCATCTTCACGATCGAATTCCCGAAATAGATCTTCTGGAAATTCTGCGTATTGTGCGAATCGTAAACCACATTGTAGGCGGCATCCACGGTACAATCCTCGACATGCAGCGTCGGATCATAGGTGGCATTGGTCGTCGTAAAGAGGTTGTAATTGCCCGAAGCCACGATATGCAGGTTCTTGAAAGCCGCATTGTACTTGCAACGCAGTTCCGGCCCGGAGATCGTCGCCTGCGCACGTTCGGGATAACGGCCGATCAGCACGATGTCGCCCATATTGATCGACGCGCCCGAAATCGTGAACGACAGATCGGCAGCATCGGAGTTGTCGACGAAAATCAAACCTCCGGCCGTAATGATCGCAGCGGTCAGTTCGGAGGGCTTGAGCAACTGCGCTTCCGGATAGACCGTCTTATTGATCGTCAGGTCGCCCAGCGCGATGTCTTTCCCGTCCTGATAATCCTGGTAGTAGTCCGCCTCGGCGGTAACGGGAGCCTCCGCCGTCGTGTTCTGCACGCTTGCCACCTCGCTCGTCAGATCGCCGGCATAGGCGACCACGTAGATCGTATAGGCCGTATTGGCTTCGAGATTCCTGACCGTCACGCCCGTACCCGCACCGGCCGTGCCTTCGGCAAGAACCCTGGCGGCGTCGGGAGCCGCTTCCGTCAATTTGAGGCAGAGGTATTTCCAGCCGTCGGCATTGGCCGAGGGCGCAACGTCGAAGGTCAGCGCCGACTGCGTGGGCTCGACCGTCGCGGAGTTGGTCACCGCAACCGTCGGAGCGACGGGAGCCGTTCCGGTGCTCTCAACCTGGATTTTGGCCACCGTCGAAAGCCCGCCGGCCGCAAAGGCCTCGATCGCCACGTCCTTCGACGTGTCGGCCGTGGCGCGGGTCACGGCTGCGGGGGCCGTCACGATCAGTTCGGCCCTCTCATCCACGGCATCGGTCAGGCGTGCCGACCAGCCCTCGGGAGCCGACAGTTTCACCTGCTCGACACCTCGGATCTCCACCACGAAACGCTTGGTGGCCCCGGCGTCGAACGTCTGCACGCCCTCGGTCGGCGTGACGATCCGGCAGAAGAAATCGCTCACGATCGGAATGCGCAGTTCCTCGCCGCCGAGCAGCCTGATATAGAGGTCGCCGCCGTCGACCTTCACCTCCTCGAAGAACTTGTCGGTCACCGTACCCGAGCCGATGGCCTTGACGGGCTGACCCTTGGTGTCCTTCACATTTTCGAAGGAGGTGCCGCCGTCGTAGCTCACCTGCCAGTAGCCGGTGGCCTCGTCGATGCGGAACCGGGGCGTCGTGCCATCCTCGGCCACGGCCTTCACGCCGAGCGAGGTGAACGTGGCTCCGTTGTCGGTCGACACCTGCCACTCGCCCTTGTCGTTGATCGAGACGATCGGAATCACGGCCTCGGCCTCGCTGCCCTGCACCAGTTCGATGGTCTCGCCGTTGGTCAGCGTGATGAGATATTTGCCATCGGAGGTCTCGACCTTGGAGATCGTGGCGCCGCCGTAGAGTTTCTGCAACGCCTCGATGTTGCCGTTCAGCGCGTCGACCTGCGTTTCGAGCGCCTGCACGCGGCTCTTCAGGTCGTCGATCGCATCCCACAGGTCATCGTTGTTGTCGCACGACTGGAAAACCGCAGCCAGCGCGACGAAGATCAGGATCAGATACTTTTTCATAATATGTTTGGTTTTTTATTCTATTTCAAAGAATTGAGCCATGCGGGGACATACCCTAACCGCTGGCGCAGCTGCGCTTCGTAGAGCGACAGCGGCTCGACGGCCGCGCCGTTGCTTTCGAGGTATTTCACCTGTTCGGCGCTCTCGTCGAAGGTGACCGCCGCGCCGTGGAATCCGACGATGATCGGCGGCATGGTCTTCCACCACTTGTCCGAGGAGAGCCACCACTTGAACGGTTCGGCCCCGAAATCGTGCGCCGCACGCGTGGCGTTCAGATTCCAGATCGTCAGGTCGCCCAGGTGGTTGGGCACGTTGGTTTCGTCGCCGCCGAAACGCCATTGCACGAATCCGCCCGTGCAACGGTCGACGAGCGTGGCGCGCGGCTGCCTGGAGTGCGACTCGAAGAAGGCGTCGTCACCCCACGTGTTGTTCCACAGCACGGCCCCCAGCGAGGTGTTCGACACACCCGAGGCGTGGTACTGTCCGGCGTTTTCGAAATACCCCGTGCTCGTATAGGGCGGCGAGACAGCCTGCCCGCGGCTGCGGTCGCAGACCTTGCCGATGAAGATGCGCGACGAGGACTGCGAGCGCACGCCCGAGTGGCCGCGGTTGCCGCTGATCTCGATGTCGTAGGCCGAGCAGTTGGCGCTCGACACGATCGACAACGCCTCGCTGACGCCCCTGAAATCGACGCGGCGAATCCACGAATCGGTCAGACGCATCATGTTGAGCGGCTTGTAGGCCCCGTCGTCCTCCCACGAAGCGTGGTGGCCGAAGTTCTCCTTCGAGCGGCCCTCGAACGTGAGGTCCTCGACGCCGACATGTTCATAATGGGGATACTTGCGGATTTTCCAGCCCCATTTGGCCTCCACGGCGTACATGATCGGTTCGGCGAAGGTCACGCGGTTGCCGCTTACGGAAGCCACCTGGTGATAGTCCTCGACCGTAATGGTCTGAATATCGGTCATGTTTCCCTCGACCCGGTGCGGCGCCAGCTCCTGCGCCACCAGCGTCGGGTCGTTGTTCGAAAGCGAAAGGCACACCCAGTCGCCCTTCCCGATGCCGGCCGCCGAAGCCACCTCCACCGAGAACGTGCCGCGTGCGGCGTCGCCCGTCACCGTCGTGAGGTCCGAAAGTCCCGAATTGTGCTTGATATTGATCATCATGGGCGACGACCACATCTGCTCCGAGTTGTTCGGCAGGTTGGGCGTGTCCATGACGAGCGTCGTCTTGCCGCGGCCCGCGCCCTTGAGCACGAAATACCCCCCGCGAATGAAAATCTCCTCGCTGCGGTTGTTCCCCTTCGAATCGGTGTATTTCTGGTTGGCGGAGGTTGGGTCCACCACGTTGTCGTCGTCGTTGTGGAGGACGAAACGCCCCTCGGGGAAGTAGATCACCGCCCGGGCATTGGCATTCGCGAGGTTCGCCCCCGCATCGCTCCGCCCGGAGAGTTTCAGCTCCTTGAGCAGCGCTGCCAACGCCCCGCGCGAGGACCTGACGCCCGTGGGATCGGCGCCGTAGTCGACGACGTTGTAAACCTTGTAGCCCAGTCCCCAGACATCGGCCGGAGCCTCCTCGCCGTGCTTGTAACCGGCATACGAATAATCGAGCAGGACGTTATCCGCAGTTCCGGCCTTAAAATTCCGCCATGCCAGAGCGGCGTTGGCATCCACCTGCTCGTCGAGCAGCGTCACGTTCAGCGTGACGAGTTTCCGGTATTTCCTGTCCGAATAGACCGTCACCGAGACCGCCGCCTGCTGCGAAGCGGCGTCGAACGTCGCGGGAGCCTTGACCGTCAGCGTCGTCTCGCCAAGCACGGCCGTCCAGCCCGCAGGAGCGTCGATCACCGCCTCGGCGACGTTGTTCTGCACGACCTCGAAGGCCCGGGTCTCCCCGAGGCGGAAAGTCTCGTTGTCGGAAGCCGTCACCGTCAGTCCGAAATCGTCGAAGACGGGAAGCGTGAGTTTTTCGCCGTCGAGCAGTTCGACCGCCAAAAGTCCGGTCGTCGCGTCGTAAGTCACCGACTTGAAAGCCGAACTGTAACTGACGACGACTTTATCCCCCAAGGCATTGACCGGCTGTCCGTTTTGCAAAAGCGGCGCGTAGGTCGCCCCGCCGTCGAGGCTCACGAGCCACTCCCCGTCGGCCGAAACCTTCAGCTGCGGGGTGACGCCCTCGGCGCCGGGCTTATGGTCGCCGCCCGAAACGGGCCATGCCGAAACGTACTCTCCGCCGACCTTCAGCCGCTCGGAAGTGGCTCCGCCGTCGAGGCTCACGGTCCAGTAGCCCTCGGCGTCGATGCCCATGACGGGAACCAGCGCCTCGATCTTCTCACCGAGGATGACGGGCAGCCGGGTTCCGTCGCTCAACTCGATCTCGTACCCCTTTGCGTTGGGTTTGATCCCGACGATGATCGTCGACTCGTCCATCAACTTGTGGAGCGCCACAATGGAGGTGTTCACGCTGCCGATCTTCGCCTCCAGCGCAATCACCCGGTCGCGCAGGCTCCCGATCTCGTCGCGGATGCCGTCGGTGTTCTCACACGATTGCAGCACAAAGGCCGAGGCCGCTGCAATCCACAAAAACAATTTATTCATATCCGATTGATTGTTAGTTATTCGTATCATAGGGAACCACGTCGGACAAGACGCCCTCGCGGAACCACACGTCGTCGTTGTCGCGCAGCAACACAGCCAGTTCGCGGCACAGCGCGGCGAACAGCGCGGGATGCTCCTCCGGCGCGAGGTTGTGCAGCTGGTAGGGATCGGCCGCATCGTCGAACATCAGCACGCGTTCGAGCGTCCCGTCGCGGCCGATGCGCAGCTCCATCGTATGCGTTGCGGTCTTCACGCCGCGCGCCTGGGCGAAGAAGCCGCGGACCAGTCCGTCGGCATCGCGCCCGCCGTCGAGGTTGCGCATGTAAAGGGCAGCGCGCGGGCGTTCGGGCTGCACGGCGTCCTGCCGCAGCACGGCCGAGTAGTCGCGCCCCTCGACACTCGCGGGAACCCGCTCCCCGAGGCCCGCCAGCCCCAGCAGCGTCGGCATGATGTCGGGCGTCGAGAGCAGCAGATCGTCCACACGGTGCGGCACCCGCCCCGGATAGCGCACCAGAAAGGGAATGTTCAGCGACTCGCGCCAGATCGAGTTCTTGGGGTCGTCGGTCGAATGGCTGGTCATCGTCTCGCCGTGGTCCGAAGCGAAGACCACGATCGTGTTCTCCGTAAGCCCCGCCCTGTCCAGCGCAGCGAGCAGGCGGCCGAACTCACGGTCGATACCGCTCACGTTGGCGAAATAGTAACGCACGGCGGCGGCCTTGGCCATCGTCGTGTCGGCGTTGTCGCGCACGAGCAGTTCGGTCAGCGACTTGTCCTTGTAACGTTCATATCCCTCCAGGTCGCAGTCGTCGGTCGAAGCGTAGGGCGAATGCGGCGGATTCATGCCGATCATCATCAGGAACGGTTTTTCGGGATCGCGCACGCCGCCCTTGTTTTCGATATATTCGATGGCTTTCGAAACTTCGTGCCGCGGCGACCACTCGTCGACATCGTGACGGTTGCCGTCGGTATCCCAGTAATGGGGATGCTTGTGCACGTCGTAGGTGCCGTAGGAGTACCAGTAGTTGAACCCGTGGCGGCGTTCGGGCGGCGTGTAGGCGTCCCACTCGGGAACGGCGTCGCTGACGTAGGTTCCCGGACGCTGGGGGTTGTTCTTCGTCGGGAAGTCGGCGTGCAGCTTGCCGATGTAGGCGCAGTCGTAGCCCGCCGCCGAGAAGACGTCGCCGATACACTCGGCGTCCTCGCGCAGCGAACTTTCGGGACGCTCCGACATACAGTTCAGCACCACGCCGTTCCGCTCGGGATACATGCCCGAAAGCAACATGCCCCGGTGGGGGCTGCTCACGGGGAAATTGCTCACCGCCTCGGTCAGCACCGTGGCTTCGCGGGCGAAGCGGTCGAGGTTGGGCGTTGCGACCGGATCGCCCTTCCACCCCACCTCGGCGGCGAACTCCGGATCGCTCCAGAACCCCAGCGAGGAGTTGCGATACTGGTCCGGAAATACGTAGATCACGTTGGGGCGCCCGGCCTCCGACTGCCCGCAGGCCGTCAGGGCGAGGCCCGCAAACGGAATTGCAATTCTAATTTTCAACATCGTGTCTTATTTCATTTCAATCAGGTTCACTTCGCGCGTCGCACCTTCGCGGCACGTGAAGATCAAAGCGGTGTTTTCGCCCGCGGGTTCGATCCGGCACTCTGGCCTATCGTCTGCGGACTGCCAGCGGCCGCGGATCACGACCTCCAGCTGCGACTCTCCCGAGGGATTGTCGATCCACTTGCGGGAGTAGACGCTCCGCTCGGCGCGCCTGCCGTCGGCATCGAACACCTCGTCGCTCGGCCCCTCGTAGAAACGCAGGTCGGGGTCCGCAGCGCTCACCGTCAGCCCTTCGCCATCCCCGCCGATCATCACCAGCGAAGGCAGCGAAACGCTTTCCAGCAACCCCTCGCCCACCTTACCGGCGGCAAAAAGGGCATAGCCCGTAATGCCCGACGGCCTGTCGCGCAGGATATGCGCCGAGGCGTCGCGGCGCAGCACCTCGTAGGGAAGTTCCCGCGCGTAGCGGGCCGCCTCTTCGTCCGAAGCGTGCACGGCCAGCATGTATTCGTACCCGCCGCCGCTGACGGACCCGCTGCCGTGATCTATCCACGCCGTTGCGAAATTGTTCTGCGTCGGGGCGTCGGTCTCCTCGTCGAGCGAACGCTGAAGTGATTTCGAAACGACTACCCTACCTTTCGGCACGAAGTAAGCGTTGCGCAGGTTGTCGCGCAGGACGGCGCCGCCCGCAAGTTCGGCCCGGTAGGGGAACTGCGTCACCGCCTCGCCGTTCACGACGAGCGGATCGGCCGCGTCCGCCAGAAAATTCTGGAACAGCGTCGTATGCACACCGCCCTCGGCCTTGTTTTCGATGTCGGAACCCATACAGACGATGCGGTTGTCGAAGAAAAACCACGACTTGCGCGCCCGCAGCGAACCGTTGTATTTGTCGTGCTCGTGGAGTTCCATCGCGAACACCCCGTCGCGGCCCCTGTGGCTGACGCCTCCGGCGAAGGCCTCGTCGGAGAGGAGCATCTCCTCGTAGCCCGACGCGGTGTCGACGTTCCGGATGTCGGCCTTCATCCGCTCCATCGGGATTTCGAGCGCCGTCGTCCCGGGAATGTGCCGCCAGTCCCAGCCCTCCTGCCGGAACCCGCTGCCGAAGGCGCTCACGGGATCGCCGTCTGCAAGCAGCTGCATGCTGCCGTGCGTCAGGTAGCGGCCGTAGTGGTTGGCTCCCTGGTAAATCTCCGCCGACCAGAGATAGCGGCTGTGGCCCGCGACGGTCACCAGCCAGTCGGCGCGCCGGTGCGACACCGAGGCATTGTAGCCGTAGACGCGGTTCCCCGCAGGCGAAGGTTCGGGAGCGAAGCCCTTTTCGGCGAACAGCCGCGTATAAGCGTCTTTTCCTTGGGCCACACGCAGGTAGGCGGCGGCCAGCTCCGGGTCGATCTCCCCGCGGCCGTCGGGCGTACCCGCGACGGCCAGCCGGGCATAATGCCACGGGACCAGTTCTCCGCGGCCGTCGGGATGACGGCCCGAAAGGGCCAGCGGAAACGACCGCAGATTGCAGTAGAAGCGCATTTCGAGCAGCGCGCGTTTCAGAACGGCATGGCTTTCGGCGCTCACCGCGAACTGCGTCTTCGACAACAGCCACACGGCATTCACGGCCCCGCCGCTGAACCCGTCCACGGCATAGGCCGGGTAGTGACGCCGGTGGTGGAAGACCGTGCCGTCGCTCTTGAAGCAGGGCCCGGTCCCCTCGGTGACCTTATATCCGTTGTCGACCCAGCGGGAGAACGCCTCCAGCCAGGCCGCTTTCACCGGGGTGTCCGGGAGCATCACGATGCTCGCCAGACGGCCGACGAGCGAGGTGTTGAACGCGTCGATGTCCATCCCCGGCTCCGCCGGCGGAAGTTTCACCTCGCCCACGCCCGAAAACCACTCCATAGCCTGCTGCACGTCGTGTTCCAGCCCGGCGCGACGCAGCACGTCGCGCATGATGACGGGAGCCGTGTAAAAATTGCGCATGCTGTACCCCAGGTGGTGCAGGGTTCCCTGCGCACTTCCCGCGGCGAAGCCCTGATCCAGAAGATGCCGCGTCAGCAGCACATACATCCGTTCCAGCTCCGCCCGCTCGGCGGCGTCCGCAGCGGCATCGTGGGCCACGGCGACCTGGAACAGGAAGTCGTTGTATTTGCGCAGCGTCTGGCCGTTGTCGTTGAACAGTTTGCCGACATCGGGATGGCCCAGATTGATATAGGTCTCGGCATAGCGCACGAACCAGATCGGCTTGCCCCGAAGCGTCCCGTCGGGATTTTCCGCAATGCCGTATGCGTCGAAGCGTTTGCGCAGGGTCTTCATCGCCATCGGCTTCCGGCCTTCGAGCAGCAATTCGCGCAGACGCCGTTCGACGGTCGCCATATCGCGCCGCTCCCCCTCACCGACCGCGGCGGGGAGTGCGGGCATCGGATTGCGCCACGATTGCAGCAGCGTGAGCCAGTGGCTCGTGGTCGCGGCGTTGATGAACGGCGCCTGGAAATCGGCCGTATGGTGCCGCACGTCCTGAAACGAGGAGAGAATCAGGTGGTCGAAATACAACTCGCCCCGTTCGACGCCCTCCGCCGTGACGACCAGCTCGTCCATCCCCTCCTCGGGCCGGCCCTGCATGTCGCGGTCGAAAGCCACCCATGCCCCGCGCCAGCCGGTGAACTCCAGTCCGTAGTCGAACCACGCGCAGGTGCGCCCCTCCTTGCGGAACTCGAAACGCAGTTTCCCGTCGAGCGCCTTCGGGGCGTAGACCCAGAACACGAAGGTCGAAACGGAGGTCTCCCTGGGATTGGGATTTTCCGACAGATAACCCACCGGGGATTCGATGCGCACCCGGGCGCCCGCCCGCGACCATTGCCAGCGGAGCGCGTGCGCGCCGTGCTTGTAATGGTCGCCCGAGACGGACAGCGACGAGCCTTCCGACGCCGTGAAAGGCGCCGCAGACTCCTCAAACGAAAGAATCCGCGCATCGGCGACCTCCCGCACCGACTGCGCCGGTGCGGCCCACGACCACACCGACGCAGCGGCGAGAAACAACAGTTTATACATGGGCGTCCGGTTTAAAACAAAGGTTCGCCCGCCTCCAAGCGGCCCTTGCGGATCAGCGCCTCAAGGAAATAGTAATCTGCGTAGTTCAGCGGCACGTCGATATTGCTGCCGTGCGGGATGCTGCCCACGGAGTGCATCAGCAGGAACCCGCCGTTGCCGCCCACCGGAGCGCGGTAGGCCGGCGACGAGAGCGACTCGACGATCCGGTCGGCCTTCTGCTTATACAGCCCGTCCCCCGTATAGGTGTACATTTCGTAGAACGCCGAAGCGATGATGGCCGCCGTCGAGACGTCGCGCGGTTCATTGGGAATGTTCGGCGCATCGTAATCCCAGTAGGGAACCAGATCGGCGGGCATGTTCTTGTCGCCCAGCATGAAACCGGCCACCTTCCGCGCATGGTCGAGGTAGCGTTTGTCGCCCGTGTAACGGTAGCAGGCCGTATAGCCGTAGACGGCCCATGCCTGTCCGCGCGCCCACGCCGAATCGTCGGCATAGCCCTGCGCCGTGCAGCGTCCGCGCACGTCGCCCGTCGTCAGGTCGTAGTCCACGACGTGATAGCAGCTGTAATCGTCGCGGAAGTGCTCCTTCATCGTTCGGTCGGCATGCTTCACCGCGATATTATAATAGGTGCTGTCGCCCGAAAACTCCGTGGCCTTGAACATCAGTTCGAGATTCATCATGTTGTCGATGATCACCGGGCACTGCCAGCCGCGCTCGCCCTGCCAGCCGCGGTCGGCGTCCCACGACTGGATGACGCCCGGCACCGGCCGGAAACGCGTCGCAAGCGACTTGGCCGTCTGGACGATCACATCCTCGTAGCCGGGTATGTTTTTCAGCCGCAGTCCGTTGCCGTAGCTGTCGTAGACCATGAAGCCCACGTCGTGATGCCATTGCAGGTACTGCACCGAATCGAGGATCTCGGTATGCTTCCGTGCGCGCGCGGCCCATGTCTCGTCGCCCGTCAGTTCGTACATGTACCACAGCGTCCCGGCGAAGAAACCGCTCACCCAGTCGTCGACGGGCACGTAGTCGATCCGCCCGTTCTTCCAGGTCGAGGGGATGCGGATCACACCGCCCGTCTCGCTCGAATCGGCCAGCATGCCGATCTGCTTTTCGGCGACGGCGATGTTTTCGTCAATGATCGAAGCGCGCTTCGAAGGCTGCGAGCAGGCGGAAGTCCCTGCCAGGAGGAGCACGACGGTCGCATATTTAAATAAGGTCTTCATAAATTAGGTGATTAACATGATTATTTTGGTAAACCAAACCAGCTTTTCGGACAAAGGTAAAGTTTTTTTCGGACATGCAACATATTTTAATAACATTTTCCGATGAATGTAAAATTTTTATTATTTTCTCTTTGAAAAATTTTGGCGAACCAATTTCTTTATTTATTTTTGACCAAATATGAATCTATGAAAAATATATTAAAACACGCTGTACCAGCGATTTGGATACTATTCGGCACGCTTTGGGGCCAGCATGCCGCTGCGGCAATCGACGCCAAAATCAGTTTCGAAACGGAAATTCCCAAGGCTTTCGTATGCGGCGAAAACAGCACGGCCGAATTGAGCGGCCTCCACTACAAGGACGGGAGCCGTTCGCTGCGCTGGTCGTGGAGCGCGCCGTCGACGCTCCGCTTCAACGACTTCGGACAGCTGATGCGCTCGCTGCGGGTCAAGGGCGCGGGCGTCATGCTCTGGATCTACAACCCCAGGGCCGTCGACGCCGACATGCGGTTCTCGTTCGAGACGCCCACCGGCGAAGTCCCCTACCGGTTCGATTTCCACATGGATTTCACGGGCTGGCGCGCCTGCTGGATCAAGTACAACGACATGCCGGGCGACCACGCCTCGCAGCAGGTATCCCGGCTGACAATCTCGACGCCCGCCGGGGTCGAAAGCGGCGAACTGTTCCTCGACCGCCTGACCTTCTCCGAGGTCAAGCTCCACGACCAGATCACCCCCGACAAGCAGATTCCCGGCAACAACTGCAATCTCTCTCGCGAATTGTGGCACTGGGCGCGCCTCTGGGAGTGGGAGCAGTACGAATACGAAGAGCCGCTGCGCGACGTCACGCCCGCGGAAAAGGCCCAGCTCGACGCCGTGAAATCGCGCATCGAAAGCATCGTCGCGGCCAACATGTCGAGCGCCAACTACATCAACGGCACGATCATCCCGCGCGCCCGGGCGACCTTCGAAAAGGCCGCGATCCGCCGCACCGACGACGGCGGGATCATCGGCGCCCCGCTGCTCTCGAACGACGAGTGCAACCGCCCGAAAGGCGAACTGCGCCTGGACGACATCGAGAACATGCTCAACGCCTTCGCGCTGAACAGCCATATCAACAACGATCCGAAATACGACGACGATTTCTTTCTGGTGATGGACCACGCCATCGACCAGGGCTTCGCCTTCGGCCACGGCAACGGAACCAACCACCACTACGGCTACAACATACGCAAGATCTACGACGCCATGTGGCTCATGCGCGACAAGATCGCCGCACGCGGCAAGACCGACGAATACGTCAAGGTGCTGGCCTACTGGAGCGGCCTGGCGGAGACCCGCAAACCCTACGTCTACGGCCGCGACGAGCTGCTCGACTCGTGGCACACGCTGCTCATCCCCAAGATCGTCAGCGCGCTGATGCTGCCTGACGAGGCCGAACAGTACCGCGCCATGAAGAGCCTCGGCGTATGGCTTTCGGGGAGCCTCGGCTTCACGCCGGGCACCATCGGCGGCATCAAGCCCGACGGCACGACCTTCCACCACGGCGGCTTCTACCCCGCCTACTCGACCGGCGCGTTCGCCATGATCGGCTACTTCTGCAAAGCAACCCGGGGAACGGATTTCACCCTCTCGGAGCAGGCGCGCCGCAACTTCAAGCTGGCGCTGATGACCATGGCCAGCTACACCGATCTGCGCGACTGGGGCCTCGGCCTGGCCGGCCGCCATCCCTTCGGCAAGAACGGCCGCATCCCCGACGCCGACGTCAACGCATTCGGTTATCTGGCCGCGCTGGGCGACCTGACGGGCAGCGGCAAGGGCGCGGACCCCGAACTGGCGGGCGCCTACCTGCGCCTGAAAGGCACGGACAAGGAGTTGAACAGCCTCTTCAGGAAAGAGGGGATTTCGGCGGGTCCCACGCCCTCGGGATTCTTCGTCTATAACTACGGGGCCGCGGGCATCCACCGCCGCGGCGACTGGATGGTGACGCTCAAAGCATTCAACACCGATGTCTGGGGATCGGAGATTTATACCAAAGACAACCGCTACGGACGCTACCAGAGCTACGGTTCGGCGCCGATCATCGGTTCGGGCAATCCCGTCTCGGCCGCGGCGAGCGGATTCGTGCAGGAGGGCTGGGACTGGAACCGCGTGCCGGGCGCCACGACCATCCACCTGCCCTACCCCGAACTGGAAAGCCCGCTGCCGGGGACGCTCATGGAGCGCAACCCCGAGCGCTTCTCGGGCGCCTCGTCGCTCGAAGGCCGCAACGGCATACTGGCCCTGCATTTCGTCGAAAAGGACCGCAAGAACTTCACCCCCGGGGCCACGGCATACAAATCCGTCTTCTGCTTCGACAACCGGATGGTCTTCCTCGGCAGCGGCATCGACAACGACAACCAGGCATACCCCACCGAAACGACGCTTTTCCAGCTGCGGATGGACAGCCCGGCCGAACAGATAGAAGTCGACGGCGAGCTTTACGACGCTTTCCCGCTCAACCTTTCCAAGGGAGGCGAGCGGCTGGCGCTCTCCGACACGAAGGGCAATTTCTACGTGGTGAAGAACGCCGCAGCGGTGAACATCACCAAAAAGGAGCAGACCTCGCCCAACGACAAGACCCGCGCACCCCAGACGGGCAACTTCGCCACGGCCTGGATCGACCACGGCCGCGCCCCCAAGCAGGCCGGATATGAATATGCGGTCTACATCCAACCCACGAACAAGGAGATCACGCGCCTGATCAAGAAAGACGGCTACGAAGTGCTGCGCCGGGACAACACGGCCCACGTCGTGAAGGACCTCGCCACGGGCATCACGGGCTACGTCTGCTTCGGGGAATACACGGGCCAGGGGCTTGTGCGCAAAGCGACCGGAGAGTCGATCGTCATGGAGCGCACCGACACGGACGGACAGGTCGTGATGAGCGTCTGCACGCCCGACCTCGGCCTCACGGAGAAGACCTACACCACGCGTCAGGAGAGCCGCCCCATCGAAAAAGAGGTGCTTTTGGACGGCGCATGGGAGCTTGCCGCACAATATCCCGGCGTGGAGGCCGTTTCCCACGACACCGGAACGCTGCTGAAGATAACCTGCCGCCACGGACAGCCCGTGGAGTTCCGGCTCAAGAAGAAATAACCATTTTCACCCACAACCTGATTTATTTATGAAAAAAGCACTTAAACGCATGGCCGCGGCAGCGCTGGTGACCCTATCGGTACTCCGGGGGGGGGACGCCTTTGCGCAGAACGCCGTGGACGGACGCGTGGTTGACGCCAACGGTGCACCGCTGGTGGGCGTAACCGTCCTGATCAAGGGGACGCAGTCGGGAACGGCCACGGGCGCCAACGGCAGCTACTCGATCAAGGCCCGGGAGGACCAGACGCTGGTCTTCTCCTATCTGGGCTACACGACCGTCGAGGAGTATGTCGGCAAACGCACGGCGATCAACGTCAAGATGACCGAAGAGGCGTCGCAGATCGGCGCCGTCGAGATCGTCAACATCGGCTACGGAACCACCACGCGGCGCGACCTCACCGGCTCGGTGGCCAAGGCCGACCTGGGAACGATGATGAAGGCCAACGTCACCAACTTCGACCAGGCGCTGGGCGGACGCATCGCCGGCGTGGTCGTCACCACGGGCGACGGCTCGCTGGGCGCCGAAGCCAATATCACCATCCGCGGAAACAACTCGCTCACGCAGAGCAACGCCCCGCTCTACATCATCGACGGATTCCCGTCCGAAGGGTCGTTCGCCGCGTCGATCAACCCCGCCGACATCGAGTCGATCGACGTGCTGAAAGACGCTTCGGCGACCGCCATCTACGGAGCGCGCGGAGCCAACGGCGTCATCGTGATCAACACCAAACGCGGCAACGAGGGCAAGCCCACGGTGAACTTCAGCGCCTCGTTCTCCCTGAACAAGATCGCCAACAAGGCCGACCTGATGGACTCCTACGAATTCGTCCGGCTTCAGAGCGAACTGATCAGCGAGGAGACGATGAACAAGAGCTATTTCAGCGAGGGACTGACGCTCGACGACTACCGCCACATCCCGGGCATCGACTGGCAGGACCAGCTCTACCGCACGGCTTTCCAGCAGAACTACAACGTCTCGCTCTCGGGCGGCAACAAGGAGGGGCTGCGTTACAACGTGGGCTTCTCGGCGCTCGACCAGGACGGCATCATCATCCGTTCGAACTTCCAGCGCTACCAGGGCAAGGCCAACTTCACGCTGCCCATCTCGAAAAAACTCACGCTGAACGCCAACGCCAACTATTCGCGCACGGCGACCAACGGCGTGACCCCCACCACGGCGCAGACCACCTCGTCGTCGTCGGGCTGGCTGATGTACTCGGTCTGGGGCTACCGCCCCGTAACGCCTCCCGGGCAGGACATCCTCGACTCGATGCTCGACGAAGCCGTAGACGGATCGAACGACTACCGCTTCAACCCGGTGAAGACCGCCAAGAACGAATACCGCAAGACGCTGGTGGACTACCTCAACGCCAACCTGGCGCTGACGTGGAAGATCACCCCCGACCTGACGTTCAAGACCACGGGCGGCTACGTCCTGAACAAACGCCGCCGCGAGGAGTTCAACGGCAGCGAGACCTACACGGGCTACGCCGGCTCGCCCAGCGGCAAGGGCGTCAACGGCGCCATCTACTGGACCGACCAGACGAGCTGGTCGAACGAAAACACGCTCAACTACAAGAAGCGCCTGGGGCGCAGCCATAACCTCGACCTGATGGCGGGACTCTCGCTCCAGGGGCAGAAGAACACCTACGACGGCGTTGCGTCGACGCAGATCACCTCCGAGGAGCTGGGCATCGCGGGCATCCACACAGGCAACTACCAGAAGGTCCAGAGCAACTACTACGACTGGCGGATGATGTCGGCCTTCCTGCGCGCCAACTACAATTTCCGCTACAAATACTACCTGACCTTCTCATTCCGCGCCGACGGCTCGTCGAAATTCGCCGAGGGAAACCGCTGGGGATATTTCCCTGCGGCGTCGGCCGGCTGGGTAGTCTCGGAGGAGAAATTCTGGAACGTGCGCAATTTCAACAGCTTCAAGATACGCGCCTCGTATGGCCTGACGGGTAACAACTACATCGGCCTTTACGATGCCTACGGAGGGTTCGGCGCAACGTCGATCTACAACGGTGCGAGCGCCATCCTGCCCACGGCGCTGCCCAACATGAGGCTCAAATGGGAGACCACCCATCAGCTGGACATCGGCGTCGACATGGGATTCTTCAACGACCGCATCCGCCTGATGGCCGACTATTACAACAAGAAGACCACCGACCTGCTTTTCAGCGTCACGCTGCCCGATACGTCGGGTTACGGCTCGGCCCGGCAGAACGTCGGTTCGGTACGCTTCTACGGCGCTGAGGTGGAACTCTCGACGGTGAACATCCAGAGCAAGAACTTCACCTGGACGACCGACTTCACCTACTCGTTCAACATGAACAAGGTGTTGTCGCTCCCCGACGAGTACAGGTACAAGGACGTCGACGGCAAGGATGCATGGCGTATCGGCGGGTACACGATGTCGGAGACGGGATTCCGTTTCGGCGGCACGGCTGTCGGCGAACGCATGGGGCGCATCTACGGCTACAAGACCGCCTACATCATCGAAACCGAGGCGCAGGCCGACGCGGCGCTGTACGACGTCAATTCACACGGCATCCGCCGTTCGGACGGCCGTTCGATCGCCGGCCGCAAGGACATCGGCGACTACGAGTGGTGCAACCGCGAGGGTTCGGCGCGCCTGGCCGACGGGCGCGAGCAGATCTCGTCGGAGGATATGTTCTATCTCGGCTCGGTGATCCCGCATTCGGTGGGCGGTATCAACAATACCTTCAAATACAAGAACCTCTCGCTGTCGGTCTATCTCGACTACGCGCTGGGACACTCGATCTACAACTACTTCAAGTCGCGCGTCTTCCAGAACGGCATGGGCAGCAACAACGCCAACCTCGACAAGATGGTCTACGACTGCTGGCGCTATCCGGGCGATACGGAGGCCAAGTACGCGCGCTTCTACGCCAACGATCCCGACTACGGCAACCGCAACTTCTCGCGCATCTCGGACTTCAACGTCGAGAAGGCCGACTATCTCTGCATCCGCGACGTGACGCTCGCATACGACCTGCCCGTGCGCTGGATTAAGAAGCTGGGCATGAAGAAACTCACGGTGAGCGTCACGGGCAATACGCTCTACTACTTCACCAAGGTTTCGGGTTCGATCAGCCCCGAAAGCGGCGCCGGCGCCGACGGCAATCTCTACAAGAGTACGTCGACGGGCGATGCCACGGGCAACATCGCGCCCAATGCCCGCAAGGTGCTCTTCTCGCTCAAATGCGTCTTCTAATGCTTCACTACGACCAAGATAAAACCATGACATCCAAGAAACTGCTGATCGCGCTGGCGGGATGCGCCGCCTTCGTGGCGACGGCCTGCCACGGCGATCTGGACATCATACAGGACAACCAGCTCACGGCGAGCAACATGTGGACCGAGTCGAGCGATGTCACCACGTCGGCCTACGGCATCTACTACCTCATGCGCGCCAATTTCGTGCAGGACAAGGTCAACGTCTTCTACTGGGGCGAAGCGCGTGTGGGCGAATACATGTGGGGCGCCGGATCGTGGCGCACGGGACACGACAACGACATGTACGGCGTGCAGAACAGCACGATGAACGACTCGAACGCCTCGACGGTCTGGACGAAGCTCTACACGGCCGTCAACGCCGCCAATGCCGTGCTGAAATACGCCCCGACGGTGCCGATGACCGACGCCGACCGCCAGTGGGCGATCGGACAGGCGGCATTCGCCCGTGCCTACCTCTATTTCTGGGCCGTGCGCCTGTGGGGCGACGTGCCGCTGCTGCTCAACCCCGTCGAGTCGGTCGATGCGGAGGAGTGCTATCCCGCGCGTTCGCCCAAAGCCTACGTCTACGAACAGATCGGCCGCGACATCGAGACGGCCGTGGCCTACGTCACCTCGGGCACCGACAAGTACGTCGCCACGCCCGATGCGGTGAACATGCTCAAAGCCGAATACGCGCTGTGGATGTACGCCACGCAGGCGGGCGGCGACGACTACCTCGCGCTGGCCGACGAGGCGTTGAAGGCGATCGGCATCTCGTCGGCGCGCCTTCTCGACGACTACGCCTCGATCTTCGCGGTGGACAACAAGTGCAACGCCGAGGTGATCTTCGCGCTGAACAACAACCAGACCGAGAAGCTCACGGGCGGCTACTACTGGACCTTCTACTGGCCCGCGACCAACGTGGCGCCGGCCTATCAGATGAATCCCGTGCCGATCTACACGACGCAGTGGTGGAACTATTCGGACAACTTCATCTCAGTGCTCAAACGCAGCAAGGCCGAGCACAACGACCGCCGCGTGGACTGCAACTACCTCGAAGGGCCTTACGGTTCGTCGTCGGAGGGGGTGATGAATACGATTTCGTGCCCCAACAAACTCAAAGGCGACTGTTCGACCAACATGATGATCCTCGACTGCGACCTGCTCTACTATCGCTATGCGCAGGCGGTGATGCTGGACGCCGAACTGAAATACTGGCGCAAAGACTATGAGGGGGCTGTCAAGTCGCTGAATCTCATCGCCAAGCGTGCCTACGGCGTGGATAACTTCTACACCGAGCCCACGAGACTAAGGCGAATCTCGTATGCCGTCTTCTGCTTGAAAAAAAA